>Ga0335072_10002580_pt1 | contig 27976 bp, 22 predicted proteins | sample Lox_Sample_21_FD_206725 | JGI IMG/M metagenome (GOLD analysis project Ga0335072, IMG submission 206725) | Soil microbial communities from Loxahatchee National Wildlife Refuge, Florida, United States - Lox_Sample_2.1 | ecosystem: Environmental > Terrestrial > Soil > Wetlands | place: USA... | reverse complement strand
GGAGTTGACAGAGTGAACCAGCTGCGATCTCTGAAAAAGCGGCAGAATTCTCTTGGCGACAGGGGGTTGGCAGGCATTTATGAAGCACACCTCCGTACTAAGTCTGCACTCTCAGGAGATGCCGCCGAGCAACTTCAGCTAGCCACACAGACCTCCCCTCATTCTCAGGAATTTTCTTCGAGCACCACGCCAATGAATTTACAAGCTGATCCACTCTCCCACCGATCCTGCCTTGCCTGCACATGCTGACTGGTTCTTCGTTAACTGGAAGAAGCATTCTAATGCGATACTATCCTCCGTCTTTGTCTCGTTCACATGTCTCTACAAGCATGGTGCAGCAGCTGAAAGCCCCCATGTTCGGTGGCTACATACTATTAGCTTCACTAAGGTGTCGCAGCCTGTACGTCTCCACCCTTGTACCATTTCTTTCCTACCCGACTGTGTCTGGACTGCATTGAAAACTCGAAGCTTTGAAATGCCTCGGAACATCACACCATGTGTACATAAAGCTTGCGACTATCCTGCATGTTCGCAGGATACAATCACCACAATCTCCTGAGACACTTTCCTTCAGCTCTACTTTGAATCCGAGTTGCAAACTTGTCAGTTTAGTTTCTCGCGAGCTCTGAATCATGGCAGCTTACGAAGTCGCCCCCGATGGCCATGTGATTCCTCCTCTGAACATCACTCAACCCACTCCATCCATGAGCCTCAACGGATTTGAATGGGGCACTGTGAGCGATGATATTCGAATTTCACCAGCCAACCAAGGCTACGAAAGTGGCCCACCTCCCGAAACAGCAGCGACGCAGTTGGCGGAACAGCTAAAAATCGGGGAGAAGCCGGAAGCTGGCGTAGGTCCCGTTTTCCCGCTCGAACAGTTCCAAGGTCCTTATGCTGGAAACGGGTTCAATATGATATTTCGCCCAAGAAAATTCCCCAAAGCTCCCCCGACATTCGTGGACTTCGATGGAAAGACCGTCACAGGATCGCAAGGTATTGACGACAATGTTCTGCAGCTGAATCTCACGGTGGAACAGGTCAGTTTTGGAGGTCCACTTGGCAACATACCTAACCGCGGATTTGGGAAACAAGACGACATTACTCTCTTCGGGGTTCCGTATTTACAGACGGTCGCAGACGTTACAAACCCTGACGGCAACAACCCGAAGCAAACCGGCATACATTTCGAGCCTGGGGTATGGCTCAACGTTCCGGCGGCAGACTTCCAACAAAAGAAGGCCAGCATAGTACGTATGGCGTCCATACCTCACGGCACAACGATCAACGCACAAGGCTTTGCTCCGCAACGTAACAACTCTCAGCAATCCGTTATAGGCGGAGAAGTTGGTCCCCCAAATTTCGATCTCAAAGAAAACCAGATTGACGCCAGACCTTTCGTCATCGGGAAACCTGAGACTGCAGACAAACTCGAACGCGACGACAAATTTCCCAACATGAATGCAGACAGCAAGAAAGCTTTCAGGATTCCACAGGATCTCAAAAAATTGGCGAGTTCTGGAAAAATTACGTCCGCCCTTATTAGGAACCCAAACCTATACCTTAAAACAGCCATCGACAAACTGCATATCACAGAAACCATTACCTTCGAAGTCAACACTGGGCCTGGACCTCCAGACCAGGAGCTCAACGGCGGTGGAACTGCAAATATTGCGTTCCTTGCAGGCGAACAGCGTCCTATAACAACAGCCGCTCCTACAGGCGAACAGCATCCTATAACAACAGCCGCTCCTCCAGGTGGTGCTGCAAACGCTCAGGCGGTCAGTATGAAGGCTAGGTACTGGATCGAAAGGGTGATGTACAGGGTCCCCGTTGGACCTTTGAAGGGAAACGAAGAGATGAAAGTGCCAGTGTTTGCTCAGATGCCGCCCGACTCCACTGCCCCAACTCCTAAATTCTTGATCAAGGCACCACCGTGTGGTATCCCGAATAAAACAGTAATCGATGTTCCTGGGATTCAGATCCAGTCCTCGCAGAACGTGTTTTTGAACTTTGGGGGACTGACTTGGCCACACGTCAGTGTGTCGACGCTTGTCCCGGTGGAGCCACAACGATTTACGGTGCCTGAACAAAAACAATGATTAGGGGGCACGTCGCAGTGGGAAGGGCGACTGGTTGATTGAGGTTCAGTCATCCAGCTTTACTTGCATCTGTGGAATGCAATACAGTGCGTCGCAGAATCGCATTCACGCAAAAGGCATGTAGATTTTGTGAATTGGATTATTTCTAGCACTATTCCTACATATCCGCAGTTCCTCCGATGCTACCTTAAACTCCTAAAAGCCCATACAGAATACCTGTTCCAATGCTTCCCTCTAGCCGTTATGTCTACTTTCTACGACTTCTCGTGGGGGTTAGTAGTAAGTAAGCTTGAAGGTTCCTTCCTCCAGGTGATCAATGTCCTATCGTCGGCAATTGATGCGGGATCTTGCTGACGGCACGAGGGTACATGGTGTGAGATAGGCGAGGTTTTGAGAGGTTAGGGTCCGGGTTCTTATTGCTGCGAGGGGCCTGATAGTTGCTCCATCTCTGTTTCAAGCCGACCAGTGCTCATCGCATACTTCACCGTGGCTCGGACTGCGTCCATACTCGGTGTCCATGGCTCGTTATCGGATGGCGACCTTCCTCCCAGGTAGAAGGATAGATTGCCTCTTAGGGTGTCCGTTTGCTGTAGCATAACTTCCCGATATCTTGTCCATTTTGAGCATCGAAAAAGCAAGTGCTTGACTGTTTCCTTGGCCTCTCCGCAGGCACACTGGTCTGGTTCCGCTGCTCCGATCCGATATAGGCATCCATTGAGACGCGCCATCCCTGTCCGTAGCTGGGCCAGTATGTTCGCCTCTTTCCGTTTCAAGCCGTCATACAGCATGCGGGTGTGCTTGCCGGGCAGTGCTGTGTCCATCTCCCGAGAGTATCTGCTTATGCCCTCCGGGCGTACTTTCTTGTTTGGTCGCTTGCTGTGCTGCTGCCTTTGCCCTCTTACCAAGTTCAAACTCGCTCTTCCGCGGCACCCACACCATTAGGACCTGGTTGCCTCTCTCTCTTAGAGAACGGATTGCATCATATATCTGGCGGATGCTGGTTTGACCTGACAGCTGCTTTGGCTGGCTGACGGATAGCAGTGCAGCCTGATTGCTGCTGAATACCGTGGTCTGCCTACCCTGAAACAGGTGTGGCTGGCCTCTCATCGTCTCTACGATGTCTGCCATTGCCTTTGCTATGGCTGCCAGCTCTGCTGTGTATGGGTTCTGTTCCGTTCTGGCTCCTAGCGTGACCGAGTACCCGTACGGTACCCCAATTGACCTTCCGAGGAGAGTATCCCATGTGAACCCACCCATCCCAATCTTACCATTCCTCTCGGACGAGCTCGTGGAGGCCAACATGCCTTCGGTGGCATTGGCGGTCTCCACTGCTCTTTCTCTCTCCGGTTGAATCATCGTTTGTATTCGCTCTTCCCACGGAGTTACCGCGAAGGGTTGGATGATCTCCATCACGTCCATCTGTACATCCTGATGCGCCCAGGCTATCTTCTGCAGTGGGGAGACGAATCTCCGGAATGCCTCGGTGCGCTGCCTCGTAAGCGGGTTCGTCTTTGGTAGCGTGTGGAGGTTCACCCAATCTCTGGCGCGGCATCGCAGGTCTCGTAGGTAGGAAGGATCTGAGAAACGTTCCTAGAGAACTAATTAGCGCGGTCATTTTTGAGATAGGTTGTAGGGTTGTAGGATACGTAGATAGGTGGTGGTGTAGTAGAAGAACGAATAAAGATGTGATGTGTTTAGAACACAATGATTTTGGTAACACAAGAGAAGTAAAATCCGCCCCAAGCTCACCTTCACCCTCACTCACACCATGCCGCTTTAACACTCGGACCTCGCGAGCAGGGTGAGCGAGGGTGAGCGACGGGTAAGTGAAGGTTGAGCGCCTCGTGGCTCGCGTGCATGTTTCACCCGACCTCAACGCCACACACTTTGACTGCGGTATTCTCAATTTTTGAAATTTTCCGTATCCTCTCTCTTCCTCTCCCACGCTACTGCAAATAAGTCTGACTTCAAACAGATCGCTAAAGCCTCGCCGAACTCTTCATGGCTCCTGCAACTGGTTCTTTACCTCGCAAAACTACTGTACGTGCTTTCCGTGACTAAATACCAGGTTCATTCTGCTGACTATGCTCCAAGAGAATTGCACCAAAAGGCTAGACAACAGACAAAAAGGAGATGGGTTACGACTGGGCCAACAAGGACAGCTATGGTCAGAGGATAGTCAGAAAGCAGGGTCTGAAACGGACTCAACCGATCATGCGCAGCACTCGAGAATCCGGTAAATGCCTACACATGTTTCAGTCTGGCGGCGAGTGCTACATCTGGAGCCCGATTGAGGGCGGTATTTGGGAGATTGCGACGTCGATGGACCTGGTGGATATTGTAACGGAGCTAGACAAGCTGAGACTCGGATCGCTGAAGCTTGTGGAGGTAGATCAGGTGTCTTCCGGCTGATTTTGAACTCTGCCTATTAGGAGTGTCAGAGTGTCATATGGCCTCGAAGCATTTAGCCACAGGTCTGGGAAGTTGCTCGGTGGACAGACCTGAGCATCTGAATTCTGATATCATAAGCCAAATATACCCATGTCTATTAACGATTTCATTAACTCCGTGAAACACCTGCTCTAATGTTACTCAGAGGATGATGCTAACGTTCGTAGATCTACGTACATCTACGTGAAGAAGTTGCTGCTTCGACATCGCAACTCTACAACGAGAGTCAGTTGAGCCACAGCAGCTTAGAGGCAACATTGAAGCCCTCATCGCTCAAGTAAGAGCATCTGAGGTGTTCGTGCTACGATATTTCAACCGTCATTTTACCCCTTCGTTGGCTGCAGCCCAAGACAGCAACGCTGACGCTCCTCCCTCCATGACATCATCAGCTCCTATTACTTCCGACAACCTCAGTCGCGAAGATCAACTACATGTACGTTCTAATCCTTCTCCACCCCCACTACCTAGGAACGAAGCACTGGAGAGGGTTGTCATTTGCAAACCAAATGCCCTGTTCAGACAAGATGATGGCAGCGATGGAAGTGCCATATCTATCTTACGGCATAGGAATTCTGAAGATGCCCGCCTCTTGCTTCAGCGACCCCGTTGGCCAGGCATACGTCAGGGAGGGCAATGATGATGCCTCTGTCCATGATAATAGCGACGGGAATACCTTCGAAGAGCAGAGAGAGGAGATACCATTCATTGCTCCAAACACACCTTACTCAGGGAACTACCCAGAAGACCTAAGCCACCAAGAGATTAGACAGACAGCGATCTCCAATAGCCTTAAGAGTCCCCATAACGACATCGACACCTATGGCGGTGCTAGGACAAAGGACTACCAGATATCCCTCTCAAGGATAGAGAGCCTTGACAGTGTACCTGACCACAGCTGTTCAAACAACCTGCGAGTCGGAGTCGGCGTAAGGCACACAGGCCCCGGAGAAGATGTGTCGCAGGCACAGGTATCTAACGGATCCCGAAGAAGGTCCAAAATGACAACTGGAATCGAATCGAGGTGAGGTAGCTTCAATGACAGCCAACTCAATTTCATGCGCGGATAAGCCAGCACCTAGGAACCGGCAAAAGCCAGCATCAAGGAAGAAGATATCATCTGCTCAATCCGAAGTGCCAGAGAGCGACCTCCGTTCTGGTCTGGCATATGTGGAAAGAGACCTTATGGTAAAGAGTCCTAAGATCCTTGGAAACTTGTGGGATAAGGCTAGCCGCTGTGGACGTGTGGAGGTGATGAGGGAGGTTTTGTACGACATGATCAGTGCTCTGCAAGGTCGTTGTGCACAAGGAGGGCCCAAGCTCAACACTAAGTCGCAGGACATCATGCATGGTTGTCCGGAGAGTAACTTGCTACCTGTTTCCGGATTAGCTAGTAGGTTTCAAGTCCTGAGAGAAGAATTAGAAATCAGCAGTGCTGGAGAACGACTTTTACCAGCTACGTCGGCGCGCCGCTCTCGCACAGTTCTACGACGACTATACCAGAGCCCAAGCCGATCCGCATGCATTTTCTGTACGCCGAACGGAGTGGAGAGCTCCCAGCTGAGTCTCTGAAAGCGACTCGGAAGAGAGGGAGAACATCATCCTCCAACGTGGCAAGGAGACGCTACGAGCGGCTTTCAACCTTGGTACATATTGTCGACCTGATGTTCCCAAGCCTTATTCCGAGCCGCCAGACCACTGAAACTGACAAAGGCAAGGCTGAGCGAGCAGAACGAGCAGTGAAAAGAAACGCTGCAAGCTAGAGAGTTAAGAACTAGAGAGCAAATGGGAAGCCATGGTCTGCACTGGTCAAACGTTTCGGTTTGGGAATACTACTACTCCTACCATCAGATCTCTTGGACCAGAAGTAAGCAATCTCACCTGATCAACGACATTCGTGATAACCAAAAGCGTCGATCTTGACGACAACTCCAACTAACCAGATTTTGTCCTAGTATCAGAATGATGAGGGAGACAACACTGTCTTGCTTTCCTGATGCCCTCGACTACTTCCTCACAGATTCCGGCCGTTTGCTGCCCAATGCGACAACCCCTTGCGCCAGAACTTCTATTAGATCGGCCTCCATCAAAAAGGCTGAGACTTGAGTACAAATTGCCGAGATACGGCGGTACTCACGAAGACAACCATCAATATCTTGGTAAGTTACTGGGAGCCCTATGAGGGAACTCCTAGAAGCAAAGAGTCAGAAAGCCCCAATCCTTGTTCCCTTGTGGATTGCTCAGAGGCGCAATTGGCGTCTTCAGACCCCAGCCTCCGTTCCTACTCCGCTGAAAACACGTCATCCGGTCACAGTATCCTGGATCCCTACGTTGGAGGAAGGTGCTCATTAGAGATCGAAGCCGCAGTGGTCACGGTCGATGCTGTCATGTCAAATGTCGAGGGACAGTCCGGAGATTCTGCGCGTTCCGAGGCACCGCGTCTGCTGACAAGCTCGCGAGTCCGCACCACTTTGAGGACGCCTTATTTGGGGCTTTCTTGAGTACCCCCAGTGTGAATATCGAGCATACGGTGGAACAATTAACGGACTTCTAGGTGACGCCTGTTGCTCTCATGACATGGGTAAGTTCCACTTTCGATCATTTCTATTTGTAAGCATTTTGTCAAGAGCTACTGTGCTTGCAATTATCCATAAACTTCATCCACTGCCACAAGTCCAAGTGCGGGCAGTGTAGCCGCTATGGCCAGAAGCCGAGATGTACCCAAGCCGATGTAGAGCAGAGAGAAAAAGCAATGCTGAAGAATGGTTTCTGGGATAAAGTGATAAGGGTGATGAGGAGGGGCAGCGTAGAAAGCTGCGGGGGCAATTCAGGTTATGAAATTCAGGGAGGATATCACGTAGTTAATTCGAGTAACCCCAAAGGCTTGGGCAAAAACTAAACTTGAGCGCCCGGATGCACATTAATTTCTCTATACTTCCTCCAAAATCCTAGATAGCCATCAACTCTCAGTGGGCGATTGACCCGAACTAATACCAATGCCTAAGCTAAAATTCCAAGCTTTGTTCATCCCGCATTTTCTAGCCCAAGCACCCATATCTTCCAGGCTTGGACAGCTAAGGTGAGGCCTCTCCGGCTCACCCTCAACTCACCCCTAAGCGCGCCGATTTAGGTAGTAACCCTTAGCGACGCATGGGCTGTACTGCGAACTGCCAATGTACATTTACCTCACCAGGAGTCTTTCCAAGACCTTTGCAAATGACTTGGTCGCGTGCCAGCTGAACAAGACCAATCAATGGAAGGCTGACCGACATTGACATTGTCCTCGCCAACAGAAGCCGAAAGCAATTGTCTTGTCCAGCTGGACATGGCGCCCGAACACATTCCATATCTGTCTGTCACTGACAAGGGGAGCACCCAGCACGAAGGCACAGAACACCTAGCTATCAACAACACTTTCATCCGTCGTTCCTTGGCCCTTCTAGCACTGAAGACTACGGCCAAATTCTATACTTGGATGGGCTTCTGTGTTCCAATCTCAAAGAAGAAAATCATCAAGACGGGCCCTTATGTTCACCTTATCGAAGCAGCAACGACAAAGTTTGTTGCCGAGAACACATCTATTCCCGTGCCAAAGATTTATTGCTCCTTCGTCTACAAGAATCGTGCCTACATTGTTATGGAAAGGATCCAAGGCGATGAGTTACCGACCGCATGGAAGAAGCTATCCGAAGGGTCTCGCCAGAAAGTCTTCGACCAGTTGAAGCGTATGTTGCGAGACCTGCGCGCACTCGAGCCTCCATCGGGCACGGGAGTAGAGAGCTGCACTGGTGGATCATTGCGCGACTCTCGAATTCCACGCTCCTGCCCGTGATTTGGCCCATTCAAGACTATTCAAGAGTTCCACCTCTGGCTTAGAGAGGATCTACAGCTCTCCAAGGTCGAAGGCCAAGAAAATAACCAAGACTGGCAGGGACATCAGGGACATGGCTGTCAAGCAGGATGGGCCATGACCACCACCAGTTTTTACTCATGCTGACCTGAATCCCTTTAATATCTTCATCCGTGGAGACCAAGTTGTTGGCATTATCGATTGGGAGCTGTCAGGATGGTACCCGAATTATTGGGAGTATACATCCGCATGGCTTGGCAGTATTACGAGAACGGAATGGCAAGGCTCGATCGACAAGTTCCTCAATCCATTCCCGCAAGAGCTCAAGATGGAGGCAACCCGTCAAAAATGGTGGGGAGAATTTTGACTGGAACAAAAATAAGACCGACCGATTCTCATGCCACATATAACGCCTTGTCGGACAGAACAGTATCGCTTCTCGTACAGCTATAGTACAGCATAGTGGCATCCTACGAAAGGATGAATTAACATTTCCACAATATTTACGGTATCATTTCTTCGCTCTCCAGCAAATTCCAAGTTGGCTTGGGTCTTATCAGGAGCGCCAAGGTCGCAAAGCAACCCTGAGCAGTCTTTTGTCCAGCGTACCATCTCGCAGCCTGTTCGATCTGCTGCCAATCCAACACTGAAGGCCCCACGGCCTTGCCATCTGCCGCGATAGCTGCTAAGGCATTTGCGCACCAGGTGCGGCATCTCCAGCCCGGATCGTTCTGGATGACGGGGATGCTCCGAAGGATAGTGATAGGACGTGCTAAGTTCTCGATCTTCCCAATCATGACACGTACGAGCAGGGAGGTGGTGTTTGGGACATGTTGCAACTGGACCTCCCCATACTGCCACACACTGCCAGGTCCGTTTGGATTTGGTCCGTTCTTGACGTGGCAGCGTCTGCCGGGTACCTGGGCGGCTTTCTCCACCTTGGGGCCAATCAGGAATGCTCAATGGTATCTGGAAAGAGCATGAGTTTACGCCAGAATGAAGAGCCACCAAAAACGACATCGATGTCCCAGGCCCATATCTTCAGACATCAACGACCGAATTGTAAGCGTCGATATCCATTACCCTAGGCTTCAACTCGTCTACCTTCAGGCTTCAACGCCCATTTCCGCAAGCCTCAATGCCTATATCTCTAGGGACCGACATCCTTATCCACAAGCATCACGCCAACACCCGTAAACAAAGCAAGAAGTGGAGCATTTAGGACCTCTCACAAGGGACCTCTGAAACGGATAATGACAAGAGCAATGGAAGAGGGCAGTACGCTGAGGTCCACAGGGACGAGGCATCCTAGTCCGCCGCCTCTTCTGCAGGACTTTCCTCCAAAGACACAAGTCTCCAGGAGACGCCTGACCCTGGAAGGGTTGCTGGAACTGAGAACGGGTTCTTCTGGAAGAAGAGCTGAAGCCGGGATGAGGTTCTTCTAGAGGATGAGTTCCCCAAGACGCAGGGCTTCAGTAGGGGCGGGGATGTTTCTGGAGGATTGCCTCGAGAAGAAAAGCTAAACCAGGGACGCAGTTCTTCCAGGTGAAGCAACCCTCTGGAGTAAATGAGGCCCTGTTCTAGATGGACACAACTCCTCAAGATGAAAGGAGAGTCTCGAATCTCCTACTGTTTGGGGGGACTACGTGGATGGACTCAATACCCCACGCGCCTCGTTCTCGCCTAGCAGAGGTTGTCATGCTTCTAGTACTACTCCGAGGCCAACCGCCGTTGGTGAGGATTGAGGCCTACTCGCAGTCGTCAGGACTAGCCTATTCGTAAGAAGGGCCAGGTGCCGGCATTGTTGCCGCTCTCGTCGAGCGGGAGCTCGTTTCTTCCGGGCGGTCACTTTAGATTATTGTTCTGGAGGAGGTCCTTCCTGGACACGACTCATTCTGCTAGGTGGCCATTCTAGAGGAAGTGCCGACGTCTAGATGAAATGCTTCATAAATTTTGACCGTGAAGAAATATCATCTCTGTTGAAAGATAGGCCCCTTCCTCCCTTCGATCGAGTCGATAATTCGACGTCGAACCTTCACAATAGATTACGGCACGTTACGATAGAAAGAGTAAGGGTACTTACACTGTTGCGAGCCAGAGTACGGATACACCTTTGATCTATCAGTGGAGTGATGGATCGTGGAGACACATGGTTTCGCTTCTCTAATCGGGCTTGCGACTCGATGCGTGAACGCGTCGATAAGAGAGATATACTGGTTACGGACAGCACGACCTCTTGCGGACAGGACGCTGCGCACACGAGCACCTACGAAGTCTGCCGGCCCCCATCCGCAGGGCCAGAGTGATAGCAGCAACGCCAAGATACGACCCTTTACGATCCTGACCGACTCGATTCGACTTTCTCCGGATTATCAATTCGTCTAACAACCACCAAATAAGGAGTATCCGACCCACTATCTACCCACATAGCACCACTCCCGACTGCCAGATGCGAATACTACAGGACCTCAATTCACAGGACACATACATTAAGGCACGTGTGTTGGCGGACGGATACGGGAAGATACGAACAAGCGCGGTTGGCTACCCGAAGACACAAGCATTGAAGACGCAAAATAGCGGATGTGAGAGCTCCAGGATTCTCCCACCTATCCCCCTCGCGCCGTTGAGGCGCGTGGCGTGTAGGATTAAGACGAAAGAGTTCGGAAGCGTTCGTAAGGAAGCGTATACCGGTTCACAGTTCAAACCCTCACGAACCCATGAAGGCTTAGCAGGTTTTCTTCGCCAGAGGGTTTCTCCTGCTGTAGCTAGTTTGTAACTAGCCGTCGAGAAAGGATGTAAATAGCTTAATAGGTGTAAGACATCATCATCATCACCAAATGTACCGGTAAAGTCACCTTGAATAATGCTCCTGGGTTGGAACGCTTGAGGTCTCTACTGATGTTGCTAGAATCGTTAGTCCAGATGCCCGCACCTGGAATTGAGCAGGAAAGATCCTAGATGTAGATAGCACGGGCTGGGCTGTGCCCCACCGGGAGCGAAGTGACAGACATCTCAGGCAGCTGTGTAGGCTCACAACCATAGCTCGTGAAGTTACGGTCTCGAAAGCATCATAAGCCAAACTCACCGAAGAAGCTCCCTAACAGCTAAGGTGATCCTCAAGAACCAAACGCCTTCGATTAGCATATCCATTCCGCTTGAACTCCTTATTCGCTTTCTTTTCCTGTGCTCTCATAGAACACGCCCACCCTCTGAAGTGTTTCCTTGCACATTTTTATCCGCCAAATCCCTGTCCGTCTTTGGCATTTTGTACTGCGACAGTGAGGACCAAGGACGTCACCAAGACAACCGCAATAACCACCACGATGAGGATGATGAGAATGATCCAGCGCCTTTTTGACCATCGCCCACATGGGCCACAGCAGCAGGTACACCAGCCAGGTGAACGGTGGATTGGGCTAATAGGTCGAGGCGCAAGCGCTGCCTCAGCCATTGGCATGCCAGCGTACGAGTAGATGTTCGGAGGTGGTTGTGCAACCTCGGCCATTGGCATGCCGTTGTACCCATATGCGTTCGCAGTTCCTGGCGGCGGGTAATACACTTGATTGACATGGACCTGGGCTAGGAGAAGGGATTAGAACATAACATTCTTTCGAATGGGTGAGCTTTGGAGTGGGTGAGGCGAACTTTGCTCTTCCTTACTGATTCCATATCTCTCCGGATCCTGCATGGTATGCATCTGCATTGTGCCTTGCTCCATTTTGTAAGGCAGAGGGAGGTTAAAATGCTTGAGAGGTTGTGTGGGCAGGCAAAAGAGGCTTTCTCAAGACGTTGAGGAGGTTGATGGGCCTTGAATACGTCCTCTCAAAGACGAGAGAATATGGTGGGGAAAAGGTAGGCGTAGATATAGCGCCCGCAGAAGCTCTGTGATGAGCGTGTGGGGCTTCCGAATCGCGGGCGCCTAACATGGGGACTCGCCAACCATCTGTCGAAGCACTATTTATAGGATGGTTAGCAGAGTACTCTAGCCCTGATACAAGCATAGTGTTAGGGCACTGGTCCCCAGATGTGCGGGCCACATCAAACCAAAAACATCAGCCGTCTGCCAAATAGGAATCCGTCACACTGCATGTAAACGGACCCTGCATTTTCCGATCGCTTAGGAAAAAGCTTAGGAAAAGCTTGGAAAAAAGCTTGGGAAAAAGCTTAGGAAGGAGCCTTCTGAATTTAACACTGTGACGAGAAGTAATCGTTCATGAAAAGAAAAACGGAAACGTGGAAAAGCTATGAATACATATGATCCCGACGAAAATAAAGCGCAGGCGCTTTTCTTAGTCCAGCTAAGACCGCAAGGGTTCGCCAGCGTAACGCAAACGCGGAGCAAGCAGAATGCCAGCGTAAACAAAACGCTAGTGATAAAAAGCTTCAGCTAGCTATGGCGAAAGCTGAGAAAGCTCCTGAAGCAGAAGAGAAAAGAATGACGTATTCAGCAAAACGTTGTGGATCGCATTGTCTGCGCTTACCATCCAGGGCGTGTCAGAAAAGGTACTCCGAGTTCAGACTCTAGATGGTTTGCGGTATCTTATGCGCCAAAGTATTAGGACTGATTCAACAGAGAACTTTGCCTACGAGATTCGTGCAGTTCCTTACGACGCCCGCCTCTTCTGGTCTGTTTACGGAGCGCTGCCACCGCCGTTCGCGCGTTCGTAGTGCCTAGTCACATGTCGAAGCATTGGACGAACTCTCAACTCAACAGCACTTCTGACGCTATTTCCGAGCCACAGTGAGATACATAATACTCGATACATCCTTCTGAACATTTTTCTCTACTTCATGCGCACTCTATGGGTGCTCTTCTCAATACCCACTCTCAACCGGAGAGGAGGACACTCCTGCTTTCTCTGACTATCGCTCTTCAGCCCTCACGTTTGCAAATGTTCAGCATATCAGCTGCTTTTCGGCCGTAAACACCACCTACGTCGAACCATATGATATAGCAATCCTTGGTGCCCCTTTCGACACTGCTACTACGGGGCCGGCCAGGTGCTTGCTTCGGTCCCTAGGGTATCCGTCTCGGCTCGCATACGATCCTTATACACACGAGAACTCATGATGGCATTGGGCCAAAATAATTGATTGGGGTGACGCCCCTCTACGAGGTCGGCTCCGACGCCATGCCGAATGCAAACGGGGGGGTGAGGGCGGTCATGGGGTTGCTAAACCGCAAAGCGGCAGTCCACAGGTACGCCGTAACCATTAGATAACTTGTAGCGTGGCCAGTCGGATGCCCAATGTAGGCGCTTGCGGGATTTTCTTTTGGCGTCAGTCTTGGAGGTGGTCCAATGACAGAACTGGGTGGGATATTACATGTCACCTCGTAATGACCAAACATTTCCCCCCCAAATAACTCCTTAATTCGAAATTCTTCCCGAGATTACTAGATAGTCCCCCCCTTCCCGGAAAATAACAAGACCGCCCCAAAATATAGGTACTTCACCCCTAAAATAGATCCCCCGGGCCTCATGTAGCCGCTATTGGAAGGCCCCGTGACAATTAGTTAGAGAGCTTTTGTGTCATTACAGCCCAATAACGTATCGGAAACTGCCATCCTTACCTTACCCAAGACACACTTCGCCCTGCACCTCATGAGACGGTGAGGATGGTTGTCGACGTGAGTGAGTGAGGCTGATAGGGCAAGGTTAGGTCACACATCAGTGGCCTTAACGTCCGGATCCTGATGCAGAATTTGCCAACCGTCATCAGCGCTCTAACGAATATCCAAAACTCGGCCAACAACCCGGACATTGTCAGGGCCAACGTTGCAGTGATCCACTCGATCAGGCACGCCAAAATTTCAGCTCCACGAAAAAAGGCTGGGCCACATGATTGACCTATCTCAACAGACGCGGGGTAGCATTGAAGAACATCGGGCTTCTCTTCGAGGCGGCGGGGAACGATAATGGAGCCACTCCACTCACATTCCCCACTGAACCGAATGTTTGTCCAAATTTCGACAATCAGGGTAACTTTCCAGTCGTAACTCCGCTGCTATGATTGGGCAGATGGGAATTATGTACATTTTTCGTTGGTTCTTCTTTTCTGGTGGCTGAGGTATATGTCGACGATTTTACGGTTGGTTTACAGCAGCAACCAGCATGTAGAACATGCTCCATCATTTTAGACCTCAATTCCGGGTAGCCCAATTTTGCCACAAGAGTCTTCATTTTACTACTCTGGAGACATGAAGGTAGTGCCTTTTGTAACCTATAGATCCATTTCTCGACCATATCTGTACTGAATATGTATTAAGTGAGTATCCTTTCGAGGATGGAAAGTGGAGGATTTATCCGGGCTTCGCCTTGGCGCATAGTACCATTGGCTCTTGCGGTGTGCAAAGCTCCGGGATTCGCGTCTAGGTTTTATCTTCGTCGCTCTCGTTTTCAGCCACGGCAGATCTGTGGATTTTCTGTTCGCACCAGCAGACAATACCCTTCCGCAACTCACCGTCGACTGTGACCTAACCTTCGCGCAGGTCTAGGCACCAAGCTTGCTACAAGTTGGCTTCTATTGAACGCCTACGGTACACTGCGCGCAGCCTCAAGTATGGACTAATCGTTTCACTACGTTGAAGCATGTCTCTGTCCTTGTTGGCATTCCACTACATTGCAAAGCTTTCATAGCACTTCTCTCCGTCTGCAACGATGCGCGTCAATCCTCTGCGCCAGATCCTTCGACCCAGAATCTTCCTCCCACGGTTCCGGCGCTCCCAACATGACGGGCCTCACAAGGAATACTTCCAGAACCCCAGACAATTCCCAGCCGCAACTGTTCCGCAATACACACCTCCACCGCAGCCAGTCTTTCCCACACAACCTTCAATCCTTTGGCGTTTTGGTCGCTCGACGTTCTGGGCAGTATCTTTTGGTCTACTTGGGATAATTGCGGGCACAACGGCGATTACTTATGAATATCTACAACCGCTATTCGAAGTGGGCACGGAGGAGGAGCTCGAGGAGCTGGAGGGAATCAAGGAGATCATGTCATCTCATCCTCTCCTCGACGCTCTAGGTCAGGACGAGAATTGGAAAGAGCAGGCAATGTACATGGGGGACCGCGACTGGGACCAGGAGAAAGATTTTCATTTCCTCAGCAGGAAGACTCTGAAGGGCGCCAATGGTATAAGCATGGTATGTTCAGCGTTGACAACTGAATGAAATTCTAGCCCTGACTTCCTCGGTTACGACAGGCATTCTTTTCAAACGCCCAGAAAGGCATGTCTTGCCTGATGTTCTTCCCGGGCACAGGCATCGAGGGATGGCCTGACGTGACGCACGGAGGCATGATTTCTGCGCTGCTGCTGGAAGCCATGGAACAGACAGCGAACCTATACTATTCGCCGGCATTCGGACAGCAAAGAGCTGAGATGGAGGAGCTTGAGATTAATTTCCATGTTCCGCTGCAACCTGGCAACGTCTACGCTGTCTTTGCGTTCGTCGACTTTGCTGAACTGAACGTGCCGGGAGGCATGGGCACGCCACCTGGCTCTAGGGAGAGGAGCACCCATAAAACGCACGCGTTGTTGATGGAAACCAATGGTCTCGAGTGGCACCATAACAAGGATGCTGCCATTATCCACGCAAGCGCGACTGGGAAGTTGAGAGATGTGGTGTACATGTCTGAAGAAGACTGCACGCCTGAAGAGGACGACTTCAAATCAGCGACGAGGTTGAGCTGAGTTCCTGGGCCGAGGCAAGAAATGGGACTATAACCGAAGACCCCAGTCCCGAACCCAAAACACCCGCGAGTTGGAGGACGTGAAGAAATCCTTCTGTCCGATGCAGCGATAATGTTCCGGATTATATTCGGACCATGCAGGCAAAAGGCTTGAAACGGCAGGCTAGAACATCGACAAGATGTTTGCCTACTGCAGGTAGCTTCCAGAAGGCACTGGCGCTGCCATCTGTATTAATAGCTTTGTGTTGCAATTAGGCCCCCCTTGGAATGATTGGGATCGCTTTGCAGTAGGATCGCTGCACGGTCAGCACGTTTGCAAAGCAGATGGTTTCGTCGATCTGGATCGAACTCGGGCGACGAAAGCACGCGCGAAGCTTGGCACAGGAGTGACCGAAAGCGGAAGAGGGCACAAGTAAATAGTTCCGTAGGAACTACAGGAGCAAGGACTGAGACAAGGTACTACTTTCACATGCTTCACATAGCTTCCTTTGCTAGCCTGGTATCAAACATGCGACAGTGTTGACTATTGCGCTGGGCGATTACAATATAGAGAGGGTTCTCGTGTTCGGCGTGGCCGAGCACTTTTGTGAACGGGCGTAGATACGTTTGTGGAAGTCAGCCCGGATACAAGTTGTGGGGTGGCAGCGAATGTTTGAATTGCTGATCGTAATGACCATGTTGCTAGTCACCGCTTTCGGAACTTAGTAAAGGGTTTTCGGTTATGATGAAGTAACGGGGTGTGCGCTCGGCGGGTCAGGTGCATGAGACTTTGCCGAGGCCTCGTGGGCGGCGCACGCATAAGTCCTGATTTCATTCCAATTTCGACGAGAACTCGGAAAGGACGGGTCGATGGACAGTGCGCCGTGATGATCGTGACGATTGTGATTCGTAGACCTGGTATACCTGTCTGCTTCTTGCACGCCGCAGAATCCCTGGGCAGCAGGCCTACAGTTCTCGCGTCCAGGGCGAGCCAGGACGCTAAGTTTGTTGCAACGAACTTGCCACCTGCCGTTTAACGATCCTCCAGGGCCCTCGGTCCTCAAGCGCGGATCCCCCGCATGACTTGTTTTGCCACAAACCCCCCCCCAAAAACAAGCAAACGTGGAGAAGGTCGAATGGTCATCCGTCCATCCGCCATGTCAGTTCCTCTTTAGAGCTTTCCCTTCGAACTCATGCATTTGATGTTGCGATGTCTTTATCCTCTCCGCCCGCGCACGATGTGGTCGACGACGGCTGCCAGCAAAAACTACTGCACTCTGCAGATCCAATCTCATTTCCCGTGTGGGCCCGATAAACTCGTGCATTGGCGTGAAATATACGCCACAAATCAGCCCCTCCCTGCTCCCCAGAACGCCCCCAAACGACTCCAATGCTGCTATCCTCTATCCCACCACCTCCCCCCCCCTCTTAGGCATGGCGTCCCAATCTAGCCACTCGTTCCCTCGCCTCTTCCCCTTCGAGGCCCAACCACATGGATGAGATCCCTCCGGCAGCCCGGGAGCTCACCCCTAGCTCGCCTGGCCAATGCAGGCCCTGTTCTTTTTTACTGTGGACACCATGGGAGGCCCTCGACCTTCCCCTGTCCTACTTGCCTGTCTGCAAAAGCCGCTATTGCTGCCCCGCGTGCCAAAAAGCTTCGATACATGCACACAGTGCTAGATGTGGATATCTTCTTCCCCCCAGTCTAGTCTCCCGGCCTAAGCCGCGCATTTGTTATACAAAGCAATTCATCTGCTCCCTCAAACGTTACATTTTTCTTCCTCCTTCCCGACCAAACGCGCCTCTGATCGACCGACTCGTGTTGCGCGCCTGCTCTTCGAGCCCTCAGACTGATGCAAGCACCCTTTCCAGTCTTCCCCTTTCCAGCAACCAACATGACTACCCAAGATGGTGCCACCGACTCTCCCGACAATAGCTCCACGCCCATGACGGGCGAGAAAGACGGCACCGGCGCGCAAGTCGAGCCCATCCATACCAATGAAAAGGTTCCTGGTAACCCAGGATACTACGAGAAGGATGGGTTGCGTACATATGGCGATGATGTGGACCACGACCACGAGCCCCCAGTATGATCACGCCGCCTCCGCAACTCACTTCCGTGTACCAGAACTAATCCATCGCGTGTTTACAGATGACCTTCCGCAGGATTATGTCGTTGACTGCCATGGCTTTCCTCTGGACAGGAAGTCAAATTCCAGTCTACATTTTCGGTAAGAACTGCAGCACAGCTCCATCGCCTAACATCGGTGCTAATTGCAAATCGCAGGCGGCATTCCTCCATATATTTATGCCGATATTGGGGGTGTTGATCGCTGGATTTGGTTCACTCTGGCCTATCTCATCGCTCTGGCCGGTGTCTGTCCATTCGTGGGCTCGCTTTCCGATCTCCTTGGCCGTCGCTATGTCGCTCTGATGGGTTCCATGCTCATCATCGTTGGAATTATTGTCAGCAGCACTGCGCATCATATGAATACGTTTATTGGTGAGTTAGAAATCGTCTTTCGCGCATTAAATCTCTGTCTGCCGCCACATCTATAGCCGTTGTTTTTTTGGGAGGAATGCGCCCAAACGGTTCCCATCGAGCTGTCGTTTGTACCTTCAATCTGGCACCAGACGCGCACTTTTCCGCATTTGTAACTTAAATTGTCGCACAGATTCTCGGCTAACGTGGAATTCCAGCTGGCATGGCTCTGGCAGGCGCGGGTGCTGGCATTGGGGAGCTCACCGCCCTCGCCGTCGCTTCCGAATTGGCCCCTACCCGCAAGCGTGGCAAATATGTTGCGGTCCTTGTCTTCACTATCATTCCTTTCTGCCCATCTGTACTCTGGGGTCAGTTAATTGCCTCACACGCTGGTTGGAGATACTGCGGTGCGCTCATTGGTGCATGGAACGCTGTCGGGTTCCTTGGCACCATGCTCTTTTACTTCCCGCCACCTCGCCCCAACTCCCGAGGTCTCACGCGGAAGCAGATCATCGCTGAAATCGACTTTGTGGGCGGCTTTTTGAGTATTGTGGCGATGATCTTGTTCCTTGGTGGATTGCAATGGGGAGGATATCAGGTTCGTTCCGGCTGACCAGGAGGCCCCCCCTCTAGCCCTGGCTCTAACTAATTCTCTGAACAGTACAAATGGACCTCTGCCCACGTCCTCGTCCCCCTCCTCCTCGGAGCTGGATTCGGCGCTGCCTTCATCATCTGGGAAATGAAGGGTGCCAAATTCCCCATGTTCCCATCTCGTTTAAAGAAGGAACCTCGCATCCTGGCCTTGACTCTGATCATCACCTTCATCTCCGGTGCCAACTTTTTCTCTGTCATCATGTTCTGGCCAACACAGGCCTTCAACGTCTACGGTCATGACCCCATTGGCGTCGGCGTCCGTGGTCTTCCCATCGGTTTTAGCATTCTTACTGGTGCTGTCGTCGTGCTCTGGCTCCTCAGCGTTTTCCGAGGCAACAACCGGGAACTGATGATAGCCTCGTCTGTTATCATGACGGCTGGTAAGTCTTGTCATTCTCTCTCTTTCTCTCTCTCGCCATCTTGTACAAAATCATGTGTGCCCAACAAACTAACCTCCATCATAGGCTGCGGCTCCCTCGCCGTCGCCCGCGCCGACAACCTCCACACACTCTGGGGCCTCCTGGTCCTCGCAGGTCTCGGCATTGGCGGCATTGTCGTCCCAGCCTCGATCATGACCACCATCATCTGCCCTGATGACCTCATCGCCACCGTCGCCGCCCTTACGCTGTCCATCCGCGTCATCGGTGGTGCCGTCGGCTACACGACCTACTACAACGTCTTTATCCAGAAATTCGTGCCAAATGCTATCAAGTACATCGGCGGCACCATGGAGCTTGAACTCGGCATCACGAACAAGACCTATATTCTCGACGCCATTGACCTTACCGCTGCCAGTTTGCTGGATGGCCTGAAGGAGATCCCCGGCATTGCTGGCAACAACACCGCCTACCAGATGGTGGTTGCGGCTGGTCAGGTGGCATATGCGGAGAGCTACAAATATGTGTACCTTACCAGCATTGCGTTTGGTGGCGTGAGTGTCCTTGCAGCATGCTTTTTGGGGAACATTAACAAGTACATGGATGACCACGTGGCGGTGGTCATGTAGGTGGGAAAGATCCCCCTAGCTAGGACGTGGTTTGCTGGGAAGCTCTTTGTTGCCAAACTTCTGGATATGCAGAATAGGGACTTCTTGAGACATCATTCTGTAGTAGAGTTTGATGGCTAGGGAGATTTGGTGCATTATATGTGAAAATGAGGTGGTGCAGTGATAACTTGACATAAGATATCTGCCAGCTTCACAAACACAAGAAAGTCTTGCACCAGTGCCTTTTTGGGGGCTGACCTTTGTAACCTATTAACTCTCGGAAACCCTGGAGAAGGAAACGGGGGAGAGAGGGACGATGGGGGGGGCCGGACGCCTCTCAAAATCTCAATCCCTCATTTTTCCTCCAAGATATTGCCGTTCATGATGAGAACGGGTACTTGCTTTTTCCTTTTTCCCTGTTCCGTGTAAATGTAGCACAGAGTGGGGGACGGAGAGGGATGGAGGGAGGAGGGGGGGGGGAAAGGGTGGAAGGCAGGAAGGGTTGGTAGAGATGTGTATTTATGGGATCGGGTGGGATGGGAAAGATAGATTGGCTTTAGTAGGTCAGACTGGCGGGGCGTGGAGCAATTTTGGGGACAATGTTTGTTAGCGTATATCTCTCTCATGGATGGGATAGGATGGGATGGGGTATACTAGTCAGGTGGGGCTTTGCAGTTGTCCGTTGTAGTCGTTATGCGGAACGATGTTGTACCGGCGGCAAGTTGAGTAATCGGGTGACGGAAGGAGGTCGGGAGTTGTAGCTCCCGGTACTTTTGGGAGGATTGAAATTGAGGAATCAAGGCTTGCCCCTGCTACCGACACTAGCTCGCGGTGACTTTCTGAGCAACTTGCCCCAAGGCATTGTACAACGGATCTCTGACACTTGCATCTTCGCGTGAACCACTAGCTCTGACATGTACTACCTCCTCATACTACCCTAACCCCTATGCGGCTGTAGATGCACCAGGGCTGCAGTCTCAGAATGGCTCAAGAATTCATGGCGTTTTCTTCATTAGCGCCCTGCCACTCTCCGGTTGGCAAGGGGTTCACGCCAGGAACGAGGCAAAAATTCGTACACCTGTATTGCATGACTTTTTCCGATCTGCGATATCGTGATCTCAAGTGGGCAAAATCCCCACAGCTCGTATCAGCACGGAGAGCGCAGTGGCGTCCAACTAAGTACCCTCGTGTGTATCGGGAGACGTCTGACATAAAAGCCCCGGTGTATTATCGACTTACCACCAGCGTCAGGAGACAAAGCAGCGTCGTGGATAAGCGACCGGAGGTGCATTAGCAAGGTTGGCGAGGAGGCAGGATGTGACAAATACTTAGACCTGATGGCACGGTACGTTTCTAAGAGATAAAAGCGGTGGGGTGGTCGACGGTCTACGCTTGACTGGTCTGGTTTCGGCGTCTGCCTCAAGCGGATTGACAATACGGGTAGATCGGATCGCAGAGTGACCGGAAATAATGAGGGAGGCTATAGGCGTGAGCTTTCGGGTCTCCTAAGGGACTGAAAATAATGAGCCGGCAAAACTGGGGGACTAACCCCCCGTTCAGGCGCGACGTGGGGATGGGAGGGTGGATCACTGACAGCATTTCTCCCGAACGAGTCCATGGTTGCATCGCCGACCTGGTTTCCTAGGTCTTCACACTTGGCGGGGGGGGGAGGCGCAGTTCTTCCAGCGCAGTCCACCCGTGCTCGCAGATCATAATGTCTGACTTGGCCGCTCTCTCGTGGCTGGTGGGTTGGTTGTAGGCGGTCCAATCTGGATGCTTCTTGCAGGTCCCGTGGTGTCTGCGTACTTGAAGAAGATCCTGTTGATGTACTTGTCATTGCCCGTCTCCAGTTCGGAGCCAGGGACGTTAGCAAAGACGTTCACAACGGCTGTGGCGTGCGGCCCCTGGAAGTAGTTCAGGAAGAAAGATGTGAAGATTCCATGGTCGACTTCCTTGGTGGCTTCCTGACCATAGTGAGCGAGGGGCAGAGCATCAGTGAGCCTTTTCTGAGGCAATCCTTGCGTTTTGAAGCCGATGGAGGCCAGTCATCCTGGAAATTGGGAGCTGTGACGTTGTCTTGAATTGGAGATTCCAATTAGCGGCAGAGCGGTTGAAAATGAATGCATACTTCAACGAGCACCCCTAGGACGAGAACGCATTTATGTTGCTGAACTGGCTGTGAGCCATGAACACGAGCTGCGTTTTGGGTTCATTGGCACTAATAGCACGCGCAGATATAGTAGACAACTCATTGGCGAAAATATCAGTGTGGGTTTCATGCTGCGACAGTTCCCGCGTGCTTTGTGCTGCTCAATAAGCAATTTGGGCTGGTTGAGGCGCTGGCGACGTGGAGTTTGTTGGCATTCGCACGCAAATGGTGGCATCCTTGGTAATTACATGCCCAGAGCCGTCCCGTCACTGATAGGTTATCCAGGGTGGAGTGCTGAGGAAGTGGGCCTATAAGCGAGAAGACATGGCAAGTTGAGGGAAAAGCCCAGGTGAGACCTCTCAGCCTTCGTTGCCTTACGACATTTGGGTGTGCTTCCCTAAGACTGTCCACTTGGACAAACCGTTGTGTGGTAGTAGAATTGAACTCCAAGAGATTGGTTACACGGGAGTCAGACTTGCAGAATCTGCAGCTTGGTTCGAGTACGCATCCAATAAGGTTTATGGAGCTTGCGTGCGAGGCTGGCTAAGGTACATCATTTACTGGCACGAAGCTCGGGCTCTCTATTTCCCCTCATGCAACTATTCCAATTCGAGGTAACTACCAAACTGCCAAAGGTTCTTCGTGTTGCGGCCTACCAGTTTGTTATGCAGCTCATGGCAAGACCAAATCACATTCACGCCCGCATGGCGGCCCACCATCCAGCGGCACGCCGCAATGACAGTTGTTCATGTCCACATGAGAACTATGCCCTATCTCCGTCCAGTCGGAGGTCCTCCGTTGCTGACTACCGCGTATAGAAATGTTTTGAACAAAGGGGAGAGTTCGGCGGGGAGGAACGGTTGGTAGGTAACCATGTACGTATGGATAGATGAATGGATATATAGGATGGGTGAGGTAATCAAATGGGCGGAGGAGTAGGCTGCTCTGCGGACGATGTGTACGGGCGAGCGTCAGGTTGAGTAATCAAATGTGGGAAATGGTTGGGGTGGTGTGAAAGCGAATTGGTATATCGACGCGGACTTGCCAGCTTCGCCCACTCTCAAGATCCCGACCCCACTCACTCATGCAGAAGTAGGATCCTCGCAGCGAGTATTTGAAGTTTCTGTGGCTCCTGCAACTGACATGAGTGATTGTTTTTGGGTAGCTGGCACCTCATCTCATTTGCAGCGGTAAAGTTGGGAATGGAAATTCTCGTGGAAGTAAATGCCCGTTTACGCGCAATGATAGCTTAAAATGAGGATGCCGAGTTAGAACATCAATAGTTCACACCCTACAGTATTGACATATCGCCTGACATCCATTCGGAAGTCCGAAAGGGGCTTCCGGGTCTCACTGCATCGATTTGCTCACCCTGCGCTCACTTTGGCTCACCTTGGCTCAGGGAGTCCTTAGTGAGAGCTCCCTGAGCATCACCGTCGCTCCACCTCTCTGCCCCGTCTTGTCTGTCAACTTTAGAACGATGGGACCCGTCTTGGATCCTAGGGAGACCTTTTGCCGCATCTCCTTTCTAATATCACCTTAGGTCCTAATTAGTCTTTTGACATATACTTGCTACAAGACTATACGGTTACGGGAATTCGGGGAAATGGTCCATTAGGTTCATTGAATCTTAATTAATGGTCTTCTATCCAAGAGAAAGATATAGTGAATCCATCTATCCGATCCTCAGGCTTAACAACACATCTAGAAATGCACCCCATGTCTCGCCTTATACGCATCCAAGAACTTGCGTTTGTGGCCACTGCGTCTTACCATCGCGCTGTCCAGCTTATCATACGCCTGTCGAATCTTCAATCCTGAGTCACCATCATTCTTCTTCGCACCACCCGCCGCCTCGTATGCGGAGTACTCGATGCACTGATCCTGGAAGCCGTTGCTGGCAACCCAGTTCGCGGCTGGAATCTGCGAGGGCACTTCGACGAACTGCAGAGCTAGACCGCCGTCAACGTGCCACGCGATGTGGCAGTGCATGAGCCAGGCGCCTGGGTTGTCGGTGATGAAGCCGATGATGGTGTAGCCGTTGCCGAGAAGCATGGCAGTGTCGCGGCGCGTCGGGTTGGCGAAGTTCAGGCTTGAGACTTGTGAGGAACTGAACGAGCCGGTACCCTGGCCGAGTAGTGCGAAGTCGTGGCCGTGCAGATGCATTGGATGGCCTGTCGGGAATTGGTTCTGAATTACGAAATACACCCAGGTGTTTCCGTTGGGCAATGTTATGGCATTGCTGATGGCGGTGTTGTTGCCTTGGGCCAGAGATTGGATGGTGGGTTGGTTCCAATTCACACTCATGGCATTTCCGTTGAGAAACCATTTGTAGACAGCTCCATCATCGCTCGTTTGCACTGTCTTCACGGGAGAGACAGGCAGAGTGGAGACACTGGCGCTGAAAGCGGAGGAGGAACCAGCCGACTTAGGTACATACGGAACCAGCGAGGCGAGGGGTTCGTCCTGGCAAGTGGCGAAGTTGGTTCGGCTTGTGCCTGGGGAAGTGGTTGGGAGAGTGGTTGGCGCACCAGAGTATTGCAAAATACCATTGGCGGAGCCGAGACCTGTATTAGAGCACAAGGGAATGTCGGCGCATGAGGACTGAGAGACGGCACGGAAGAAGTAATTGCCTACAGCCTGGTTGGCGGTGATGACGACATCGTAACGTTGGCCGTTGCCGATTGCGAGCCAGTTGGTGGTGTAGGGAACAATGGGGACGTTATCCGCAGCGATGACAGTCATGTTGTGGTTGTCGAAGTGCATCCACCAAACGTTCTGTGCTGCAGAGTTGATGAGACGGAACAGGTACTTCTGGCCCGAAGTAACTTGCCAGAGAGCGTGAGCGCCAGCGGACAAGTCAACCTTGCGATTCTTCCCATTCAGCATATAGTTCGGTGCAGTTTTCGTCCCAGTGTGCGAGATTTCGTCGTAGACCTGAGTACCGGTTTGGTAGAACCTGGGGGGGAATCAGTACTGCCTGATGTTAGGGAAATGCTAACTTACAAATCTTCAACCATAACCGTACCCATATCAACATCATAGTTGGCTGTGGCAGGACCGTGAATGATGATGGGTCCACGAACACCATCGGAGTACTGAGTGCTATAATGGCTGTGGTACCAGCTTGTTCCATACTGAGTTGCAGTCCAAGTGTATGTCTTGGTTTGTCCAGGAGCAAGTGGGCACTCAGTGACACCTGCCACTCCGTCTGCGAAACCGGTCTGGAATTGACGACTTCCATGCCAGTGGATACTAGTTCCATTGTTGGTAAGGTTGTTGGTAACAGTGACGGAAACGGTATCACCCCATTGGCACTCGATGGTAGGACCAGGAACTTGCCCGTTGACAGCCAGAGCAGGCTCAACCGTGCCGTCGAAATTGATGGTTGTGTTCGTGATCACAAAGTTGTAGGAGCAAGTATTTCCAGTACTAGGCCAGGTTGAGTATGCATCTGTACTGACAGTGAAGCCATTGCACCAATTGGTTCGGTCTGTTGCAGTGTTGCAAGTACCGGGATTGGCAGCAGGACTTTGGACGACAACGGGAACAGAGGAAGCGGCATTGGTGGACGAGGCTGTGCCCGAAACAGACGAACTCGAGGTGCCTGCACGGGCGCTACTAGTGGAACTCGAGGATGCTACTTTAGGTGTAGTAGTAGGACGACTCGGTGGTCCACGGCTAGGTGGTCCAAAGTTGTCAGGTCGACGGAATTGAGGCTGAGCTGCAGCATTTCCAGCAAAGGTGAGGGCCAGGACGGCCAAAGAAGCGAGTGACTTCATCCTGTCGGAGAAACGAGAAATCGAAACAGCGCTTTAGTGAAAACGAGTGGCAGAGGTTACCGTCTCCTCAGAAAACAGATCAAACGAGTGTGGAAGGATTTAACGTCTCCTCAGACATTAACTATGGCAAACGATCTCGAGAAACGCGTAACAAAGAAGAGGAAAGAAGAGTGACTTAGAGACATATCTTTCAAGTTGGAGAGGGACAAGATCAGATCAGGCTAACCCGAACTTGACGCCCATGGCTTCTGACGGCCCTCTCCCGAGATGATTTTATTACGAGATAGGTTAGACTCTGGCTGTGGAACTGCGAGGGAAGCGAGAGGCTTGCGCGAGAGGCTCCGTGCGACGAGGGGACTGTCGGGCAGTTTACGTGTATCCTTGACGCCGAGGAGTGAGGCCGCTGATTGCAATTAGAGAGTCCGGGGGATCGGCATTCCGGAGCTTCCAGGCAGCGCGTAGGAGAAGAGGTCAGAACAGGCGCGAAGGTGCGTCAGGGCGTCGTGCAAAATTTCCGCCTGTCGGTTTGGCGAGAACGTGGCGGCGATGAAAGGGGATCTACCCCTGAAAACACACTATTGAAAGTGAAAGCTAAACTAGGTCAGGCATGGTTGCGAGGCAAGCTCGAGGTTAGTCTCCTTTTTGGACCGGGCAGTTTCTCCTTTCAATAACTACACGTGCGGCTCGATTTGGAAAAAATATTGGGAGGTGCGTCAATAGATAACTTGCTTACAGGCGTGCAATCTCGCAAAGAGTTCATGACATCCGACGTCTCGGGTTAAGGGAGTAAGAACCACCTGGGCCGGACATATTTAGAATCTGAAAGGTTAACAGTACCTGTGAATTACGCCTTCCGGTTTAGCTGCCCCGTGACCGCTCTAAGGGCAGGGGCAAGGGCAAAAGTCAAAGATCGACTGTCCTCCCGAGTCTAGACACCCTTGTCAATAAACTGCTGACAATTACCAGGCGGAAGTAAGGCCAACATGAGCTTCAGCCATCTCCCTCGCGAACTCTTGGGGCTAATTCTGGCGAACATATTCCCTGACGAATGGAATCATTATGATAGCGGGTTTAAAATTCTCGATCCGAGAATTGTTTGTCGTAAGTATTCAAAAGCGCGTCTTTTAAAGGTTTCCGCTGAACAATGGGGCTTCAGGTGATTTTAACCACGAGATTCTGGCGTTACTATCGAAGCAGGATAAGGTAGGCTGGAGGCTACTACACTGGGCGGCGTTTTATGGACACGAGAGAGTAGTGCAGCGGCTGCTGAAGAAGGGGGCGGATGTCGCCGGGAAGGACAGATCTGGACAGACAGCGCTGTCCCGGGCAGCGATGAAAGGGCACGAGGCGGTGGTTAAGCTATTGCTCGAGAAGGGGGCCGACCTGGAGTGCAGATCTAACAATGGTTGGACGCCGCTCTTCTGGGCTGCAGAGAAGGGAGATGAAGCGGTTGTGAAGCTGCTGCTCGAGAAGGGCGCCGACGCGGAGGCCAAGGGCACACTGGATGACCTGGTGCCGCTATTGTTGGCCGCGTACGACGGGCATGAGGTAGTTGTGAAGCTGCTGCTCGAGAAGGGCGCCGACGTGGAGTGCAAATCTGACAATGGTCGGACGCCGCTCTCCTGGGCCGCGTGGTGGGGGTACGAGGCGGTTGTGAAGCTGCTGCTCGAGAAGGGGGCCGACGTGGAGTGCGAATCTGATGATGGTTCGACACCGCTCTGCTGGGCCGCGTACAACGGGCACGAGGCGGTTGTGAAGCTGCTGCTCGAGAAGGGGGCCGACGTGGAGTGCGAATCTGATGATGGTTCGACACCGCTCTGCTGGGCCGCGTCCCACGGGCCCGAGGCGGG
>Ga0335072_10002579_pt1 | contig 27979 bp, 24 predicted proteins | sample Lox_Sample_21_FD_206725 | JGI IMG/M metagenome (GOLD analysis project Ga0335072, IMG submission 206725) | Soil microbial communities from Loxahatchee National Wildlife Refuge, Florida, United States - Lox_Sample_2.1 | ecosystem: Environmental > Terrestrial > Soil > Wetlands | place: USA... | reverse complement strand
GGCGCCGGTTACTACACCATCGGCTCGTCCGGTCACGAGGGCAACGCGGCCGTGGCCGCCGCGCTCCGCCTGACCGACCCCGCCCTGCTGCACTACCGGTCCGGCGCGTTCTACCTGGTCCGGGCCGCTCAGGCCAGCCCGCCTCGGGACGGCGTGACCGACGTGCTGCTCGGCCTGGTGGCAGCGTCGGCCGAGCCGATCGCGGGCGGCCGGCACAAGGTATTCGGCCACCCCGAACTGCACGTGATCCCGCAGACCTCGACGATCGCCTCGCATCTGCCGCGCGCGGTCGGCCTGGCGTTCTCCCTCGCCAGGGCGGCCAAGCTCGGCCTGGCAACGCCGTGGCCGGACGACGCCGTCGTAGTGTGCAGCTTCGGCGATGCCTCGGCCAACCACTCGACCGCGACCGGCGCGCTCAATACTGCGTCGTACTGCGCCTACCAGGGCCTGCCGCTGCCGCTACTGCTGGTGTGCGAGGACAACGGCATTGGCATCAGCGTCCGGACGCCGGCCGGCTGGATCGAGTCTGCCAGCACCGGGCGCCCGCGGGTGAAGTACTTCAGCGCCGATGGCACCGATGTCGCCGACGCCTATGACGCGGCCACGGCCGCCGCTCGCTGGGTGCGCGACAAGCGCGCCCCGGCGTTCCTGCACCTGCGCACCGTCCGGATTGGCGGCCATGCGGGCACCGACGTCGAGTCCGCCTACCGGACGCCGGCCGAGATCGCTGCCGACACCGCGCGCGACCCGCTGCTGGGCACGGCGCGCCTGCTCGTCCAGGCCGGAGCGCTCACGCCCGCTGAGGTACTTGACCGGTACGAGGAGTCCAGAGCGCGCGTGCTGGCACTGGCCGGTGAGGTGGCCGGCGCGCCTAGGCTCAGTACCGCCGAGCAGGTCATGGCGCCGATCGCGCCACGACGCCCGGCCATCGTGGCGGCGAACCTGGCCGACCGGGCGCGCCAGGCCCGCAGCTGGCCGCGCCAGCGCGCGTTCGGCTCGCAGCTGCCCGAGGACGCGGGGCCGCTGACGCTCGCGCAGACGATCAACCGCACGCTCGCCGACGAGATGGCCGGCCGCCCCGGCATGATCGTCTTCGGCGAGGACGTTGCCCGCAAGGGCGGCGTGTACGGCGTGACGAGGGGGCTGCAGCGGGCGTTCGGGCCGAGTCGCGTTTTTGATTCGCCGCTAGACGAGCAGTCAGTGCTCGGAGTCGCGCTGGGCGCCGGGCTGGCAGGCCTGCTGCCGGTCCCGGAAATCCAGTACTTGGCTTACCTGCACAACGCCGCCGATCAGATCCGCGGCGAGGCAGCGACGCTGTCATTCTTCTCCCGCGCGCAGTACCGCAACCCGCTGGTAGTGCGGGTGGCGGGGCTGTCCTATCAGCAGGGTTTCGGCGGCCACTTCCACAATGACAACGGGCTCGCCGCGCTGCGCGACATCCCTGGGCTGATCGTGGCCTGCCCGGCCCGGCCCGACGATGCGGCCGGCATGCTCCGTAGCTGCCTCGCCGCCGCCGAGCTGGACGGCAGCGTCAGCGTGTTCCTCGAGCCGATCGCGCTGTATCACGAGCGGGACCTGTTCACGGTCGGCGACGGCGGCTGGCTCGCTCGGTACGAGCCCCCGGAGCGATGGGCGCTCACCCATGTCCCGGTGGGCCGCGGCCGGCTGTACGGGACCGGCATCGACCTGACGATCATCACGTTCGGGAACGGGCTGCGTCTCAGTCTGCGGGCAGCCCGCACGCTGGCTGCCGAGGGGGTGAGCTGCCGTGTGCTCGACCTTCGCTGGCTCGTGCCACTGCCGTTCGACGACCTGCTGCGGGCTGCCGCCGCGACTGGCCGGGTGCTGATCGCCGACGAGACCAGGCGCACCGGCGGTGTGTCCGAGGGCGTCATCACCACGCTCGTCGACGCGGGCTTCACCGGCCGCATCGCGCGGGTCGCCAGTCAGGACAGCTTCGTGCCGCTCGGCGATGCGGCCAGCACCGTACTGCTGTCGGAAGCCGCGATCGAGGACGCCGCCCGCGACCTGTGCGCCATGCCAGCCGACTAGGCCAGCACGAAGACCGGCACCGCCTCGTACTCGCCGGCCGCGCGGCGGAACCCGACCCGCAGCCGCTGGCCCACCGCCAGCCCGCCGTCTGCCGCACCATCCGCTCCCGGCTCCCAGCCCTCGAGCTGCGCCCACCACCACGGCCCCTCGTCGAGCTCGCCGATGACCAGCACGGTGCGCGCCGGCGGCTCATCGCCCGCCGGCCGGCCATAGCTCACCGCCCAGCTCACGAGGGTGGCACCGCCCGCCGCCGGGATGAAAGCCAGCTCGGTCCGTCCGCACGTCGTGCACGCAGCCGCAGCCGGCTCGCTGAAGTGACCCTCGGCGCACTGCCGCAGCAGGAACTGGCCGGCCGCGGTACCGTCGAAGAACTCCGCTGTGGCCTCGTCACGCTCCACCGGGCCGACGCTCATGCTCCCGCTCCCCCGTTCATGCTGTCGCCGGACTGCCGAGCACCAGCGTCGAGTGATGATCGAGGACGCCGCCGTTCCCGGATACGAGGACGATGTCGTGCGCATCCGCCTGCCGGCCGCCGCCTTGTCCCCTCGCCTGGATGACGGCCTCCGACAGTGGTGTCATCCCCCACATGTAGTAGCCGGACAGCTGGCCGCCGCCGGTATTGACGGCGAGCTTTCCGCCCGGCCGCAGGACGCCGCTGGCCGCGAACTGGCCACCCTCGCCCTTGGCGCAGAATCCGTAGTCCTCCAGGCTGACCAGCACCGTGAACGTGTAGCAGTCGTAGAGCTCGGCCACGTCGACCTCGGTCAGGCTGACTCCGGCCATCGCGAGCGCGGCATGGCCTGCTGACGCGGCGCCGGTGACCAGCCCGAATTCCGGATCCCGGCGAAGGTAGTGACCCAGGTGGCACTGCGCCCAGCCAAGCACGTGCACGGGCGGCTGAGCGAGTGCGGCAGCCCGCTCAGCGGAAGTCACGATCACCGCGATGCCGCCGTTGGAGACCAGGCAGCAGTCGAGCAGGTGGAACGGCTCCACAATCCAGCGGGACGCCTGGTGGTCGGCGAGCGTTATCGGCTCGCGCAGCTGCGCGGCCGGATTGGCGGCGGCCCAGGCCCGCTGGGCTACCGCGATATGCCCGAGCTGCTCGCTGGTGGTGCCGTACCGCTCCATGTGCCGTCGCGCGGCGAGCGCGTACATCGGGTTCGCGCCGATGATCCCGCTGGCACCGAGCAGCCCCCACCAGCCAGCCGGCGCGCGGCGCGTCCCATAGGCCGCGCCGGCCCCGCGCTCTGGCTGCAGCGGGCTGTCCGCGAACACGCAGGCGACCACGCTCGCCATGCCCGACTGCACTGCGAGCGAGGCGAACTGCACCATTGCCCCGGCCGTCGAGCCGTACGCCTGCAGGTGCGACAGCAGGCGCAAGTCGGTCAGCCCGAGGTCGCGCTGCAGGTCGATCGATATCCCGCCGCTCATCCCCGAGGAGGTCAGCAGCCCGTCTACGTCGGTCAGCCGGAGGCCCGCGTCTGCCACCGCGAGCCGCACAGCGTCGGCCGCGAACCGCGCGGGCGTCACCCCGTAGACCCGGCCCAGCTCGGTCATGCCGAGACCCGCGATGACCGGCCTCCGCCTGCGCGGCCAGGACCGCGGCCCGTCGCCAGGAAGGGACGGAAGGGATGATTCAGTCACCAGTGCATCATCGCAGCCTGCCACCGCCGTCCGCCAGCACACGGGTTTGGGCGAGCCTTACCGATCGTGGCCCCACTTGCGGCCACACCTGCAACAGCACGCCCGATGGCCGCGTCCGCCGGGCCGGCACCCCAGCCCCTGACCGGCCCGCTTACGGCTATTGTCACTGCTATGACGCATAACCCTGCCCCCACCGGCGGCCCGTCCCTGCCGCAGTACCGCAACCTGGTCACCGAGATCCCCGGCCCGATGTCACGCCAGCTTTTCGAGCGCCGGCAGCAAAGCGTCGCCCGGGGCCTGAGTCACGTCCTGCCGGTTTTCGTGACCGCGGCGGGTGGCGGAGTCGTCGTGGACGTCGACGGCAACTCACTGATCGACTTTGGCTCCGGCATTGCCGTGACCACGGTCGGCAACAGCGCCGACCTGGTGGTGAGCCGCGTCACCGAGCAGGTCGCCCAGTTCACCCACACCTGCTTCATGGTGGCCCCGTACGAGGGCTACGTCGAGGTATGCGAGCAGCTCAACCGGCTGACGCCCGGCGACCACGACAAGCGGTCGGCGCTGTTCAACTCCGGCGCCGAGGCGGTGGAGAACGCCGTCAAGATCGCCAGGCACGCGACCGGCAGGGACGCCGTCGTCGTCTTTGACCACGCCTACCACGGCCGGACCAACCTGACCATGGCGATGACCGCCAAGAACATGCCGTACAAGGAGGGCTTCGGGCCGTTCGCCGGCGAGGTCTACCGGGTCCCGATGGCCTACCCGTTCCGGTGGCCCGGCGGCCCGGCCAAGTGCGCGGAGGAAGCGCTCAGCGTCATCACGAACCTCATCCACGCGCAGGTCGGCGAGGAGAACGTGGCGGCCGTGGTCATCGAGCCCGTGCAGGGCGAGGGCGGCTTCATCGTGCCGCCGGAGGGCTTCCTGCCCGGCCTGGCCGACTTCTGCCGTACGAACGGCATCGTCTTCATCGCCGACGAGATCCAGTCCGGCTTCTGCCGCACCGGAAACTGGTTCGCGTGCGACTACGAGGACGTGGTGCCAGACCTGGTAACGACGGCCAAGGGAATCGCAGGTGGCCTGCCGCTCGCAGGCGTGACCGGCCGGGCCGAGATGATGGATGCCGTGCATCCGGGCGGTCTCGGCGGCACTTACGGCGGCAACCCCGTTGCCTGTGCCGCTGCTCTTGGCGCCATCGACACGATGGAGAAGGAAGATCTGCCCAGTCACGCGCGCGCGATCGAGAGCGTCATGCTGCCACGGCTGCACAAGCTGGCCGAGGCGAACCCGGTCATCGGCGATGTGCGCGGCAGGGGCGCGATGCTCGCAGTCGAGCTCGTCAAGCCCGGCACGATCGAGCCCGACGCGGCCGCGGCCGCCAAGGTCGCCAAGACCTGCCACGCCGCCGGGATGATCGTGCTGACCTGCGGAACCTACGGCAACGTGCTGCGGTTCCTGCCGCCGCTGGTCATCGGCCAGGCGCTGCTGAACGAGGGCCTGGGCATTCTGGAGGACGCCTTCGCGAGCCTGTAAGGCGGTTTGCGTCAGCCCGGCCAGCTCTCGATCGCGGCCTTATACCTGGTCGCGCCGCCGGTGACCATGGCTTTAATCGCTTGTCTCCGCTCGTCGGACATCGCGGCTTCCGATCCGGGGACGCGCAGCGTTACGTCGAGGCTCGTTATGGCTGGCAGCTTCTCGCCGCGCCGGAAGACGAAATACCGCAGCCCGCCGACCTCGCCGACGGGCGTCCCGGTACGTAGCCCCACGCTAGGAGTGCACGATCTCGGTGTCGTGACAGAAATGCACCCGGTCGGGTGCCGCTGACCGGATCCGGCCGACCGAGTCGCGCCAGGAGATCACGTCGCTGGCTTGCCCGTCCGGCAGGTCGTCGCTGCCGGGGTTCAGGTACAGGCGCGGCCGGTAGGCCGCATCCCCGACCAGTGCGTCCAGCATGCCGTCGGCCGAGTCGACCATGACCGACTGATGGCCGACGGTATGGCCGGGCGTGCTGATCACCCGCAGGCCCGGCAGCACCTCGGCGTCGCCATCGAGCAGCTCGAACCTGGCGTTCATGAAATCGAACCAGTCGGTCAGCTGCGGCGACTCGCGCCGGGCCCGGTCGAGCTCGGACCGCTGGACGTAGAACGCGGCATGCTTGAATACCGCGTTCTGGCCGCAGTGGTCGAAATGCAGATGCGTGTTGATAACCAGGCCGATGTCGCCAGGAGTCATGCCGAGTTCGTCGAGCGCGTCGGCCACCGACCTGTTCACCACCCGCCAGTCATCGAGCCACTTCTGCGGACCGCCGACGCCGGTGTCGACCAGTGCCGCACCGCCGGGGAACGTCACGACGAAACCGTGGACTGGCCACTCCAGTCCGTCCACGCCGCGAAGGCTGGCTAGCGTCAGCCTCTTGATCTCAAGCGCCACCCGGTCACCGCCTTTTCCACCCCGTGCTAGTGCGGCCGTGCTTGCTGGCCCTGGGCGCTCATGGTACTCAGGAGCCGCCGCTCAGCGGAGCGGGTCGGCGGGGTCCATCCCCCAGCGACCGGACACTGCCAGAGCCACGACGCCGAGCCCGACGGCGAGCAGTACTGCGGGCCCGAGGCCGTGCACCAGGCCAGCGTCAAACGGCTTCAGCGTCCTGCCGGGCACTCCGGACGCGTTACCGGGCATATTGGCGATCGTGGCACCGGTCAGGCGGGCCAGGACAAGCCAGTCCAGCCGTGAGGCGGGATAGAACACCAGAACGCAGATGAGCATCGCGTCGTACCAGGGCAGCTGATAGGGCCAGACGACCAGCCAGGCCAGGCTGAGAGCCAGCGCGGGCCGGATCGCGGGCCGCAGCGCGGCTCCCGGCGGCAGCCGCCATAGCAGCAGTGCAGCCAGGGCGGCGAGCAGCAGCCCCGCCGTGAGGCCGAGGTAGTGCCAGTTCGTCAGCTCGGCGAGACGGTAGAAGCTGTCCTGGGTCGTCTTGTCGCGTCGTGCGATCAGGGCCATGATTGCGGGCTTGCCGAGCCAGGCATAGGTCGGGCCCAGGATCGCCAGAGCGCCTGCTGCAGCCGCCAGCAGCGCGGGCACCGACCGCCGCAGTGCCCACGCGAGCCCGATCCCGAAGAGCACGTAGTCGATCTTCAGATCGGCCGCCAGGCCGATCAGGGCGCCGGCGGCAACTGCCCGGCCCAGCCGTGGCTGCTGGCCAGCTGGCAGCCGGCCGACGACGAGCAGGCCAGCCATCCCCGCCCCGGCCGCGATCACATCCATGTGGCCGGCCGCGATCAGGTCCCAGAGCAGCAGCGGGTTGATGGTCCACAGCAGGTGCGCACGCAGTCGTGCCGCTGGCTTCGACCGCAGCACCCGGTCGATGATGACGGCGACGGCGCCGAAGGCCAGGGCGTTCCACAACTTGAGCCAGAGCACCACCCGCGCCATCGAGGTGCCGCCCAGCTTGGCAGCGACATACTGCTCGATCGTCGCGGCCGGGCCGTAGAGGCTGACCTGCCGGTCCCAGTGAACCGGCACGGACATGCCGAAGACCGGCTCGGTCAGCCGCAGGTAGAGCGGCGAGGCCACGTACGGGTTATGGCCGAGCAGCGCGAGCCGGCCATATGCGGCGTAATCGAGCGCGTCGGTAGAGCCCGCAGGCGGCAGCACGGCGAGCACGGCGACCGTCACGGCCGCCGCGATCAGGATCAGCCGGACAGGCCCGGGGGCTCCGCGGCGGGCGGCCACCAGGCCGGCGATCACGCCGCCGGCTGCCAGCAGCGCCGCCACCCACAGCGCCACGGAGACCACGTTTCCCGACACCTGCACCGGCAGCTCGAAGGGCGGTCCGGTCGCGGGCATCTGGAGCCGCGGGTACATCCAGTCCTGCCGGACGAGTGATGCCCCGATCATGATCACGATCGCGCCGCCGATGCCCGATCCCGCAAGCCAGCCGAGCAGCCGGACGGGCCGGGCTCGTACCGGAGCAGCTATCGGTGCCTGGACCGGTCGGTATACCCGAACTGAGTCGGTCATGGTTCCTTATCCGGGAGTAGGTCATCGCGGAGCGCGATCTGCTGCCCGAGCGCCGAACACACGCTGTCTGGACTCAGAGTCAGATCGAGAGGTACCCGGCCGGGAAGACCGGCGAACGCGGGGTGCGGAATGTCGCGTTTACTGGCTCACCGGTCTCCGCTACTGTCGCGGCAGCACACCCTGAGGCGCGGCAGCTGGGTCCCAGCGGCCGCCAGCACCGTAGGGCGATCTGATGGGCTCGTCACTTCTCCGAGCGCTGGGCCTGGCCGGGGCGGCCACGTCGCTGGCCGCTGCCACAGCTTCGGCGCCTGCTGCCCATGCCATGCCTGCCGCCGCGCAGCCGGGCTGGAGCATTTCCAAGATCCTCAGCGAGAAGAACTACGACACGCTGCTCACGGTGACCGGCGCCGGCCGGCACGACGCGTGGGCCTTCGGGCAGACAAGCTCCGGCAAGGCCGTCGCCGTGCACTGGAACGGGTCGACCTGGACCAGATCGCGCATTCCCGGCGCGTTCGCCCAGCCTGGCTTCAGCTCCGCTACCGGGCCTGACAACGTCTGGGCGGGCGGAAGCGAATGCACGTCAGGGCCGCTGGGAACGGGCACGACCGCCACTTATGTGGCCCGCTACAACGGCCGTTCGTGGATCACGCGCAGGTGGACGACCGCGGCCTTCTGCACGGCCGCGCTCGTCACCACGGGCCCGGAGAACGGCTGGCTGCTCGGCAGCAGCCGGGCCTGGCACTTCGCCGGCGGGCGATGGCACAAGATCTCCCTGCCGGTCCTGGGACAGGTCATCTCGGCTACCGCAGTCTCGGCGAGCGATATCTGGACGATCGGCGGGCGGTTCAATGCCCTGCGCGTGAGCAAGAGCTCTGCCTTCTTCACGCACTATGACGGTCACGTCTGGCGCACCGTTTCGCTTCCGCACATCAAGCTGCCAAAGCACGGCTACATCTACCCCTACGACGTAGCGGCAGCAAGCGCGCGGAGCATCTGGGCGGCCGTCACCGTCTATCCGGCCGCTGCGCACTCCTACCTGCTGCACTTCGGCGGCAGGAAATGGCGGGCCATACCGCTGCCTGCTAGTCCCGACCAGCTTCTGCAAGTCGCTCCGGACGGCAGCGGCGGCGTCTGGGCCGTCATGGTCCGGCCTACCAGCGGCGAGTACGCGTTCGCGCATTACGTGCACGGCGCCTGGACGTACGACGCGGTTCCGACAGCTGGCCTGCCCGGCCTCGTGCCCGGCTCGGCCAGTTTCGATGTCTACGGACTTGCGCGCATCCCCGGCACGCAGTCGATGCTCGCGACCGGGGACGTGTTCTACTCGAACGCGAAGAACGCCAGCATCACGGACTCGCTGATCTTCCGGTACGAGCGCTGAGCTGCCGTGCCGACTGCTCAGCCCTGGTAGAAGCCATCGGCGACGGCCAGCGCCTCGTCCAGGATCGCCAGGCCCTCCTTGGCCTCGGCCTCGGAGATCGTGCAGGGCGGGACCACGTGCAGCCGGTTGTAGTTGGCGAACGGCACCATGCCACCCGACTTGCACTCCGCGAGCAGGGCACTCATGGCCGGCGAGCCTCCGCCATAGGGCGCGAGCATCGCCCTCGTCTCCCGGTTCGACACCAGGTCTAGCGCCCAGAACACCGCGGTCCCGCGGACCTCACCGATGACAGGGTGACGCTCTGCCAGTTCCCGCAGTCCCGGGCCGAGCACCTGCGTCCCGATGCGTGCCGCGTTCCCGATAATGTCTTCCTCTTTCATAGCGTCGATCGTCGCGACAATCGACGCGCTGGCGAGCGGGTGCCCGGAATAAGTAAGCCCGCCGGGGAACACCCGGTCGTCGAACGTGGCCGCGATCGGATCGCAAATGATCACGCCGCCGATCGGGACGTAGCCGGAGTTGGCGCCCTTGGCGAACGTGATCAGATCAGGCACTGCGCCGTGGTCCTCGAAGGCGAACCAGCGCCCGGCCCGGCCGAAGCCGCACATGACCTCGTCGGCGATGTAGACGATGCCGTACCTGGTGCACAGCTCGCGCACGCCGGCCAGATAGCCAGGCGGCGGGATCAGCACGCCCGCAGTGCCGACGATCGACTCCAGCAGCACCGCCGCGATGGTGTCCGGGCCCTCCATCTGGATGACCTGCTCCAGGTGAGCCAGCGCCCGCTCGCTCTCCTCCTCCGGCGTGGTCGCCCAGAACGACGACCGGTACAGGTACGGGCCGAAGAAGTGCACGTGCCCGATCGCGAATTCGTTCGGCCACCGGCGCGGATCGCCCGTCGACGTGATCGCGGCGCCGGTGTTGCCGTGGTAGGACCGGTAGAAGCTGAGTACCTTGGTGCGGCCCGTGTGCAGCCGCGCCATCCGGATCGCGTTCTCGTTCGCGTCCGCGCCGCCGTTAGTGAAGAACACCTTCTCGAAGCCGTCGGGCGCCAGCGCGGCCAGCCGGGCCGCCGCCTCGCCACGGGCCTCGTTCGCGTGCTGCGGCGCGATCGTGGTGAGCCGTGCCGCCTGGGCGGCGATCGCAGCCGTCACTTTCGGGTGCTGGTGGCCGATGTTGGTATTCACTAGCTGGCTGGAGAAGTCCAGGTAGCGGTTGCCGTCGTAGTCCCAGAAGTAGGAGCCTTCGGCTGCGGCAATCGGCAGCGGCTGCAGCGCTCCCTGGGCGGACCAGGAGTGGAACACGTGCGCCCGGTCCGTCGCGTAGACCTCGGCCCCGCGCTGCGGGTCGGCGGCATAGTCAGTCATGGTGGCCATCTTCCTGCCCGGAGGCGCACTGCCAGAACGCTCAGCTAGCTGCGAAAAGCCTAGCAGCGGGTGGTTCGCGCGAGCCCTGACACGAAGTCGGCGCCTGGCCGCCTGACCTTACAGTCCGTATGACGTCCGGCGTCGATCGCGGAACAGTTCCGCCACCTGCGCGCGCGGCAGCCCCGGACTGCGATGGCCGTCTCTGCCGGTCATGTCCTCAGCTGCAGCCAGGGCGTTTGCGACCGCTTCCTCGATTGCCTGCACGACCGCCGCATAGAACGGGTCGAGTGCGCCCCACGGGACGAACCGCAGCACGTCGTAGGCGTCAGGCCGGCCGGCCGCGTCGGCCGGCTCAGCGGCGCGCGTCCCGGCTCCCGGCGCGCGAGCGCCTTGCACTGGCCGGGAAGCAGCGGGGCGTTGGTGCCGACGATGGCGATGACCGAGCCCGAGCCCTCCGGCGCGAGGCTGAACCCGGCCATCGGGTCGGCTGCGGTGACGAGCCGCCCGACCGGCACCCCGGCCAGCGTGAGCTCCTCGCGGTTGCCGAAGTTCGCCTGCACGAACACGCCCACGACGTACTCCGTGTCCGCGTAGCTGACCACCCGCGATGAAGTTCCGGAGCCGCCCTTGAAGTGGTAGCAGTTCATCCCGGTGCCGCCGCCGACAGAGCCTTCGGCGACCGGTCCCGACGCCGCCGCCTCCAGCGCGGCGACAGCGGTCTCCTCGGTGACGTGGTGACCGTTGATGTCGTTCAGGTAGCCGTCCCAGGTCTCCGCGGCGACCGGAAGCAGCCACACCTGAGCGAGATCTGGATGACGCCTGATGGTCCACGCCACGATCCCGGCGTGGACGACGCCGACCGCGTGCGTGTTGGTGATGCCGACCGGCCCGCTGAAGGTCCCCGATTCCTCGATCCACGACAGGCCGGTCATCTCCCCGTTGCCGTTCTGGGAGAAGAAGCCAGCCACCACCGGATCGCCTGCTCCGGCCGCGCCGCGCGGATGAATCGCGGTCACGCCAGTGCGCACCCGGTCCCCGTGAATCAGCGTCTGATAGCCCACCTCGACGCCGGGCACGTCCGTGATCGCGTTCCACTGGCCCGGCGTGCCGTCGAACGGTATCCCGAGGCCGCGTGCGCGGACCACTGGCTGCCAGTGCTTACTGGTTCACCGGGAAGCCCAGGTTGACCCCGCCGTGGCTGGGGTCCAGCCAGCGCGACGTGACCGCCTTGCCGCGCGTGTAGAAGTGAACGCCCTCAGTGCCGTGCACGTGCGTGTCACCGAATAGCGACGCCTTCCAGCCGCCGAAGGAGTAGAACGCCATCGGCACCGGGATCGGCACGTTCACGCCGACCATGCCGACCTCGACCTCGTGAGTGAAGCGGCGCGCCGCTCCCCCGTCGTTGGTGAAGATCGCGGTTCCGTTGCCGTACGGGTTGTCGTTGACGACGGCCAGCGCCTCGTCATAACTGCCCGCCCTGACGACCGACAGCACCGGCCCGAAGATCTCGTCGGCATACGCGCGCATCTGCGGCGTGACATGGTCGAGCACGGTCGGGCCCAGCCAGAAGCCGTCGGCTGCGTCCCCGGTGACCGGGTGCTCCCGCCCGTCGACGGCGAGCGTCGCGCCTTCTGCGACGCCGGAGTCCAGGTAACTGGCCACCTTGTCCCGGTGCTCCCTGGTGACCAGCGGGCCCATCTCGGAGCCCTCGCTGTCGCCCGGACCCACCGTGAGGCGGGCGATCCGGTCGGTGATCTTGCTGACCAGCTCATCGCCGATCGGGTCGACTGCGACCAGCACCGAGATCGCCATGCAGCGCTCGCCCGCCGAGCCGAAGCCGGCGTTGACCGCGGCGTCGGCAGCGAGGTCCAGGTCGGCATCGGGCAGCACCACCATGTGGTTCTTCGCACCACCGAGGGCTTGCACGCGCTTGCCGTGATTCGCCGCGGTCTGGGCGACGTAGCGCGCGATCGGGGTCGAGCCGACGAAGCTGACCGCGCGGACGTCAGGATGAGTGAGCAGCGCGTCCACAGCTGGCTTGGCACCGTGCACGACGTTGAACGCGCCGTCCGGCAGCCCGGCCTCGGCCAGCAGCTCGGCGATCAGCAGCGAGGCCGACGGGTCCTTCTCAGATGGCTTCAGGATGAACGTGTTGCCGCAGGCCAGCGCGATCGGGAACATCCACATCGGCACCATGGCCGGGAAGTTGAACGGGGTGATCCCGGCCACTACACCGACCGGCTGCCGGATCGAGTACGCGTCCACGCCGGTGGAGACGTTCTCCGAGAATCCGCCCTTGAGCAGGTGCGGTATTCCGCAGGCGAAGTCGACGACTTCAAGCCCCCTCGCAACCTCTCCGGCCGCGTCGGAGGCGACCTTGCCGTGCTCGGCCGTGATCAGTGCAGCCAGCTCGGACTGGCGAGATCGGACTAGCTCGCGGAACGCGAACATCACGCCGGCCCGCTTGACCAGCGACGTCTCGCGCCAGCCGGGCAGCGCCGCGGTCGCCGCCGCCACTGCGGCGTCGACCTCGACCGCTGTCGCGTAGTCGACCGTCCCCGACACCCGGCCGGTCGCCGGGTTGTAGATGTCGCCTCGGATGGAAGCCTCAGCGGTCCACGGCTTCCCGTTGATCCAGTGCGTGCGATGCGTGGTTGCCTGCTCCATGACGCTGCTCTGCCTTCCGATGCGCCGATCACCCAGAGATCTCATCGTCCCCCAGTGCCAAGTGTGTCGCTACCTCCCCGTCGGAGCCAAGTTACGCTTTGTAAGGGAACGGGCTAGTTGCCTGTACAGTGTGCCCGACCTGCGCGGTCGGCCAGCGGAACGAGCCTCAGGGAGGCACCCGGCATGTTGCCCACGGTCGCCGAGGTTCTTGCTCTCGACCCCGTCCGCAGCGGGGCGCCGCGGGTCCTGGCCGGCGCCGAGCGGCTCAGCGCGCCGGTCCGATGGGTGCACGTGATCGAGCTAGCGCAGGCCGCTCATCTGCTGCGCGGCGGCGAGCTCGTGCTGTCCACCGGGATCGGGCTGCCGAACGACGCAGCCGGGCTCGCCCGGTACGTGGCAGACCTTGCCTCCGTCGGCGTCAGCGGCCTGGCGGTCGAGCTTGGCTCACGCTACTCAGCTAGGCTGCCGTCCGCGCTCGTCGCCGCCGCCACCGACCATCAGCTGCCGCTGATCGTGTTCGAGCGGGAGACTCAGTTCATCGAGATCACCGAGGCGGTCCACGCCCGGATCATCGATGCCCAGCTGGCCGAGCTGCGGTCGGCCGATCGGCTGCATCAGGTCTTCACCGAGCTAGCGGTGTCTGGCGCGCCTTCAGACGAGGTCGTGGCGCAGGCAGCGACACTGGCCGGCTGCCCGGTCATCCTGGAGGACCTGGCGCACCACGTGCTGGCCTGCGCGTCGCTCGGCGCGGACGCGGCCAGCCTGCTTGCCGGGTTCCCCGGCCGGTCGCGATCGGCCACGCTGGCCGGCCGGACCGGCTACGACGCGGCGTCCGGCTGGCTTGTGACGATGGTGGGTGCCCGCGGCGAGGACTGGGGCCGTCTGATCATGATCCGGGGCGAGACCCCGCGGCCGGGTGATGTGGCGCTGATCGAGCGGGCCGCGACAACGCTCGCACTCGGCCGCCTGCTCGACCACCAGCGCCAGAGCGTGGAGCGGCAGGCGCACCGGACGATCCTGTCCGCTTTCCTCGGCAGCGGCTACAGCGATCCGGCCGAAGCTGAGGCCCGGGCGAGGGCGCTCGGCGTCCCGGTCGCGGGGCGCCTGCTGGTTCCGGTAGTCGTGCGGGTTGCTAGCCCGCACGCCGCGGCCGGACAGGCGCCCGCGGCCAGGGCAGCCGGGATCGCGGACGCCGTCGCCGACGTGTGCCGGCAGCTGCAGATTCCCGCACTCGTCGGCTCACTCGACGATGACCGGGTCGCCGCGTTGCTGACGCTGCCGGCGCGGGCTGAGCCGGAGGGAGCGCTGTCCAGGCTCGCCGGCCAGCTTCGGCCGCGACTGAGCCCGAGCGACGTGATCGGGGCGGGCTCGGCCGTCGAATCTGTCTCGGCGGTCCAGCGCTCGCTGGTCGAGGCAGACCATGTTGCCGCGGCCGCCGTCGCAGCCGATGGCGAGCGGACCTATTACCGCCTCCCTGACCTGCGCCTGCGCGGCCTGCTTCACCTGCTGCGCGACGATCCCCGGCTGCAGGCGTTTGCCGAGCGCGAGCTCAGCAAGCTGCTGGTGCACGACGAAGCGACCGGATCACAGCTCATCCCGGCACTGGTCGCCTATCTGGAAGAGGGCGGCAACAAGGCCGCAGCGGCCAAGCGCGCGCACCTCGCCCGGCCGACCATGTACGAGCGGCTGCGGCAGATCGAGGACGTGCTCGGGGTGGACCTGGAGCCAGCCGAGTCCAGGCTGTCGCTGCATGTGGCCTTGCTGGCCCTGCAGGCGACGGCTTACTGATCCTTACCTCATCCGGATCAAGGGGTTCCGGGCAAGTACGGTTTGGCCTGCGCCGGGCGGGTTGCCGGCCACATACTGGGCCGGTGCTTGACGCTGCCTTCGGGGTTACTCTCGCTGACGCGCAAGCTGGTGACCAGGAGGCGTTCGCGGCCATCTTCCGTGACGTCCAGCCACCGCTGCTGCGGTACCTGCAAGTGATCGCGACCGAAGCCGCCGATGACGTCGCGGGCGAGACCTGGCTGCAGGTCATCGCAGGCCTCGCGCGATTCCGCGGCGACGAGCAGGCCTTCCGGGCGTGGCTGTTCACGATCGCCCGGCACCGGGCGATCGACATGGGCCGATCCCTGGCCCGCCGCCGGACGCTGGCGCTGCGGCTCGGCGACACCGACGGCGACAGCGTGACGCCCGATACGGCCGATGTCGTGCTCGAGCGGCTATCGACGCGAGCTGTCCTGGCGGCGATCGCCTCGCTCCCGGCCGACCAGGCCGAGATCATCATGCTGCGCGTGGTGGCCGGGCTGGACGCGCCCGCCGTTGCCGAGATCGTCGGCAAGTCGCCAGGCGCAGTTCGGGTAGCAGCACATCGCGGGCTGCGGCGGCTGGCAGCGCAGATTGACCGGGCGGGTGTAACGGTATGACCGTGCCAGACGCTTCGTCGGGCGAGATGCCCAGGGTTCCGTTCCCCGGCCTGACCGGCCGGGACCACGACGAGGTGCTGCTTGACATGATTCTCGACCGGCGCACCCTCCCCCCCGATGCGCCGCCGGGGATGCATGCGCTGGCAGCCAATCTCGTCGGGCTGGCGGCCCTGCCTGGCGGAGGTGACCTGCCCGGCGGAGGTGAGCTGCCAGGAGAGGCAGCGGCATTGGCTGCCTTCCGCCGCTCTGGCTCGCCGGCCAGCACTCTGACGCTGGCCGGCGAGGCGCCTGAGCACCGCCGACGCCGCCTCACAGCCGCGCGCGCCCGGCTGTCTGCCGCCATCGCCGTACTCACGGTGGTCCTGTCTGGTACGGCCGCGGCGTATGCAGGCGCGCTGCCGACACCCGTTCAGGACTTCGCGCATCGCATCATCGACGCGCCTGCCGCGCACCGCGCGGGCAATCACCCGCACGCCGGCCTCAGCCAGCGGGCCCACCACCACGGGGTGGGGCCGTCATCGCCGGCACCGAGTCACTCGCCGCATCCGGCTAAGCCCGGTCAGCAGAAGAAGGCACATCGGGGCGCGCAGCATCGAGGCCATCAGGGCAAGGGGAAGGGTGCCAAGAAGCCGAAGCCGACACATCCAGCGCACCCCGCGCACCCGGCGCACGGATAGCACTGGCGGCCCGGCGCCTGCCGGCTGAGCGGGCGACGACAGGCTCCGGACCGCCAGCGAGCTACCCCGCGCTCGGTGGTGTTAGTGCTTGACGGGCTTCAGGGTGATGACGTTGCTGTGGCTCTTGCGGTAGCTGGAGTCGCCTGCGAAGACGATCTTGAACTGTGCCCTGACGGTCGGCGCGACGGTGAAAGTGACGGAGCCATCGGAGCCAGTGGTCCCGGTAGAAATTGCCACCCACCTGGGCTTCTTGCCGGTCCTGCCGTCTAGGGTCACGGTCTCGCCCGCGACGCCCTTGCGGTGCGACCTGAGCACACCGGTCAGCGCGTCCGCCTTGTGCTTACCGTGCGCGATCACCTTGTTCTTGATCGACAGCGTGGTCGGCGCCAGCTTCTGATGGTGGCTGGCAGCATCAGCCGCCGTCGCGGTGACGATCACGCCGCCACCGGCGAGGACGGCCACGGCGGCGGCCGAGCCGACTCGGGTCAGCACGGACGCTCGTAGTGCACGCATGAGTCTCCTTCGAGGTCGAGCCTCGGTGTGAGGCTTTCTGGTCAGCACCGAAGCGATCCATGCCCGTCAGGTGTTACCGACCCGGCGACACGTCCCAGCGGCTCGTGGCCTAGTGTGCGGCGCGTGGGAGCGCTCCTGGTCGCCGGCACGAGCTCGGACGCCGGCAAGTCCGTGGTCACGGCCGGAATATGCCGCTGGCTAGCCCGGCGCGACGTCGCTGTGGCGCCCTTTAAGGCCCAGAACATGTCGCTTAACTCGTTTGTGACCCTGGCTGGCGAGGAGATCGGCCGAGCACAGGCGGCTCAGGCGCGGGCCTGCGGCATCGAGCCGGAAGCGGTGATGAATCCCATCCTGCTCAAACCAGGCAGCGACAACGGCAGCCAGCTCATCGTGCTCGGCAAGGCGGTGGCAGAGACCGACGCGGCAGGTTACTGGACCCACGGCAGGCAGCGGGCCCTGCTCGACGTCGTGCTGGACTCCTACCGCGACCTGACGCGCCGGTTCGAAGCGGTGATCTGCGAGGGAGCCGGAAGCCCGGCTGAGATCAACTTGCGCGAGTCCGACATCGTCAATATGGGCTTTGCCCGCGCGGCAGGAGTGCCGGCCGTACTGGTCGGCGACATCAACCGGGGCGGCGTATTCGCCGCGCTCGTCGGCACCCTGGCGGTGCTGGAGCCCGCTGATCAGGCGCTGGTCGCCGGGTTCATCATGAACAAGTTCCGTGGCGACCTCACCTTGCTGAAGCCTGGCCTCAGCATGCTCGAGGAGCTCACCGGCAGGCCGGTACTCGGGGTGCTTCCGTACACCGACGGCATCGCGGTTGACGCAGAGGACACGATCGACTGGACCCTGCTGCAGTCTGGCGGCCCGCCGCGCGGTGAGGACGTCTTGCGGGTCAGCGTGGTGGCGTTCCCGCGGATGAGCAACCACACCGACGCTGACGCACTGGCGTGCGAGCCGGGCGTCGTCGTCCGCTTCGCCCGGCAGGCGGCCGAGCTGGCCGACGCGGACCTGGTGATCCTGCCCGGCAGCCGCGCGACAGTAGCCGACCTGGCCTGGCTGCGCGAGCGGCAGATCGACCAGGCCATCGTCCGCCATGCCGCCAGAGGGCTGCCAGTCCTCGGTATCTGCGGCGGCTACCAGATGCTCGGCACGCTCATCGACGACGACGTAGAGAGTGGCGCAGGGCAGGTACGGGGGCTTGCCATGCTACCGGTGCGGACCGAGTTCGGCCGCGAGAAGGTACTAGCCCGGCCATCGCGGACGCTGGCCGACGGCGTCGTCGTGCATGGCTACGAGATCCACCATGGCGTGGTGAGCCGGGACAGCGGCGAGCCTTTCTTTGCCGACGAGGGCTGCCGTGTCGAAGCCGTGGCCGGGACCGCGTGGCACGGCCTGATGGAGAACGACAGCTTCCGGCGCGAGTACCTCAGCTATGTCGCACGCGCGGCAGGGCGCAGCTTTACCGCTGCCGAGGACACCTGCTTCGATGCGATCCGCGAGGCAAAGCTGGACCGGCTCGCCGACCTGATCGCCGACAACCTGGACTACGGCCGCGTCCGGGAGCTCCTGAAGTCCGGGGCTCCCCCGCTGCCAGCCGTCAGCCTCAGCCTGCAGCGCTAGTCGAGCGCGTCCTTGATATTGCGCCCCGCGTCCTTGACCTGCTCGCCTACCTGCTTGACGCTGCCGCTGACCCGATCAGCCTGACCCTCAGCCTCCAGGTAGGGATCGTCAGTCGCTCGGCCAGCGTTCTGCTTGACGCGACCGCGGCCCATTTGAAGCTTGTTCCTGAGCTTGTCGAGCGCTCCCATCACTACCTCCATCCCGGCCGCCGATCCGTCCGCGGCCCGGTCACCCCTCTGCCCCCAGAGCTCCCGCTCACTCAACGTCAGCCAGATCGCCCAGGACACGCGGGCTGAGCCATGCAGCCGCGACCCCCACGACCACGCCCGCGATGGTGTCGGCGAGGCGCAGGATCGGCTGTTCCCAGGCGCGCTGCGGAGCCACTCCGGCCAGGGCGATCAGGACGACCGTGGCGATGGCGGCCGCGGCGGCATCACCGGGCCGGCCAGGATCTTACGAGTCGAAGCCGAGGCCCGCCCGGTCGAGCGCGCGGAGCCACAGGTTGCGTCGGCCCTCCTGCTCGTCTGCCCTGGCCAGCGACCATCGGGTCAGCTGGACGCCGGCCGACCGCAGCGGCTCAGGCGGGAACGGGATCGGCCTGGTGCGCACCATCTGGAGTTCCGTCAGCTCTGTTGGCTCGCCGCCGAGCAGGTCGAGCAGGACTCGCGCGCCGAACCGGCTGGCACCGACGCCCAGTCCGGTGTAGCCCGCTGCGTACGCCAGCCGGCCGCCGCGCGCGGTGCCGAAGAAGGCGCAGAACCGGGAGCAGGTATCAATGACGCCGCCCCACTTGTGACTGAACGACACGCCCTCGAGCTGGGGGAAGGTGGCGAAGAAGTGCCTGGCCAGCCGCGCGAAGGTCGCTGGCCGCTGGTCCTGAGCCGCGGTGATCTTGCTGCCGTAGTAGTAGATCGCGTCGTACCCGCCCCACAGGATCCGGTTATCGGCGGTGAGCCGGTAGTAGTGGAACTGGTTCGCGCTGTCGCCGATCCCCTGCCGGTGGCTCCATCCGATGCTGGCCAGCTGACTGGCCGTCAGGGGCTCGGTCATCAGCACGTAGTCGTAGACCGGGATCAGGTAGTACCGGAGGCGGCGCAGCAGTGGCGCGAACGTCCCGGTCGCCAGCGCAACACGACGCGCGCTCACCTCACCGCCTGATGTCGTCAGGGTCAGCGCGGCGGACGGGCTCGTGCCGTCGGAGACCGACCGGACCGGAGTGTGCTCGCAGATCCGGACGCCGGCGTCCAGGCACGCCTGCCGCAGGCCCCAGGCCAGCCGGGCCGGATCGAGAGTGGCGCAGCCGTCGGTGTCCCACAGCCCGGCCAGATAGGTCGGCGAGTCCACCTCGGCGCGGACAGCCGCCGCATCGAGCAGCCGAGGGGCAGCGCCCAGCCGGGCGGCAAGCTCCGCGGTCTCGCGCAGGCCCTCGGCCTGCCACGGCTGGGTTGCCACGGCCAGTTCGCCGGTCCGGGCAAAGTCGCAGTCGATCCCGTAGCGTCCGATCGTCGCACCGATCTCGTCTAGGTTGCGGCGGCCGAGCCGCTCAAGAGTGGCGAGCTCACCGGGGAACCGGTCCAGCCCGTTGCTGAGGCCGTGCGTGAGACTGGCAGAGCAGAACCCGCCATTTCGCCCAGTCCCGGCCCATGCCACGCTGCGAGCCTCGAGCAGCAGAACGTCGCGCCCCGGATCCGACTCCTTCGCCTGCAGGGCTGTCCAGAGCCCGGTGAACCCGCCGCCGATCACCGCCAGATCGGTTGTGGCATGGCCGGCCAGCGGAGGCTGCGCTTCCGGCGGCGGCGCGCCGGGCTGGTCCAGCCAGTACGGCACGGGCCGGGCGCGCTCAAGAGCCCGCACCACCTGGGCGTCGGTCATGGCGGCTGCCAGTCAGGCCTCGATGTTGCTCATCACGTGCTTGATGCGGGTGTAGTCATCAAACCCGTAGCCGGACAGATCCTTGCCGTAACCGGAGTGCTTGAATCCGCCATGCGGCATCTCCGAGACGAACGGGATGTGCGTATTGATCCACACGGCACCGAAGTCGAGCTGGCGCGCCGCCCGCATCGCGCGACCGTGATCCCGGGTCCAGACGCTAGCGGCCAGGCCGTACTTGACCCCGTTCGCCCAGCGCAGTGCCTCGGATTCGTCGCTGAACCGCTGCACGGTGATGACCGGCCCGAACACCTCGTCCTGGATCATCTCGTCGTCCTGGCGCAGTCCGGTCACCACGGTGGGCGCGAAGCAGAAGCCACGCTCACCGACCCGGCGCCCGCCGGTCGCCACGGCGGCATGGCCGGGCGCCCGCTCCAGGAAGCCCTCCACCCGGCTCAGCTGCGCCGGGTTGTTGAGCGGTCCGTAGTAGGCGTCAGGCACGTCGCGCCCGCCCGTCTTGACCGTCGCCGCCTTCGCCACCAGCGCCTCGGTCAGGTCAGCACTGATGCGAGGGCCGGCCAGCACCCTGGTCGCGGCCGTGCAGTCCTGGCCTGCGTTGTAGAAGCCGGCGTCGCTGATCCCCTGCACCGCCAGCTCAACGTCGGCGTCGTCGAAGACCACGACTGGGGCCTTGCCGCCCAGCTCGAGGTGCACCCGCTTGAGGCCGGCCGCTGCCGCCTGGGCAACTTCGATACCTGCCCTGACCGAGCCAGTGATCGACACCATCTGGGGGATCTCGTGCGACACCAGCGAGCGGCCGGTGTCGCGGTCCCCGCAGATCACGTTGAACACGCCCGGCGGGAAGAACTCCGCAGCGATCTCGGCCAGCAGCAGAGTCGAGACCGGCGTGGTGTCCGATGGCTTGAGCACGACCGTATTGCCGGCCGCGAGGGCGGGGGCGAACTTCCAGACCGCCATCATCATGGGGTAATTCCACGGCGTGACCTGGGCACAGACCCCGACCGGCTCGCGGCGGATCATCGAGGTATGGCCGGCGAGGTACTCGCCCGCAGACTTGCCCTCCAGGATCCTGGCCGCGCCCGCGAAGAACCGGAGCTCGTCGGCCAGCGGCGGCACCTCGTCCGTCCTGGTGAGCGTGATCGGCTTGCCCGTATTGCGCGACTCCGCCTCGATCAGGTCCTCGGCCCTGGCCTCGATGGCGTCGGCGAACTTCAGCAGCGCGAGGCTGCGCTCGGCCGGCGTGCTGTCCCGCCAGGTCTCGAAGGCCGCCGCCGCCACCCGCAGGGCTGCGTCCACGTCGGCGGCACCGGACACCGGTGCCTGCAGGTAGCTTTCGCCCGTGCTCGGGTCGATCAGGTCGCTGGTCCGGCCATCGAGCGGGGCCACGTACTGGCCTCCGACGAAATTGGCGAGCACCTGTCCCGCGATGGCTGTTCCCATCACGATCCTCCCGTTGAGCCGGTCCTGATCCGGGTACGACCCTGACAGAGAAACCGGCATTGCACAAGCGAATCAGTAACGAATGTGGCTATGGTCTACGGAATCAGTTGACATAAGCCGATAGCATGGCACCATGGGGCTTGCGAAGGAGGCTTATGCATGGCGCATACACCGGTGACCCCGCTGGCCCCGGGCACCCGGAACCACCGGGGGGCGACGGGCGGCCGTGAGACCGATAGAAGCATCGTTCTCGACCACCTGTCCAAGCAGATCATCGAGCAGTTGCAGCAGGACGGCCGACGGTCCTATGCAGCGATCGGCAAGGCCGTCGGACTGTCCGAGGCTGCGGTGCGCCAGCGAGTGCAGCGCCTGATCGACGTCGGCGCGATGCAGATCGTGGCCGTCACCGATCCGATGACGCTGGGCTTCCCGCGCCAGACCATGATCGGCATCCGGTGCGGCGGAGACCTGGAGCGGGTTGCCGGTCACCTCGCAGAGTTGGACGAGATCGACTATGTGGTCATCACGGCCGGCTCATTCGACCTGCTCATCGAGGTCGTCTGCGAGAACGACGACCAGCTGCTGGAGATCCTCGGCCGCGTGCGGTCGATTCCGAGCGTGACCTCGACTGAGACTTTCGTTTACCTGAAATTGTGCAAGCAGACCTACAGCTGGGGGACCAGATGAGTACGGCATACGGCAAGGACGAGATCGCTGCGCTGCAGGAGAAGGCGAAGCGACACCTGTGGCTGCACTTCACCCGAATGTCGTCTTATGCCGACCAGGACGTTCCGACGATCGTCCGTGGTGACGGCCAGTACGTCTTTGATCAGCACGGTAAGCGCTACCTGGATGGCCTGGCCGGCCTGTTCGTCAGTCAGATCGGCCACGGCCGGACTGAGGTCGCCGAGGCTGGCGCCCGCCAGGCCAGCGAGCTTGCCTACTTCCCGCTCTGGTCGTATGCCCACCCCCAGGCGATCGAGCTGGCCGAGCGGTTGTCGACGATGGCTCCTGGCGACCTCAACCGGGTGTTCTTCACCAGCAGCGGTTCCGAGGCCGTCGAGTCCGCCTGGAAGCTCGCCAAGCAGTACTTCAAGGCCGTCGGCCAGCCAGCCAGGTACAAGGTCCTGAGCCGGTCCATTGCCTATCACGGCACCTCGATGGGCGCACTTGCGATCACCGGCCTGCCGGGTATCAAGGAGCCGTTCGAGCCGCTGCCTCCGGGCGGTGTCCGGATACCGAACACGAACTTCTACCGGGCACCGGAGTTCGTTGCTGACGACGTCACCGCGTTCGGGCTCTGGGCCGCGGACGAGATCGAGCGCGCCATCCAGCGCGAAGGCGAGGACTCCGTGGCAGCGGTGTTCCTCGAGCCAGTGCAGAACTCCGGCGGCTGCTTCCCGCCCCCGCCCGGATACTTCCAGCGGGTGCGCGAGATCTGCGACAGATACGGCGTGCTCCTGGTATCCGACGAGGTGATCTGCGCGTTCGGCCGCCTGGGCCACTACTTCGGGTCTGAGCGGTACGGCTACCAGCCCGACATCATCACCTTCGCCAAGGGCGTGACCTCGGGCTACGCACCGCTGGGCGGCATGATGGTGAGCGACCGGCTGATGGAGCCGTTCAGCCAGGGCCAGGCCACCTTCCTGCATGGCGTCACCTTCGCCGGGCATCCGGTCTCCTGTGCGGTCGCCATGGCCAACCTCGACGTGTTCGAGAAGGAGGACCTGCTCGGCAACGTGCGGGCGAACGAGGGCGCGTTCCGGGCCACCCTGGGGAAGCTGAATGACCTGCCGATCGTCGGTGAGGTCCGGGGCGACGGCTACTTCTATGGCATCGAGCTCGTCAAGGACAAGGCAACCAGGGAAACCTTCGACGACGACGAGTCCGAGCGCCTGCTGCGCGGCTTCCTGTCGCACGCCCTGTTCGACGCCGGGCTGATCTGCCGGGCCGATGACCGCGGCGACCCGGTCATCCAGCTGTCGCCGCCGCTGACCTGCACCCAGGAGCACTTCGACGAGATGGAGCAAATCCTGCGGGCCGTCCTCACCGAGGCCTGGACCAGGATCTAACCAGGCTCTCCAGCGCCCCTGACGTCACTCGTCGTTCCGTTCGTCCCACTCTGCCGCCCCCTTACGGCGAAGTTATGCAGTTGTGACCGCCTTGTGGCTAACCAAACCGCTCTCCAGACGTGTCTAAGGAGTGAGGGCCGGGTGGTGCAGCAGGGGCGATCGCCCGGCACGCGCAGACGGGAGGAACCATGTCGGGCAATGGTGGCATGTGGGGCGATCTCTCTAGCCAGAACGAGCGGCTGGTTCAGGCAGCTGAGCCGACCGCAAGCTCGACGAGCTTCATCGCTGCGGCTGCCCCGGCACAATGGGCGGAGCTCGCCAGCCAGAGCGAACGGCTGATCGACTTCTCCGACCCGTTGTTCCGGCTGGCAAGCTCAGGCCACGCCATTCCTGGCATGCGACTGGTTGCCAGCGCCGCCTGACTGCATGACCGGCCCGACTGGGCCGCACAGCCTGACTTGGGCTCAGGCGGCCTTGGCCAGCAGGGCCTGCACGTGCCTGACAGCTTCGTCGATGGGCACGCGCTCCTTCTCGCCCGTACTGCGGCTCACGACCTCGACGAGCCCGTCCGCCAGGTCCCGGCTGCCCACGGTGATCCGGAAGGGGATCCCGACCAGTTCGGCGTCCTTGAACTTCACTCCCGGCCGCTCGTCGCGATCGTCGATGAGCACATCGACGCCGCTGGCAAGCAAGCCGGCATAGATCGACTCAGCCGCAGTCCAGACCGCCTCGTCCTGTGTCGAGACCGTGATCACCGTTACTTCTGCAGGCGCGACGTGCACCGGCCACTTCAGGCCCGCGTCGTCGTGATGAACCTCTGCGATGACAGCCAGCGCCCGTTCCACCCCGATGCCGTAGCTGCCCATGATCGGGGTAATCGCCGAGCCGTCGGGACCGAGGACTGACACGCCGAGCGCGGAAGTGAACTTCCGGCCCAGCTTGAAGATATGGCCGATCTCGATAGCCCGGATGAATTGCAGTGGCGCGCCGCACCGAGGGCACGGCTCGCCTGCCGCCACCTCACGCAGGTCCGCCCACGCACCGACGTTGATGTCGCGGTCCACATCGACGCCGGTGAGGTGGAAGTCGTCGGTATTCGCGCCAGTGGCCATGTCGCGCCTGCCGCGCAGCGCGAAGTCCGCGATGACCGGCACGTCGGCGACGCCCACCGCGCCGAGGCTGCCGGGCAGCGCGCCGAGGGCAGCCCGGATCTCCTCTGGCTGGGCCGGGCGAATGTCGGTCACCCCGGTGGCGTCGATCAGCTTCTGATCCTGCAGCTGATGATCTCCCCGGAGCAGCACGAGCGTGAGCTTGCCGTTCATGATCTGGACGAGCGTCTTGATCTGGCGGTCGGCCGCGAGGTCATACCGAGTAGCCAGATCCTCGATGGTGCGAACGCCAGGTGTCGCCAGCCGGGCCGGCGCGGCCGGGCCCGGCTTGTCCTCGACCGGTGCCAGCTCCGAGGTTGCCCGCTCCAGGTTGGCCGCGTAGTCGCAGTTCGGGCACGTCGCGACGAGGTCCTCGCCCGCCTCCGCCGGGCACATGAACTCCAGCGAGTCCTTGCCGCCCATGGTCCCGTTGGATGCCTCGGCCACCAGGGCCGGAATGCCGAGCCGGGCGAAGATCCGCTCGTAGGCGCCACGGTGCGCGTCGAACGACTTGTCCAGCCCGGCCTCGTCCAGGTCGAAGCTGTAAGAGTCCTTCATGGTGAACTCGCGCACGCGCAGCAGCCCGCTCTTCGGCCGGGCCTCGTCCCGGAACTTGGTCTGGAACTGATACCAGAACTGCGGCAGCTCGCGGTACGACTCAAGCTCGGCCGCCAGCGTCGTGAAAATCTCCTCGTGCGTCACGCCGAGTACCAGGTCCGCGCCCTTACGGTCCTTCAGCCGGAACATCACGTCAATGTGCCCCAGCCGGCCACTTCGCTCCCAGATCTCGGCCGGGTGCATGGTCGGCAGCAGGAACTCCTGCCCGCCGATCGCTGTCATCTCCTCGCGGATGATGTCCATGATCTTGGCGCGCACCCGCATGCCCAGGGGCAGCATCGAGTAGTGACCCGCCATCAGCTGGCGGATCAGCCCGGCCCGCAGCAGCAGCCGGTGACTCGCCGCATCAGCGTCCGCCGGGTTGTCTCGGAGGGTGGGGATGTGCAGCTGTGACCAGCGCATGGGTAAAGGCCTCTTCGTTGGGGTTTCGCAATTTCTCAGGTACCCCGATCACGCTACCCGGGATTACGCGGAGGACGGTAAGTCTAGAGCCCCGGCCAGGCGCGGGCGATCCGGATACCGCCGCCATCCCCGCGCCGGTCGTAGCGGTGCAGAACTCCGCTAACCAGTCCTTTTGCCGCTGACGCGAGTTTGACCGGTAGCTGACCGGGCACGAAATGTGGCGTGCCGACGGACAGGTCAGCTCGCCGGGTGCTGTCGATCGCCATGGGAATCGCGGCGATATTCGATCTGACCGGCATGACCGTCTACCGGACGATGCGTCCAGTTCTTCCGCCCAGTCCGCCGCGCCAGGAGGATCCTGATCCGTTCCTGTCGGCGATGAGCACGATCACGTCCGCTTACCGTGAGGCGGCAGGTCGTGCGCGTGATGAGAGCGGTGAGACGTTAGCCCGTGACCGAGACCGACCGCGTGCCTACGCCTGAGCAGGCACAAACCCCCAGCCAGCCCTCCGCCAAGCCCTCCGCGCAGCCGCCCGGTCAGCCGGAGCCAGCAGCCGCCGGCGAGATCGCCGACGCCGTACTTGACCGCATCGGCGACAAGGTGGCCGACAGCCGGAAGCCAGCCGACAGCCGCCCGCCGCAAGCCGATATCGGCTCGGTCGAGCAGGCGATCGCGCTGCGCGAGCAGGCGCCCGAGATGTATGACCTGTGGCTCAAGATCGCCAAGGACAAGGCCGCCACCGCTAACTACGTGGACCGGGCGCCGTATGAGGTACCAGAACGGCTGGCCCAGTCCGGCCGGCCCAGGGCCCTCGGGGCGCTCATCATCGTCCTGTCGTTCTGCGGGTACCTGGCCTGGCTCGGCGGTCCCGGCCTGTACATCGGCGGCTTCATCGCGATCCTCGACCTGGTGGTGATGTTCGGGATGTTCTTCGGCCTGCGGCCAGAGCGGCTGCCAGACCCGCAGGAGACCGAGCGGCGCCCGCCGCTACGGCGGAGGTTAGCCCCTGCCGCAGGTTCGCGGTCCGCCAGGGCATCCGGACGGCCAGGCCGTACGATCCAGAGCGGACCCGGTGAGCGCGCCGGGATGTGCCTGCAAGCGCGGAGGTAACCCGGGTGCTCGATGGCCGGCTGCTGGTGGATGCACATGTGCACGTAGCGAGACTGCCAACGCTGTCGGCCGACTGGCAGAACTGGGTTGCGACCTTCGGCGGCGGCATCCCCATCGGCCAGCTGTATGACGCCGACGGGGTGCCGCTGCCTGCGGCTCTGGATCAGCATTTCGGCGCCGAGGGCGCCGACCATGTGCTGCTGTTCACCGAGCACAGCCCGAAATCCACCGGCATCCAGCCGATCGAGGACGTGCTGCCGCTCGTCAGGCAGAATCCGGACCGCTTCCACGCGGTCGCCAATATCAACCCGCACCTGCATTACCCGGTGAAGGCCGAGCTGGCCCGTCAGGTCGGCCTGGGCGCGGTGGCCTGCAAGATCCATCCGGTGCACGGCGGATTCGAGCCCGCCGACCGGATGCTCTATCCGGCTTACGCCTTCTGCGAGGAACGGGGCCTTCCGGCGATCGTGCACTGCGGCACCTCGACGTTTGCGGGCTCAGTGAACGCCTTCGGCGAGCCCGCGCTTCTCGACCCGGTCTTCCGCGACTTCCCGGACCTGACGGTCGTCCTGGCGCACGGCGGCCGGGGCTGGTGGTACGACCAGGCGGCGTTCCTGGCGCTCATGCGGCCGAACATCTGGCTCGAGGTCTCCGGCCTGCCGCCCGCCCGGCTGCCCGACTACTACGGCGGATCGCTCGGGCGGCTAGCCGCGAAGATGGTGTTCGGCACTGACTGGCCGGGCGTACCCGGCGTGCAGCGCAACGCACGTGCCCTCGAAAAGGTGCTCCTGGACGCCGGGGCGAGCCCCGAGCAGGTTGCGCTGGCCCTCGGCGGAAATGCTCAGCGCATCTTCCGGCTGACAAACAACCCGGCCGGCACCACGTAGCAGACGATCACGGGCAGTAGCGGGAACCCCTCCGGGCTTCCCGC
>Ga0335072_10002578_pt1 | contig 27980 bp, 28 predicted proteins | sample Lox_Sample_21_FD_206725 | JGI IMG/M metagenome (GOLD analysis project Ga0335072, IMG submission 206725) | Soil microbial communities from Loxahatchee National Wildlife Refuge, Florida, United States - Lox_Sample_2.1 | ecosystem: Environmental > Terrestrial > Soil > Wetlands | place: USA... | reverse complement strand
GGGATCGTCGCGTTGGGCCGGAATCCGGGTCCGAACGCGCCGCCGGCGGTGTTGAAGCCCAGTTCCTTCCTGATCGGGCCGTTGACCACGATCAGCGGGGACGGGCCGCTGGTTGACTGGAAACCGCCGCCGCGGGCGGCCCGATCGCGCAAGAGCGCCTCGAACGCGGCGAGAACGACCGGGAAGTACCCGGGCTTGCAGCCGGCCATGGCGGCGTTGATCGCCGCGGTGCGGACGTTAACGTCCCGGCCGACCTGCTCCAGGGCGCCGATGATCTCCTCGGGGTCCTTGTCGGTGGTGGCGAGGAACGCATCGAGTAGCGGCTTGGAGACCGGGACGAGCGGCAGCCCGTCCGACCATCCCTGCTCGTAGCAGTACTCGATCGCGCGCTGTGCCTCGTCAGGGTCGGGGGCCGCCGCGACCTGGGTGTCGGCGGCGGCCCCTTCTGTGCTAGCTGCTGTCATGCCTCGGCTTTCCCTGGATTCTCGGTGAGCAGGCCGACCACGTCGTCGATCACCTGGGCCGCGCGCTCCTTAACCTTGTCTTCGGTCAGGACGGCCACCGGGTGCGCCGTGGTGGCGTACTTGTAGCCCGGCGCGCCGCGCAGGGCGGCCATCGCGTCGGCGGTGGGAATGAACGAGTCGGTGATGATCGCCGCGACCGGGGTGCCGGCCGCCTCGAACACCACACCGTCGGCGGCGGCGGCCGCGCTGCACGAGCCGCAGTCGCCGACGCCGGTAACGATCACGTCGTTCTCCGCGATCATCTCCTTGATGACGTCCTCGGGCTCGGGGACGGCGAAGTTGACCTTGGTCCGCTGGGTAAGCGTGACGTCGTACTTCTCCTGGAGCAGGCGGCCGACTTCCTCAAGGAAGGGGCGGGCGTTCTGCTTGGTGTTGATGAGCAGCCCGACCCTCTTGCCGCGCAGGCTCTGCGGGCGGGGCGCCCTCGGTGCCGCCGGCTTGGCGGCGCTGGTCGTGACGGTCCCCGTGGGATCCAGGATCGCGTTCGGCATTACTGCTCCCTTACTGCTTCCACATCCGTCGATTCAGTGCTGGTGCACGACGACGCCACGGATGTTCTTACCATCCATAAGGTCGTGATAGCCGTCGTTAATTTCGTCGAGACTGTACTTTTTGGTAATGAGTTCCGTGAGCTTGATGTGTCCTTCGTGCCAGAGGCTCAGGATCATCGGAATGTCGTACAGCGGGTTCGCCCCGCCGAACAGCGAACCCTGCATCCGCCGGTGGTAGCCGATCAGGATGCCGCCAGGCAGCACCATGTCGTAGTAGCCGACGCCGGTAATGACGACCGTACCCGCCTTGCCCGTCATGTCGACGGCGGCCTTGACCACGTCGTTGTCCATCTCGCCGACCGTGCAGATCACCTTGTCGGCAAGCTGGCCGCGGGTCAGGTCGATGAGGACCTCCTTGGCCTTGGCCGGGTCGCCGAACGCGTGCGTCGCGCCGAAGTCGAGAGCCTGCTGCTGCTTCCAGGGGTTGGGGTCGATCGCGAAGACGTACTTCGCGCCGGCGTACCTGGCGCCCTGGACGGCGTTCATGCCAACGCCGCCGGTGCCGAAGACGACCGCGACGTCGCCGACCCGCACGTCGCCGGCGTAGACCGCGGAGCAGAAGCCGGTGGTGACGCCGCAGCTGACCAGGGCCGCGAGTTCCATCGGCACGTAGTCCTCGATCTTGACGCAGGACCACTCGGATATGACCGAGTACTCGGCGAAACTTCCGACGACGCACATGCCGCCGAAGTCCTCGCCGCCGCGGTGGAACCTGAAGGTCTTGTCGGGCAGGCAGCCGACGCCCGCGTAGAGGCCCGCGTCGCACAGGTTCTGCTTGCCGGTGGAGCAGTAGCGGCACTTGCCGCAGACGGGGATATAGGAGCAGGAGACCCGGTCACCGACCTGGACGCGGGTGACGCCGGGCCCGGTCTCGACCACGACACCCGATCCCTCGTGCCCGCCGACCATCGGCAGCCGCGCCATGCCCTTGGCCCTGATGTGCTCGTCGGAGTGGCACAGACCCGCCGCCTCCATCTGGATGAGCACCTCGTTGGCCTTTGGCGGGTCCAGCTCAAGCTCGGTGATCTCCCAGGGCGTGCCCGCTTTGCGCAGCACAGCGGCACGGGTCTTCATTGAGCGCCTCCGACGTCGGGTCTTCCCTATTTCCGGCCATCGGATTTGTGGCCGTACTCATGACAAGCGCATCCACGGCTGCGCTGATATTAGATTTCATATCACGCGCTTCCCGTCGCGCCAAGTGTCATATATCGTCTTCCCTGTGCCGGGAGAAGCGGTTATCACCTGCGACAAAACACCCGGCCTGTCACTGTTGCCGCGCCCAACGCTCCCGGGCACGGCGAGCGACGCAGGCGGAGCGCAGAGGTAGGACGTGAATGGCTGACATGGTGCGCGCTGTGGTCCAGACCGGGCCGCGGCAGATGGAGATGCGCGAGTACCCCCGGCCGGTGATCGGCCCGGACGACGGCGCGCTGCTGCGGGTGGAGGCCTGCGGCATCTGCGGGTCCGACGTCGAGCAGTACAAGGGAGCGATGGGCACCCGCGGACTGCCGATGATCCCGGGGCACGAGTCGCTTGGCGTCATCGAGGAGATCTCCGAGGCGACGTCCCGGCGCTGGGGCGTGTCGGCCGGCGACCGGGTGGCGGTCGAGATCCTCATCCCCTGCCGGTCCTGCGAGCGCTGCCTGGCCGGGCGGTACATGAACTGCAAGAACCGGGTCGGCAGCCACGGCGGCGGCAACCCGCCGGAGCGTGCCAACATGCTGACCGGCGGGTATGCCGAGTACATCGAACTGCACCCGAACTCCATCGTGCACCCGATGAGGAGCGACATCCCGGCCGAGATCGCCGTCATGTACAACCCCCTGGGCGCGGGGGTGCGCTGGGCGCTCGAGTACGGTGGCGTGCACCTGGGTTCGTCGGTGCTCGTGCTCGGTGCGGGGCAGCGCGGGCTCGCCGCCATCCTCGCCTCCAGGTACGTGGGCGCGGGTCTCATCATCGCCACCGGCCTGACGCGGGACGCGAACAAGCTTGAGCTTGCGAGAGAGTTCGGCGCCGATCACACCATTAACGTAGAGGAAGAGGACACCGTCGCGCGGGTCCGCGAGCTCACCGGGGGCGAAGGGGTGGACGTGGTGCTCGACCTGACCCCGATGGCGCAGCAGCCGATCCTCGATGCGATCAACGCGGTCCGCTGGGGCGGCACGATCGTGCTCGCCGGACTGAAGGGCCACAAGGACATCCCGATCCCCACCGACATGATCATCAACAAGGCGCTCACGGTGAAGGGCGCGTTCTCCGTGGACGCCAACGGCTACACCGACGCCATCAGGCTCATCGAGTCCGGCAAGTTCCCGCTGGAGAAGATGCAGACGCACAAGTTCGGCCTGGACAACGTGGAGCACGCGATCAAGCTGCTGGCCGGCGAGGTTCCCGGCGAGGAAGGCATCCACGTCGCGATCATGCCCGGACTGCAATGATCATGTCCGGCTGGTGGGCCGGCCTGGCTGAGCCGCCTACCTGAGCCGCTGGACCGAGCCGCTCAACGAAAGGGACTTTTAAGACAAATGCCCATTATCGATACGCATGCACACATCTTTCCGGGCGACTTCGGCCCCGCGCCGGCCGGCTGCGACCCGGCCACGTGGCCGTCCGTGCAGCCGGGACCAGACCCGGACACCAGCCTGCTCGTCAACGGGCCTATGCGGTTCCCGGCGAAGAAGGTCTGGTTCGACGCCGAGGCCCGGCTCGAGGCCTCAGCCGCCTCAGGCCTGGACGCGGAACTTCTCTCCCCGTTCCCCGCCCTGCTCAACTACCGCGTCCCCGGCCCTGTCGGCCGTGACCTGTGCCGGGTCACCAACGAGTACATCGCAGGCCTGGTCGCCGCCTACCCGGCCCGGTTCTACGGGCTCGGCACGGTCCCGCTCCAGGACCCCGACCTGGGCACCGCCGAACTCGCCGAGGTCGCCAAGCTCGGCCTGGCCGGCGTGGAGATCGCCTCGAACATCAACGGCGCGTCCCTGCACGACCCCCAGTTCGACGGATTCTGGGCCGAGGCCGAGCGCCTGGGCACCGCGGTGTTCATCCACGGCATGCCGGTTCCTTCCGACCGGGTGCCCGGCCCGGCCGCCGCGACGTTCGGCGTCGGCGCCGAGGCGTCGCTCGGCGCCGCGGCGATCATCTCAGGCGGGGTCGCGGAGAAGTACCCGAACCTGCGGATCTCGTTCAGCCACGCAGGCGGCGGGTTCCCGATGATCCTGACCCGCGCCCAGTGGTTCTGGGGCCGGACGTGGAACGAGGAACCGCCGCTGCCCGAGTCGGAGCGCCCGGAGGCGGCCCCGTGGTTCGCCGAGCACAGCCCGATCGAGCTCGCCCGGCGTTTCTACTACGACTCGCTCGTGTTCGACCGGCGCGCGATCAGGTACCTGGCCGACATGTTCGGCACGGACCGGCTGCTCGTCGGCTCGGACTACCCCGCTATGACCAGGGAGCAGCCGATCGCCAAGACCCTGCGTTCGATGGGACTCTCGGACGCGGAGCTCAGCGACGTGCTGTGGAACAACTGCTTCCGGTTCCTTGGCATTGACCCGCCAAAGTTATCCATCGACGATCTGGGCACCCCCGTGAGCAGCCTGACTACCTTTCTCGACCCGCTTGAGGACGACGGCGAACCCCAGCCGTGGACGTCACCGGGATTGGCCGCGCAGCGGCCGCCCCGGTTGCTGCTCACGCTGCTCGGCGACTACTGGTGGCAGCGGACCGAGCCGCTGCCATCGGCCGCCATCGTCGCGCTGCTCGCCGAGTTCGGCGTCAGCGACTCGGCCGCCCGCGCCGCGCTGTCCAGGCTGACCCGCAACGGGCTGCTTGTGACATCGCGGAGCGGGCGGCGGACCTACGTCCAGCTGTCCGCGCACGCCAACGGCGTGCTGGACGACGGGGCGCGGCGCATCTTCTCTTTCGGCTCCTCGCCGGTGCCGTGGGACGGGATGTGGTCGCTGGTCGCCTTCTCTATCCCCGAGCAGCACCGGGCGGCACGCGATGAACTGCGCAAGGCGCTGCGCTGGCTCGGCTTCGCGCCGCTCTACGACGGCCTGTGGGTCTCGCCACGCGACCGCTCGGGCACAGTCATCGCGCGGCTGAAGGACCTTGGCATCACCACGGCCACCGCGTTCCGCGCCACGGCGGTGCCGCTGCCTGGCGGTGCTCCCATCGGTGCCGCGGCCGCCGACATCCCGTCCCGCGCCTGGGATCTCGGCGGGCTCTGCGCCGCGTACCAGGAGTTCGTCGCGTTCGCCGGGGAACTGCGCGACCAGACCGAGGCGGGGCGGATCACCACGGCGGACGCCCTGGTCGCCCGTACCCGGGTGATGAACGAGTGGCGCGCGTTCCCCGCCCTCGACCCCGACCTCCCGGACGAGCTGCTCCCGCCGGCCTGGCCCCGCGGGGCAGCCCGGGAGCTGTTCATCGCCTGCTACGACCTGCTCGGCCCGCTGGCCACCCGCCGGGTCAGGCAGATCATCGCCCGCTACAGCCCGGACCTCGCCGGCCGTGCCGCCTTCCACAACACTGAACTGGTCCTGTCCGACACCGCGAGCTGAGGGTTTCCGCGTCCGGCCCGCGCTTTCTGCCCGCGTTCCTGGCCGGCTACGGGCAGGACGTGGCGGCCTCGGCCGCGATGCCGGGATAGGTGAACGGGTTGAGCGGGGCGTTGTCGCCGGTCAGGGCCGTGGGGAGGCCCCTGGGCCAGGTGAAGGACGCGCTTGTCCAGTACCACCTGCCGGTGCCGGAAACGCAGACCATGACCGGCTTGCCGAACGTCACGATCACCGTGACCGAGTGCAGCGTGCCTGCTGCGCAGTCCGGGTCGCAGTCGTCGATCTTTTCGGTCCCGGTGCCGACTGCTTCGGTGGAGTTCCAGGCGGACCAGGTCATGTTCCACAGCGACGTGGTGCCGTCGCCTGACAGCTGGCAGCCAGCCTGGCAGGAGGGCACGCGCACGGCCGGGCCGGTCAGGCTCGCGCTCTCGGCGAGGTATATCACCGGGCTTGGCACCGCGGTCGCGCTCGCGGACCGCACCGCGGCGGGCGCGACAGCCGTCGAGGGGGCGGCTGCCGACGCGGCTCCGGAGGCCGGGCTTGAGGGGACGGCCGGCGGAGCGGACGACTGCGACGTGCTGCCCGACGTTGAGCTTGCGCTCGTGCAGCCGGCGGCGAACAGCGTCGTGGCGGCGAGCGCGGCCGCCGGGAGCAGAGCGCGCGGCAACGGGGTCATGGGGCCCACCAGCCTTCGGAGGACGAAATGTCACCTCTTAGACGCGGCTACCCGGCCACCGGTTGCGACTCGCTCACCGCTGGTGCCGCGCCCGCCGACGCACCGTGTCCCGCTGCAGACTGCTGAGGCCTGGCGTCAGCGTGTTCGGTCTCGTATCCCGCTGTTTCGCCGGAATCACTAAGAAATTGTTAATCCCGCATGTGACGGATTTAGCGCTCGCTCCGGGCCGTGTACCTGGCGTCGAACGCTAATTCTCCATACTTCGTGTGCCTGGTAAGGCCGGCTGCTATGATTAGAGGCTGCTCACCAGAAAGTGAGCAAAGCAACGGTCGCGGGCCTGGAACGACCGTGGGTTTCTTGGCTGCTCTCGATGCCAGGCTATGAGGGTTGGTCATGTCCCGGAACGGCTGAAGCGGCAATGATAACGGTACATGAGCTAGAAGATGAACAGGCATACGAGGCTGAGATTAGTCAGTGTGTCGGCGTGACCGGTTATCATCACTGGTTCTTCCTGACTGCGCTGGCCGATGCGTGCAATTACAAGCTTCAGGCGTTTGCCGTCGATTACGCTGGTGAGCGTCTCGGGGTCGTGCCCCTGCTGTTCCGGCGCCGCGGACCCGTATCGACTGTGAATTTCGTTCCGGTTGGCTGCATTGGCCCGGTGATACGCGGGGAGGCGCTGCGCGCGAAACTTTTCGGCGAGCTGCTTCGCTCCGCGGCGTCTTTGGTGCGGCATCACCGGGCGGTTGCCGCCCGGTGGGGGTTCTCGCCGGACCTAAATGTGAGTGCCAAGGAACTGGCCGACTGTGGATTTGAAGTGTACCCGTGGGAAAACTACGTGGTCCCCGGAACTAAGTCAGTTGACGATCTGCTCAAGTCAATGTCGCGGTCGCGGCGCCAATCCATTAACCGGCACATCAGGCGCGGCCATGACCGTGGCATAAGCGTGGAGGTGGCTTCCCCGGAAGAAATCGTGCGATGGCTTCCTGAGCAGATATCCGCTGTCTACGAGCGCCAGGGGCGACCACCTCTGTACGATCTCGCCGAGGTTCGCTCCATGACCGAGCGGCTAGCTTCCCATCCGCGCATGCTGTGGCGAGCCGTCAAGGAGGCGGACGGCGATGTGGTGGGGGTCGCCGGGTGTGTGATCGGTGATGAGCGCGTGTGGGGTTGGCTGATAACCGGCGCCGCGGTAAACGGAGTCAGCGTTCAGATACTCTGCTACTGGGACTTGATCAAATGGTCTCTTGCCCGCGGCTTGGCGCTCGACCTTGGCGGAGCGCCAAATGCGGGCATTCGCGAGCTCAAGAGTTCCCTGGGCGCGGACGTCGAAAACGCGGTTCGCGCCTACCAGTTCCGCCCGAGGGCAGCCTACAAAGCCGCTGCCGCGATCCGTAACTGGGGACCGGTACGCGCTAACTGGGCTCGAATGCGCTGGATGATCGGCGACTGACGCGCGCGATCATGCGGAAACGGGCCTAGGACTCCCTGGTCCAGGTCTCCTCTCCACATTCAGAACAGTTGTTCCCCACAACATTGACATTCGCCGAGGTGCCGTTGGCCGCGATGGCGATGGTGATCTGGGCGACCCCGACCTTAGGGTTGCACGTACCCGAGGTGCCGCCGCCTTGCTGGTACAGGTTGACGCTGCCCGCGTAGTGCCCGTTGCCGCCCGTCACTGTCCCGTCGTCCGCCGCGGCGCATTGCGGGTAGTTCTTGGTCACTTCGCTCACCGTGTAGCTACCGGAACCGGACGATGTGAAGGTAAACGTGGAATTTCCGGCACTCCACGCGCCGACGATCGACAGCGGGGAGGGGCCGGACCCACTGGTTGCGGCGGCGACCGTGGCCCCGATGCCCGCCGCGATCACGACCGCCGCGGCGGCGGTCCCGGCGACTATCGCAGTTGCGGTTCCCGGGCTCGGATCACGCGGTATGGCACGCCGCAGCCATCGCGGCAGACGAGTGGACTGGCTCGCGTCATGGACAAGACGCTGGAGCGGGGTGGCAGGTGAGTGGGCGCCGTGGGCCGCCGGGGTGCCGGCGCCCGACGGGCTTGACGCGGACTGGCCGGGCTGTCCGGCACGCTCAAAATATCTGAGGTGTTCGAGGTGGCGGGCGTGCTCCACGTGCTCGAGGTGTTCGACGTGCGCGTGCTTCAGGTGCTCGACATGATCGAGATGCCTCAGGTGTTCCAGATGCCTGAGGTGCTCCGGGTCCTGAGCTTGCTGTGTGCCCGCGGACTGAGGGCTGTGGGACAGGTGGACCTGCTCCACGGTGTGGCCCTGGACCGCGGGCGCCTGGCCGGACGGCCACAGGGCGGCAAGCAGCAGCACCGCCTCGCCCAGGTGCGACCGGCCGCGCTCCTCCCAGTCCTGGCCGTAAGCAGGCAGGGCGGCCGCGCGGAGCATGGCGACGAAGCTGGCCGCGTCCGCCGGCCGCCCGGCCGGGTCTTTCGCCATGCCCGCGGCCACTAGCGGCCGCAGCGGTGCCGGCACCGGCTCCAGCGGCACCGGCTCGGTCAGGTGCCGGGACATCAGCACCTCCGCGGACTCCCCGGTGAACGGCAGATGCCCCGCCAGGCACTCATAGAAGGTCACCGTGGCCGCGTACACGTCTCCCGCCGGGCTGGCCGGCCCGCCGCGGAACTGCTCCGGCGGCGCGTACGCCGCCGTCCCCGCCGCCACCGGCCGGTCCCCCGCCCGGGCCGCGATCCCGAAATCGGTCAGCTTGCTCGCGCCGGTCCCGTCCACAAGCACGTTGGCCGGCTTGTAGTCCCGGTGCACCAGCCCCCGCGCGTGCGCCGCCGCCAGGCCAAGCAGCGAGCCCTGCAGCACCACCAGCGCCGCCTCCGCCGACGTCTTGCCCTCCCGCGACAAGATCTCCCGCAGCGAGACCCCGTCGACCAGTTCCATCACGATCGCCGCACCCGACGCCGACTCCACGTACTCGTACAGCCGTACCACGTGCGGGTCATCGATCGAGGCCAGCACCCTCGCCTCATCCCGGAACATCGCGGCGAACCCCGGATCCTCAAGCAGCCCCCGGCGCAGGTACTTCACCGCCACCAAAGTGCCCGACACGCCGTGCCGGGCCAGCACCACCTCACCGAACCCGCCCGAGCCAAGCACCCTGACCTCGGTGTACCCGGGGACGCCCCACTCCCGCGTCACCATCCGCCGCTCTGCCTGCCCCGTCTCCGTCGGCTGGTACTGCGACGCCGCTCCGGTCCGCTCATGCGACGACGCCACCTCAGTCGGGCGATGCGGCGACGCCGCTTCCCCCGGCGAACGCCACCACGCTGCTTCGGCCGCCGGGTGCGGCGACCCGCCTTCGGCCCCCGGCTGCGACGACCCCGCCTCGGTCGGCGAGTGCGACGGGGTGGCCTGGTTGGCGGACCACCACGGGGCAACAGAATATGGACCCGGGGAAACGTTCGCGGTCTCCTCAGCGGTGCCGGAATGCTCCGGCCCGGGCGCCGCCGACTGGCCGTGCGGGTCAGCGTCAGACGAGCCGGATCCGGCCCCGGCGGGCGTCTGTGCCATCAGTACGTGTACCTACGCCGGCGTACGCCGATATCCCGCGGCTGTCTAACCCATGCTGCGACCACGATCAACTCCCCCACCGTCGGATGACAATCCTGAAACGGCACCCCTGCGGGACGAAATATCTTATGGAAGATCTTTACCTGGCCCGCATCCGCGACCCGGCTTACCTAAGCCGACCGCGATAACCCATCCAACAATGAAGTCCTTACGCGGCGATGTCAATCCCCCCTGTGCGGCGGTTATTGAATCGCCATACGAAGCGTGCGACCACATCACCTCTGAACAAATGCGCACTCATACCGAGACGAGGAATGTGCCATCGGTCTCCATCACACAGAAGCCGATTTCCGTCGCACGGAACTCGCGCACTGCCTGGTTGCGACGAGTACGATAACGGCGGAGTCGAAGTGGAACGACCGGAACGGGGACAGCTGCAATTGGCGGCCAGGCTCGCCGCTCCCCCGGGCAGCGGACAGCCTGACGGTGCCGCGCACTTAAAGCGCCGGGCGGGGTTTCCCCGGGGCGACGGTGCGGGCCAGGATCCCGAGCGTCGCCCGCAGCGCGCTTTCCGGGATCACCGGGAAGATGGCCGCGTCCTTCCAGCTCTGGTCGACCGTCGACCAGTCGTAGTAGGACGTCACCAGCGTGCCGTCCTCGATTGCCTCCAGCCGGTAGCCGTAAACGTGGCCGATGTCGAACTGGCCGTGGACGGTCCAGGCGATTTCCCGGTCAGGATCGAAGGTGACGATCTCGATGGTGACGTCGTAGAGACCGAGCGGGTAGTCGTTGAGTGCTTCCCGGTCCATGTGGACGAGGAAGGTATCGCCCGCTTTGGTGACAATGTCCCCGCTTGCCCCCATCAGCATGCCCGAGCTGTCTATGGCGACATGCCCGCGGGGATCGGTGAGCACGGCGAAGATCTCGCCCGGTGATGCGGCCACAGCCCGCTGCACTTCGAGTCGCTCCGGCATTTGCCGATTGTCGCACGCCGGCCGGCCGGGGCGCGGCACGCGGTCGATCTCACGGCCAAATTTCGCCTTAGCCGCGCGTCCGCAGCCGCTCAGCTGCCTTGAGCCCCATGCGCAGCGACCGCGCCCGCCGCGACGCCGTGCTGACACGCGCGATGTGCGCCTTCTTCATGATTGGCTCGCTGTGCTTCGCGGCCGGGCCGCGGGCCCGGTCAGCGGGCGGCGGGCTTGCGGGCGATGAGGATGTCGCGGGTGATGGCCTGGTCGACGCGGTGCCTGAAGTCGCGGTACGGGCCGTCGTCGAGGACCTCAAGGCCCGTGGCGGCGAGGGCGCCGGCCGCGTCCTCGCGGCGGGCGACGCGGATGTTCCAGGAGATGCCAAGCGCGCCCCCCGGCCGCAGTGCCTTCGCCCAGGCCGGCGCGGCGGCGTTCAGCAGGTCGAGAGGGCTCCGCGCCAGGGTGCTGACGGCGGGCAGGTCCCGGTCGCCACGCCCCGTCGGCCTTCCCCTCGTGCCCCGGCCGCTAGCTTGGCCGGCCGGGGCGCGACCAGGGGTGCGGCTGCCGTGTTGCACGCCGTAAGGCAGGTCGGTGACGACCAGGTCGGCGGACTCGGGGCGGAAGAAGTCGAGCAGCCGGGCCGCGTCCGTTTCCACCACGTCGAGGCGCTGCACGTCGCCGGCTTTGTACTCCTGGCCGGTCGCGGCGAACTCGGCCCGCAGGCGGCGTGCGACAACTTTGCGGTCGCGCCGCACCGGGACGAATTCCGCCCGGTGCTTGAGCCGCTTGTCCTTGAGCCACCGCTGGATGAACACCGCGTACGCCTCGACGTCGCGCGCGTCGATCTCCGTGCCGTAGGCGTCGAACCCGTACATTAGCGCCTGGTTGAGCGTGGTGCCGCGGCCGCAGAGCGGGTCGAGGACCGCTAGGCGGCGGGCTGTCCCCTCGCGCAGCTCGGCGCCGGGCAACGCCTCGCCGGCGAGCGGCAGCACCGCGCTGGCGAACGCGGACGACGCGAGGGTGACGTTGAGCAGCAGCTTGGTGAACTGCTCGTTCGTCTTGCCCGGGTACTTGAGTATGGTCAGCAGGTCGTCGTCGAACCGGTCGAGCCCGCGCAGCGGCACCGGCCGCAGCAGGTCGCCGTTGGCGGCGTCATCGGTGCCGGCCCGGTCATGCGCGCCCCGTGTGTCACGGACGCCGGGTGAGCCGTGCGTGTCAACCGGGCCGCTGACCTGGAACAGCGCGTACAGCGACGACAGGTTGGACAGCACCGCCACGTCCCGTGGCGACAGTCCCTCACTTTCGAACGTCACGTAGGGCACCCCGCCGATGACTGTCTCCTTGACGCTGCCGTCAGCGATCGCACCGTCGGGCAACGCGGCGCTGAGCACCGCGAACTCGGCCCGCGCCAGCGCAGGCGCGGCGTCCGCGTAGACCCGGTTGTGCGACGGCAGGATCAGGAAGGCGTATCGGCTCATGACGGGTCGAGCCTAGCGCTCCGCGATGCGCGAGCAGATGTCAAGGCTTCTTGCGGTGTGCAAGGTACGTTGGCTACGTTGAGCGAATGGTGACAATAACTCCTCGGCGCGGCGCACGGATCGCCGCGTTCGCGTCCATTGCTTGCGTCGGGCTCGCCACTGCTGCCTGCAGCAGTTCGTCCTCCAGCACCCCGAGCTCGGCAACGAGCGCCACTTCCGCCAGCTCGCCAACCGCTACCGCTAAGCCCAGCGGCGACGTGGACGTGCTGTCCGCCGGATCCCTCGACACCCTGATGACCAAGACGGTCGGGCCGGCGTTCCATGCCGCGACCGGGTACACGCTGGTCGATACCTCGGGCGGGTCGGGGACCCTCGAGTCCGATATCAAGAACAAGATCGACGTCGCCGACGTCTTCATCAGCGCCTCACCGTCGGACATCGCCGGCCTCGTGGGCAGCAGCAACGGTAACTGGGCCTCGTGGTACGCAGCCTTCGCGGCCTCACCGGAGGTTCTCGGGTACTACCCCAAGAGCAAGTTCGCCAAGGACCTTCAGACGATGCCCTGGTATAAGGTGATCACCATGCCTGGATTCCGCCTTGGACGGACCAACCCGTCCCAGGACCCCGGCGGCGTGCTGGCCGCCGAGGCCCTCACCGAGACGGCGACGGCGCAGAACCTCCCGGCGCTGAAGACGCTCGCGACCGAGACGTCGGACGAGTACGCGGAGGACCCTGAAGAGGCCGACATCCAGACTGGGCAGCTCGACGCGGCATTCATGTACGAGGCCGACGCGAACTCCCAGGGCAGCCCCTTCGTGCAGCTCACCGGGGTCAACCTGGCAGGCGACTACAACATCACGATGCTCACCAATGCCCCCCACACGGCCGCGGCCGAAGCCTTCATCAACTTCCTCCTCGGACCTACTGGCCAGAGCGAGATGAAGGCTGACGGCTTCGTGATCGTCTCGCCGGCGAAGGTGACCGGGTCCGGTGTGCCGAGCGGTATTACCGTCGTCGGGTCATGATCCATGGCAGGTCGCCGCGCACGCTCCGCTGGCTAGGCGCCCTGCTGGTCCTCTACCTGGCTTATCCGGTCGGGGCCTTCTTCTACCGCCTCTTCGAAGGGCAAAACGAAGGCTGGAGCGTTCCCGGGCTGTGGCCGGCCTTGTGGGTGTCGGTCCTGGGCTCCACCATCTCGCTGCTCATCGGGGTCGTGGCCGGCATCCCGCTTGCCTATGTCCTGGCCCACCGCCGAGGATGGCTGTCCTCGGCGGTGGGCGTGGTCGTCCAGCTCCCGCTGGCCGTGCCGCCGCTCATCTGCGGCATCCTGCTTGTCTACATCGTCGGCCCGTACACGTTCCTCGGCCAGCTGTCGGGAGAGCGGCTCACCCAGACGATGTACGGGGTCGTCATCGCCCAGTCGTTCGTCTCCGCGCCGTTCCTGGTCGTCGTGGCGCGCAGCGCCTTCCGCGCCGTCGACCCGTCCCTGGGCGATGTCGCCGCCACCCTCGGCCACGGCCCCCTCGACCGCTTCCTGCGTGTCGACGTGCCCGCCGCGTCGGACGGCCTGCGGACCGGGATGATCCTCATGTGGCTGCGGGCCTTCGGCGAGTACGGCACGACCGTGGTCCTCGCCTACCACCCGTACAGCATCCCCGTTTACGTCGACAACCTCTTCTCATCCGGGCCTCTCTCGCTGGCCGAGGCGCCGACGATCCTCGCCTTCGGCGTCGCCGTGCTGGCAATCGTCGCCGTCCGCGTCCAGCTCCCGGCGCACGGGCGACGCCGACCGATCCCGGCGGCAGCCGCTCCCGTGCCGACGCAGCCGACGCCGGTGGGCTTCGACATCGACGTCACGATCGGGACATTCCGCCTGCACGTGGCACACCCGGAAGGCGGCCACCGGCTGGCGGTCGTCGGGCCGTCCGGCTCGGGCAAGTCCGTCACGCTGAAGGTCCTGGCGGGGCTGCTCGGGCCGGAGGCGGGGACCGTGACCTACGGTGGTGCCGACGTCACCCGCGTCGCGACCGAGCGGCGACGGCTGGGCTACGTCCCGCAGGGCTTCGGCCTGATCCCCGGACGCACGGTCTGGCAGCAGGCCGTCTTCGGCGTCGACGCCGATCCGGCCCGGGCCGCCTGGTGGCTGGGGACGCTCCACCTCGACGGCCTCTTCGACCGGCTGCCTGAGCAACTCTCTGGCGGGCAGCGCCAGCGGGTCAGCCTGGCCCGGGCGCTCGCAGGCGATCCCCGGGTGGTGCTGCTCGACGAGCCGTTCTCCGCGCTGGACGCCCCGGTACGGGCCGAGCTACGGCGGGAGATGCGCCGCTTGCAACGCGACGTCGGCCTTTCTACCGTCATCGTCACCCACGACCCGGAAGAGGCGGCCATGCTGGCCGACGAAATCGTGGTCGTCAGCGACGGGCAGGTGCTCCAGTCAGGGAGCTGCCGCGACGTGTACCAGCGCCCCGCCTCGGCGGAGGTCGGCCGTCTGCTCGGCATCGACAACCTCTTCGAGGGCGAAGCCGGTGCCGAAGGCGTCCTGCTCGCGGCCGGGGGACACGCCCTGGGCATCCCGGGCGGCGGCGTCCCGGTCGGCCCCGGCCTCGCTACGGCTCTGCCCACCGGGACCCGGCTGCTGTGGCAGGTGCCGCCAGAAGCCGTCCGGGTCCGCGTAGGGCCGTCGCCGTCGGGTGTCAACGGATCCGCCGTCGACCTGGGCCAGGGCCGGGTGACCGACGTGATCGACCTGGGCCGCACCGTCGAGGTGGTGGTGCTGGTGTCCTCCGGTGTCGAGCTCCGAGCCCGGACCCTCCAGATGCCCGACCTCAGCGTCGGAGCCGCCTGCCGGGTAGAGACCGACCCGGACGCCGTGTCGGTCTGGGTGAGCGGGCGGTAGCGGACGTTCTGTCCGCCAGGCACCAGCACAATGAAGCTGCCTTGCCATTGGGGACATCCCACAATGACCGGGCCCGGCGGGCGGGCGGATGATGGCAGCCAAATTGTGTTTACCGAACCCTTTTCATCCTGCCCCTTGCCTGAGAGTCTTACTGGCCAGGACCATCAGGATGGAAGGATTCGCTCCCCGGGAGGGTGTTGCATGAAGACACGAGCAGCGGTGCTCAGGGACGTCGGCAAGGACTTCGAGATCGTCGAACTCGACCTTGACGAGCCGAAGGCCGGCGAGGTCCTTATCCGCTTCGTCGCCTCGGGGCTGTGCCACTCCGACGACCATCTGCGCACCGGCGACATCCCGGTCAGGTACCCGATCGTCGGCGGCCACGAGGGCGCCGGGATCGTGGAGAAGGTGGGGCCAGGTGTTACCCGGCTGGCCGTCGGCGATCACGTGGTCACCTCCTGGCTGCCGGTCTGCGGGCACTGCCGGTTCTGCTCCCGCGGCCAGACCAACCTGTGCGACCTGGGCCGTTTCCTGGTGGACAACTCCCTGCCCGACGGCACGTACCGCTACCACGAGGGATCGACGGACTTCGGGCAGATGTGCCTGCTCGGCACGTTCTCGCAGTACGCCGTGGTGTCCGAGGCGTCCGCGGTGAAGATCGAGGACGACCTGCCGCTCGAGGTCGTGGTGCTGGTCGGCTGCGGCGTGCCCACCGGCTACGGCACGGCGGTGAAGGCGGGCGAAGTTCACCCTGGTGACACCACGATCGTCTACGGCGTCGGTGGTGTCGGCATCAACGCGGTGCAGGGCGCCGCGCACGCCGGAGCGCGGTATGTCATCGCGGTCGACCCGGTCGAGTTCAAGCGCTCGACGGCGCTGACCCTCGGCGCCACGCACGCGGTGGCCACGGCCGAGGAGGCGCACGAGCTCGCGCAGCAGCTGACCTACGGCGTCGGCGCCGACCAGGCGCTGATCACGGTCGGCGTGGTGACCGAGCAAGTCGTCTCGGACGCGTTCTCCGCCGTCCGCAAGCGCGGCATCGTCGTGCTGACCGGTATGGGCGGGCTCGCCACGAAGACGGTGCACGTCTCCGGCTTCGAGCTGACCGCGTTCGAGAAGCGGCTGCAGGGCGCGCTGTTCGGCAGCGGCAACCCGTTCGACGACATCCCGCGGATGATCGAGCTGTACCGGGCCGGGAAGCTCAAGCTCGACGAGCTCATCACCACCCGGTACACGCTGGACCAGGTCAACCAGGGCTACGAGGACATGATGGCGGGGCGGAACATCCGCGGCGTCATCATCCACGAGCACTAGGCCGGAGGCGTTCCGGCGGGCGCGGAGCCCGCACCGTTTCTCGATGACGCGCTGGTCTTCACCGGGAAAGGTCGCGGGCTCTTCGCGTCCCTGGTGATAGGAAGCGTCAGCGGCGAGTGAGGAGGGCGCTGGCGCGGGCGGCGGCGTGCAGGAACAGCGGCTCGGGGGTCTCCGCGTACAGGCGCAGGCAGGCCTCGGTGAGCTTGATGGCGTGCTCGTCCCCGGTCGCGACCGCCCGGTCGGCGAGGTCGCCCTGAGACGGCGGGGCCGTCGCCGGCAGCGGCTCCGGGGTCACGGTGCCGGCGTGCACCGCGTACAGCGCCGCGCCCACCTGCCACAGGGCGTCATAGCTGGGGCGCGCGAGGTCGCCCGGCAGCAGCGGCAGCACTGAGTAGGCGGCGACCGGGGCGGTGACCGCGTGCAGGAACGTGATCGGCTGCGCTCGACCGTACGCGAGAAAGACCCGGGCGAACTCGCCGGCCAGGTCACGCAGGTCGGTCGTCGCGTCGTCCGGCGGTCGGAGCGCGGCCACGGCGGCGGCGAGCCCCGGCAGGCGCGGGATTCCGTTCTCGAGCCGGCCCGTGATCAGGAAGCCGGACTCCGGCTCACCGAGCACCGGGAGGGCGTGAATCGCGGTGGCCGGGTCCATGGTTCCGCCGGGGTGCGAAGAAAGCGGCAGTTCCACGTAGCTGGCCGCCCAGTAGGCCAGGCCCCTGGCCAGCTCGTCTCGGCGGTGCGCGGTGTCGGAGGCGGCCGCTTCGGCCGCGGCGAGGCTGCGGGCGGCGTGCGAGGTGCGGATGACCCCATGGGTCGCGGCGGCGGCGACGCCTGGCAGCAGCCGGGGCCACCAGCGGGCCAGGACGTCCCGCCAGGGCTCTTCTGCTAGCTCGGCGCGCAGGTAGGCCTCCCAGTCGGCGACACGACGCAGGCTGCCCAAGGCGTCGGGCCAGTTCTCGTCGGTAACCCGGTCGGTTGGCTCCGGCGCGTCATCGAGGCGCTTGAGGTACCGGTCGAGCCAGTGCCCGACCGCTTCGGCCCGGCCGAGCCGCACCAGGGCCTCGGCGGCCATCGGGCCGTGGTTGGACAGCCCGCCGCGGAACTCCGGGCCGGTGGCAGCCAGCCTGTCCAGGCCCTCGTCCAGGACGTCGTTGTCTGACGTGTCAGGCATTATCGTCTCCTCTCTATATAGCTAAGAACCTATATCGAGACGAGGCGATAGGCTAGTTGCCGTGGCGGAAAATTTTGACGAGGTCGAGGTCCTGCGGGCGCTCGCGCACCCGGTGCGGTGGGGAATCCTGCTCCGGCTGGCCGCCGAGCCTGGCATCTGTGCCTGTGACTTCACCGAGTTTTTCGACGTGTCGCAGCCGACGATCTCCGCGCACCTGAAGGTGCTGCGCGAGGCCGGGCTTGTCACCACGCGGCGCAGCGGAAACACCATCTGCTACAGCATCGCCACCGGAAGCCTGGCGCGCCTCGGCGCGCGGATCACCGAGGTCGCGCAGACCGCACCCGCCGCACCGCTGGCGACGGCCGGCTGAGCCGCGCGCCGGGCTCGATCCCGCCCGCCCCGCCGCCGTACCATGACCGGATGCGAGCCATCGACTTCCATGTGCACCTGCCGACGCCGGACTGGCTTGACGGCTCCATGGCCGGCTACGTCGAGGCGGCCGAAGCCTACTTCCGGTCACACGTAGAGCGGCAGTCCCTGGACGAGCTGGCGGACAAGTACCGCGCGCTCGACGCGACGGCGGTGCTGCTCGCCTGGGACGCGGAGACCGCCACCGGCCGGCCCAGGGTGGCGAACGAGACCATCGCCGCCGCGGTGCGCGATCACCCGGACGCGTTCACCGGGATCGGCTCCGTGGACCCGCACAAGCAGTCGGCGGCGGACGAGATCGCGCGGATCGCCGAACTCGGGCTGCGGGGAGTCAAGTTCCACCCGTCGCTGCAGGCTTTCGCTCCCGACGACCCGCGGTACTGGCCGGTCTTCGAGGCCTGCGAGTCGCGCGGCCTGCTGGCCCTGTTCCACACCGGCACCAGCGGCATCGGCGCCCGCCAGCCGGGCGGCCAGGGCATCAGGATCGACTACTCGCACCCGCTCAAGCTGGACTCCGTGGCCGCGGCGTTCCCCCGGCTGACCGTGGTGGCCGCCCACTTCGGCTGGCCCTGGCACATGGACCTGCTCGCGATGGCGCTGCACAAGACCAACGTCTACATCGACATCTCCGGCTGGTCACCCAAGCGCATACCGCAGGAAGTGACCAGGGAACTGCGGGGGCGGCTGTCGGGACAGTTCGTCTGGGGCAGCGACTTCCCCTTCATCGAACCGCAGCGCTGCCTGGCCGAACTGGATGAGCTCGGCCTCGCGAGCCCGGTCCTGCTGCACGACAACGCGGCCCGCATTCTCGGGCTGCCAGCCGCGGCAGGCGGCTAGTTCTGGCTGAACCGCGCGAACGCGAAGTCGGGCGCCGGGCGTGACGTCGTGGCGCGGAGCATCGCGCTCTCCCGCGCAAGCAGGGAACGCTCGAGCCGCAGCCGGTCGATCACCGACGGCGCGGCGAGCAGGGACTGCCGTTCCGGCAGGTCGATGATCATCGCGGCGCCGACCACGTAGGACAGCAGGACCGGCTCGTCTGGCAGGTCGGCGACGCCGATCACGCCGCCTCCCCGGTCGGCCAGGGCGTTCAGGTAGGCGCGGAACCCCGCCTGCACCCGGCTCGTCGCGAACGCGAGCGCGTCCGGCCCCGCCGGGTCGGCGCGCCCGGCCCGCGCCTCACCGGTCCCGCCGCTGGCCGGCTGGTCACCGGCCGATCCGGTTGCCGGGCCGGCGACGGGCGCCTCATCCGGCAGGAGCTCGATCTCGCCCTGGAAATAGGGAAGCGAGTCGTCCACCCGGAGCAGCCGGAACCGCTCGGTGCCCACGGTGGCCAGGTCGAACCGGCCGTCCGCGTGGGGCACGATCAGGCGCACGTCCGCCACGCAGCCAACCTCGTACAGGGCGACGATTCCGTCGGCGCCAACCTCGCGGCCCGCGCGGATCGCGATCACCCCGAAGCGGCGGGGCTCCGGCAGCTCGAGCAGGTGCGCGGCCAGCTGCCTGTACCGCTCCTCGAAGATGTGCAGCGGCAAGCGCATGCCCGGAAAGAGCACCGTCGACAGCGGGAACAGGGGCAGCAGCTCGCTCATATCGAGAAATTACATCGCAGGCCAGGGAGTCTGAACGAGCCGCGCGATATTTTCGTTGCCTGTCTGTTTGGCGGACTCTAACCTGTCAGAAACGCATTGACGGAACCGAGTAACCGGGGACCGGACGAGCCGAGAGAGCCGCCGGCAGCTGTGAAGGCGGCCTCGTGTCCCCCGCGTGAAGATGGCACCGCGAGTCCACCCTTCTCGCCCGCACCTCCAAGGGATCAGTCACAGGGACGCCTCGACTGGCGGTTCCTCGACGTGCGGCGCCGCGCCGCCGCCCGGCTGGTGTTCGAGGTCCAGACGACCGCCGAGCGGGCGATGCGCGAGTTCGCCTTCGCTGAGGGCTGCACGATGCACACGCCCAAGCTCGTGGGCACGGCCTCGGAATCAGGCGCGGAGGTATTCGAGGTCGGGTACCTGGACTGCTTCAGGTACGGCTGCCCGCCGCACGGCGGGTTCGGCCTGGGCCTCGGCCGCCTCCTGATGGTGCTGCCCGGCCTGGACTCGATCCGGGACGCCAGCTTCCTCTTCCGCGGCCCGAACCGCCTCACACCGCGGCTTCGGGGGTGCCCCCGGGTGACGGGGAGCATCGACTGCCTGCGAACGGGTACCGGAAATTCTGATCGCGCGCCGAGGCCCCGGCCCGCGCCATGACCTCAATTCCACGATCGGAGCCCGGACATGCGCACCACAACGCACCGTCGCACCCCACTCGCGGCGGTAGCCGCAGGCATCCTCGCCGGTGCCGTCGGTACCGTCTGCCTGGACGCGGTCCAGTACCTGAAGTACCGCCGCTCGGGCGGCACGCAAAGCCCGCTCGAGTGGGAGTTCGCGCCGATCGAGACCTGGGACAAAGCCCCCGACCCCGGGCAGGTCGCCAGGCGGGTCGTCGAAGGCTTCACCCAGCGGAGTCTCCCGGACAGCTGGGCTTTCCCGATCAGCACCGCCATGCACTGGGGCTACGGGTCGGGCGCGGGGGCGCTGTACGGCATCGTGGCCGGGTCGCTGCGGCGGCCGCGCGCGGCCTACGGCCTGCCGTTCGGGGCAGCGGTGTGGGCCGCGGGCTACGTCATCCTCCCGGAGGGAGGGCTGTACAAGCACATCTGGGAGTACGACGCCGACACCCTGGCCTGGGACCTGGGCGGCCACCTCTGCTACGGGGCGGGCACCGGCACCACGTTCTGGCTGATCGCTAAGGCCTGGAGCTGACGCCCCCGGCTGGATACCGAGCCTGAACCGTCGCGGGCGCACCCGGCGGCGATCCGCTGCCTCGGCGTGCTGGTCCGCACGATGCGCTCCCGGTCAGTACCTACGGGGCGCTCTGCACCGTCACCGACGGCTCGTGCCGGACAGGGAAATTGACCGAACTAGCGATGAAGCACTTCTGGCTCGCGTCTTCGTGCAGTTTCCCCGCCGCCTCCGTCATCTCAGGTGACTTGACCGTCACGCGCGGGCGGAGAACGACCTCGGTGAAGTGGCCGCCGCCGTCATCGGTCTCGGTCATGAGGCCGTACGGCTCGTCCTGGTACGCGGTCACTATCACGCCTGCTGCTGTGCATACGTGCAGGTAGGACAGCATGTGGCACTGTGCGAGCGCGGCGACAAGCTCAAGCTCCGGGTTCCACCGGGACTTGTCGCCGCGGAACACCGGGTCCGCGCTGCCCTTCATCACCGGCCGGCCGTCCGCGCCGATCTCATGGTCCCTGCCGTAGTCGCGGTACCCGCTGGTGCCGCTGCCGCGATTGCCGGTCCAGGACACCGCCAGGTCGTAGCGGTGTGTCCGCCGAACGTTCATGCCTGTCCTCCGCTGTGTCTGCCGCGGCGCTGCAGCCGGACGCCGAATCCGGTGGCGGCGAGCTTGAGCAGGACCTGCCCGGGCGCTTGCAGGGCCGCGACCTTGGCGGCGCTAAGTTGCTCCAGCTGGGCCAGGACGTCCGCGTACGCGCCCGGGCCCTGCCTGCGCGCCCGGTTCAAGATGATCGCGTTGACCCAGACCTTCTGCCGCGCCTCCCGTAGGAAGCGCTGGGTGCCGAGCCGGTTGAACGGCCGCAGCAGCCGGTCGAGGACCGGAGCGGGCCCGGAATGCCTGGCCAGCTCGTCATCCTCGGCCGCGACCCGGGAGGCGAGCACGCGGTCGATCGCTTGGTGATCGGCTTCCCGCCGGGCAAGCAGAGCCGCGTCGTCGAACTGCTCGTCCGTGATCACTGCCACCAGGGCCTGCGGCAGGTCGTAGTTGACGTGCGCGTTCATGCCGAGCAGCACGTGCCGGAGCGGCGGCAGGTCCGCGGGAGCACCGAACGCGATCGCCCAGGGCAGCGACGGCTTCCGGCCCGCCATGTCAGCCTCCAGGGCCTCCAGGTAGAGGTCGGCGAACGCGACGTCCCACCGCTCGACCCATGCGCCGTCGGTGAAGCCACCGCGCCCCAGTTCCTCGGCCACTGCGATGGTGGTGCGCTGGTAGGTCGCGTGGAAGAACTGCCTGTGGTCGTCCGCAGCCCGCAGCGGCTCGAGCAGGGCCGTCATCCGAGCGATCAGCTCATCGATCACGCCGTAATTATGACCGAAGGAGCAGCGCCATCTCGGACAGCACAACGGAAATACGGCGCCGGTCATCGGTCATGACTTTCATTTTCTCAGCCGGTCTGGCGCGGGTCAGCCGGGCTGGCGCCTTCCGCCGATCATCGGAAGCAGCGGGCGGATGGTGCGGCGGGCGAGGCAGCCCTGCCAGACGCCGAGGCTGTAGGCAGCGTCGTCCAGCAGGCGGGCGGCGACGTACCTGGCGGGGTCGAGCGGCGGCCTTCTGTCGGCCCAGTCAAGCAGCGGCGGAGCGAGGATCAAGACCGCCACCGGCAGGCGCAGCCTCCTTACCGCGAATGCCGCGGGGATCGCGAGCGGCCACCAGGTGCGGGACAGCGCGCTGCCGAGCGGGCGGCCCGCGGCGACGGTCCCGCCCCCCGCCAGCCGCACCGCGAGTTCCCAGGCGGCGCCCTCGTGAGGCGGACGGGGGAACGAGCCAAAGCGCTTGGCCGCTGCGGGGAGCGGCCAGCGCTCTCCGGTGACACGGGAGAGGCGGCGGGCGAGCAGGGCCGTCGCGGCGGCGGTGAGCGCCGCCGCCGTCGCCGGGCGGCCGGACAGGACGGCGGCCCAGCTTCCGACGGTCCACCAGGACGCGTAGAGGGGACGGACCGCGCCGGGGTGCAGGTCCTCCAGGGCGGCGGCGGAAGTGCCGTAGTCGGCGCGGCGGGTGAACCAGGCCCGGAACGTGACACGGTGGTCATGCCCCATGACCGCGCCCGGTTCGTAGCGGACCCGCCAGCCGGCCGCTCCCAGCCGCCAGATGAAGTCGACGTCCTCCCCGACGTACATGCCGTCCCTGAACCCGTCGCCGGCCGCGACCCGCCGCACGACGAGGGCCGCGCCCGGCACGTAGGAGACCCGGGCGCCGGGGCGGACGATCGACCGGCGCGCGCCCATGTCCAGGGTGGAACTCGCTCCCTCGTACCGGGCCAGCCAGCCGGTGCCCTGCTCGTGCGGGACGATGCGGGGCGCGACCGCGCCGGCGGCGGGATCGGCGAAGTGCGGCAGGAGTCGGTCAAGCCAGCCGGGCCGGGGCACGCAGTCCGAGTCGAGGAACGCGACGAACTCCGTCTCGGCCGCGGCGAGCCCGGTGTTGCGGGCGGCCCCCGGGCCGCCGTTGACCGGGCGGTGAATGACGGTCGCCCCGTGCTCGGCCGCGATACGGCTGATCGCCTCCGGGTCGGCGGACGCGTCATCGACGACGATCACGCGTGGCCGGGCCTGCTCGGCGTCGCCGGGGCCCGCTCGGTCGCCAAGGCCCGCCAGGCAGCGCGCGAGTTCCGTATGCCGGTCCCGCACCGGGATCACAACGGTCACCTCGGCCGGTCCCGGGCACCGGGTCTCTTCCGCGGATACGGCGTCGACGGGGGCGGCGAAGGCCCGCGCCGCGGTGCCGCCGGATTCGCCCGTCGCCGGGCGCACGGCGGCGAGGTCTGGGTGCGCGATACCCGCGTCGAGCAGGCGGCGGGCCAGCGCGCGGGCACCTGCCCCGGCCGGCAGCGGCGTGCCCGCGAACCAGCCGCCGACCTGGCGTGCCCCGGCGGGCGTGAGCCGCAGTACCCGGACCGGTGAACCGCCGACGATGACCGCCCCGCCCGCGACGAGCCGCGTTCCCGGATCAGCCATGAGCCGCAGGCCGGCCGGGGCGAGTTCGCGGTTACCTGAACTGGCCCGCGCGGTGGCGCCCGCGCCGGGGGCGCCGCCTGCCTGTTTCGCCGGGATGATGCTCACCTCCATGCGCGATCGCCAGCGATTGTGAAAGGAAACGTATCCGGGGTCTGTCTCGAGTCGCGTGCTGGGCCGACGGTCTTTGAGCATGACCACGGGTCAGAACCGGCGGTATTCGCCGTCGACGGTCCCCAGAACGGGGACAGGGATAGCAGATGCCCGGGGAACGCGGCCTCATGCTCATGCCCGGCCCAGGCGGCCAGGCGACGCTGCCTGGCCGCGGCTCGGGAGCGGTTCTCCGCCATAACGGATGATTCCCGAAATACTGGCGCGGCGCCAGCGGCTAGCGGCTAGCGGCAGCCGGATGGCGCGTCGAAGCCGGCCAGCGGGCTCTCGTCGCAGTCGTGCGCCGGGGGCCGTCGGGGGCCGATCGACACAGGAACCGCACGGCTGCCGCCCGCGGTGCGTGGCCGGGACGGCCCTGGCCTTGGCGGCATGGTGCGGTGCGAGTGGTCGACCGAAGGACGCGGCGTGGCCGCGGACGACGCGGGTACTGACGCCAGCGCCGTCTCGCCGTAGCCCTGCACGCACTCCGGGTCCGGCCCGTCCAGGGGCAGGCCGGTAAAGAACTTCGCGGCCATGCAGCCGCCACGGCAGGAGTCATAGAAGCCGCACGACTTGCACGCGCCGCCGGTGTCCGGCTTGCGAAGGTCGGCGAACAGCGGCGAGTGGCGCCACACGGACTCGAAGCCGCCCGTGTCCCGCACGTTCCCGGCGAGGAAGTTGTCATGGATCGCGAACGGGCAGGCGTACACGTCGCCCACCGGGTCGATGAGGCAGACCACCCGGCCGGCGCCGCACAGGTTGAGCCCCGGCAGCGCCCCGCCGAACGCCGACAGGTGGAAGAAGGAATCGCCGGTCAGCACTTGCTCCCCGTGAGCCACCAGCCAGTCGTACAGCTGGCGCTGCTGTTCCGGCAGCGGGTGCAGCTCGTCCCAGACATCGGCGCCGCGCCCGGATGGCCGCAGCCGGGTCAGCCGCAGCTGCGCGCCGTAGCGGTCGGCGATCGCCTTGAACTGATCGATCTGCGGGATGTTCTGCCGCGTCATGACGACCGACAGCTTGAACCCCTTGAACCCCGCGTCGGCCAGGTTCTGCATGGCGCGCACCGCGGTGTCGAACGAGCCAGGTCCGCGGACCGCGTCGTTTACCTCACGGGTCGCCCCGTCGAGGGAGATCTGCACGTCCACGTAGTCGGAGGCGGCCAGCCGCGCGGCCGCCGCGGCGTCCAGCTTGACGCCGTTGGTGGAGAACTTCACCCCGACGTGGTGCGCGGTCGCGTAGTCGACAAGTTCCCAGAAGTCGGGGCGGACCGTCGGCTCGCCGCCGCCGATGTTGACGTAGAAGACCTGCATGCGCTCGAGGGTGTCGATGACATCCATGCACTCACGCGTGGTCAGCTCGCGCGGGTCACGACGGCCGGAAGACGACAGGCAGTGCACGCAGGACAGGTTGCAGGCGTAGGTGAGCTCCCACGTCAGGCAGATCGGTGCGTCCAGGCCGAGCTGGAACAGGTCGGTCAGCTTGCCTGGTGACGGTGCCGCGGGCCGGACGCCCGCCGCGTCCGCGACCGGCGCCGCGTCTGGAGCGATGGTCATGAAAGGGTCCGTTCGGAGATCATCTGTGATTCGGCCAGGGCGGCAAGCGCGCGTGCGTAAACGGGAAGCTCGGCCTCTGGCACGCCCGAGGCGAGGCACGCGGCCCGGGCGCTGGGGTGGTCGGCCAGGGACCTGACCACCGCCAGCACCGTCTGGTTCTTGAGGAATGACAGCCGCCTGGTGCCGAAGTGATACAGCAGCGCCCCGAACGGCTCGGGCCGCATCGACACCCGCGGATCGACCCGCCAGGCGCGGTCGAGGTCGAAGGTTACTGATCCGGCCACGGTCATCTCAGACACGTCGGCCTAGTAGACGCCGCACATGCCGTCGATCGAGACCTCTTCGACGAGAAGTTCGTCGCTGGTCAGGGCTTCCGACTCCGCCTCGTGCTCGGCCATGGGGAACCTCCGTGCTTTAGTGGCACCAAGTGCCAGGAACGACATTGACAGGAGCCTAAACGGCACCATGTGCCGAAATCAAGAACCTCACTGATTGTTACCATTCATCACGGTGGCCTCGGCGTAAAATTTCCTGCATCCCCCAGTGAGGACGGTGATGCCAGTGCCGGCAACGGCGGCGACGCGCACGCCCGCGGCCACCGGCGCGGCGGCGGCCGGCCCGAGCGCCGGGCATCCCGGTCGTCGACGGGTGACCTCACGCGCGGAGCTTGAGCAGACCGCGTTCGCCCTCTTCGCGGCGCACGGGTTCGAGGCGACCACCGTGGACGAGATCGCGGCGGCCGCCGGGATCGGCAGGCGGACGTTCTTCCGGTATTTCCCGTCCAAGAACGACATCCCGTGGGGCGCCTTCGAGGACGAACTCGATCGGATGCGCGTGCGGCTGAAGGCGTGCCCGCCGCAGGTCCCGCTGATGGACGCGATCAGGGTGGCGCTGATCGACTTCAACCACGTGACTCCCGCGCAGGTGCCGCTGCACCGGCGGCGGATGGAACTGATCCTGCGGGTGCCGGCCCTGCTCGCGCACTCGACGCTCCGGTTCACCGCCTGGCGCGAGGTGGTCGCCGAGTTCGTGGCTGAGCGCACCGGCCGCCGCCCGGACGACCTCGCACCGCAGGCGATCGCGCACGCCGTCCTCGGCGTCGCGGTCGCCGCCTACGAGCACTGGCTCGACCACCCGTCCGCCGACCTCGGCGCACTGCTCGACGACGCGATGCGCCAGCTCGGCGGCGCTTTCGGCGCGGTGCTCGGCTAACCGGGCCTGCTCCCGCCCACCCACCCGCACCGTCCCCGGTCAAACCCGGGTGATCCGGAAACGGGGCAGGCTGACCGCGCCAGGTTCCCGTTACCGCGCCCGCCTTGGTACGCGTGGTCAGCCGGCACAGCCCGGGCAGGTGCGGGTCCTGGTGATTTAGAACGCCCGCGGCCAGCTCCGTGTCCCCGGTTAGCCGCCCGCCTCGTCATGCCGGGGAGCAAGTTAGCGCCCGGGAATTCAAAACCTGCTGTCCCAGGACGGGCGAGGCTGCCTTCGCCGCGTTCCGTAACGGCTCCGCACTCGGCACGCGCCCGGTCCTCGTGAAGGGTCCCGCGCCGGTATCGAACCGCGCCGCGGTCCAGCTCGTTGCTCTCAGTAGCTAATGGATCACATTTCGGAGTAGTAGGCACATGCCGGACGAGCACACCGAAGACAGGCATCGCGCTGACCGCGCCGCGGAGACTGCCCAGGCGCTGCTCGCGGTGCTGCAGGCCCGCGCGGCCCAGGCCTACGCCGCGATCACCGCTGCCGACGAGGTGCTCCGCGCTTACGCGGAGCACCGGGTGGCAGCCGAGCGGACGGCGCGACTGGCCGCCGCGCGCCACCACCTGGCGTCGCGCGCCGCGGCCGCGCACGCCCAGACCCGGCCGGGCCCGGTCACCGAGCTGATCACCCTGTTTCGGGCAGGACGGGAGTGGCGGGCGTCGCAGGCCGCGCTCCAGGACGCGCTGGCGGCGACGGAGCGGCCCCTGGCCGACGCACGGCGGACCCTGGAGCAGGTCAAGCACTCGTTCGCCGGCCAGGTGCGCGCCCGGGCCGACGCGGCTCGCACGCTTCGCCACTTGACCGCCGAGTGCGCCGCGCTCCGGCAGGAGATCGCCGCAGCCGACAGGCCTGCGACCGACCGCGGGCCGGGGGACACCGGCTAGCGTGACCGTTCGGTAGGGGCCGCTGGCCGTGGTGCGGCGGGCGGGCCGGGGTGAATGCCGTACCGGGGGTCGTCGAAACTGGTCAGGTCTCAGCGCGCCTCAGCCGCCGGAGTGAAGCCGGATGAGACAATCGCAGGCGTGCTTGATCACGTGAGTATGCAGTGCACGGATCTGGTCGCCAGCGCGGCCTTTTACGACGTGGTGCTCCAACCGCTCGGCGGACAGCGGATCATGGACTTCGG
>Ga0335072_10002577_pt1 | contig 27981 bp, 23 predicted proteins | sample Lox_Sample_21_FD_206725 | JGI IMG/M metagenome (GOLD analysis project Ga0335072, IMG submission 206725) | Soil microbial communities from Loxahatchee National Wildlife Refuge, Florida, United States - Lox_Sample_2.1 | ecosystem: Environmental > Terrestrial > Soil > Wetlands | place: USA... | reverse complement strand
TTCTCATCGATCCTCAGGGCAAGATTGTGAAGGTTTGGACGAAGGTCGATCCTTCGCACCACTCTGAAGAAGTGCTGACGGCACTGAACCAGATTGAAGGACTGCACTGATCGGCATGGCGAATCAAATTGCGCAGGATTTTCTGGCGGGTTGCGAGGCAATCCGCCATTCGCTTTTGCACGTACCGGAGGACATTGCCGGTGTGCCGTGGCGCGCGGGTGGATGGACGCGCAGACAGGTGCTTGGGCACATGATCGATTCGGCCGCGAACAACCACCAGCGCTTTGTGCGCGCGGCGCTGGATGGCAGCTATACCGGCCCTTTTTATGCGCAGGAGGGATGGGTTATCGCGCATGGCTATAACGAGATGCCGTGGCTGACGCTGCTCGCCTGGTGGCAGATGTATCACGAGATTCTCAAGGTTGTGGTCGAACGCATTCCGGCAGAGAAGCTTGATGCGGAATGTCATGTTGGTGATGACAAGCCGGTGACCCTACAGTTTCTGATCGAAGACTATATCGCACATCAGAAGCATCATCTGGCGCAGATCCTATGCCTGTCCTGAAGGGAGTGGTTGTTTCGGGGATGAAGAATTTTTCTTTCTGGCTGGAAAAGCTGGAGAGCTTCTATATGCAGAAGACGGGCATGCGACTTTTTCCGGGCACGCTGAATCTGCGGCTCGCGGAGCCGTATTCTCTACCCACCGACGTGATTCGCCTGGAGAATGAAGAGTATGGCGGCACAGTTTCTGTGAGTCTGCTGCCCTGCACGATTTTTGGCCGTCGCGCTTTTCTGCTGCGACCGACAAAAACGAAGCGGGACAAGGCGACCATCCGAAAAACATTATTGAGATTGCTACCGATATCAAATTGCGCGATGCATATCATCTGAGCGATGGCGATGAAGTGGAAGTGCATCTCGCGTAGTGCAACCGGAGTGCAGACGCAAAAAAGCCCGGCGGTGAGCCGGGCTCTTTTGCTTGCCTGAGAAAAACTGCGTGGTTACTTCTTCTTTGCTGCCTTCTTCGCAGCTTTCTTGGCAGGAGCCTTCTTGGCCGCTGCCTTCTTTGCTGCCTTCTTCGCAGGAGCCTTCTTGGCCGCTGCCTTCTTTGCTGCCTTCTTTACTGCCAAAGTATTACCTCGTTTGGTTGATTTGGTACCACTGGCGCTCTTCTTCTTACTAGCCACGGACTTCTTGGTGGCCTTACCGCCGCTACGAGCACCTTTACTGCTGGTCTTAGCGACAGACTTCTTCGCGGCCTTTTTGGCCGGAGCTTTTTTCGCGGGCGCTTTCGCGGCTGCCTTCTTGGCTGGAGCCTTTTTCGCTGCAGCCTTCTTCGCGGGCGCTTTTTTCTTGGCTGCTGCTTTCTTGGCCGGGACTACGGGCACGGCCACAATGACTTCTTCGGCGACGATTACTGGTTCTTCAAGCCCTTCCGGCTTTTCTTCGTCGAGATCTTCGATGTCATCATCGTCAGAGGAGACGGAGATGCTTACTTCCTCCTCTTCTTCGTCTTCACCGAAGCCGTCTTCCACTTCTTCTGAGTAGTCATCCGATTCAGGTTCAAATTCACCATCTTTTTGCGCGTAAAGTTTGCGATCTTCCTGCATGAAAGTGCCCTCCGGCGTCGGTGCCTGTTTTCCGTTCTACCACAGATTCCGTATTGAGAATGCAATGTTCTGCGGCGCGGATTATAGCAACAGCATGCAACGGCTCGCCAGTGAACGCAAGTATATAGTGAGCCTCACTCGTCCGTTTTCTTTGCCTTCACCGATGCGACGTGCGTAGAAGCCGCCACTCTTGGCTCTGCATGCAACTGCTTGGTTCCGTGCACTCCGTGATGAGATGCAATTTGCGAGTTGCGCGCTGTCGCCCTGCCCCGCCGCGAGCGTGACGCAGCCGAGATGCGGGCCGGCTCGGTGACATAGAGCTTGTGTCCGGGGGTGATCGCGTGGCCGCGGATGTGGTTCCAGCGCTGCAGTTGGTCGACCGTGACGCCAAAACGATCAGCCACGGTGACGAGTGTATCGCCGTGCTGCACCCGATAGACGCTGCTGCGTGCGGATGATACGGCCACAGGCGCCACGGGGATGACCAGCGAGTCAATGCCGCGGAGGTCGGCCTGGGTGGAATTCAGCTGGTTGACGAAGGCGATCTCCGAAGCGGAGACGTGATACTGGCGGGCTACGTCCTCGAGCGTTTCATCGTGGGAAAGAAGATGGAAACGCCAGTAGCGCCGCTTGTCCTCGGGGATTTCGGCGATGCGCTTCTCGTAAAGGTCTTTTCCGCCCGGCGGCAGGTGAAGATCGAAGGGTTCGTCCGGCGGCGTGCTCATGCGCAGCAGGCTGGGATTGAGGGCGACGATCTCCTGGACGGGAGCGTCAACGACGTCGGCTACGAGGCGCAGGTCAACCGCATAGTCGGTCGTAACCGTGTCGGTGACAAGAGGCGGATCGGGAATCAGGTCGGTAAGGCCGTATTGCTTCGGGTTCTTCGCCATGATGGTGACGGCGAGGATGATAGGGACGTAGTTCTTGGTTTCAGCGGGAAGGTTGTTGCGCTTGTACAGCTCCCAGAAATCGGCGTATCCGGTGCGCTCGACGGCACGCTGAATGTTGCCTGCGCCCCAGTCATAAGCGGCCATGGCCAGATACCAGTCGCCGAGCTGATTGTAGAGCTGCTTGATCCAGCGGGCATAGGCCCGCGTCGCTTTCTCAGGGTCGAAGCGCTCGTCATACCAACCGGTGCGCGAGAGGCCGTAGGGACCGTAGGGCATGAACTGCCACATGCCACCCGCTCCGGAGCGCGCATTGACCGCCTGGGGGCGAAAACCCGACTCGGCCACGGCCTGATAGATGAGATCCTGCGGGACACCCTCCTGCTTGAGCACGCGCTCGATCATGTCTTTATAGCGGCCGGCGCGGGTGAGGGAGTTGACGATGGTGTTGTGGCCCTTGGTGGTGTTGGTGAAGAAATTGATGTAGCTGGCGACGTAGTCGTTCATCACCAGGGGAAGGTCGGACTGGGTGGTTTTCAGTTCGGCTTCGGCCTGGGCCCTTACAGTTGGATCGACCGTGAAGGTGACGTCGTTGGCGACGTCGACGGGCGCGTCTTCCGGATGCTGCTGCGCGGTTTGCGGGCCGTTTTCGCGGAGGGCGTCCAGCTCAAGCGTGTTGATGGCGTCGACGATGTGATCGAATTCTTCGCTGATGGCGGGGTCGTTCTTGATGTCGATGCCGCTGCGCAACATCAGGTCGACGGCGTAGTCGAAGTTCGACGTTGCCGCGTCGATGTGTCCGTCGCGGTAATTGCCGAGGCCTATCTCGTAGGCCTTTTCGACGCTGTCGATCAGGGTCTGATCGCGGGAGGATATCGCCTGCGCGGAAGCGGCAGTTTTTTGCGGCGCCGGTGTGTTTTGAGCCTGTGAAGTTGCGTCAGAGAAGACTGGAGAAACGTAGCCTTCGGCGCCCGCGTCGCAACTGAAGAGACATAAAATGCCCGCGACAAGCGCGGCGCTTGAGAGTTTGGCAACAACCATGCTGATTACTGCTTTATTGTATGGGTTGCGGGCGTTTCGTAGCCATAGCGGATGCGATAATAAAGCTGTGAGCTAGAGAAGTTTCTTTGCATTCGGTACTCGGACGCAAGCCCTTCCGCCTCGCGCTTTTCTCATGGACAGCAAGCTTATCCGCAATTTCGCGATCATCGCGCATATCGACCATGGCAAGTCTACGCTTTCGGACCGTCTGCTGGAACTGACCGGCTCTCTTACCGCACGCGAGATGCAGGCGCAGGTGTTGGACGCGATGGACCTTGAGCGCGAGCGCGGCATCACCATCAAGGCGCATTCGGTGCGCATGATGTATCCGGCAAAAGACGGGACGACGTATCAGCTGAACCTGATCGATACGCCGGGGCACGTGGATTTTTCTTACGAAGTGTCGCGCTCGCTGGCGTCGTGCGAGGGTGCGCTGCTGGTGGTGGACGCTTCGCAGGGCGTGGAGGCGCAGACGCTGGCGAATGCGTTTCTTGCCATCAGCCATGGGCTTGAGGTCATTCCGGTTATCAACAAGATCGACCTGCCCAGCGCCGACATTCTGCGCACGCAGGAGATGATCGAGCAGGCCGTCGGCCTCGATGCCACGGATGCGATTCCGGTGAGCGCGAAGACGGGTCAGGGAGTGCCGGATATTCTGGAGGCGATCGTGCACCGGCTGCCTTCGCCGGCGGGTGACGCGAGTGTTCCGCTGCAGGCGCTTATTTTTGATTCGTGGTTTGACGCGTATCGCGGGGTGATCGTGCTGGCGCGCGTCATCAACGGCAGGCTGCGCAAAGGCGCGAAGATCCGGTTGATGTCGAACGGCAAGGTCTTCGATGTGGAGTCGCTGGGCGTGCTGACGCCGAAGCCGGTGGAAATTGACGAATTGTCGGCGGGCGAAGTCGGGTTCTTTGTGGCGACGATCAAGAATGTTGCCGATACGAAGATCGGCGACACGATTACGGAGGACAACCGTCCTGCGGCTGAGCCTCTGCCGGGCTTTGAAGACATCAAGCCGATGGTCTTTGCCGGTCTTTACACGGTTGATTCGCACGAGCACACGCTGCTGCGCGAGGCTCTGGAGAAGCTGCGGCTAAATGATTCGTCGTTTTTCTTCGAGCCGGAAAGCTCGGCGGCGCTTGGGTTTGGGTTCCGCTGTGGTTTTCTCGGGCTGCTGCACATGGAGATCATCCAGGAGCGGCTGGAGCGCGAGTACGATCTCGACCTGATTACTACGGCGCCGGGTGTGCGTTACAAGATCACGATGACGGATGGGACGGTGCTCGAAGTGGATAACCCTTCGCGCTGGCCCGACCCGAGCGAGATTGAAAAGATCGAAGAGCCGATTATCACGGCAACGATCCTGACGAATGAAGAATATGTCGGCGGGATTCTGAAGCTGGTGGAAGAGAAGCGCGGGCGGCAGAAGAATTTCGAATACGTGACGCCGACGCGGGTGATGCTGACGTATGAGCTGCCGCTGAATGAGATCGTGCTGGACTTTTATGACCGGTTGAAGTCGGTTTCGCGCGGGTATGCTTCGCTGGATTATCACCTCTCAGGCACATGGGAATCTCCGATGGTGAAGATGGACATTCTTGTTTCCGGCGAGCCGGTGGATGCGCTCTCGATCATCGTGCACCGCGAATTTGCTTACGAGCGCGGTAAGGCGCTGGTTGCGAAGATGCGCGAGCTGATTCCGCGGCAGCAGTTCGAGGTTGCGATCCAGGCGGCGATCGGTTCGAAGATCGTTGCACGGGAAACCGTCTCGGCGCTGCGCAAAAATGTTCTGGCGAAGTGCTATGGCGGCGATATTTCGCGGAAACGCAAGCTGCTGGAAAAGCAAAAAGAAGGCAAAAAGCGGATGAAGCGGATCGGCAAGGTCGATATTCCGCAGGAGGCTTTTCTGGCAGTGCTGAAAGTGGGCGAGGACAGCAGCCGCTAAGCCATCTCTTTCATCGGAATAGGCTTGTGGGAGTCATATTCCTGTAACTCGACCTGTGGAAAGTGCAAGTCGGCATTTCAGGCGTAAGCAACACATTCCATCCCAGGGCAAGAGTACTTTCGTAATGATTCTGCATTGAAAATAAAGCAGTTGCGTCTCTAGTTTTCGGATAATTCCCAGAATTCACCAGATTTTGAAGAAGACGCATTTCCAAAAAGAAATTTCTTCCACAATTTTTTCCACAGAAGTTCGGGCACTGTTAGACCATCGCCAGGCCAACAAAAAAGACCCCATAAAGGGGTCTTTTTGGGACTTGCTGCTGTTGGTCTGCTACCTTGGAGAGCCTGACGGATGCGGAGTGGTCGCGTGCGGCGTCGGAGCCGAAGGAGTAGGAGCAACCGGGGCAGGAACGCCGGATTTCTGGTTGTAAGCCTGGATGACGGCTGCCGAGATGTCCGTACCCTTGTTGGCCCAGAGAACGGGGCTCTGCTGGGTGCTGCCATCAATGACCACGGAGTAGCCATTCTGTTCGGCAAAGCTCTGGAGGACGGCGAAGACCTTCTCGGCGAGCTGGGTGTAGGTCTGCTGGAGGTCCTGCTGGAAGTCGTTCTGGGTGTCTTCGCCCAGGCGCTGGAAGGCCTTTTCCTTGTCGTCGATGACTTTTAAGCGATTCTGGCGGTCGATGTCGCTGAGGTTGGCTCCGGCACTTTGAAGCTGCTTCTTGAGCGTGTCGATCTCATCGCTCATGGCCTTAAGCTGCACGCGCTTCGGCTCATACTTCTTTTGCAGATCGGCGAAGTTCCGCTGGCCTTCGTTGGTCTGCATGACGGCAGGCTGGAACATGATTACGGCAATCTTCGTTCCGCCTATGGGGGCAACCGCGGTAGAAGACGGGGCGTTGGGCGCCGGGTCTGTGGTGGCTGCGCTGCCGGCCTGGGCGAGGGCGCTGACGCCGAGCCCGGACGCAAGCATGCAAACGAGTGTTAACGAACGCTTCATGGAAATCAGAAACTCCTTCGGTTCTTGGGTGTGGTCGCCCGCATTTCTGTGCGGAAGCGAACTTTCGCTTCCTGGCTTTCCCGTCTGAGGCGCTTCGTGGGTGCGGCTTTCCGGCCGCAAACGCCGGGGACGCGGAACAGAAACACGGACAGAGGACATTCTCAGGAACTCAAGCGAATTATAGGTGGGTGGAGGGGCAAGGTCAAACACTGTGTGCATTAAACTTTGCTGCCTGCCCCGCGTCTGCCCGGATAGACGAAACCTTGCCACCGCCACTGTTCCCCTGAAGTGTGTTTGCAAATTGCTCCATACAAAGATAGTTAACCGTGCCGGACGCGCGGGCTGGCGGCCTACATTGGAGGCAGCGGACTCTTGCTCGGCGCCAGGATATCGTCGAGGCGGTCCGGCGTGCCCTCGACGCGCTCGAGCGACGGATACCGCAGGCCGTCAAAGTAGGGCATGGAGATGGTTATGTAACGATCCTCTTTGCGAAATTGCAACTGCAATGGTTGCTTATCTTTCTCCGCCGCGAGAATGGCATCCCTCAGCACCTTCGCGGAGTACGCCGTGCCGTTCACGGAAACAATCTCCATGCCCGGCGTCACGCCTGCCTTGAAAGCCGGGCTGCCCCACCACACCTTCCCGATTGTCTTTGGCTCGCCTGCACCCTGGCTTCCCCACGAGCCCACGGAAAAGCCCAGCGAGGTCGATAAGTCCACGAGACCGTGTTTCGCCAGCTCTCGATCCGTCCACTCCTGCCCGCTGTCCTTGTATACAAGCTTGTAGCCGCCCTGTGTAAAGCCGTTCATCGGCACTTCTGGATGGAGGTTGTAGACCCGCTCCTCAAGGAAGCCACGCCAGTCGTAGGGAGCGACCTCGTTCAGGTCCTTGATGATGTCTTCCAGCGTGTACTGATAGGTGATGAAGCTGCCGTTGTAGACGCCAAAGAATTTCTTGCAGAAGTCATCCAGCGATTTCTGGCCCTTGGTGAGCTCACGAATTTTGGTGTCGGCGTCGAGCCAGATCAGCATGCCTTCGTCGTAGTAGTCCTCCGCGCGCTGGTAGCTGACCCAGCTCACCGGCCGGCGCTGCGAGATAATCTCCTCGTTGGTCGTGTCTACCAGAGGGCGCCAGTCCCGTCCGGGGCTGATGGCATAACTTGCCGCAGTGTAGGCCAGCATGTCGCGCATCTGCTGCGGAGTGCGCATGCCGGCGCGCGTGGTCAGCACATTGCCCCAGTACTGGGTCATGCCTTCGTAGACCCATAGCAGGTCATTGCGCATGGGGACGTTGAAATTCGGCGTCCACAGATCAGCAGGGCGGCGGAACTTGCCGTTCCATGAGTGCGTGTACTCGTGGCCCAGAAGGTCGCGTTCGAGCGACCCGTTGGCCCAGTCAGTCAGGTAGTCTGCGTCCAGCCCGTCTTCGCTCGACTGATGATGTTCGAGACCGATGCCGCCGACCTTGTCGCTCAGCAGCAGCAGAAAGTCGTAGTGCTTGTAATGATGCGAGCCGTACAGCTTGTCCGCCTCCGCTGCCAGATTCTTATGCGCCTGCAGTTGCTCGGGAGTCATTTTCAGGTCTTCCGGCTTATCGGCGAAGATATTCAGATGCACGGGGTCGGTGGGCGTGGGAGACAGATCGATCCGCTCGTAATAGAGCCCCGCGTAGAGCGGCGAATCGACCAGCGTATTGAGCGTCGTGCGCTCGAAGCGGACGGTATCGCCTGCGTTCGACGCTGTTTCGAGCGCGGTCGCGTACTTCCACCCGCCGGGAAGCTTCAGCGTGGCGTCCACGGAAATGTCGCGCGAGAAGTATCCGGCGGGATACATTACCACTTCGTTCCATTCGAGGTCGGCAATCGCATCGGAGATCTCGATGCGGCCTGCACTCGGCTTGATGGGCGACAGGTAATCGAAGTCTAGGCCGACCGTCTTTGCGCCTTCGCTCAGCGGGATGTGGAAGGCGTACATATCCACGCGGTCACGCACCCACTGCATGTGCTTGCCGTCCACGGTCGTTACGATGCCGGCGAGGGCTGAGATTGGTCCTTCCGGCGCATGGTCGCCCGGGATCCATTCCGGATAGAGCAGCACCATTTCCTTCGCGCCCGGCTCCACGGGAATTTCTTCGTGGACCTTCTCGACGCGGTCGGTGATATCGGTGATGTCGACCGAGAGCTGGATCGGGCCGGTATAGGGATTGTCCACCGGAGTGGTAATCGGTGGCGGCATCGGCACCGGCTGAGGCTGGAGCTGCTTCTGCGCAACAGCAATTGAGGAGAAGATAAGGAGCAATGCCAAGGCAAAAAGCTTCATGCGGAGAAGTGTAAATCAGGATTCGCGTGACGAACTAAAAGGCCATCCTCACTTGAGAGGATGGCCTTTTAGTTTTCTTAGGCGCCTAGAACGTTGTGCTGACCGTCAGGCGGAAGGTTTTGTTGGGCTCGCGGAGTTCGTAGAGCGAGCCGTAGAGCTGGGTTGCCTGGGCGAAGCTGTAGTCGCCTGCGCCGCCGGCGGGGAACATGCTGCGGGTGATCAGGTTCTGGCCGTTGATGTCGTCATATAACCGCAGAGGGTTGTAGGCGTAGTAGATACGGAAGGGCGCGTTGATGATCGGCATCATGACCGAAATCTGCGCACCGAGCGACATGCGCGGGACGTAGTTGGTTCCCGGGATCGGACGGATGTAGCGGTCGAACTGGATGGACTGGCCGCCGACGCAGGCGCCGTTGACGTAGTTCGGGCAGCCGTAGAGCGGGGCGTTGAGTGAATCGTAGCCTTCGGGGCTTTGCTTGAGCTGGCCGCTATTGTTGGCCATGTTCATGCCGAAGTCGTCGAAGAATTCGAGCGCCGCAGTCCGGCCGACAAGGGGGATGCGGTACTCGACGTTGGCGGTGACCTGGGTATCGCCGCCGATCGGACCAATTCCGTAGACGGGGATGGGAACCTGCACGCACTGGTTGGTCTGCGGGTTGGTGGGATCGCGGGGAACGCAGGTGCCGTCGGGATTGGTGAGGTTGAAGAGGACGCGTGTGGGCACGAATCCGTAAGGAGTTGCGGTGCGGATGTCGAAGCCGCGAAGGTCGGCCTCGCCGCCAGCATAGAAGCGGTTGAAGGGCGGCGCCACATCGCCGCTGATGCCCTGGATGTAATTTGCCTGCAGGCGATAGCCGAGGACGTTGCGGCCTTCATTGTTGAAGTGAAACCATTTGATCGGGCGGAACTGCTTGTATTCGACGACTGGCTCAAAGTAGCGGACGTTGCCCCACAATCCGGCAAGCTGCAGTGCTCCCTGGAACGATGTGCCGGTGCGCGGCATATATGGGGAGTCCAGCCTGTTCCAGGAGTAGCTGAGGGAGATCATGCTGCTGACGATGCCCTCAAGCGAGTTCTGGCCCTGGATGCCGCTGCGGAATGCGAGCGTCTGGAAGAGGTTCTGCGAAGCCTGGCTGAAGGCCGTTACCGATGAGCGGTTGAGCGTGTAAGTGAGGCCGATGCGCTTGAACGAATGCCGGATGGGATAAGCGCCGGATACGGTAAAGCCGGTGACCGACTGGTTGTAGTTCTGCGTGAGCGAGGTAACGGCCTGCGTGGTGTTGGCGTCCGCGCCCGTGAGGTTGTAGGCCTTGGCGGAGTTGTAATCGTACTTGCTGGAATAGAGCTGGAAGCCGAGGCTGACGGGCTTGTTGCGCAGGTACGGCTCATTGAAACCGAAGAGCAGGTTGCGCGAGAGGTTGCCGGCGCTGGCCTGTACGCTGAGGGTTTCGCCCAGTCCGAGGAAGTTGTTGGTCTGGTAGTTGAGGCCGAGGAAGGTGCCGGACAGGCCGCTGACGCCGCCGTTTAGGCCGATGGAGTTCTTGCCCTTCTCATGCACTTTCAGCAGCAGATCGACGGTTCCTGCTTCCGGGTTCTGGTGCGTCTCGGAATCCTGGTCGACCTTGAGGGGATCGAAGTAGTCGAGCTGGTTGAGGCGCAGAAGGCTGAGCTCCCAGAGATGGCTGTTATAGACCTGGCCTTCTTCAAGCAGCAGCTCGCGGCGGATGACGAAATCGCGGGTGACGGTGTTGCCCTGGAACTCAATGCGGGAGACATAAAAGGGCTTGCCTTCCTGCAGATTTACTACGAAGGAGACAGTCTTTTTGGCGTCATCGATAGTGGGGACGGGATCGGCGGTGAAGTTGATGTAGCCGAGCTGGCCATAGGCCTTTTGCAGGTTCTGCAGGCCCTTGCCGAAGGCGGTGAAGTTGAACCATTCACCGTCTTTCATGGGGAACTGCGCGCGCAGGGCTTTGAGATTAGAGTCAGGCACGGCCTTGTTGCCGGTGAAGGTGATCGAACCCAGGCGGTAGCGCCCGCCTTCATCGACGGGGATACGGATGTCGATGCGCTTGCCTTTGCGCGGCCGGAAGGTGAAGAACGATAAACCACCCTCGTTGCGGATATGCGTCAGCGGCTCGCCGGTGTTGGCGCGGAAATAGCCGCGGTCCTGATAGGCGCGGCGCACGCGTTCGGCGTCTTCTTCAAGCTTGCTGGCGTCGTAGGTCTTGGCGAAGAGGTTCTCAAAGATGATGGAGTGCGGAATGCCGATCGGTCGCAGGTTCTTCATGGCCAAACGCAGTTCGCGCGAGCTGACGTGCTGGTTGCCGGTGAAGCTGATATTGCCGACCTTGACCTTCGGGCCTTCCTTGATGATGAAGTTCACCTGCACGGAGGCGGGCGGGATGGTCTTGACGTCGGCCTTGACGGTGGCGAACTGGTGACCGTGCTCGGCGAGCAGCTCCTTGATAACGGTTTCGACCCGGGCGATGCGCGTGGGGTCGTACTGGCTCTCGATGGAGAAACCGACCTTTTCTTTCTTGAGACGGTCGAGGACGTCGGACTGCGTGACCGAGTTGAGGCCCTTGTAGTTGATCTCGCGGATGGTGGGTTTCTCGCGGACATAGACGTCGAGGATGATGCCGCCCTTGGGGTTGTCCTCGCGCTCGATGCGGACGTCTTCGAAGTAGCCGGTGTTCCACAGAGAGTTGAAGTCGCGCTCGACGGTGGTGGGGTCGAAGGGCTCGTTCTCATGGCTGAACATGCGGGCCAGGATCGTCTCTTTGGGGATACGGCGGTTGCCGATGACGCGGATCTGGGTAATGGTCTGCGATGTCTGTGCCCATGCCGAAAAGACGGTGAAGCAAAGGAGAACGAAGGCCAACGGCTTCAGCGTGCGGCGGAATTTGCGGCTCGCATTCTGGCTGGTTTTGATTGGAGAGCTCACGCTCTCTCGCATGACGGGAAAAATAGGCACACCCTCACTGCAAAAAATCAGATGAAACTTGAGGAAAAGGCGATTATAAGTGACCGGAGGCGCAGTTCCCAACTCCGGAGTATCTTTGCGTTCATTACCGGTCATCGGGGGATGCCAATCCACCCGCGGCTATGGCCGTCAGCTCTCCAGTTCTGCATGGATATCGAAGCCTTCACCATTCCAGACGATCCTGAGAAGGTTTGGTTTGCAGCAGACCTGACAATCCTCGACATAGGACTGCTTTCCGCCGGCTGACTCATCAACCACAATTTCATTCCACTCTCCACAGCCAGCGCATTGGAAACCCGCAGCGAAGGGCATCGGTTGGTCCGAGATTAGTCTATCGGAATGAAGGAGTTTTCGCTGCTTTGAGGGTCGAGAAGATTACAGAATATTGGTGTGCGCACACGTCCGGGAGCTACTCCGAAGTTCTGCGACACCAACTGAAGACGTAAAGAGCAAGATACGCCAGCCCGCCATAGACCGCGATATTGACTGCATAAACGATGAATGTGGAAACTGGGCCCCACGGATGTATATCCCCTTCAGGATTGAAACCGGAGTCCGGGGCAAACGCACCGGCCGCAATTCCAGGTAAAAGCAGATAGAACGGAACTGGCGTGGCGACTTGGTAATGACCGAGCAGCTGTGCCATGCCGACCAGACACCCAGCAAGGAGTAGGGCTTTCCACGCCCGATTCATGATTCAGACTTTTCGCACTTCGACGAGCGTGGAGTAGAAGGTGGCGCCGCCTCCGATGTCGGTCAGCGTCTGTGAGGTGAGCAGGTTTACGTTGTTGCCGCCGGGCGAGAGCTTGTTCCAGTTGAGGCGGCTGGCGACGACGCCTCGGGGCAGGCTGCCGTTGACATGGGCTTTCATCTGCAGGCTGCCGCGGTCGTTGAAGATCTCGATGGCGTCGCCTTCGCAGATGCCACGCGCGGCGGCATCTTCGGCGTGCATTTCCAGACGGTTTGTGTGGGCCGATTCCATGCGCTGGTGGCCGGGCAGGTTGGCGAAGGTCGAGTTCATGTAGTTATCGGCCTTGCGCGGCAGGAATTCGAGCGGATACGCGGAGTGCTTTGTGTGGCGCGATTCTGTGGGCGGAACGAAGCCCGGCAGCGGGTCGAGTCCCTGCGCGGCCAGCGTTTCGGAGAAGAATTCGATCTTGCCGCTTAGCGTGGAGAATGGGCCGGTGGCGAAGGGCAGGAATGGCTCGCCGTTTTTCTCGGACGCAAATTGCAGGCGTTGATGGCCTCCGGCGGCGTTCAGGGTTTCTTCGGTCACACCTGCGAGCCATTTGTCCTGTGTGTCGGGTTGGCTGGTGCGGAGGGCTTGCGCAATGAGGTCTTCGGGCATGTCGCGGAAGCAGTCTTCGGTGAAGCCCATGCGTTGGGCCAGCTCAGAGAATAGCGAGACGTTGGAGCGTGCTTCGCCAAGCGGGGCTATGGCCTGATTGGAAATTTGCACATGGTAGTGGCCGTAGGCTCCCTGCACGTCCTTGTGTTCGAGGAAGGTGGTGGCAGGGAGCAGGATGTCGGCGTAGTCGGCTGTGTCGGTGAAGAATTGCTCGTGGACTACCGTGAATAGATCCGGGCGCGCCATGCCTTGCAGGACCTTTGACTGATCGGGCGCGATGGCGGCCGGATTTGAGTTGTAGACGAAGAGTGCCTTCACTGGCGGGTCGCTGAGTCTGGTGAGCGCGTGACCCAGTTCCGACATGTTGACGATGCGGGCGTGGCGCTTGAGCGGACTCGAGAGCATCAGGTCGGGACGTTCGAGGGCGACTTTGTCCCACGAGAACGCGCCGCTGGTCGAAAGTTGGAGGCCACCGCCGAGGTGCTTCCAGGCGCCGATGAGCGCGGGCAGCATGGCCACGGTGCGCGCGGCCTGGCCGCCGTTCTGGCTGCGCTGGATGCCGTAGTTCATGCGGATGACGGACGGGGTTGTGGTGGCGTATTCGCGGGCGAGGCGTTCGATGTCGGCTGAGGGGATGCCTGTCCAGCGTGAGACGCATTCGGGCGTGTATTCGGCGGCGCGCCGCTCCAGTTCGGCGAAGCCGTGCGTATTTTCGGTGATGTACTTCGAGTCTTCGAGGCCGTCGCGCAGGATGACGTGCATCATGCCGAGGGCGAGGGCTACGTCGGTGCCGGGATTAATGGCGATGTGCCAGTCGGCCAGCTTGGCGGTGCGCGTTTTGTAGGGGTCGATGACGATGAGCCTGGCGCCGCTGCGGCGGGCTTCTTCGATCATGGGCCAGAGGTGGATGTTGTTGCCGTGGACGTTGGCTCCCCAGGCGATGATGTAGCGCGCGTGGCGGAAGTGCTCGGTGTCGGTGCCGAGCTTGCGTCCGTAGACGGAGACGAGCGCGTCGCCCCCGGCGCTGGAGCAGATGGTGCGGTCGAGCTGCGAGGCTCCGAGACGGTTGAAAAAGCGGCGATCCATCGAGCCGTAGCCGAGGACGCCGATGGTTCCGGCGTAGGAGTAGGGCAGGATCGATTCGGGGCCGTGCTCGTCGCTGATCTTCTGCAGCTTTGCGGCAATGATGTCGAGGGCTTCGTCCCAGCAGATGCGCTCGAAGGCTTCATGCTCTTTGCCTTGCGGGAGCGGGCCTTTGTCGATGCCGGCGCGGCGGCGCATGGGGTAAAGCAGGCGATCGGGCGAGTAAACGCGATCGAGATATTTGGCTACTTTGCCGCAGAGAAATCCCTGGGTGACCGGATGGTTCGGGTCACCCTGCACGCGCGTTGCCCGGCCCGTCTCGTCGATGGTGACGAGGACTGCGCAGGAATCGGGGCAATCATGCGAGCAGACGGTGTGAATTGTCTTTGCGGCTGGCATAGTTAGATTGTAGGGCTGTTTGCCGAATTTTCGGCTACTTTTAGTCGTACACGCCTGGGCTGATCCTACGTCTCAAGGCGAGGGCGGGATACGCGCTGCATTTGCCGCCTGCAGACACTGGAGCTAGAATGCTCCGGCAGTCCAATCACGCTTTCTCACCTGAATCACGCGCCCAACGGGAGGACAACAGTGCGAGCAGCACTCATGACCCGCGAATACCCGCCCAACGTCTACGGGGGCGCTGGAGTGCACGTCGAATACCTCAGCCGCGAACTGGCCAAAAAGATCGAAGTCGAAGTCCATTGCTGGGGAGACCAGAATTTGGACGACGGAAATCTCCACGTGCGCGGCGCGCAGCCCTGGGAGAAGCTGGCGCAGGGCGCGCCGCACAAATTCACCACCGCGCTCGAAGCCATGAGCCTCAACCTGATGCAGGTCAAATCGCTCAGCGGCGTGGACATCGTCCACACGCACACATGGTATGTTTCAATGGCCGGCTTTCTCGCCAGGAAGCTGCACAACATGCCCTTCGTCCTGACCACGCATAGCCTCGAACCGCTGCGCGCGTGGAAGGCGGAGCAGCTCGGCAGCGGCTACGCCATGAGCTCGTGGATGGAGCGCACGGCGATTCTGGATGCGGACGCCATCATCGCCGTCTCCAAAGGAACGAGACAGGACATCCTGCGTGCTTATCCTGACGTTAAGCCCGAGCGCGTGCACGTCATCTACAACGGCATTGACCTTGCGCAGTACCAGAAGACCAGCGACACCTCAGAACTTCCCGGCTTCGGCGTCCATCTGAGCGAGCCGTATGTTTTGTTTGTAGGCCGCATCACGCGGCAGAAAGGCGTCACGCATCTCGTGGACGCCATCCGCTACCTGCCGCCGAACACACAGGTCGTGCTCTGCGCGGGCGCACCCGACACGCCCGAGATCGCCGCCGAAATGCGCCAGAAGATCGAAGAAGCCCGCACTCATAATCCGAACATTGTATGGATCGACAGGATGGTCACCAAGCAGGAGGCCATCCAGCTTTACAGCAACTGCGCCGTCTTCTGCTGCCCGTCTGTTTATGAGCCCTTCGGCATCATCAACCTTGAAGCGATGGCCTGCCAGGCGCCGGTCGTCGCCAGCGCCACCGGAGGCATCCTCGAAGTTGTCGTCGACGGCGTCACCGGCCATCTCGTGCGTTTCGAGCAGGACCCGGTCACCAGCTTCCCGACAAAACCCGATCAGTTTGCCCGCGATCTGGCAGCGAGACTCTCAGAGCTGCTGGCCGACCGGGCAAAGGCAAAACAGTTCGGACAAGCTGGCCGCAAGCGCGTCGAAGAATACTTTTCCTGGACCGCGATTGCCGATCAGACGATCGATCTCTACCAAAGCCTGATCGCTGTGAAATCAAAATAATCCTGAGCGAAGCCGAAGGATCTGCTTTCCTGAGCAAAGGCACGAAAGGGGTGCCCCATCCTGAAGGAAGTGAAGGGTGGGAACCACAACCTCAAAGAGCCTTATAGAAACAGTCGACCTCAGGGAACCGTAACCACAATCTTCCCCACCTGCGCATTCGACTCCAGATACTTGTAAGCCTCAACCACCTGCGCAAACGGAAACGTCTTGGCGATCTTAGGAACAAACCGTCCATCGGCAAGCCGGTCATAGATATACTTTTTCGCCAGAGCAAGCTTCTCCGGGTTGCGCGTGATCTCCATCAACGTGTAGCCGCGAATCGTCAATCCGTTGCTGAGCACGGTAACCAGCGGCAAAGGCGTGGGCTGCATCGAAAGCGCGCCATATTGAAAGATGATGCCTCCCGGCTGCGCAGCTTCAACCAGCTTTTCGAGAAACGGCCCGGCAACAGGATCGAAAGTGACCCGCGCGCCTTTGCCGCCGGTAATCTCGCGTACCCGCGCCACAAAATCTTCTTCCTCGGTCGCAATCACATGATCCGCGCCCAGCTTGGTCAGCTCGGCTTTCTTGCCGCTCTTGCGCGTCGTGGCAATCGAAACCGCGCCTTCGGCTCTGGCGATCTCAATTGCGGCGATCCCCACGCTGCTGGAAGCAGCAGGAATGACGACAAAGTCGCCTTTTTTCAGGCCGGCAATCGCAATCAGCGCCCCGTAAGCCGTCGCATACTGCATCCAGCTCGCCGCGCCTTCGATCGCAGAGAGCTTCGCCGGATACTCGCCCAGTGCTGCAACCGGAGCAATGACTTCCTCGCCCACCATGCTGTAGTCGTTCAGCGTAAAAGCCGGAATCGTCGACACCCGCTTGCCGATCCAGCTCTGGTCCGCATCCGGACCAACGGCCTCGACGACGCCAGCAGCCTCATAACCAAGCCCGGCAGGCAGGTTCGGCTGGTAAATGTAGTGCCCGTGATAGAACATCGACTCGGCGCGGTTCAGCCCGATTGCCTGCACTTTCAACCGCACCTCGCCGTTGCCCGGTTGCGGCACCGGCAATTCCTCAACCCTCAGAACTTCCGGACCGCCCGTCTCATAAAAACGAACAACCTTCGGCATGAGAAACCTCCTGGCAAACTGGATTGATCCTGCCGGGGAAAGATTCGATTAGACACGGCGCAAATTAAAGAGCCCAGGCTGCGTGGCCCGGACTTTTTGTCCTTTTAGAAATAGCCTAGACCCACTCACCCTGCCGCATCAGAGGCTCAGCCGTTCCAGAAGCAGTAATGCCATCGATATCCAGCTTGTCGGACCCGATCATCCAGTCCACGTGAATCAGGCTGTCATTCGCGCCCTTGGCCGAAAGCTGCTCCGGCGTCAGCTTGTCGCCGTCGATCAGGCACGAACTATACGCCTGTCCCAGTGCAATGTGGCATGCAGCATTCTCGTCGAAAAGCGTGTTGAAGAAGAGCAGCCCGCTCGCTGCAATCGGCGAAGAGTGCGGCACCAGTGCCACTTCACCGAGACGCCGCGCGCCTTCATCGGTATCAATCAGCTTCTGCAGGACTTCCTGCCCCTTGGTAGCGCGAGCCTCGACGATGCGACCGCCCTCAAAGCGCACCTGAATGCCCTCGATCATCGTGCCCTGGTGCGAGAGCGGTTTGGTTGCCGTCACCGTGCCATCGGCGCGGTCCTTGTGCGGAGTGCTGAAGACCTCCTCGGTCGGCATGTTGGGAATGCAGTACGCGCCGTTGCCTGCGGTAGTTCCGCCGCCGAGCCACAGATGATCGTCAGCGAGGCCAAGACGGAATTCTGTTCCCGGTCCGCGATATTGCAGCGCCGTATAGCGCTTTTCGTTCAAATACGCAGCCCGCTTATGCAGCCCGGCATCGTGCGCCTTCCACGCTGCCACAGGATCATCGGCATCGACGCGCGACGAGGCAAAGATCGCGTCCCAGAGCTTGGCCAACGCGACTTCAGGAGCGTCGTTGGGAAACACCGCCGCAGCCCACGCCGGAGTGGCGCTGGCCACGATCGTCCAGTTGATCTCGTGGCGCGTAATCAGCTCCAGCGCCGGCCGATACGCCTTTGAAACAGCCCGGTTCGCCCGCCCGACCTTCTCCGGGTCCTCATTCGAAAGCAACGACGGATTCGCACCCGCAATCGCCAGCCGCGCCGCCCCGCTCCGGAAGGCCGCGCCCATGCCGTCATACAGCCACGCCGGAGCGCGATCAAAGCTCTCGTCCGGAGCAAAGCGGTACCGCATCAGAGCCGACTCTTCGTCGGTAAAGAGCGTCGTCACCAGAGCAGCCCCCGCGCGATAGGCATGCTCGGTGATGCGGCGGACTAACGGCACGGCATCGAGCGAAGCGGTCATCACCAATTCCTGCCCGCGCTCCAGGCCAAGCCCAACGCGGACGGCGACTTCGGCAAGGCGATCAAGTTTCTGTTCGTGAGTAAGCTGTTCGGTAGCAACTGCGGCAGTGGTCATGCATCCAGTTTATGCCTTCCGCTGAGCGCATGCGACCCGCGGAATTCCCTGCAGGTCATCGATAAAACTGACGTTGCCCCAACCAGAAAGGAGCCGCGCTAAAGCCTTCCGCTGTCCCAGCCCAATCTCCATCAATAGCCACCCACCCGGTTTAAGCGCTGCATGCGCCTGCGGGATAAGCCGCTCATAGATATCGAGTCCGGAAGGTCCGGCAAAGAGCGCGCACGCCGGCTCATAGTCCCGAACCTGCGGCTCCAGCGATCCCCAATCCACCTCCGCAACATAAGGAGGGTTGGAAACAATCGCATCGAATGATTCGCCGGCAACCGCACGCAGAAGATCGGACTTGAGAAACCGCACTCGCTCAGCGACCTGATGCGTCTCAGCATTCCTCCGAGCAACGGCAAGCGCAGCCTCCGAAATATCGAGCGCCGTCACCTGCGCCTGCAGCAAGGCATTCGCCAGAACAACAGCAATCGCACCCGAACCTGTGCCAACGTCTGCAATTCGCAGCGGCCCATCATGCGGCACACGCGCAAGCAGAGCCTCAACCAGGTGCTCGGTCTCCGGACGCGGAATCAGAACGTCAGGACTGACAACAAACGTAAGCCCATAAAACTCCTGCTCCCCCAGAATGTACTGGATCGGTTCATGCGCAGCGCGGCGCAGCAGCCATTCTTCATACTGCGCTTGTTGCTCCGCGGTAATTTCGCTGTCAGGATGGGCCAGCAGAAAAGCACGGTCGCGCTCGATGGCGTGCAAGAGAAGCAATTCGGCATCACGACGCGGTTGCGCTGAAATACCGTCAAGCTTTGCCGCGCCTCGCACGATCGCTTGGTGGAGAGAGACTGATTGCATGCGCAAAACATTGGGTGCCCCATCCTTTGCGCAGCAAAGGATGGGATTATCATCAAGCCGCAGATGCCGTCTCAGCTTTCAACCGCTCCGCGTTAAAGTGCGAGGTCAGCGCATCGATAACAGGCTGCAGCTTGCCATCCATCACATCGGTCAGTTGATGAATCGTCAACCCAATACGATGATCGGTCAGGCGGTTCTGCGGAAAGTTATACGTCCGAATCTTCTCGCTTCGATCACCCGAGCCAACCTGCTGCTTGCGCTCTTTGGCCAGCGCCTGCTGCTGCTTCTCCATCTCAATCTCATAGAGACGCGCACGCAGCACGCGCATACCCTTTTCGCGGTTCTTGATCTGCGACTTCTCATCCTGGCAGCTGACAACCGTATTCGTTGGGATATGCGTAATGCGAACAGCAGAATAGGTCGTATTCACCGACTGACCACCCGGCCCCGACGAGCAGAACGTATCGACGCGCAAATCCTTCGCCTCGATCTTGATGTCAACATCCTCGGCCTCGGGCAGCACTGCAACCGTGATCGCAGATGTATGCACGCGCCCCTGCGTCTCCGTCGCCGGAACGCGCTGCACGCGATGCACGCCGCTCTCGTATTTCAGTTGCGAGTAGACCCTGTCGCCTTCAATGATCGCGATCACTTCCTTCAAACCGCCAACTGATGACTCGGACGTCGAAAGCACCTCGACCTTCCAGCGATGCTGCTCAGCGAAACGCGAGTACATGCGGAAAATCTCCGCCGCAAAGAGCGAAGCCTCATCGCCTCCCGTGCCCGCGCGGATTTCAAGAATGACGTTCTTCTCGTCATTCGGGTCCTTTGGCAGCAGGGCCAGCTTAAGCTCTTCTTCGATCTTCGGCAGACGTTCCTCCAACTGCAACAGCTCTTCTTCCGCCATCACGTAGATGTCATCATCCGCTTCGTTCATCATCGCCTTGGCATCGGCAATGCCGGTCTGGACCTGCTTGTACTCGCGGTACTTTTCGACGACAGCTTCCAGATCGCGATGCTGCTTGGCAATCTTCTGGTACTTCTGCGGATCGGAAACAATCTCCGGCGAGGCAAGTTGCTCGCCTAACTCTTCATAACGGGCCGCAATCTGATCTAAACGTTCAAACATCGTGTCTTCTCGTGCGCTCTGCGCGGTTGTACATGAATGGGAAAGAACAAAAAGAGGAACAAATCGTATCGGCGGCGGGAGCCGCTAGAGAAGAGCGCCGTTCTGGAGATCGAACTGCATTGCCTTTATTTTACCGCGCTTTTGGGCTCTGAAAAAGCCCCATCTGCCGGGCTGCAGCGCCAGCGAGCCTCCAGCATCTATAGTCGATGAGATGAGCGCCGCCCTCAAAGGATTCGCCGAACTCTGCGAGCAGCTTTCCGCCACCAGCAAGAAGCTTGAAAAGCGCGCCCTGATCTCCGATTACCTGAAATCGCTGACCGTCGAAGATGCCTCGTGTGCAGCGCTCTACCTGTCGGGCCAGCCCTTCGCCGAAACCGACCGCCGCACGCTCAACGTCGGCGGATCTTTGTTGTCAAGAGCTGTCGCACAGCTCTCCGGCGCCGACAAAAACGCCATGTACGCAGCCTATCGCCGCCACGGCGATCTGGGCGCGGCAGCATTTGACCTCTTCCAAGCCCGCAAAGATATCCCGCCAACACTCACGCTGGAAGACGTTGAGAGCGCCTTTGAAGCACTCGCCACAGCCAAAGGCCCCACAGGAAAACAGCCGCGGCTTCTCGAACTGCTGGAAAAATCCACGCCGATCGAAGCCAAATACCTCATCAAGCTCATCACCGGCGACATGCGCATCGGCGTCAAACAGAGCCTCGTCGAAGAGGCAATCGCATTCGCTTACGGCGTTCAACCCACTGAAGTACGCCGAGCCGTCATGCTCACTGGCAGCCTGCCCGAAGTCACGGCGATGGCTATAGCCGGCAGCTTGCAGCAAGCGCACATGCGTCTCTTCCACGCGCTCGGATTCATGCTCGCCAGCCCTGTCGCAGCCGTTGACGAAGCCATTGAACGCTTCAGCGAAGAGATCGCAGCCGAACACGGCGACGTCTCGGAGGCCCTCCGCGAAGCCCAGTTAGAAGACAAGTACGACGGCATCCGCGCCCAGTTGCATTGCGGCGACCCCAATCAGCCGGGACGCGTCGCGCTCTTCTCGCGCAACCGCGAAGACATCAGCGAAAGCTTCCCCGAGCTGATCGAAGCCTTCGAGCAGATTCAAGAACCGACTATACTCGATGGCGAAATCGTCGCCTGGAACCCGACCGAACAGCGCGCCCTGCCCTTTACCTCGCTGCAGCAGCGCCTGGGACGAAAGCGCGTCACACGCGAGATGCGCGAGCGCACCCCCGTCGTCTTCATCGCCTTCGACCTTCTCTGCCTAAGCGAAGATCTCCTGCTGGAACGCCCACTAAGCGAGCGCCGAAGCGCCCTTGAGCAGTTTGTTCAGAGACATGCAGAAGCAACCGCAAACTGCACGCAGCGAGGACAGGCGCATCTCTTCGCTGAAGCCGCCAACAACAACTTCCAGCGCCTCATCCTCGCGCCGGCCGTTGATCTACGCAGCGCCGAGCAGCTCGACCGAGCCTACACGGAAGCGCGCGAGCGAGGTAACGAAGGCGTCATGCTGAAAGCGCTCCACAGCATCTATCAGCCGGGACGCCGCGGTCTGGCATGGCTTAAGCTGAAGCGCGAACTGGCGACGCTCGATGTCGTCGTAACCGGGGTTGAATACGGCCACGGGCGTCGCGTGGGCGTGCTCAGCGACTACACCTTTGCCGTAAGAGACGGCGACGAGCTGAAGAACATCGGCAAAGCCTATTCCGGCCTTACCGACGCAGAAATCGACGAGTTGACAGCATTTTTCAAGCAACACACGCTCGACGATTTCGGCGGCTTCCGCACCGTCGAACCGCTGATTGTGCTCGAAGTCGCCTTCAACAACGTCATGCGCTCCGACCGTCACAGCAGCGGCTTCGCCCTGCGCTTTCCGCGCATTTTACGAATCAGAACCGACAAGCCGGTCAGCGAGATCGATACGTTGGAGCGGGCTGAAGAGATTTACAACGCCCAGCCGGACAAACCTACGGATAACTAGTTAGTTTGTCATCCTGAGCTATGCTCAGGATGACAATTTCTGTCTTCTGGCTAATCCGATAGCCAGTCACCTGATAGCGATACGGCTTACTCAGTGACTATGCCCATGATGATGCGCGTGCATCTGCACTTCCTCGACAGCCATCACGCACCCGTGGACAACTTCGCAATCCACATTCTCGAACTGGATCGTCGTATGAGTGATGTGAAACCGTGCATGCAGCGTGTTCTTGATCTCCGCCAGAATCCGATTGCTTTCCGAAGGCGGAATATCCGGAATCGTCACGTGGCTGGCCAGCGCGTGCGTCTGCGAACCGAGGCTCCAGACGTGCAGATCATGCACATCTTCAACCCCGGAGATCCGGCACAGCGTCTCGCGAATTTCTACGAGCGAAATCCCCCGCGGCGTGCCCTCCAGCAGAATATTCAGCGTCTCCCGCACAATCGAGAGCGACGACCAGATAATCAACGCAGCAATCGCCAGCGACAGCACCGGATCGATCCACGACTGCCCCGTCCACAAAATCGCAGCGCCGCCCACAATCACCGCAGCCGTCGACAGGGTATCGCCCAGCATGTGTACGAAAGCGCTGCGCATGTTCACATCTGAACTGACGCGGGACAACAGCGCAGCGATCACGCCGTTCATCACTACGCCTGCCGCCGCCACAATCATCATCAATCGCGGCTGCACATGCACCGGCTCGCTTAATCGATGCACAGCTTCCATCGCAATCCAGACAGCAATCACAATCAACGTAAGCGCATTCACAAATCCAGCCAGCACGCCGGCGCGCTGATAGCCGAAGGTCTTCGCGTCCGTCGGCGGCCGGCCCTGAAAATAAACCGCAACAAAAGAGAGCAGAAGCGCCAGCGCGTCGGAAACGTTGTGCCCGGCCTCAGAGATGAGGGCCAGCGAATGCGCGCGCAATCCGGCGACAAAGGTCAGCACCACATAGGCAAGCGTCGCCATGAGCGAAAAGCGCAGCACGCGCTGCATCTTGCCGGTAGGTGCTCCGTGAACATGCATGATTTCAGTGTAAGCTGCGCACGCTGAGGGCTTCAACGCGTCTCTTCATGAACTGAACAGAGGATCAGGCCAGAGGAGCTGTCCGCGACTGCGGCGGTTTCGTCACAACCCGGCGCACCGGCACAGAATTCGCCGCACCGCGCAAGCCGCTCCATGTTTCGGCAATGACAATGCTGTTCTCCGGCTTATGCGTGTCATAGCGTACCGAGCAGGGAAAGCCGAGCCGGCAGTCGTGGATGTTCACCAGGTCGCGCAGCGGGGTCACATCCTGCGAGCACTCGTACACCACGCCGCCAATCTCATATTTATAGAGAAGCAGCTGCATGCCGGCAGGACGTCCGCTCTCGCTCGGGTCAAGCTCCGAGATATCGAGCAGCGTTCCGTCGATAATCCGCCCGCTCTGCACCAGATAAGCCCGGCGTTGGCGCTCGATCTCCTCTTCCGTTGGCTTCTTGCGCAGCGCAAAATAGACAACCACACCGCCCAGACAAAGACCGGCCGCCGCCAATGTTCCAATAACCTGAGGGTCTCGCAGGGAAAGCCCATTCATAACATCGTCTAAGAGCAGAATACCCCAGGTCGGCCCTGACAAGATCGCGTGTTCACCGACTTTCGCTTATCAATTTCAATACCCTCCCATGAAACGCTCCGGTCCGGTGAATAACCATTGACATGTGTATGTCAGTGCGGCAGTAAAAATATGTCTTCATTTCAACGCATGCTGGCGTATGCTAGTGGGCGTTCCGAGGACGTTCTCCCCGCAGCATCCTTAAGAATCAACGACCTTTCAGGAGAGAATCCTATGCAATGTCCTTCGTGCCATAACGAAGTCGCTCCCCAGGCTACATTCTGTGGTTTCTGCGGCGCTCCCATCGCCGCCGCCCCTGCCGGCGGAGCAGTACCTCCAGCGGGCTATACGCCAGTTGCCGGCAGCGTCTATGCGGCTCCGGCTACTCCGGGAGCGCCGGCAGCCGGTGGCTTGTCAGAGAATGCAGCCGCTGCGATCGCGTACATTACCATCATCCCGGCCATCATTTTCCTGGTGCTCGAGCCCTACAACCGGATGCGCCTGGTCCGTTTCCATGCAGTCCAGTCGATCGCACTCGCCGTCGCATGGTTCGTCATTTGGATTTGCGTCTCGATCGTGCATACCATGCTGCATTTCATCCCCTTTCTCTATCTGCTCCTGGTTCTGGTAGATCTGGCGATCTCCGTAGGCTTCTTCATCGCGTGGCTGCTCTGTATCCTCAAGGCCAGTAAGGGCGAATACTTCAAGCTGCCCATCATCGGCGACTTCGCGGAAAAGCAGGCCAACAGCTAGACGCAGGCGTGGTTTCCGGGCCGCCGTTGCTCAGGCTTCAGTGCGCTATACTGAAGCCTGAGCATGTCGAATCGAAAGTTGTCTTTCCACCCCGCAATGCGAACAGCGCGCGTTCCGGGGACCCCGGAATCCCCGGCCACCATTTCCCGTGGCGTTTCTCCCCTTAAGGTTTCCCCCTTAGACTTGAACTCCGCTACCGGTCGGCGCATCCGCTCCACCACGGTCCTTTGCGTTCGCCGCAACGGCAGCGTCGTCATGGCCGCCGACGGCCAGGTCACGCTGGGCGAGTCCGTCATCAAGCACTCAGCAAAGAAGATCCGCCGCCTCTATCAGGACAAAATTCTCGCCGGTTTCGCCGGATCGACCGCCGATGCCTTCTCGCTCTTCAGCCGCTTCGAGTCGAAGCTGGAGCAGTACGCCGGCAACCTCGGCCGCTCCGCCGTCGAGTTGGCAAAAGAGTGGCGCACCGACAAGATGCTGCGCAATCTCGAAGCCCTGCTCATCGTCTCCGACCCGCACCAGACCTTTCTTCTCAGCGGCTCCGGCGACGTGATCGAGCCGGACGAAGGCATCGCGGCCATCGGCAGCGGCGGGTCTTTTGCTCTGGCCTCGGCCCGCGCGCTTTACGAGAACACCGACCTGTCCGCCCGCGATATCGCTGAAAAGTCGCTGAGGATCGCCGGACAGATCTGCATTTACACCAACGACCAGATCACGATCGAAGAACTGCACGCATAATTTTGCGTGAGCCCGCCCCAAAGGAGCAGGCAGATGGCCATCTATCTACCCGGAACCGCTGAAGATCAGGAGCTCGCGCTCGACGACCTGACCCCGCGTGAAATCGTCGCCGAACTCGACAAATATGTCGTCGGCCAGAAGGCCGCCAAGCGTGCCGTGGCCATCGCCCTGCGCAACCGCATGCGCCGCCAGAAGCTCCCGCCTGATCTCGCTGAAGAGATCATGCCGAAAAACATCATCATGATCGGGCCCACTGGCGTCGGCAAGACCGAAATCGCCCGCCGCCTGGCCAAGCTGACCAACTCGCCGTTCCTGAAAGTCGAAGCCTCGAAATTCACCGAGGTCGGCTATGTTGGCCGCGATGTCGAAGCCATCGTCCGCGACCTGGTCGAGATCGCCATCGACATGGTGCGCGAAGAAAAGCTCGAAGAAGTGGAAGACAAGGCCGAGTTGAACGCCGAAGAACGCCTGCTCGATCTGCTGCTGCCCCCGCCGACGCCCACTCCGGCGCCTTCCGCCACGCCACAAGGTGAGCCGGGGAGCCACAACACCCTTACCTTCCCCGCGCCCAGCAATGAATCGCACCAGCGCACGCGCGAGAAGCTGCGCCAGCAATTCCGTGAAGGCAAGCTAGACGACCGCATGGTCGAGATCGACGTGCGCGAGCGCAATACCCCATCCTTTGAGATCATCTCGAACCAGGGTATCGAAGAGATGGACATCAACCTCAAGGATGTCCTGCCCAACATCTTCGGCCAGCGCACCAAGAAGCGCAAGATGAAGGTCGGCGAAGCCTTCGAGTATCTGGTGCAGGAAGAAGAAGGCCGCCTGATCGACATGGACCAGGTCACGCGCACCGCTGTCGAGCGCGTCGAAAACTCCGGCATCGTCTTCCTTGACGAGATCGACAAGATCGCCGGCCGCGAAGGCGGCCACGGGCCTGACGTCTCCCGCGAAGGCGTACAGCGCGACATCTTACCCATCGTCGAAGGCACCACCGTCAACACCCGCTACGGCATGGTGCGCACCGACCACATTCTCTTCATCGCTGCCGGAGCCTTCCACGTCTCGAAGCCCAGCGACCTCATCCCCGAGTTGCAGGGCCGCTTCCCCATCCGCGTCGAGCTGCACTCGCTCACAGTGGAAGACTTCATCCGCATCCTGCAGGAGCCAAAGTCCTCGCTCACGAAGCAATACACGGCGCTGCTGGACACGGAAGGACTAAAGCTCGAATTCACGCCTGAGTCGCTCGCAGAGATAGCCAGCTTCGCCTTCCGCGTCAACGAAACGACAGAGAACATCGGCGCGCGGCGCCTGCACACCATCATGGAGCGCGTCCTCGACGAGATCAGCTTCCTTGCCCCTGACCTCACCAAAGCCGCAAAGAGCGACAGCAACGTGATTGACATCGCCGCCAGCGCCGAAAACAACGGAGCAACCACTCCGCTGCCGATCATCGAACGCGAAACCGCGTCAGGCCGCGAAAGAGTAGCCATCATCGATCCGGAATACGTGCGCCAGATGGTGTCGTCGATTGTGAAGGATCAGGATTTGTCTCGCTATATCTTGTAGATTGGCATCAGAGTTCTTTGAAGGGGCACGGCTTCAGCCGTGCCTTGGTTCTGCAGATGCGATGAGGCTTTAGCCTCCGAGGGAATGCTTTGTATCTTCCGCTAACTTCCTCGATTTATGCCAATTTTCAATCAAATGCATCGCGGAATCGGCAATTTGCCACTCGTCCGCTGATAGCCTTTTTAGTCCTTTAACAACGTGGTGTCTTAAACCATTTACCGTTAGCATCATCGTGACGATGTTGGCGGGAATGTGGCCACTGCCTCTCAAACGTGCTATGCGCTTTGCAAGCGATTCTTGCGGAATCGACTCAGGATCGGCCTCTTCCACAAAGTCAGTGATACAACGCAGATATTTGGTCATAAGCACGATCTGCATATCAGGCGACGGAATGGTTTTAGTCGATATAGGAGGCTCCTCCGGAGCAACACTCCCTGCGGCTGCTGCATTCATCAGAATATTCGTCAGCTTGGAGCGTCGATGATGTTTGCAAAATCTTTCTATTCGTTGAATTGCACCTTGCTTCTCCAACAAGCGGCATTCAGCGTTTGCGACCTGTCTCCGCGCTAGATTCGCTTCATTCGCGAGGCAGTCATCACAAAGTCCCTCGGGAAACTTGGTCAGCGCCTGCACGATTTTTTGCCTGTTTGTCATGGCCCGCCTCAACTCGTGTGATCCAGAATAATCTTCCACCCTTCCGCCGACTTCTCCCAAACCAGTGAAAATACCCCCGAAGCATCGCCTCCACCCGCAGCACTCCGCGTCAGGTGATACTGCCCGGTAGCCACCGCATACTCAGAGCCAAGCATGCGAACCGTCAGATCGGAGAAGGCAAGCGTC
>Ga0335072_10002576_pt1 | contig 27982 bp, 30 predicted proteins | sample Lox_Sample_21_FD_206725 | JGI IMG/M metagenome (GOLD analysis project Ga0335072, IMG submission 206725) | Soil microbial communities from Loxahatchee National Wildlife Refuge, Florida, United States - Lox_Sample_2.1 | ecosystem: Environmental > Terrestrial > Soil > Wetlands | place: USA... | reverse complement strand
CTCCTCGCGCTGATCTCCAAGCACAAGCTGGACATCACCGAAGTCGCCTTGTCCCAGGTCACCGACGAGTTCATCGCCTATATCTCGGACCGCTCCGACGGCTGGGACCTGGACCAGGTCAGCTACTTCCTGGTCGTCGCGGCCACCCTGCTCGACCTCAAGGCCGCCCGCCTGCTTCCCAGCGGCGAGGTCGAGGACGAGGAAGATCTCGCCCTGCTCGAAGCCCGCGACCTGCTCTTCGCCCGGCTGCTGCAGTACCGGGCCTACAAGGAAGTGGCAGGCGTGTTTGCCGCGCGGATGACCGCCGCCGCCCGCCGCTTCCCCAGGCGAGTCCCGCTCGAGCCGCGCTTTGCCGAACTCCTCCCCGAAGTGCTCCTCGGCCTCGGCCCCGCCGAGTTCGCCCGGCTCGCCGCGCTCGCGCTCGCGCCCAAGCCGCCGCCGAAGGTCTCGACCGAGCACATCCACGCCCCGGTCATCAGCATCAAGGACCAGGCCAGGCTCCTGGCCGCGCTGCTCGCCGAGCGAGGCCGGGCCAGCTTCCGACAGCTCACCGCCAACGCCCAGGGCAGCTACGAGGTCGTGGCCTCCTTCCTGGCCCTGCTCGAGCTGTACCGGGAGGACGTCGTGTCCTTCGAGCAGGTCACCCCGCTCGGCGAGCTGTACGTGACCTGGACCGGTGGTAGCGTCAGTGAGCTCACGGAAAGCGACTGATAAGAACATGAGCGACACACAGACACCAGGCCCGGACCTGCGCGCCAGCCTGGAAGCGATCCTGCTGGTCGCCGACGAGCCGGTGCCGCTAGTCGTGCTGGCCCAGGTCCTCGAACGCCCGCGGAACGAGGTCGCGGCACGGCTAGCCGACCTGGCCGAGGAATATAGAACCGAGGGCCGCGGCTTTGACCTGCGGGAGATCGCCGGCGGCTGGCGGTTCTACACGCGCGAGGACTGCGCGCCGCTGGTCGAGCGGTTCGTCAGCGACGGGCAGGAGGTCCGTCTCACCCAGGCGGCGCTGGAGACCCTGGCCGTGGTGGCCTACCGGCAGCCGGTCAGCCGTGCGCGCGTCTCGGCCGTCCGCGGGGTCAACTGCGACAGCGTGATGCGCACCCTGGTCCTGCGGGGCCTGGTCGAGGAGACCGGTACCGACGCCGAGACCGGTGCCATCTTGTACCGGACCACCGGGTACTTCCTGGAGCGGCTGGGCCTGGCCAGCCTGGAGGACCTGCCGGACCTCGCGCCGTTCCTGCCGGAGGATATTGAGGACATCGAGAATGAGAACGCCCGACCGTGACATCGAGGACGACGAGCACGACGACGACCATGACACCCTGACCGACGTTCCCGGCGGCATCCGCCTGCAGAAGGTCCTGGCCGACGCGGGGATCGGCAGCCGCAGGCACTGCGAGGAGCTCATCGGCGCCGGGCGGGTCGAGGTCGACGGGCAGACCGTCCGCCGGTTCGGCGCCCGGGTCGACCCCGAGCACCAGGTGATCAAGGTGGACGGGAAGCGCATCCCGGCCAAGCCCGGGCTGGTGTACCTGGCCTTCAACAAGCCGCCCAAGGTCCTGACCGCCATGTCGGACGACCGCGGCCGGAGGACCATCACCGACTTCCTGGGCGACCGATCGGACCGACTGTTCCATATCGGCCGGCTGGACTACGACACCGAAGGCCTGATGCTGCTCACCAACGACGGCGAGCTCGCGCACCGCCTGGCCCACCCCAGCTTCGAGGTGGCCAAGACCTACCTGGCCGAGGTCACCGGCCCGGTGCCGAAGGACCTCGGCCGCCGCCTCCAGACCGGGATCGAGCTGGACGACGGCGTCGCCGCCGCCGACCGGTTCCGGGTCGTCGACCGGTCCGGGAACCGCGCGCTGGTCGAGATCACCCTGCACGAGGGCCGCAAGCACATCGTCCGCCGGATGCTGGCCGAGACCGGCCACCCGGTCACCCGGCTGGTCCGCACCGACGTGGGCCCGATCCGGCTCGGCACCCTCAAACCGGGCGCCGCACGCGACCTGACGACCAGGGAAATCGGTGAGCTCTACGCCGCCGTGGGGCTGTAACGTACAGCCGAGGAGGAAACCAGGATGACGGTCAGGGCGGTTCGCGGCGCGGTGCAGATCGACACCGACGACCGCGACGCGATACTCGAGGGCACCACCGAGCTCGTCAACGAGGTCATGGCGCGCAACGAGCTCACCACCGACGACGTGATCAGCGTGCTGTTCACCGCGACACCGGACCTCACCGCGGAGTTTCCCGCGCTGGCCGCGCGCAAGCTCGGCTTCCACGACGTACCGCTGGTCTGCGCCTCGGAGATCGCCGTGGCCGGGGCCATGCCCCGCGTGGTCCGGCTGATGGCACACGTCGAGACCGACCGCCCGCGCTCGGCCATCCAGCACGTCTACCTGCGGGGCGCCGCCGCCCTCCGCCTCGACATCGCCCAGTGAGGAACCCGTGAAGGTCGCGGTCATCGGCGCCGGCCTGATCGGCACCTCGATCGCGCTGGCCCTGCGCGAGCACGACGCGGAAGTCTGGCTCGCCGACGCCGACCCCGCGGCAGCAAAACTCGCCGCCGACCTTGGTGCCGGGGAGCCGCTCCCCGAAACGCCACCCGACCCCGCCGATATAGCCGTGATCGCCGTCCCCCCGGCCGCCGTCGCGCCCACCCTCGTGGAGGCGCAATCCAGGAACCTGGCCCGCGCCTACACCGACGTGGCCAGCGTGAAGCAACTGCCCGTAGCCCAGGCTCGGCAACTTGGCCGGGACCTGACCCGCTACGTACCCGGCCACCCGCTGGCCGGGCGGGAGAAGCACGGCCCGGCGGCGGCCCGCGCCGACCTGTTCCTCGGCCGGACCTGGGCCCTGTGCCCGCTGCCCGAGACCTCGGACGAGGCCACCGAGGCGGTGACCGGGCTGGTCCGCGCGTGCGGCGCGGTCCCGGTCCGCACCGACCCGGCCACCCACGACCGCTGGGTGGCGCTCATCTCGCACGCCCCGCACCTGGTGGCCGCGGCCATGGCGGCCCGCCTGGAGGAGGCCCCGGGCGAGGCTCTGGACCTGGCCGGCCAGGGACTGCGGGACGTGACCCGGATCGCGGCCGGCGACACCGCCCTATGGATGCAGATCCTGTCCGCCAACGCCGCGCCGGTGGCCGAGGTGCTGGCCGCGGTGGCCGCCGACCTGGCCGAGGCCGCCCGTACGCTGGCCGACGGCGACGACCCGGACAAGGCCGTCGCGGCGCTGCTCGACCGCGGCCGCTCCGGCGTGGCCCGGATCCCCGGCAAGCACGGCGGCGCGGCCCGCGAGTTCGCGGTGGTCCAGGTGGTCATCCCCGACCAGCCCGGCGAACTGGCCCGGCTGTTCCACGCGACCGGCGCGGCCGGGGTCAACATCGAGGACGTGCGCATCGAGCACTCACCGGGCCTCCCGGTCGGCGTCGCCGAGCTTTCCGTCCGCCCCGCCGAGGCTGGCCCGCTGCTCGATGCCCTGGAGGCAGGCGGCTGGCCGGTCCGCCGCTGAGGCTGACCGGCCCGCGCCCTTTATTTATGCCGAACGGAGCGTGGTGCGTGCCTCCGCAGGCCGTGCGTGCGCCGGGCGGTGCGGGTCCCAGGCGAAGAACCGGAACGAGACCAGCAGGCCGCCCACCACCCAGCCGGCCAGCACCGCCAGGTCGTGACCGGACATGATCGCCCCGCCGCTCTGCTGCAGTGCGCGCGACGCGGCGTCGATCGCCGGCTGGACCGGGAGGTAGGTCATCGCGGTGTTCACCCAGTGCGGCAGGCTCGTGATCGCGCCGAACGCCCCGCCCAGCACGATGAGCGGTATGTAGGTCAGCATGAGCACTGGTTGCGCGCTCTGCGCGCTCGGGATGATGGCCGTGATCGCGGTCCCGGCCGCGGCCAGGGCCAGCGCGGCGAGCATGTCCACCGCGATCAGGCCCGCGACCGCGTGCGCGGTCAGGTGCACCCCGGTCATGCCGACGGCCACCAGGAGGAGGACCAGTCCGGCGACCGCGGTGACGGCCATGGTGGCCACGATCCGCCCGGCGAAGTAGGCCCACGCCGGGAGGGGTGAGGCGTGCCAGCGGCGCAGCACGCCCTCTTCCCTGGCCACGACCAGCCCATTCGCGTGCGTGAAGAACGCGATGGCGACCGCGCTGAGCGCGACGAGCCCGGCGATCTTCGGCGCCGCCTGCGCCATCGTGATGTGCTGGGCGCTGCCCCGCTCGAGCGCGAGCAGCGCGCCGGGCAGGATCAGGCCGGCCGCGATCGCCCGCGGGTTGCGCATGAGCAGCGTCAGCTGGTAGCGGATCTGGCTGGCCAGGACCGGTATCGGACTCGGCAGCGCAATCTCAGGCATGGCTCAGCTCTCCCTCGCGGGTCAGGGCCAGGTAGGCGTCTTCCAGACTGGGTGGCCCCACCTCGAGACCGGTGAGGTCCACGTGGTTGTCGCGGGCCCAGCCGACCAGCATGGCCAGGTCCGCGGTCACGTCGTCCGATGGCATGGTCAACATGTCGCCGGCCACGTGCGGCGCGAGCGCGGCGGGAAGCGCGGCCGCCCCCGCGGGAATCCGGTAGCAGATCGTGGGAACGCCGCCCATGGTCCGCAGTTCATCCGGTGAGGCGTCGGCCACGACCTGGCCGTCGGCCAGGACGATAACTCGGCGGGCCAGGTGCTGCGCCTCGTCCAGGTAGTGGGTGGTGAGCAGCACGGTGGTCCCGGCCGCGGTGAGGTTCTCGATGACCGACCACAGCCGCCGGCGGGCTTCGGGGTCCAGGCCGGTGGTCGGCTCGTCCAGGAACAGCATCTCCGGCTGGCCGATGATGGCCAGGCCCAGGTCGACCCGGCGACGCTGGCCCCCGCTCAGCGCCCCGATCCTGGTCCTGGCGTCCGAGGCCAGGTCGATGAGGTCAAGGACCTCGGCGATCCGCCGCGGCTTCGGGTACAGCGCCCCGAACATCATCAGCGCCTCGGCCACCGTGAGCTGGGTGTCCAGGCTGGTGGTCTGCAAGACCAGCCCGATCCTGGCCCGCCAGGCCCGGGCCCGTGGTCCCCCCGACCGCGGGTTGGCGCCCAGCACCTGGACGGTGCCCGCGGTCGGGGCGAGGAACCCCTCGAGGATCTCGATCGTGGTCGTCTTGCCCGCGCCGTTCGGCCCGAGCAGCGCCGTGACCTGTCCCGAGGCGACCTCGAAGCTGACGTCGCGGATCGCGGTGAACCGGCCGTAGCGCTTGACCAGATCCTTGACGACGATCGCGCTCATCGCTGGAGCCCGTTCGCACGCCGGGAACGGACGTAACGGGTGGCGCCGAACGTGACGCCCAGCACTCCGAGTGCGGCCAGGATGAAGCTGTGCAGCACGGTGAGCCCGACCACGATAAAGACGACGCCGACGGCGACCTGGATCTTTGCGGGGAAGAAGAAAAGCATGATGGCTCCTTAGCTCGGTGTCCCTTTGGTGGACGTCTCCACAGTGGCTCCCCGGGTCCTCCTCGCTCTTCGGCGCCAGGGCGGAACTTTGGCCTCCACCCGTGGGTGGTCGTTCCTCCACCCCAGGGCCGAGGACGGGCGGAGCGCGGAAACGTACGCTGGATACCGTGACCGCCGAGACCCCAGGGAGCAGCACGCTCGAGGCGCTGCGGGCCGCCCGTAACAGCCGGGTGACGTTCCAGCGGCGGATGCTGCCCTTCCTGGTGGTGATCCTCGGTGCCGTCGCCTACTTCTCGGCCCGCCAGTCACCTCACCTCGGCCTGCACGGAAGGTCGCTCGCCCTGTCGGTGGGCCTGGCCGGCTTCGTGGTCGGCGCCCTCGGCATCCGCCAGACGCTGCTCCAGCGGCCGGCGTCGGCCAGGCTGTGGGGCCCGTTCGTGGCCCTGCTCCTGCTGAGCTCCGGGCTGCTGCTCTGGGCCCAGCCGACCGGTCCCGGCGCCAGCGGAGTCATCGTGGCCATCTCGGCGGCCATGATCGCCCGGGTGGTCTCGTCCCGGACCGGCGTCGCCTTGATCGTCATCACGATCATCGCGGCCGCCGTGGTGATCACAGAAACGGCCAGCGGGCAACAGCGTCACCAGGGGTTCACGGGCTTTCTCGGCGCCGTCCTGTCCTTCGCCGGCATCTTCCTGTACGCCATGGTGGTCTGGCGGTTCCGGCAGCACGACGAGCAGTCGCAGCGGCTGCTGGTCCAGATGGAAGAGACCCGCGACGCCGAACTGCGGGCCGCCGCGCTGTCCGAACGGCAGCGGCTGGCCCGCGAGATGCACGACGTGCTCGCCCACTCCCTGTCCGGGCTGGTGGTCCAGCTCGAGGGCGCCCGGCTGCTGGCCCTGTCCGACCCGGCCGACGGGCGGCTGGCCGCCACCATCGACCGCGCCCACCAGCTGGCCAAGAGCGGCCTGGACGAGGCCCGCCGGGCCATCAGCATGCTCCGCGACGACGAACTCCCCGGCCCGGACAAGCTGGCCGCCCTGGCCCGGTCATTCCAGGCCGACACCGGCATACCGTGCCAGTACGTGCAGACCGGAGATCCCGCCGACCTTCGCTCGGCGGTCAAGCTCGCCCTCTACCGGGTCACCCAGGAAGCGCTGACTAACATACGCAAGCATGCCTATCCCGAACGGGTTGAGGTCCGACTGGAATACTCACCGGACGGGGTGAACCTGACCGTGGAGGATTTCGCCGCCTCAGACGACAAGCCGGCACCCGGGGCGGCCATCGAGTCCTCGGGCGGCGGCTACGGGCTGACCGGCATGCGGGAGCGTGCCGAACTGCTCGGCGGCACGCTGACCGCCGGGCCCACCGGCCACGGCTTCCGGGTCGCCCTGCGGATCCCCGCGTGACCGCGGCGAAAATCCGCGTGCTGGCCGCCGACGACCAGCGGGTGGTCCGCGAGGGCCTGGCCATGCTGCTCGGGCTGCTGCCCGACGTGGAGGTCGTGGGCACCGCCGCCGACGGCGAACAGGCGCTGGCCCTGGCCGATGAGCTGCGGCCGGACGTGATCCTGATGGACCTGCGCATGCCCCGGGTGGACGGGGTGGAGGCCACCCGCAGGCTGCGCGCCAGCCACCCCGAGATCAAGGTGGTGGTGCTGACCACGTACGCCGATGACCGTTCGGTCATGGAGGCCCTGCGGGCCGGCGCGCTCGGCTACCTGACCAAGGACGCCGGGGCGGACGAGATCCGCCAGGCCCTGCAGCGGGTGGCGGACGGCCAGGCTTCCCTCGACCCCGCGGTCCAGATGCACCTGATCGAAGCGATCACCACCACCAACGCCACCTCGGACCCGGCCGCCACGTCTGCAGCGGAGCTTCCCGCTGGCCTCACGCCGCGCGAGGCAGAGGTGCTGGGACTCATCGGGGCGGGCCTGTCCAACGCCGAGATCGCCGCGCAACTGTTCGTCAGCGAGGCCACGGTGAAGAGTCACGTCAACCACTTGCTGCCCAAGATCGGCGCCCGCGACCGGGCCCAGGCGGTGGGTTACGCCTACCGGCACGGCCTCGTCCCTCCGGGTTCGGTCCGCCGGTAGCATCGCACGGGTGAATATTCCGGCGGATGTGGGCAGCGACGACCCCCCCAGGCATCCCCGCGCCCCGGCCAAGCTCGTCGTCGCGATCGACGGGCCATCGGGCGCGGGCAAGTCGAGCGCGTCCCGCGGCGCCGCGATCGCCCTCGGGCTGCGGTACCTGGACACCGGGTCCATGTACCGGGCCCTGACCTGGTGGCTGCTCAGCCAGGGCGTGGACATCAGCGACGCCGCCGTGGTCGGCGACCTGGCCGCCGAGCCGGTCATCGAGGTCGGCACCGACCCGCGGGCGCCATGGGTGCGGGTCAACGGCACCGACGTGTCCGCGCCGATCAGGACCCGCGAGGTGACCGGCGCGGTCAGCACCGTCGCTGCTGTCCCGCGGGTCCGCGCGCACCTGATCGCCCAGCAGCGAGACATCATCGCGGGCGCCCCCGGGATCGTGGCGGAGGGGCGCGACATCGGCACCGTGGTCGCACCCGACGCCCCGGTCAAGGTGTTCCTCACCGCCGACAACACCGCCCGGGCCGACCGCCGGGCCGCCGAGACCAGCTGGTCGGCGACCTCCACCCGGGTCGAGCAGGACCGCCGCGACCGGCTCGACGCCGCGCAGAGCGCGAAGGCCGACGACGCGGTGCAGATCGACTCCACCCGGCTCGACCTGGACCAGGTGATCGATATCATCGTCCGGCTGGCCCGTGAGCGCACGGGCGTGCCACACCCACGCCAGCAGATCCCATAACGAAGAGCAGATATCAATGCCGAGCGAGTCTCCGTCATCATCCGTGCCCGTGGTCGCCGTCGTGGGCCGGCCCAATGTCGGCAAGTCAACACTGGTCAACCGCATCCTGGGCAGCCGGCAGGCGGTCGTGGAGGACACCCCGGGAGTGACCAGGGACCGGGTCGCCTATGACGCCATCTGGAGCGGGCGGTCGTTCACGCTGGTCGACACCGGCGGCTGGGAACCCTCGGTGGAGGGCAGCGAGACCCTGGCCGCGCGGGTCGCCGCCCAGGCCCGGGTGGCGGTGGACGCCGCGGACGCGGTGCTGTTCGTGGTGGACGCCACCGTCGGGATCACCGACGCGGACGCGGCGGTGGCCGCCGTGCTGCGCCGGTCCGGCAAGCCGGTCGTGGTCGCGGCCAACAAGATCGATGACACCAAGGCCGAGCCGGAGGTCGCCGCGCTGTGGGGCCTGGGCCTCGGCGAGCCGGTCCCGGTCAGCGCGCTGCACGGGCGGAACAGCGGCGACCTGCTCGACGTGATCCTCGATGCCCTGCCCGACGCGCCGAAAGAGACCGACGAAGCCGAGGGCGGCCCGCGCCGGGTCGCGCTCCTCGGCCGCCCGAACGTCGGCAAGTCCAGCCTGCTCAACAAGCTGGCCGGCCATCAGCGGGCGCTCGTCGACCCGGTGGCGGGCACGACCAGGGACCCGGTGGACGAGCTCATCGAACTGGGCGGCACGATCTGGCGGTTCGTGGACACGGCCGGCATCAGGCGCCGGTTCCGCGAGAACCAGGGCGCGGACTACTACGCGGCGCTGCGCACCGCCGGGGCGCTGGACCGGGCCGAGGTGGCCGTGGTCCTCGTCGACGCCAGCGAGCCCCTCACCGAGCAGGACCTGCGGATCGTCTCGATGGTCATCGAGGCCGGCCGGGCCCTGGTCATCGCGTACAACAAGTGGGACCTGGTCGATGAGGAGCGGCAGCGGTACCTGGAGCGCGAGATCGACCGGCAGCTGCACACCGCCCGCTGGGCGCCGCGGGTCAACGTCTCCGCCCTCACCGGGCGGCACACCGACCGGCTGGTGCCGGCGCTGGAGAAGGCGCTGGCCGGCTGGGAGACCCGGGTCCCCACCGGCAGGCTCAACGCCTGGCTGACCGGCCTGGTGGCCGCGACCCCGCCGCCGGTGCGCGGCGGCCGGCAGCCGAAGATCCTGTTCGCCACCCAGGCCGGGATCCGGCCGCCGCACTTCGTCCTGTTCGCCTCCGGGTTCCTCGAGGCGGCCTACCGGCGGTTCGTCGAGCGGCGGCTGCGCGAGGAGTTCGGCTTCGAGGGCAGCCCGGTCCAGGTGTCGGTGCGCGTCCGGGCCAAACGGGATCCCCGTCCCGGCCGCCGTCCGGCCCCCCGCACCCAGCGCCGCCGCTAACCTGGCGAAGGCATCCGCCCCGTCCACACTCCTCACCTCGCGAATGCGTCAGCCGGGGGAGCGGGGGAGGGGCTGGCGTTCGCGTCGGTGACCGGCTTGGCACCCGCCGCGAACCGGGTCAGGTCCTCGCCGTGCAGCACCCGGCCCGGCACCGGGTCCCCGGCCGCCAGCCGGGTGAGCCGGTCCGCCGGGATCGGACCCGGGCTGGCGATGAGCACCAGGTTCCCGAACCTCCGGCCGCGCAGCACCCCGGCGTCGGCCACGAGGCCCGCCTCGGGGAAGACCGCCCGGGCCGTGGCCACCTGCGCCCGGGCGTGCGCCAGCGGCGCCCCGTCCGCCACGTTGGCCGCGAGCACGCCGCTGCCGTCCAGCACCCGGCGCGCGGCGCTGAAGAACTCGACCGTGGTCAGATGGGCCGGGGTGCGGCCGGCCGCGAACACGTCCGCGATCACCAGGTCATAGCAGCCGGGCCGCAGCCGCTCCAGCACGTCCCGGGCGTCCCCGACCCGGACCCGGACGCCGCGCACCGGCAGCCGGAGCCGGACCAGGCCCACCAGCGCGGCGTCGATCTCGACCGCCAGCTGGGACGAGCCCGGCCGGGTCGCCGCTACGTACCGGGCCAGGGTGAGGGCCCCGGCGCCCAGGTGCAGCACGCGCAGCGGCTGCCCGGTCGGCGCCGCCGTGTCGATCACGTGTCCCAGCCGCCGGACGTACTCGAAGTCCAGGTAGCCGGGATCCTCCAGGTCGACATGCGACTGCGGGATGCCGTCGACCAGCAGCATCCACGCCGCTCGCCGGTCGGCATCCCGCAGCAGCTCGGCGCGTCCGTGGGTACCCTGCACGCTGTCGAGGGGAATCTGCGTAGCCCGTCTGGCCATAACGTAAGTATGGTAGGTACACCCACGCCGCCAGGGAGGTCCGCATGGCTGTTGAGCAATCCGGAACCGATGCGGCACCGGACTCCGCTCCGCTCGCCGACGCCGCAGAGCAGGAGAACAGCACCCCGCCGAGTGCCGAGACCGACTTCGATGAGCTCAAGCGCAAGTTCCGCGAGGCGCTTGACCGCAAGCGCGACAGCCACGCCAGCGCGGAAGGCGCGCACGAGACCGGCAAGGTGCACGGCTCCCACGGCCCCGCGGTCAGCCGCCGCTCGTTCCGCCGCAAGAGCGGCGGATAGCGCTCAATCCGGGACGCCCGCCGGGACCGCCCGGAGCCAGCTGCGGTCCTCGGCGAGGTAGCGGTCCAGGCGCAGGCCCGCCGCGGCCAGCGCGGCCGCCAGTCCGGCCTGGTCCAGGCGCATGGTGGTGAACGTCTGCGTCCAGCACCGGTCGCCGGCCACGTACTCGACGGTGGCCGAGACCAGGTTCGGAGCCGGGCGGGTCACGTCACGCAGCCGGAGGATCATCCCGCCCCGGACCACCTCGCTGTCCCGGGCCGCGGCGAACCACTCCGGGCTGTGCTGCTGGATGATCACGCACCCGTCGTCGGCCACGTGCCGCCGGCACACGTCCAGGAAGGTCCGCCTGGTCTCGTCGTCCGTGTTGATCAGGTGCGAGGCCAGCAAGACCACGCCGAACCGGCGGCCCAGGGACAGGTCCTGGATCCGCGCGCACACCGTCTCGGCGCCGCGCACATGCGCCAGCATCTCGGGTGACTCGTCGACCGCCACGACCGGGTGCCCCAGCGCGACCAGCGGATGGGTGACCCGTCCGGCCCCGGAGCCGAGTTCCAGGATGGAGGCCCCCGTCCCGGCGGCCTCGTGCACGATGGCCGGCTCGCCGAAGTCCGGCATCAGCGCGTAGAAGTCGACCGCGCACCCATCCGGCGTGATCACCCCAGGACCCGTCCCCTGCGACCGCGGTACGCTCATCCCCTCATTCTGCCCAACGCCCCCGCCGCTCCATCCCGCCGCCCGCTGCGCCGACCCGTCCGCGCCCCCTGACCCCCCGATTGGGGCATGTGTGCCACAACCCCGGTCTATCGGGGCACGTGTGCCACAAGCCCCAAACGCCCCGGGTGAAGTAGTGGTCTTATCGTGGCCAGGCATAGTCGGCGGTGAATCCATAGAATAGGTCCATGCGCTACAGGCCGCTAGGTGAATCGGGACTCGTGGTATCGGCGGCCGGGCTCGGCTGCAACAACTTCGGCAGCCGCCTGGACCTGGACGGGGCGCGGGCGGTGGTGGACGCGGCCATCGACGCCGGCATCACCCTGTTCGACACCTCGGACACGTATGGCACAGGCGGCGGGTCGGAGCGCGCGCTGGGCGAGATCCTCGGCCGGCGCCGGGACCAGGTCGTCCTGGCCACCAAGTTCGGCCACCAGAGCGCGGACATGGGCTACGGGCCGGCGGCGGGCGCCAAGGGCGGCCGGGCCTACATCCGGCGGGCCGTGACCGAGTCGCTGCGACGGTTGCAGACCGACCACATCGACCTGTACCAGCTGCACACGCCGGATCCGGTGACTCCGGTCGAGGAAACCCTCGCCGCCCTGCACGAACTGGTCGCCGAGGGCAAGGTCCGGTACCTGGGCCACTCCAACTTCTCCGGCTGGCAGCTGGCCGACGCCGCGCACCTGGCCACGACGGGCGGCCGCACCCCGTTCATCTCCGCCCAGAATCACTGGTCGCTGCTCGAGCGCGCGGCCGAGGCGGAGGTCGTGCCCGCGGCCCGGCACTTCGGCCTGGGTGTGCTGCCCTACTTCCCGCTGGCCAACGGGCTGCTGACCGGCAAGGTCCGGCACGGCCAGCCGATCCCGGCCGGGAGCAGGCTGGCGGCCCGCGCGGGCTACGTCACCGAGGAGAAACTGGCCAAGGTCGAGGCGCTGATCGCCTGGGCCCAGCGGCACGGCGTCACGGTGCTGGAGACGGCCATCGGGGCCCTGGCCGCCCAGCCCGGCTGCTCGTCGGTGATCGCGGGGGCGATGACTCCCGAGCAGGTCAAGGCGAATGCGGCGGCCTCGGAGTGGATCCCGTCCCCGGCCGAGCTGGCCGAGATCGACCAGATCGTCCCGCCCCCGCGCGTCGGCCGATAGCGCCTCGGCTCAGCTGCCGGCCACCGCCGTCTGGTACAAGGCCGCGATCTTCGCGCCGAACAAGGACGAATACGAGACCTGCGGGGTCAGGCCGCCCTGCTCGTATCCGCCGATGACCCCGATCACCGTGCCCTGCCCGGTCTGCGGGTTGACGTCGGCCAGGAACGGCCCGCCGCTCGTCCCGTCGGTGTACCCGCCGCAGTCGAACTCGAGCTGGTCCGCCATCGGTTCCCGCGTCCAGTTCCGGCAGGTGATCGGCGCATCGGTGCCGTCCGGGTAACCGACGACCTCGACCAGCTGCCGGGCCGCCGTGCCGGTCGCGAGCTGTTCCGCCCCGGTCACGTCCTCGATTGGCACGATCGAGCCGTGCTGGCTGACCTGGAGGAAGGCGACGTCGTCGTCGGGGTCGGAGGAGCTCTGCCAGGACCGGTCCGTGTAGACCTTGGTCACCGTCCACACCCCGTACGGGGTCGTGCCGCGGTCGTAGCCGGGCACGAACACCATGCCAGACCTGCCGCTCACGCAGTGCGCGGCGGTGATGACCAGGTCGCCATCGGGGCTGTTGACCACGCTCGCCGTGCAGAAGTGACGCCCGAGCTTGCCCGCGGAGGTGGTGAACAAGGCGCCGACCGCCGGGGTGCCGGAGAAGGGCCGCCCGGTCTGCGAGGTGGAGACCAGGTTCCGCACCGCCCGCGCGAAACTGGAGGCGATGTCACCGGCGGCGCCCTCGGCCGGGGTCACGGCGACCACCACGCCGACGGTCAGCACGGTGACCAGCGCGGCCGCGGCCGGCGTCCGGGGAAATCTGCGTACCCGCTTGCGCGGGCCGCTATCGTCCCCGGGCCGGGGCTTCTCGCCGACGCGGACGTCCGGGCGCCGCCCGGCTAGCCGCCCCGCTCGCCACCGCACCTGCTCCTGTCACCCGCCTCGCGATGTCACGAATTCTGTGGCTTTCGGACCTAGGTCGATACCCAATTGTGATGGACAGGGTGCGACAGTACCAGAGGTAACAGTGCAAAAACGGTCAGAAGCCGCCGGGCCGGGCTGAGGATTCCCTGCGAGGTGCCCGCACGGTCATCTCGGGTCGGGACGGTCGATGTTCCAGTGCTTGCTCGCGGTGGCCAGCCATCGCACTCCGCCGTCCGGGCTCTGGTCTGGCTTGGCGACCGGCAGCACGGTGAACCGGCTGACCACCCGCTGCCCGCCCTCGTGGTCCCCGTAGAGCAGTTCCACCGACCACGCCTCGTGGGCCTCGATGACCTTGCAGGCCTCCTCGTACCCTGCGCGTTCGGTGTCGCGGAACGCCCCCTGCCAGAACCCGACGTCGCCGACCGGGATGTACAGGTCCCGGTTCTGCCGCTGGAACTCCTCCAGCGGGGCGTGCTGCGGGTCGCGGTGCGGGTCCGGGTAGAAGCGCCAGCCGTGCAGCACCGCGATGCCGTTGCCCGCGTTGCGCAGCGCGAGGGCCAGGTAGACGACGGGCGTGTCGGGGCCCATCGAGCCATCCCCCGGGCTGACCTCCGCCACCGCACCCGCGCCGGGGATATGGACCCACTTCGAGTCGCCGAAGTTGACCTTGAGGACCGGGTCCTCGCGGCGCGAGGTGGTCAGCACGGGCCGCAGCTGGACCAGGAACTGCTCCTGGGCGATCTTGGCCATCAGGTTCGACGACCTGACCGCCGAGAACGTGGCCACGGCCAGGACCAGCGTGCCCAGCGCGGTGGCCAGGCTGGCGATCGTGCTCCAGGTGAGGGCGCTCATCAGGATCGGCCTGCCCGCGGGTGCACGGCGCGACGGTAGGCACCGGGAGTGACCCCGTAGTAGCGCCGGAACCGGTGATACACGTGCGCGGTGAAGTGCGCGTGCATCACCTCCACCGGCACCCCGTCCGCACGCCAGTACCGAGCCCAGTCCTGCGCTGAATCGGTGGCGGCCATCACTCAATTATCGCTGGCGCTCCAGCGTTCTACGCGGCCGACGGCCCGGCGCTCGGCCAGGCGCACCAGCGGGCGCTGGCCCGGGGCATGCCGATGGCCATCTAGGCCGCTACGCTGCACCCATGAAGGCAGCCTTGTACCGGCGGATGGGACCAGCGGCCGAGGTGCTGCGGGTCGAGGAGATCGAGCGACCGCAGCCGGGACCGGGGGAGGTCCTGGTCCGGGTGCGTGCCTCGGGGGTCAACCCCACCGACTACAAGGCCCGCGCGGGGATGACGCCGCGCCCCATCGACGGCTTCCAGATCCCGCACATGGACGGCGCGGGCATCATCGAGGCGGTCGGTCCCGGGGTCGACCCCGGGCGCGTGGGCGAGCGGGTGTGGCTGTTGCTCGCCGCCGCCGGGCGCCGCTGGGGGACCGCCGCCGAGTGGACCGTGGTGCCGGACCGGCAGGCCGTCCCGCTGCCCGACGGTGCCTCGTTCGACCTGGGCGCCTCCCTGGGTGTGCCGGCCGTGACCGCGCACTACTGCCTGTTCTGCGACGGGCCGGTGACCGGCCGGACCGTACTGGTGGCCGGAGGTGCCGGGGCTGTCGGTCACTTCGCTATTGAATTGGCCAAACGGGCCGGGGCTCGTGTGATCACCACCGTGAGCAGCACCGAGAAGGCGGCGCTGGCCGAGAAGGCCGGTGCCGACCTGGTGGTGAACTACCGCACGGCGGATGCGGCCCAGCAGATCCGCGCCTTGGCTCCGCATGTCGACCGGGTCATCGAGGTGGCGCTGGGCGCCAACCTCGCGCTGGACCTGGCCGTGGCCCGGGCCGGGACCACGGTCGTGACCTACGCGGCCGAGGCCGCCGACCCTGTCCTGCCCGTCCGGGCCTGCATGACCGCCAACGTCATCCTGCGGTTCGTCCTGCTGTACGGTGTCGGGCCGGCCGCCGTGGACCAGGCCGCGGCCGATATCACCGCCGCGCTCGCCGCCGGTGACCTCACCGGCCTGCCCGTGCACAAGTACCCGCTGGATAACATCGTGGCCGCGCACGAGGCCGCCGAGGCGGGCGTCCTCGGGAAGATCATCGTCACGCCCTGAGTTAGCTAGCCGGCTCGCGGGCAGGGTCGCGAGCCGGCGGGCCCGGGCGTTACTTCTTGGGGAACACCCCGGTGTGCTTGGTCCCGCCGTAGAAGACCTGCGTGCCGACGCGGTCGAGCTGGCCGCGGCCGTCGCACTTGCGGCAGCGCCGGTACGAGCCGGTGTAGAAGGAACCGAAGTGCCGGCCGCTCATGTTGCATCGAGGGCACTTGCGGAGCGGGTGAATGCGCAGCGACACCAGGTAGCCGACCGCGACTATGACAATAACGAGTACCAGCATCGTCGAGCTCCTATTCTGCTCGCGCGGAAGCTGCCCGTAGCCCGTGCTTTCTCCACGGGTCCAGGCTTTGCCACCCCAGCGCGAGTTGACCACCGCCGTCGGCGTCAGAGGCGGAGGTTACGCCCTGTACCGACTCACTAGCACAGAGTAAACCATCCTGGATGGGTATGTGAAGGATTTTGTCATGGTAGTCCGCCTGATGAGCCCACTTACCTCATATTCACGGTGGTAATGGCGACGTCATTGATACGCGCTCAGGCCCAGCTTCACGGCTAGGCCGAGCCCGCACAGGCTGACGAAGACGCGCAGCATCCCCGCGGGGACCCGGCGGGCGATCTTGGGCCCGATCCACCCGCCGATCAGGAAGCCCGCCGCGAGCGGGAGCACGAGCTTCCACCGCACGTCGCCGAACAACGCGAAGCACACCGCGGCCATGGCGTTCGCCATCCCGGACACCGCGTTCTTGATCGCGTTGACCCGGACCAGCGGCTCGCTGATCATGGCGCTGAGCGCCACGAGCAGCAGGACACCCGCGGCCGCGCCGAAGTACCCGACGTACACCGCGACCGCGAACAGCGCCGCGCCCAGCGCCAGGCGCCGCCCGCGGCCCGGGACCGCGGGCGGCGTCAGCGCGCTGATCCTGGGCTGGACCAGCAGGACCAGCGACGCGCCGCCGATCAGTACCGGGACCGCCGCGGTGAAGGTACTGGCCGGGGTCAGCAGCAGGACCGCCGCCCCGGTCGCGCCGCCCAGCGCCGTGATCAAGCCCAGCCGGAGCACCCGCCGGCCCTGGCCGGCCAGTTCCGGCCGGGACCCGGCCACCGCGCCGGCCCCGGTGAACACGAGCGAGACGGTGTTGGTCATGTTGGCCGACACCGGCGGCACCCCCAGCGCGAGCAGCACGGGATAGGTCACCAGCGAGGCGATGGCCGCCACCGTGCTGAAGATGCCGCCCGCCGTCCCGGCGGCCAGCAGCACGAGCGCCTCGGAGAATTTCATCCGAAGCCAGCATGACCCACTCCCGGGACGCAACGCACCGGCGCTCGCCCCCGGACCGTGTGATCCGCGTCGCACCGCTAGCATCACGCCATGGCCGATCGCAGCTGGCCCGACGACTGGGACGAGCGGATGGCGGGCCGGGGATGCCCGAACCGGCCGACCTCGACCCGCCGCAGGCGTGCGGATACTGGCAGGAGGTGCTGGCCGTGGGCCGGGCGGTGCGGGCGCAGTTCGACCCGGTCAAGCTGAACTACCTGACCCTGGGCAACACCGTGCCGCATCTGCACACCCACGCGGTGCCCCGGTACCGCGATGACCCGGCTCCCGGCGGGCCGATCGAGTGGGCGCAGATATTCTCACCCGACCCGGTGCCCGACGCCGAGTTGCACCGCCAGGCGACCGCGCTCCGCGTCCTGCTGGCGGGCTGAGGCCGGTTACTCCGCGGGCCGGACCGCTACCGCCAGCACGGACTGGCCGAAGGGCGGGTGCCACCGCTGCTCCAGCCGCTTGAGCACCGGAACGAAATACCGGTCGAAGACCTTGACCGGGGTGCCCTGGGTGGGAGTGCGGCGCAGCCAGCGGGCCAGCACCAGCCACGCCGCCGCGCCGACGGCGTTGACGTACCTGATATCGAGCACCTGGTATCCGGCGTCCGCGAGTTGCTTGCGCAGTGCGGGCCGGCGGTAACGGCGGTAGTGACCGATCCTCCGGTCGAAGTCACTGTAGAGCAGCGAGAACGCCGGTACCCACAGGACGACCCGCCCTCCGGGCCGCAGCAGCCGGCTGGCGAGTTCCCGCAGCGCGCCGCCGTCGTCCTCGATGTGCTCCAGGACGTTGATCAGGATCACGCTGTCGAACGGACCGTACGCGGCGGCCGAGTCGACCGATCCGTGCAGGACCTCCACCGACTCCTGGCCCGAGAACCTGTCGCGCAGCCTGCTGACGCACCGCTCGGACAGGTCGGAGGCGACGACCCGCTTGGCCTTCCTGGCCAGCATCTCGGTGAAAGTCCCGTGGCCTGCGCCGATCTCCAGCACTTCGGGGCCCAGGTACGGCTCGATGAGCTCGAAGATCCATCCCGCATAGTTGTCGGCGCCGTCGAGATTGTCCAGCGTAGCCGCCAGCTCCGCATCGGCCGCCGCGAAGTCGGCGCGGACCTTCGTGCGCTTTCCCGCCGGTGTCCCTGCCATCCGGACGACTCTACCGGAGCGACAGCAATCGCCCCCGCCCGGCGCGTCCGCGCCGGCTGGCTACTAGGCTGCCCGTAATGATTGAGGGGCAGACCGCTCGTAGGCCTGGACAAGCGGCCCGCGCGACGGGGCGAGTGCGGGCGGCTGCCGCGCGCCCCTGGGCGCGGGAGGCGGCGGTCCTGGTCGGCTTCCTGGCCGCCGGGGTGGCGGTGACCTGGCCGCTGGCCTCCTACATCACCGGCCGGCTGCCGGTCAGCAGGGACGTGTCCATCTACGTATGGGACATGTGGTGGGTGGCCCACCAGGTTGTCCACCTGCACAATCCGTGGTCCACCAGCTACCTGGCCGCGCCCGTCGGACTCCAGCTGGGGTACCAGACGCTGGTGCCGCTGCTTGGTGCGGTGATGACCCCCTTCACCCTGGCCTTCGGTCCGTCGGCCTCCTACAACCTGCTGAATATCCTCGCCCCCGGCCTGGCCTGCTACGCCATGTACCGGGCCGCCCGGCTGTGGCTGCCGACCAGGACCGGCGCGATCGCGGCCGGTGCGTTCTTCGGCCTGTCGGGGATGCTGACCTACCAGGCCTGGTATCACATCAACATCGTGTACGGCACGGTGTTCCTGCCGCTGACCCTCGAGGCCGCGGTCAGGCTGCGCCGCGGCCCCAGCACCGGCCGGGCGCTGGTCCTGGGCGTGGTGCTGGGCGCCTCGGCGCTGGTCAATCAGGAATCAGCGGTGATGGCCGTGATCGTGGCCGTGCTCGCGCTGATCCCGTGGCTGCTGGCGGCGCGGGCCCGGTCCGCGATCCTGACCCGGCTCCGGGTGGTGGCCATCGGCGGGGTGACGGCCGCCGTGGTGGCCAGTCCGCAGCTGGTGGCCATGGTCCAGCAGGCCCGCGCGGGCGGGACCGTCGCTCCGGCCGCGTCGTACGGGTACACCACCTGGGTCGCCAACCTGCCCAGCCTGTTCGCGCCCTCGCCCCGGCTCGTCAACGACGGGCTGGCCAGCCTGGGCCACATCTACACCTCCCGCACCCACCTGGAGACGCTCAACACCTTCGGCGTGGTGCTCAGCCTGCTCGCGGTCCTGGGCCTGCTCGCGAGCTGGCGCCGGCGCAGCGCCTGGCTGCTCGCCCTGCTCTGGCTGGGCGGCGCCGCGCTCGCGCTCGGGCCGGTGCTGGATGTCGGCACCCACGTCTACGTGCCGCTGGCCCAGGCCTGGGACGGCCTGCGGGTGTCGGCCCTCATGCCGTACACCTGGTTCCTGCGGACACCGGGGCTGTCCATCTTCCGCGAGGCCGACCGGCTCGCGCTGCTCGGGCTGGTCGGCGCGGCCCTGCTCGCCGGGGCCGCGGTGGACTGGCTGGCGCGCCGCCGCGCCTGGCCGGTGATCGTGGCCGTGGCGGTACTCGGTGCCCTGGAGGCGGGCTGGACGGGCAGCCCGGGCGGTGTCCCGTCCATGCCCACCACGCTGCCCGCGCTGGACCGGCCGATTGCCGCCGACCACTCCGGCTCGATCGTGGTCGACGTTCCGTTCGGCCTGTACAACCTGCCCTTCTACGGCGAGCCGCCCACCACCCAGGCCATCTTGATCGCCACCGCTGACGGGCATCCCCGGGCGGTCTGCTACACCTCCTGGGTGCCCACCCGGACCGTCGCGGGGATCGCGCGGCATCCGTTCTATGCCCAGCTCAACGAGGCCCAGCAGGGCCGGAAGCGAACCCCGGCGCAGATCGCGGCGGCCCGGGCCGACCTGCGGACCCTGCACGTCGGCTGGGTCCTGGTCTGGCTGCCGAAACCCGGCCCGGCCCTGTCCCAGTATCTGTCCGCCACCGGCTTCAGGTTCAGCTACCGGGCCGACGGGGCGTCGGTCTACCGGCCGGTCTCCGGGTAGGGCGGCCTGCGCACCCGCGCGACCGCGACCACGGACTGGCCGAACGGCGGCCGCTTGATCAGTCGCTCGGCCAAGCGGACCACCGGGACCAGCCACCGGTCGTAGAACGTCATCGTGGCGCCCTTGGACGGCTGCTTCCCGAGCAGGCTGGTGAACGCGTAGTAACACAGCAGGCCCAGGGAGTTGGCGTAGCGCACGTCGACCACCTCGAGCCCCGCCTCGGTCAGCGCCACCGTCATGGAGCGCCTGGTATACCGGCGGACATGCCCGGTCGCGACGTCAACCGGGCTCATCGCGAACGGGAACGCCGGGCACACCAGCACGATGTAGCCGCCGGGCCGGACCAGCCTGGCCATGCTGCGCAGGGCACCGATGTGGTCCTCGATGTGCTCGAGCACGTTGTAGGAGATCAGGCAGGAATGGTCGGCCCGCGCCGTCGACGGCAGCAGGACCTGGCGCACGTCCACGTGGGCGTGCCCGGCCATCTCCTTCTTCAAGCCGATGACGAGAGCCTCATCCGCGTCGGTCACGGTGAACTGCCCGGTCAGCGGAATCCATTCACGGGCGTAGTCGCCCAGCCCGCTGCCGATCTCGATCGGGTGGTCGCCCAGGTAGGGCCGGGCGAAGTCCGCGAACCACTTCCGGTGGTTGCGGCACTCCGCCAGCGCGACGAGGACATCGCACTGAACCTGCCGGTCGCCCCTGAGGCCCGTCACGTCACTTGAGTGTCCGCGTCACCCGGATCCGGGCCAGGATCCACACCGCCTCCACCCCGTCTCGCCAGGTGATCTTCTTGCCTGCTTCGCGGCTGCGGGCCCGGTAGCTGATCGGCACCTCGAACGGGCGGATGCGGCGGGCCAGCAGCTTGCCGGTGATCTCGGCCTCCATGCCGAATCCGTCGGCGGTGATGTTCAGGCTGCGCAGCAGGTCGAGCGGCATGAGCTTGAAGCAGGTCTCCAGATCCGCGATATACGCGTTGAACAGGACGTTCGCGAAGGTAGTCAGGGCCTTGTTGCCCTGGACGTACCAGAACGAATACGCCGAATGGCTGCCGAAGGTCCGGCTGCCGTAGACGACATCGGCGTCCCCACTCAGCACCGGTTCGAGCAGCCCCGGGATCTCCTCCGGCCGGTACTCCAGGTCCGCGTCCAGCGGTACCACGAAGTCACCGGTGGCCGCCGCCGCCGCGGTGCGGATCGCGGCTCCCTTGCCCCGGTTCGCCGGGTGCCGGAGCTTGATCAGCCTCTCGTCGTCAAGCTGGTCGATGATCTCGGCGGTCCCGTCGGTGCTCGCGTCATCGACGATCACCACCTCCACCTGGCAGGGGAAGCTGACGTCGAGCACCCGCTTGACCACGGCCTGCACGGTCTTGGCCTCGTTGTAGACGGGCATCAGGATGGAGAGTTTCACCGCGTCGCTCATGCTCTACCTCCCGCTCGCCTGCTCCCGGAACCACTCGATCGTGCGGCCCAGGCCTTCCTCCAGGCCGACCTCGGGCTTCCAGCCCAGGACCTCGTGGGCCAGGTCTATGCGCGGCTGCCGGACCTTCGGATCGTCCTGCGGGCGCGGGATAAAGGTAATAGGGGACTGCGACCCGGTGATGCGCCGGACCGTCTCCGCCAGTTCCAGTACCGTCAGCTCGCCGGGGTTCCCCATGTTCATCGGGCCGGGATGCGATGATCGCAGCAACCTCAGGATGCCTTCGACCAGGTCGCTGACGTAGCAGACCGACCGGGTCTGGCTCCCGTCGCCGGACACCGTGATCGGCTCGCCGCGCAGCGCCTGGTTGATGAACGTGGGGATGGCCCGGCCGTCGTCCGGCCGCATCCGCGGACCGTAGGTGTTGAAGATGCGCACGATCTTCGTGCCCACCTTGTGGTTCTTGGCGTAGGCCACGGTCAGCGCCTCGGAGAAGCGTTTCGCCTCGTCGTACACGCCGCGCGGGCCGACCGGGTTCACGTTGCCCCAGTAGTCCTCGCCCTGCGGGTGGACCAGGGGATCGCCGTAGACCTCGGAGGTGGAGGCGAGCAGGAAGCGCGCGTCCTTCTCCCGGGCCAGCCCCAGCGCGTGGATGGTCCCGATCGAGCCGACCTTCAGCGTCTCTATCGGAAGCTCGAGGTAGTCGACCGGGCTGGCGGGCGAGGCGAAGTGGAGCACCGCGTCCACCGGGCCGCCCACGTACAGGTACTCGGTCACGTCGTAGCGCATCAGCCGGAACGCGGGGTTCTCGATCAGGTGCGCCACGTTGGCCGGCGTACCGGTGCAGAAGTTATCCAGGCAGATCACCGAGCAGCCGTCGGCTAGCAGCCGTTCGCAGAGATGCGAGCCAAGGAACCCAGCTCCGCCGGTGATGACGATCCTGTCCAGGCCAGACATGCACGTCCCTTCCCTCCGTAAAGGAGCTAACCTACCGGGCGAAGCTTGCAGTACGGGGTGCCGCCACGCGAGCACGTCGCCGACCTGGATCGTCGGCGGGCCGAACTTCGCCGCGAGGTAGCGCCCGAGCCGCGAGGCCCGGGTCGTGACGGCGACGATGGCGGCCGGATGCCAGTACGCCAGATCGGCGCGCAGCTGCGCGGGCGCGGGCGCCCGTCCGCCCGGCCGTCCGAGGTAGAGCGCCTCGAGGTACTTCGCGGTCGGGCGCTCGTGGTAGATGTAACTCGTGGCCTGCCCGTTCTGGCTGGGCTCGATGGTCGCACCGCCGCCGACCATCGAGCCGGGCACGCCGGTCTCCGCCTGCCAGCCCATCCCGTCCCGTAGATCGGGGATGACCAGCACCTGGGCGCCGGAGGCCAGCCGCAGCCCGGCGAAGGCCTGCTGCCAGCCAGCCGGGGTCTGGCTGGCGTTGGCGGCCGGCAGCGGCAACGGCACCAGCGGGAGGATAGCCAGGACCACGACGGCGACCGCGGCATACCCGGCCAGTCCCCAGCCTCGCCCGCGCAGGTCGCGCCGGTCGCGCGCCCGGTCGCGGGCCCGGTCGCGGGCCTGGTCCAGGGCGAACGCGAGCAGGGCCGCTACCGCGCCGTCCGCGAGAATGGAGAGCCGGTCGGGCAGGGCGTCGGCCAGCACCGGCAGGCCCTGCAGCCAGTGCCAGGGCAGCAGCGTGGCCGGGTACCGGATCCCGTGCACGATCACGCTGGCGTTGCCGAGGGAGAACAGTTCGAGCAGCGCGAAGGTCACCGCCGCCAGCCGGACCTTCGGGTCCCGCCAGAAGGCCGCCGCGGCGGCGACCGCGACGACGAGCAGCGGCCAGCCCAGGTAGGCCAGGTACTCGGGCTGGGGCTCGGGATAGCTGGCCGCGGCCGCCACGCTGGACGTGGTGTGGAACAGCAACGCGCCGGACGGGGTCACGAAGGCGTACAGGTAGTTGTGGAACTCGCCCACCTGCCACGGGCTGCCGCGGGAGGCAAGCGGGCCGCGGAACTGTACCCACAGCGCGTACCCGCACGTCACTGCCACGACCGCGGCCGCGGTGCCGAGGCCGGCCAGGGCCGCGCGGGCCCGGCTCCGGATCGTCTCCAGGGCGGTGCGCGGCTGGCTGAGGGCGAGTACCGCAAGCACGACCACGGCGGCCACGGCCGTGTCAACCAGCAGTTCCTCACCGATGAACAGCTGGGCCGCCGTCAGCAGCCCGAGCCGGACGCCCGCCCACAGGACCCGGCCGCGGCCGGTGACAATCCGCAGCAGCGCGTGGATGATCAGCGGCGGGAGCACGGCGAACTGCAGCTGGAAGTGACCCATGCTGGCCGCGACCAGCGCCGGGGAGAACCCGTAGAGGGCACCGCCCACCGCCGCCGCGGTGATACTGGCTCCCCACCACCTGAGCACCCAGAACAAGCTGGCCGCGGAGCCGGCGAAGCCCAAGGTCAGCAGCAGGCTCAAGCTGGCCCACGGGCCCGCCAGGAGCGTCACCGGGGCCAGCAGGATCCCGGGAAGCAGCATCGACGCGTTCCACATCAGGTTGATGCCCTGCGGCGCGTTCAATCCGGTCGTCACCAGCGCCGGGAACCGGCCGTGCGAGATCGCGGTCGCGCTGTCCCGGATGAACCAGGCCACCAGGTTGACGTCGCCCGGGTTGCCGCTGACCACCCGCGTCCCCGGATCGGCCCACAGCCGCCAGGTCAGCGCGTATGCGGCCAGCAGGTAACAGCCCATGACCAGCCACGGAGCCCAGCCAGGGGCGTGCGTTCCGGTCAGCGAGCCAGGCCGGGCCGACTCACCCGTGGGGGAGTGGCTGTGCTCGCTGGTTACGCTCCTCACTCCGCCCTAGCCTAGAGGGCCGCCAAGGCACCCTGAGCCACTGGCACCGAACCTCCGCCACCGTTCCCGCCCCGGTTACCGTTCCCCCCGGTTACCGTTCCCCCCGGTTACCGTTTCCGCCTCGATCATCGTTCCTGCGCTTGCCCCCGCCGCGCCCGGCAACGCGATGAAACCGGTTTCATCACACTAGAACTGGACCTGGCGCGCCCGCGCCGCTTCCCCTCTCAGCTCCGGCGTACCTGCATTACCTTCTGTCCCGCCCCGCCCAGGTCTGCGCCGGGCCTCGCGTCACCTCCGATCCGCCACAGTATTTTGATCTCAAATGATTTGACATGGAAATAGCTACGGTGGAGACTGTCGACGTGCATGAGGTCGAAGTGGCCGGGGTGGCGCGATCAGCGGAAGCGGGGCAGGCACCGGGGCCAGAGGAGACGGGGCAGGAGACCGGGTCGCCGAGCACAGCCGGGTCGCCGAGCACAGCCGGGTCGCCGAGCACGGCGGACGGCGAGCGTGGGCCGGTCGGCTGCGGCCCGGGACTGGCCGAAGGCCACGGCGCGGCGGGGTGGATCTGGGGTGATCCGGCGGATGGGATTCCCGCGGACGCGCCGCTGCACACGCTGCTGCTCGCCGCTTCCCGGGTGATGGGCGCTTTCTACGCCAGCACGCTGGTCCAGGTGGGCCTGCGGATCAGCCCGGCGGGGCTGGGAGTGCTGCGGGTCCTGCTGGCCAGGGACGGGCTCAAGTCGAGCGACGTGGCGGCCCGCGGCTGGTCGTCGCCCGGCACCCTCACCTCCGTGGTCAACACGCTGGTGCGCGAGGGCTACGTGGAGCGGCGCCAGGATCCGGGGGACAGGCGGGTGGTCAGGCTGCATGTCACCGACAAGGGCCGCCAGGTCTGCGAGGACTACATCACGGTGGCGGGACCGCACTGGCGGGACGCCTTCGACTTCGTGAGCCCGGACGACGAACCGGTTATCCGCAAGTTCTTCATCGACATGATTGGCCAGTTCACCGAGCTGACCAGGAAGGAGCGTAACCGGTGACGCGAGATTGTCAACTAAGGTTGACAGTGGGCTGTCGTCAACATAGGTTGACATCATGACGGGCACATCGGGGACGGGCACGTCGGGGTACGCGATACGCACCGAGGACCTGCGCAAGACCTATAAGTCATCACGGGGAGATGTGCCCGCCGTGCGCGGCATCGACCTGTCGGTCAGCTCGGGCCAGTTCTTCGGGCTGCTCGGGCCGAACGGGGCCGGCAAGTCCACCACGATCGGCATGCTGACCACGCTGACCCTGCCGACCGGCGGCCGGGCCTGGGTGTCCGGCCTGGACGTGGTAGCCGACCCGGTTGGGGTCAAGCGCCGGATCGGGGTGGTGACCCAGAACAACACGCTGGACATGCAGCTGACCGTGGCCGAGAACCTGGAGTTCCGCAGCCGGTTCTTCGGGCTGGGGTTGCGCGAGGCATCGCGGCGCGCGGCGCAGCTGCTCGACGTGTTCGGGCTGGCCGACCGGCGTAAGGCCATGTCGACCGACCTGTCCGGCGGGCAGGCCAGGCGGTTGCTCATCGCCCGCGCCCTGGTGCACCGGCCGGACGTGCTGTTCCTCGACGAGCCCACGGCCGGCCTGGATCCGCAGACCCGGGTGAACCTGTGGGACATCCTGCGGCTGCTGCACGCCGAGGGGCAGACCATTCTGCTGACCACGCACTACATGGAAGAAGCCGAGGCGCTCTGCGAGCAGATCGCCGTCATGGACCACGGCGAGGTGCTCGCTCAGGGCACCGTGAACGAGCTGAAGGACGGCGCGGGCGCCGAAACGGTGATCACCGTCCGGTATGAGGACCGGGTCCCCGAGGACCTGGCCGCCCGGGCCGGGCTGGACGACCGCCCCGGCGTCCGCAAGGTGGAGGCCGACGGCGACTTCGTCCGGGTCTTCACCCGGGAGCCCGAGGGCGTGCTCGGCGAACTCGTTACCGCCGGGTCGGCCGCCGGGCTGACCGTCCGCGACGCGACCCAGCTCAAACCCAGCCTGGAGACCGTCTTCCTCACCCTGACCGGACGGGAGTATCGCGAGTAATGACCACCACCACGAGCCGAGCGCCCATCCAGGCGGCGGAACCCGCCGGGGCACCCTCGTCGGCCGACATCGCCGCGCTGATCACTGACGCGCCGGTACCGCGGCCGACCCTGCTCAGGACGTTCAACGCCATGATGGCCCGCGAGTTCCGGGTGCTGCGGCGCAACGCCGTCTCCGTGTTCACCCGGGCGGTCATGCAGCCGCTGCTGTTCGTCTTCGTGTTCGCCTACGTGTTCCCGAAGATCGGCGGCGGCTTCAACCTGGGCGGCGGTGCCGCGGCGGCGGGCACCTCGGCAGTGCCGGGCGATATCAACTTCGCCACCATCCTGGTGCCCGGGTTGATGGCCTCCATGCTGCTCATGCAGGGCATCATGGCCGTGACGTTCCCGCTGGTCATGGAGTTCTCCTGGCAGCGCACGATCGAAGACCGGGCGCTTGCCCCGGTGCCGATCCGGGTGCTGGCCATCCAGAAGATCGTGGCCGGCGCGGTCCAGTCGTTCATCGGCGCCTGCATCGTGTTCCCGATCGTGCTGTTCGTGCACGCCGCGGGCCAGGCCCCGCACGTGCACGTGACCAACTGGGCCTTGTTCATCTTCATCCTGGCCGCCTCGTCGCTGCTCACCGCCTCGCTCGGGCTGCTGCTCGGCACGGCCATGGATCCGCGCAAGATGCAGATGCTGTTCGCGGTGATCCTGCTCCCGGCCACCATGCTCGGCTGCGTTTACTACCCGTGGGCGGCGCTGCACCACATCCGCTGGCTGCAGATCGCGGTCCTGATCAACCCCATGGTGTACATGTCCGAGGGTCTGCGGGCCGTGCTCACCCCGGTACTCCCGCACATGCCCATGTGGGCCGTCCTGCTTGCCCTGGTCGGCGGCACGGCGGTCTTCGGCTACCTGGGCATCCGCACCTTCACCAACCGCGTCCTGAACTAGCCGGAACACGACCCGCGATGAGCTCGCGGCAGCGGGAATACCGCTTGGCGGTCCGGTGCTGTTAAGGTTAGTTGTTACAGCCCGGCGCCTAGGTGCCGGGCGCGCGAAGCGGAGGACCACCTCCCACCCGGTCGGCCCGGTGAATACCGAGGCAGGCGGGTCTGGCCAGAAGTCCCGGTGGCGATACGTGCGGAAAGCGCGTGCGCCGCCGGGTGCTAGCTGGCACGGCGCATTCCGCGGCCCCGTGTGGGCCGCCGGGACAGCGCCGTTGTTGTGGTTGCCCCGCGAAGCGCATCGCTCGCGGGGCTTTCTCGTGTGCGGCATCCGCCCTTCGCGGGCGGCAGCGGCACCCGGGGCCGGCGCGGGCGAGGCAATCCGCCGCCGGAAGCGCCGACGGCGGGGTACCTGCTCAAGGAGGTCACATCAGCGCCGAAGCGCGTATCAACGAGCGCATCCGTGCTCCCGAAGTCCGGCTCGTAGGCCCGAAGGGGGAGCAGATCGGGATCGTCTCGATCAACGACGCACTCAAGCTAGCTCAGGAAGCCGATCTCGACCTGGTCGAGGTTGCCCCGACCGCCCGGCCGCCCGTCGCCAAGCTCATGGACTACGGC
>Ga0335072_10002575_pt1 | contig 27991 bp, 26 predicted proteins | sample Lox_Sample_21_FD_206725 | JGI IMG/M metagenome (GOLD analysis project Ga0335072, IMG submission 206725) | Soil microbial communities from Loxahatchee National Wildlife Refuge, Florida, United States - Lox_Sample_2.1 | ecosystem: Environmental > Terrestrial > Soil > Wetlands | place: USA... | reverse complement strand
GACTGCTTCACGCCGGTGTCCTTTCGATGATCAAAGGAGGCCACACGTGAATAATTCGACCAATAATGGTCGCGGCGCGCGGCATCTTGAAAATCATCACCGGCCGGCGCGAAGTCGGATAAGGCACAATGAACAGGGTGTCCCGTACGACGTTGCACCAGGAGCAACTATAGCCGTCTTCGTGCCATACAAAGTAGATCGGCCGTTCTTGAATGGTTTTCCAGTCACGCATCTCGACCGTGTTATGCGATTTGTCGATCACAACCACGGAACCACCTGGGACGAGATCGTCCATGGTGTCGTCATTCAAGCCGATGATGCCCAGTCGAAACTGACCTGCATGCAGGCGCTGACGCACAATTGCCGGCACTCCCAGTTCTTCTGCGCTCTCGGTTACCAGTCGCGTCTTATCGAAGCTGATGTTGCTCTGAAATGTAAGGGAAAATGGTCGATCGGTGTCAGCGAAGGACCACTGTTTTGTAGTCGCGTCGGATTGTATCGGGCCTTGCGGAGTGTTCTCGGAATCTTCCAGTCTCACGCCGAAGGCTTGCAAAATCGCGGGATAGGTTACCTTGTAGCATTTGCTAAGGCTCTGAGCCTCGAAAATGTCCGGCGCGGCCTTGCCATCTTCCATGTCGGCGAGTCGCCCACGTCGAATCCGATAGCGCTCATCGTTGGCACTGCGCGCGATCTCGCTGGTGAGCCGCTCGACCGCCATCCGCGTGAGGTGAAGTTCTTCCCGAAGTCCTCGAAGCCATTCCCCTGGGCTCGTCATGACTACTACTCCAGCCGCAGAGCAGACTCGGTGTTGGAAGTCTGCACTTGCTAATCGATAAAACTGCGTACTTCGGGAAGTGTCGCAGAAGGCCCCCTCGGGATGCCGCTTGGCATCAGCCCATCTGTGCGTCCTATTAGATTACGTTCAACTCCACTGGCGACTTGTTTTGCCTGCGATGTCCTTTCGCCCACTTTACTCGTACAACACGACAGTTAGCAGAAAGTTTCTCTTTCGTTCTGTTTCATTGTGCGCCAAATGCAGCGAGCGAGACCGTCACTAGGTATAACAAGCCCATTTTCGGCTGAGTATAAAGCCAGAACCGCTTCCGTCAACAAGAATCTTGGTCTTGTTCGGAAAGCAGAACAACCCAGGAGAGTAATAAGGGCAACTCGACCAATGCGCTTGGGAACCGCAAGTGGCGTTGAATGTCCCACTTGTTTCGAGCAATTACTCAAGTGTTATGACGTGAGCATAGGCTTGGTTCCTGACGACACGAAGCTGCGTTCCTGCACGATTTCGTGCAGGCGATGGCAGACTCAACGCGTCGCTGCAGGCTCTCAATCGCGAATCCATGGCTGCTATACCAGTATTAAGTTTCACCCGACTCTTCTTTCTTCTTTGTGTTCATCACGTTCCGAACTCGCGCCACAAACCGGGGCGTCAAACCGAGACCGCTTCAGCGGAGAACCGCTGCACGATTTCGTGCATGAAAAAAAAGTTTTCTAAGCGGGTTGGCCGCGGATGTACGGTGCACTCATCGCTCAACTCTAGATGTGGGGCTAGTTCCCAGTTCCCTAACTGCCACCTCAGTCGACCAGCACGTTCTGGAAGGTAGCGTATGCCTCCTGCGGTAGCCGCACCCCCGCCAACCCTGGTGGAACCCGTTACAGAGACTCTGCACGGTGTGGAGATCACAGATCCCTATCGCTGGCTAGAAGATCAGAACTCTCCGCGGACACGAGCATGGCTCGAAGAGCAGACCGCTTACACACGCGCATACTTCGATGCGATTTCGGGACGAGAGCAAATCAGAGAACGGGTTAGAGAACTCATGGCATTCAAGGAGGTTATCTCCGAACCTTGGAACGTGGGCGAGCGCTACTTTTTTCTGAAGCGCCAGCAAGATAGAGAGCAGCCTGTCATCGTCATGCGAGATGGGTTATTCGGAGAGGAGACAGTCTTGGTCGACCCAGCATTGCGCGCCACTGGTTCTTCGACTGCCGTTGCTATCGTCGCGATTTCTCATGACGCTCGCTTCCTTGCTTATTCTGTGCGAGAAGGTGGTACCGATCACTGCGCTTTAGAGATACTTGATATCGAGCGGGATACCGTGCTCCCAGATCACCTAGAGGAAGGATTCTGCACGGGGATTGCCTTCGCATCTGATGGTTCCGGGTTTCACTACTGCCATCGCGCGTTAAATAGCCCGCGCCCGAACTATCGGGCAGTTTTTTGGCATCACTTCGGTACCGAACATTCGGAAGATCAAGAAGTTTTCTTCGCTGGCGAAGAACCAAACTTGTTCCTCGGGATCCTCGACTCGCCGGAGGCCAAGCTTTTGGTTTACTCCGTATTCTCTACGGGGAAGCGCTATCGTACTTCCGTTTACTTGAGCTCTATGGAGTCGGGATCAGTGCCTAAGCTTCTACTTCAGGACATTGAAGGCGGCTTCGTTCCGTTCTTCGTACGAGGTCAACTGATGGCATACACCGACCTAGCCGCCCCGAATTTCCGCATCGTCCGTATCGACATAACCGATCCCGATCCTGCGCACTGGCACGATATCGTTCCGGAGTCTGACCGGCGTCGCATCCAGCAGATCGCAGTCGCGGGTGATCAGGTCTTTGTCACTCGCATCAATCGCTTCTCCACCAGAGTTGAGGCGTTCGGGCTTGACGGGACAAGGCAGGAAGACATTCCCTTCCCTCCATGTGGAACCGTTAACCTCGGGAATCTGACCACGGCCACCGAAAAGTTATTCTGCAGCTACACATCGATCTTCAAACCCACTAGCGTCTATTGCTACGACACAAAGGTGCGACAGGTGATCGCCTGGGATGAACCTAACACTCCGTTTGATCCCTCTGTGGTCAGAGTTGAGGAGGTTGTCTACACGTCCAAAGACGGGACCTCAGTTCCCCTCCTACTCGCCGCCCGGACGGATCTGTTGCGTTCCGGCCTTCTGCCCACGTTCCTCACGGGTTACGGCGGCTTTGGCAGTTGTGTCACACCCCGATTTACCGCCTTTGCCAGCTTTCTGATTGAGCAGGGGTTTCTGTTTGCAGTTCCCGCCCTCCGCGGTGGCTCTGAATTTGGCGAAGAGTGGCACCTAGACGGTAGGCGAGAGAACCGCCAGAATTCTTTCGACGATTTCATAGCAGCAGCCGAGTGGCTCATATCCCACGGCCGTTCCGCACGCGGTAGCATTGCCATCGGCGGCGGCTCTAACGCTGGCTTGCTCGTGGGCGCCGCGATTACCCAGCGGCCCGACCTTTTCCGCGCTGCCATCTGTCTCGGCCCGTTGCTCGACATGACCAGGTATCACCTCTTCGATTTCGCGGCTGGTTGGGTGGACGAGTATGGCGCACCCGACGACGAGGCGGATTTCCACTCCCTGTTTGCCTACTCGCCCTACCACCGCGTCCAAGACAGGACGGCCTATCCGGCCGTTCTGCTCATTTCGGGTGATGCGGATACTCGCTGCAACCCGATGCACGCTCGCAAAATGGCGGCGCGGCTGCAGGCTGCCAATGCTTCCGATCATCCCATTCTGCTCGATTACAAGTCCACGTGGGGTCACACACCGGTCCAGCCACTCTCCACCAAAATTGAAGCTTTGACTAACAGATTAGCTTTCATCTGTCACGAACTCGGCATTCATGTTCAGCCAAGGAGGGCTGCCTAATGCTGTTCTTTAGAGCGCTGTTGGTGCTGTTTTTTTACGATGTCCTGAGTACCGTCTGCAGCTTCGAGACCCTTTATTCGAAGGTCAAGCGATGGAAGGTGGCCCGCAGAACCGCTAATGCGGACACCATTGATCGCGTCTGCAGGGCAGTGAACTATGCCTGTATTTGCTATCCGAAGCAAGTCCTTTGTCTCCAACGCTCCTTCGTGAGCACCTACCTGCTCCGCAGGAACGGTGTTGCTGCCCAAATGGTCTTGGGCGCACAGAAGATCCCTTTCAAGGCCCACGCTTGGGTCGAAGTCGACAGGCGAGCCATTAACGAAAGATCCAACGTTCAGGCCACATACGCTGTTTGGGACAGATGTTAGCAAGGAGAACAGTTATGAGTGTGCAGGCAGGGATTTGGAACTTTGACGGAAGGCCAGTCGACCACAAGCGTCTCGCGGAAATCAGTGAGTCCCTGACGCACCAAGGTCCAGACGGCGAGTCCCGCCATGTGGACGGTTCCATTGCGCTTCTCTATCGGCCCTTCCACACCACTGCCGAATCACGTCGGGAAAAACAGCCATACTTCTCACGCCGTGGCTTCATTTTGACCTGGGACGGGCGACTCGACAATCGACAGACCCTTATTGCAGATCTTCGAACTGATCTCGAAACCAACCCCACCGACGCTGCCATCGTCGCTGCCGCCTTTGATCGCTGGGAGTCCGACTGTTTGCGCCGCATCGTCGGCGATTGGGCAGTCTCCATATGGAAACCCGAGCAGCAGGAACTGCTCTTCGCCACTGACTTCATGGCCATCCGGCACATATTCTATTACCTAAAGAAAGACCGAATCTTATGGTCAACGGACCTCAGTTCGCTACTCCTGCTCTCGAACGACAAGTTTCACATCGATGATAACTACGTCGCCGGATACTTCGCTCATGCACCTGATGCCCACCTGACGCCATATGTCGAGATCCGTCAGGTGCCTCCGGGGCAGTTCGTTAACGTTCAAAATGGTCGGGCATTGGTCAAGCGCTTTTGGCGCTTTAGTCCCAAGTCGCGCATTCGCTACAAGACGGACGCGGAATACGAGGATCACTTCCGCCACGTTTTCCGGCAATCTGTACAACGCAGATTGCGTTCGGATTCCCCGATCCTCGCAGAACTGAGCGGCGGCCTGGACTCTTCTTCGATCGTTTGCATAGCGGACGACATCCTGGCGACAGAGGGAGCGGAAGGACCCCACCTCGACACTCTCTCCTACTATGACGGGACCGAACCTAGCGGGGACGACTGCGTTCACTTTCCGAAGATCGAGCAGAAGCGTGGAAGAGCGGGCATCCACATTGATGCCAGCCGCCTCGGAACGTCTCCAGCTTCGCTTGAATGCACAAACTTTTGCGCTCTGCCCGGAACCCTCGGCTTTGGACAGAAGCTTGATACCGAGCGAGCAGATGCCGTCCGCTGCGGGGGCTATCGCGCCGTCCTTTCGGGCATTGGCGGCGACGAGTTCATGGGCGGAGTCCCCAATCCGCGCGCGCAACTGGCCGATCTCATCGTGCAATTTAAGTTCGTCGGACTGACTAGACAACTCATAGCTTGGAGCCTGGTCAAGCGGCAGCCTTGGATTCAACTTCTGTGGCAGTCCGCAATCAATATCCTGCCGTCGTCTCTAAGTCAGTATTTTGCTGAGGAAGCCAGGATCGAGCCTTGGATCCGAAAAGATTTTGCGAAGCGCACGCGGTTGGCGATTCGTCAGTTGGATGTCGACGAACATTTCGGGCTCTGGTTACCCACCCGCCGGTCTTACATCGCCGGAGTCCTGATAATGGCGAACAACCTAGCAAAGCTTACAGCGCCGGTCCAGACCTTCGAGGAGGTTCGCTACCCCTTTCTCGACCAGACTCTGATCGAGTTCCTCCTCTCGATACCGGCCGATCAGTTGCTGCGCCCTGGCGAAAGACGCTCCTTGATGCGGCGGTCTCTTGCGGGCATAGTCCCGCAGGAAATCCTGTCCCGCCGAACAAAACAAGTGGGAGCTCGGACACCCATGCTCATTTTGGACAAATACGTGGACGAGCTACAAAGGATCTACCAGACGTCTCTCAGTTCACGTCTCGGCTACATTCATGAGGCTCGACTGCTGAAAACGATCTGCGATGCCCGCGCTGGAAAAAGTGTTCCGCTGATGCGCGTGCTATGGACAATATCGCTGGAATACTGGCTACGAAACTTGGCCGCACGCGGGCTTTTCGACCCGCCAGCCCCCTCGCCTTCGCCCATAGGGCAGCGGCAGGTGCCAATAAATGCGCAGCCATAACCAGCAACGGTGTTCCGTCCTGCAGCAAGGGGCCGGAATAATTCAACAAAGGAGAACGACAATGAATTACACAAAACCAGAGGTAGCAGTTCTTGGTGAGGCAACTCAGGTCATCCAGGGCGTGAAAGCTCTCCCGAAAAACAGTGATGGTCCGCTCGGGATCCATGCCGCGTATGACCTTGACGAGTAGCTCCAAAATCAGGCGCAATTGGTCAGAATTGGCGTCTGACGTTCCCGGCCACCGCAAGGTGGCTGGGAATTTGTATGATACACGAGTTTGCTGGCCCGGTCGCCACACTATACATTTAATCGACCTACGAGACTGCTCGTGAAGGCCGAAATGGAGAAGACGAAAATGAACAGTACAATCGCGTACTGCCAAGCGAAGATTGTCGTTCTGGGCGGCGTAGCGGAAATGATCTGCGCCACGCACATCAAGGGCCCGACAGCCGTCATGGAAACGACTGTGTCGCGGATCAACCCATCATATGATCTCGACGAATAGAAAGACGCGCCTCCAAGCTTGGTTCCTCATCGAGTGCTGACGGTGGAAGCCGTTCGACCTTGCAAGCTGCGCAACTCGTGCCAACGTTTGTATTGTTCGGTCTTTGTGGGGTCGGGATCTTCCTCACCCTTCAGCCAAAAGCAGAACCAGTCCACGTTACCCTGTTGCGAGACCATGCGATCCCAAGGCTTCTCCAGAACGTGCACTCCGTCTGGGATGTAAATCATTTCTACGGGCTTACCAAGCCGCGACAAGCCAGAATACCAATGCCAATCCAGCAATAGCGATTCCGGCCCTGAAGTTTGAATGCGGAGGGGCGTTTCGATTCTGTCCATAAGAAACGCGGGCGACTGCTTTAACCATTGGGACATGCTTTTTCCGAACGGAGGGCCACCGAACATCTGCTCGTATTCGCCAGTCAACTCGACGTCCTCGTTCGAGAAAGCCATGTATTGGAAATAGCTGTAGTCCACGCCATCGGCGAGGGCAGCCGCCGAGAAGCGCTGTTTGGAATGTGTCAATGTATACGTAACATACCAGTACGTCCGGCTAAACCCCGCGATCCCGACTCGGCTTCGATCAATGAGCCCTCTGCGATCTAAATAGTCGATTGCACCCTCATACGCCGCCATGGCTCTCGGGGCTTCCCTTGACGTTACCCAGATATCCAAATCTGGATCCGGAACCTGCAATACGAAAAATCCCTTGCCCGCCAGGGCCTGGGCAGCGAAGGCAGTCGACCAAGGGCCGTCCATCCAGAACCTATCCGAATGCCATCCGTGCGTTTGCAGAATTAAAGGGTATTTCTTGCCTGCGACATAGTCGGGAGGCCAATAGAGTCCGCCTTTCACTTCATTGCCGCGAGAATCCTTCCAGGTAATTTCCTCCACTCGTGCCAAAGCAAGATTCTGGAGCTGAGGATTTAAGTCCATCAGTAGGAACTTCCGGCCGCTGGGAGGGTCGATAGCAACAATATGCGGAGCTGTGTTCATACCCTCATCAAGAATGATGTCCGGCTGCAACGGCTCTCCTGTTTCTTCCGGGGCATTCGCTTTGGACCACGCCTCGCTGCTCTTTCGAAAATACGCCTTTGGGGTAGTCTTTCCAGTAAGGCTATCAATCGTGCCAACATCGCAGGCAATAAAACCGTTCTTCGGATTCCAGTTAAGAAGTCTCAGGTCTTCTTGGCTTATTTTCACGAACTGGAGGCTAGGCACCTTGAATTCTGCTAAAAAGGTATGCGCCTTTCTCAGCGCCCGTTCGGCCGGATCGTCAACATCGAGCGGAAGATATACATCGGAAACCACTACGGACTTGCTGTCAGGCGACCATGCCATCTCGGATCCCAACCATCCAATGGGCGCATCGAGCAACACTTGGCTTGCTCCTGTAACCGTGTCGACCAATTCGTATTGGAGGATGTTCGTGGGGGTTCCGTTTGGGGCGGGGTGCAAGGTAAGTCTCTGCAGATTTTTGTCTTCGTAGGCGCTCCACCTATTGGACACGTGGGTAGCCTCCGTCTGAAGTAAGAGGTGCGCCCCATCCGGTGAAAGTGACATTTTAAGAAATCGACCCAGGGTTCGCCCCTGGGTCACTATTTTCGTTTCGGCATCCCGCCCCAATCGCTTGACAATCAAAACGTCATCGTCTAGTTCATTCCCCCCATAGCTGCCTCTGATCAGATCGGTCACTAACTCGTTTGTGACAGCGACTCCTTTCCGTTTGAAGCTCTCGGTCAGGAGCGGTGAGACGGGTTTTTCCGCCGTATACACGATTACCTCGCCGTTGCCTGTAGTCGCAAAAGATGTCAGAGAGGTTGCGGAGCTGGTAAGTTGTTTCAGATTGATCGAACTACACTTTAGCAAGTAGACTTGCGTTTCTTCGTCGGGACGCTCGCCTAAGAATAAGATGGTGTCGTTATCGGCTAGCCACTGTACATTACTGATCGCTGGCCGATTCGAGGATGAGGCTAGCGAAACGAGAACCCGCGGCTCGGGCGACTGGGACACTGCGGAAGTTTGGAACAGGACTAAAGAATACTCGTTTGTGTCGGTCTCAAGGTTTCCCTTCCTCAAGACTACGACGAAATGCTTTCCGTCCGGAGAGAACTTGGCCACAATCTCTTTGGACGATCCGCCGTCCTCGTAGTACGGGTCGCCAAAACGAGTCATTTGAATGGAGTCGGCGACCGTGACTGGGCGCTTACTTGACTGGTCCACCGCAGTGCTTAGCGTCGTCGATCTACTACGCACACGGTTTTTAGAGAACGCACGGTTGCAGTTCACCATTAGATAAGTGCTGCCCATCAGTAAGAGGCAACTCAACAACAATCGGGTCCTCGTTAAGCGCAGTGCTAAACGTAATCGGATTGTGCCCGGACCGAATTCCTCCCTCGACGTATGGTTCGCTTCGCTCATGCGGATACTCGGAAATCCTTTCCGTCTTTTGAGTGGTAAGTGTCCCCAGGGCGTCCTGCCAACCCACACAGCCTTTGACCACAGCAACGAAAGCCTTTCGAACCGTTAGACAAATGCGACTGTCGACGCCTTTTCCTTAATGGCACGCTCAAAACAGAAGCTTCAGCGCAAGCTGAATGGACCGAGGGCCCCCGACCTGATAGAGCGGATTGAATGCTCCCGACCCAACTCCATAGGTTCCAGCAAGGCTTTGCCCCAGCAACTGGATTGACTGGCCAAACTGGGGGTTGAGCACTCCAGGGCCTCCAAGGTTTCCAACCGGGGGCCCAAAGTTGGGATGGTTCAGAACATTGAACATCTCAGCGCGGAACTGCAACTTCAACGACTCGTGAATCGGGAATTCGCGATGGACTGCAAAATCCCATTGACTCATGCCGAATCCTCGCAGCGCATTCCTCGGCAGGTTTCCCTGGTTATCTGGATAGCCGGTCACTGGGTCAAGCGGAGGAGAAGAGAACGCCGCAAGGTTGAATGCTTTGCCACCGGGGTATTGTGGTCCATATAGGTAGAAAGGCTGACCGGCGACGACGTCCGGCCGAACGTTAGTGTAGAACCCGTTCGACAGTTGACCAAGATCAGCGTAATAGACGTCAACCGGAGGAGCGGATCGAGCCTGGATAATATTCTCAGTGGACCAACCACGAAGGATCGTGTGCGCGAATGCATTGCCTTTAGGGGCTGGAACATCATAGGTCAGCCCTGTCGAAAACGCATTTCGAATATCGAAGTCGGAGGGTCCTCGATTGACGTTTGAATTGAGGGCTGAAAGTGCGTTGGATCCACTCCCGGGGGAACCAGCTGAACCCGTGTCAATAGAATGTGACCACGAATAGGAGGCAAATACCTGCAGGCCACGGGATAGCCGCCGCTGGAACTGAAGTTGCAGCGCATTGTAATCCGAAGCACCCTGATTCGCTATCAACTCTGCGAAACCCAAGTTCGGATTGGGGCCAAAAATTTCCGCCGATTGTATAAGACGTCTTCCAACGGCGCCGATATACGAGACTGTCATAGTCTGTTGCTGACCCAACGCTTGTTCGACTGCGACATTCCATTCGAGCGTGTAGGGCGATGTCAGGTTCGGATCAAACGCGTAAAGGCCGGTGCCAGCGTTAGGCGGCACGATTGGCGCCGGTGCTGCATTGGCGGCACTCAAAGGAAACGTGGCAGTGCCGCCATAAGGGATCCCCGCTATAAAGCCCAGTGATCCAAACGGGTAGGTCAACCCGCCGAGGGTGTTTCCAGCTTCCGAGGCCGCCAGATCATAAAAGACTCCCAATCCTCCTCGGAGCACGGTCTGCCAACTCTGGTTCGCAGACACCTGATAGGCCAATCCCATTCGAGGCGCAATGTTGCCCCACTCCGTTTTGTAGGGCGGGGTACCGGCCGGCAACAGGGCGAGGTTGGATAGATTGCTCAGATCGAAACCTGTGACTGCGGGGAACTCGGGGTCCGATGACGGCACAAACTCCACATCCCATCTCAACCCATAGGTCATAGTCAGACGAGGGACAATGTGCCAAGTGTCTTGAGCAAAAACGCCGAGATTACGGAACAGGAAACTCACGGGGAGACTAGACTCCACCGCGCCGTAGTATAGAGTTCCGGTGTCTGCCGAAGGTATGTCTGCGAAAGTATCGTTCTGGAGATAAGGGACATTATCGTAAAGAGGCGACAGGCGGCGATAGTCGATACCGAACTTCAGGCTATGCGAACCTTTTTGTAGGGATAGGCTGTCCACGAGATTGATTTGCTGTTGCTTGTTGTGCGCCCCTGCCCCCGCCGAGATGCTAGGGTTGTTTCCGAGCGAGGTTACATAAAACACCAAGTCCGCATTGTCGGCAGTTAGCGGGCTAGGGAATGGCAACGTCCCGAGCGGGACTGCACCTCCGAAACTGTCCAAGTAATAAGAACTGGAAGCGTCCGTACTGCTGTAGTTAAACCGAAAGTCATTTGCTGCAACAGGTGATATCGCCCAAGTCAGGCCAAGGGTCCCAGTTTGGGTGTTGATTTTGGTTGTGGAGACCGAGCTTAACGCCGCAGCACCAGTGCTATTATTTCCGCGCTGAGTGAGTTCTGAAGGAGAGTAATCGTATCGCCCGAAGAGATTAAGCTTATCGTTTATTTTGTGATCGACTCGAAGGCTGTAGGCATTGAGCGTGCCTGGATCGGAGTAACTGCCGTTGAACTGGGCTACGCCTTGATGATTGCCGTTGAGGAGAACTTCCGGACCGTTGGGTAGGGGAAACGCGTTCATGTAAGGGAGAAGCGCGGGTGCTGCAAATTGCCTCGAATAAGGGTCCTGAGGATTGGTATCCGGGACATATGTGAGAGCGGTCTGCGGCAATCGCAGCCGAAGCCCTTCGTAGGAGAAGAAAAAGAAGGTCTTATCCTTGATCGCGGGGCCGCTGAATGTCCCGCCAAAGTCATTCTGTTCTTCTTTCGGCTTGGGTAAGCCAGCTTCGTCAGCAAACCAATCGTTGGCGTCCAATACGGTATTTCTAAAATAATCGAACGCCGTACCATGAAATTGATTCGCCCCGGAGCGCGTGACAATGGAGATCTGTGCGCCCGGCTGACGCCCAAATTCTGGGGCATAGGTAGAAGTCTGGATGCGAAATTCCTGGAGCGCATCCACAGAGACTAGGCTGTTTGTACCTCCAAATACGCTGGTCGAGCCAAGAGTCCCAGCCAGTCCGCTTCCTGCGACATAGCTTGCATTGATCCCGATATTTGCGCTCACTCCGTCCACCATCCAGTAGTTTGCGTTCGCGCGCTGTCCGTTGACGCTGAACTGGCCGGTGTCCACTCCGTTGTTGGCGGTAAGAACCACCCCCGGAGTAAGTTGGATCAGCGCTTGAAAGCTCCGGCCATTCAATGGCAAGTTATCGGCAAACTGACGATCCACAACGGTGCTTACCGTGGCATCCGTCGTATTCACCTGCTCCGCGCCGGCCTCCACCGTCACGCTCTCTGCCACCGACCCAATCTGAAGGCGAACATTTTGCTCGATGTGATCTTGGACATTGAGCGTTAGCCCGGTCACGTTGACAATCCTGAATCCAGGCGCATCGATTTCCAGTCGATAACGCCCGGGGCGGATGCTAGGGAACATGTACAGGCCAGAATTGTTGGTGGCAGCACTGGTGCTGGTGTCACGATCAATATCGACCAGCTTTACCTGAGCTCCAGCGACGCTTAAACCGGATGGATCCACGACTTGTCCCGAGAGAGTCGCAGTTTCGAGCTGTGCCAGAGCAGGATGTACAAGGCATATAATGAGCAAGAGAAGGAAGCAGTAGCTTCCCACGGCACGACGGGGGAGACAGAGCATCGGAGTCCTCTACAGACGTATGCAGGGGAGTGACGACCTTTTTTTCATTTTTTCAATAAAGGAACTTTAGGGCAGCGATATCAAAAAAAGAGGAGAGATGGTGGGGTCGGCTGGCTAAAGGGAAAACGCTCACGGGTGGTTAGGCTTTTCGCCTAGGAAGGCAAACAATATTCTTCGCCCACCAGGTTCCCGTATCGCCTTCCGTGAGGACTCGACGGTGACGAAGACTGAGTTGATTTGTGCCAAAACATGAGGGTCGTCAAACGTGAGCACCCAGCGTCCGTCGCTGGCATCGTCATTGTGAAAAACTCCAAGGCTCTCGATCGGCTTCTCAGTGCCTAGGCGACCGCCCCATACGTAGAACGAGACCTTTGCATCTACCTTCCGTGGGTCGCCAAGGTCGTACGCATAGAAGATCAGGGACTTCCCTTCCGTGTAGAAAATCCGTCCAAAAGCGCGCTGGCTCCTGCCATCGCCATCCCGGTCGTGCACATCGATGATGTGGAGATTGCGTGCGACTACGAGGTCTCGAACGTCACTTCCTCTGGCGGTTAGCTCTTCTTGCTGCCGAAGTAAGTCGGCCTGCTCATCGACCTTTTTCCGAAGCTCTCGGAGTTCGGTCTCCTGCAGAGTCAATGCGACATCGCTCGTACCCTTATCAGCTCGGGACTTCTCCAGTTCTGCCTGAAGCTGTGTCGCGCGGGCTTCCCAGTCGGCTTTCTCAGACCGGGAACTGGCATTCTGCCGTTCAGCCTCGATGAGCCGGGAATTCAAGGAATCCTCGGTTTTGCCCAAGGCCTCAAGCTCATCGCGCTGCGCCCTAATCGTAGCGGCCAGAGAACTCGTTTCCTTTCGCGCCGCGATTAGCCGCTGCTGCAATTCGGCATCCTGCACGCGAGAAGTTGGCGAGGGGACTGCCGTGGGAGCCACGGATGCTTGCTGAGTGGGTGCCTGTGGTTGATTCTCAACGGAAGCAGGATGAATCTTCCGGATTGTCAAGATGCCGACGATCAGAACGACAGCCGCAATAGCACCCACGGCCGAGATAACCGAAATCCGATTGTGCTTGGTTGGCCCGGCGGCGGTACCCCGGCTGATCTCAATCCCTTCGGACCGCGCCCGGGCCACGAATCTTTCGGTCATTCCTGAGGGAATCTGGCACTGGGATCGTTTGGCGGCAAGCATTGAAAGGCCCTGGGCGCTTAGCTGTGTAAAGTCATCTGCCAAACCGCGACAGCTGGGGCAGGTTTCGAAGTGAGCCTTGAGATCCGCCAGATCGGGCTGCGATGCCTGACCGCTGGCGGCTAACGCACACAGCTCTTCATAATGTTCGTGGCTGTTCAACGAGCATCCCCTTGGCACTTGCCCTGCGCTCAGAAGCGGAGTTTACTCTGGATTTGCAGTTCTCGAGAACGGCATTCCGCAATTTTGAAAGCCCTCGATACAAGTTGTTCCGGACCGACGACGCAGAGTGGCCGGTCGCCTTTGCGACCTCTTCGGCCGTCAGACCCTCGAAGTAAGTAAGTTCGATCACCTTACGCTGATGAGGTTCAAGGAGGGCGAGTACCTGCTCCACCAAGCATGCGACCTCCTGCGGAGGCAAGCATACCAAATGTCCAGCTCCATAGAAGAGTTCGGCCGGCGCCAACTCATCGAGTTCTTCGCGATTGTAAAAGTGGTTCGCCTGGAGATGCTCCCGGCGGTTAATGGTCCGATGATAGGCGTACTGAAGCAACCAGGTTTTAAAGCTTCCGCGAGCGGGATTGAACTGATTTACTGCTCGGAACACATCTAGAAAGACACGTTGAACCGTTTCTTCGGCTTCGCCATCATCGCGCAAAATGGCACGCGCTATGCGGAAGACGAGAGCACTGTGTCTTTCAAACAGCACGGCCAGGGCATCGTTGCAGCCCCTGCGTAGAGCGTCCATGAGGTCGGTGTCACTGAACGTCCGAAGTAGAGAGGGCGAACAAATTAGACTTGCCAGGTCGCGATCAAGTTCACCCATCGGCTCTCTCTCCTAGACCACGTTCTTACCGAGCAAAATTCGCCTTAGTGCATTGCCTTCTCATGCAAGGGGTCTCCCCGGATGGGGCTCCGCCTGTTTGAGCAACCAAGTTGTGAAGCTGTCGCGGTCGGAATTGAACTCATCCTTGGCTTGAAAAACATCTCCGAAGACCCGCCGGACAGTTGCCTCCGCCTCACGATCACTGCACAAGCTTCCCCGAACTATCTGGAAGACCAGAGCACTGTGCCTTTCGAAGAGGGTCGCCAGGGCATCGTTGCAACCGCAGCGCAACGCATCCATCAATTCTGCATCGGTGAGGGCTCGAAGGCGACACGGGGAGCAAACGAGGGCTGCCAGTTCGTCATTCGTTAGAGACATCAGCTCAACCTCACCGCACATCGACGATGACGAAGCCCTGGGTGGCCGAAGGGGCCCAAGGGTAATTCGACCCCGTCGTAATCCTTTTTGGGTGAGCTTTGGGGGAAGCTCGCCAACAGCAGACAGCAACCTGGACGGCCGAACCCGATCTTGCGAAACGCTGGTCAGTCCAAGCAACTAATTACTGCTAACGACTTACAGAACTGGTCCGTGGCATTAGGCGTGAAGGCCGATTCCGTTCCGAAAACTGAACACAAACTGCAAGAATCCGGCATCATCGCGTCTCGTCACGGCAAACTGTCTTGAACAAGCTTACGGCTGGGCAACCTCTTGCGAAATGAGGTTGTTATTGGCGGAACTTTACCCGTCACCAGCCCGAAAACGCAAGGCAAATTTCGGTTTTCAGACGATCATTAAATTCCTCTTGCGATCTGATCGTTCCGGCTTATACTAGACAATTTCCTCGTTCCTGCACGTGTCTTTCTGCTCACTCTCCTCTGCTTCAGATCAATGCCACAGTCCAGGGCCTTATATCCGTGCACCGCCAGCCTTGCACGCGAGCGGTCTAGAACTCCGGCGCGCCGTTTCTTTCAAACAGAACGGCGAGAGATGGCGGCAGCGGCATCAATCTCCCCGGTACATATAGCACTTCTCCGTTTCGTTGTCCAGCTAATCTGCTCGTGGTGTTTTTGCACGTGGCGCTTCTTAATGGTCTCCGTGCTAGATGCAAGCAAATTCTTCGAGGCTCTGGGCAGGCGAGTTCGCTCCCTCCGGGAAAGGAAACACTATACGCAGGAAGACATGATTTCGTTTGGATTCTCTGCACGACACTGGCAGCAAATTGAGAAAGGACGACCGATTACGATGAAGACTCTTCTTCGCATTACCGTTGCCCTAGACGTACCCTTGTCGAAGCTGGTTCACGGACTCCCTCGCCCCGTGATGGTAGAAGAGTAATTCTTCCTGGAGCCACCAGACACTGCACTGGATACTGATACAGCTATTCTGCTCGTGGTGGTCTATCCCCTAATCACCTAAAAAACAGGCTTGGTCGATGAGAAGCAATTCTTTCGCGCTTTCGGGGAGCGAGTAAAAAAGCTTCGTAAATCCAAAGGATTTACGCAAGAAGACATGATTGGATTTGGCTTCTCCGCTCGCCACTGGCAACAAATCGAGGCCGGCAGACCCATCACCCTTACGACTCTCCTTCGCATATGCGACACTTTCGCCGTACGGGCCGCCCAGTTGATTGAGGGGCTCGATCGCGGTATCTATCGGAAGTGACGCGCCCTCTGGTATGTCCCCACCCACTGGAACGAGTCCCGAAAGGGTCAGAGGAGAAACCCTAGGGTTTGATCGTCGCTCAGTCAGTGGGCAAGACCTGCCTCAGAATCGGTACGATGGCAAACCGAGCAGTTCCTCGCTTCAGACTAGATTCGGTCAGAGAATTAGGCGTCTGTGGAGTCCCACGGTTGGAATTTCACGTACTTTGCCATCCACAGCGGCGTGGCAAAGAGCACGCTGTTCGAACTCGAAAAGGGTCGTACCGAAGCGCGGCTGAACACGATTGCCGCCTGGCCGGCTCCTTCGACAAGTCCATTTCAGAACTGTTCAAGGGCCTTTAGATTCGCGACGGGCCTGCGCCGGAAAGTTCGCATCGAACTCTGGGCTTGTAGCCGGCGCGAACAGGGGAATCGGCCGGAACCCCACACGCATATCGGGGGTGGGCTTGGGCCTCACTGCTGACGTGTGCGTGATTGGGCACACTGTTCGCACACTCAAGTCGGATGAGGCCCACTAAACAGGTCTCCTTCCGCCCACCGACAGTAAGTAGCAATCGATGGAACAAAACGCCGCCGCGACAGCGCTGCGCGATTATGTTTTACAACAACTTAAAAGAACCGCGAGGGCTGCCAAAGTTCGCGGAAGTCGTATAAGACATCGCATTCTGTGGGTTGGGCTGAGGTGAGAATTCCGGCAAGGCCATCCCTCTTAGAAATGCTGCGGCATATACCCAAGATAAAGTCACTGCCTAGCTCGCGAGCCATTTTGCGTATGCCCGAATATCGATCATGGGGACCGTGGCGCAGGTTTGCAGCCGGGCGATGAGTTCGAAAAGGAAGGCGGTAGCGGCTTTTGTTTCGGGAGCAGCCACGTGGCATCCGTCCACTTCGCACATAAAGATTCCGTGAGCTGCGACACATCCGAGATCAAGTCGGCCACTTTCTTCCTGGCTGGATAGCGCATCCAGAAGGGGCTGGCCCAACGGCGGGTCCCAATCGCTCTCGAAGGTCACAAGTCCCCCGATAATGTGGTGCAGCGGCTTTGCAGGCAATACTCCCATTGCGGTCGGGATCGGCAGGCTGGTTCGATGCAATCGCCGGATGCTTGCGATTTTCTTTTGGGCATAATCGACCTGGCCTGCATTGATACTCTGCTTGGCCTCAAAAGCCGCATAGACCGATTCAGCCGGGATGATGATTTGTCCCTGGAACTCGAAGATAAAAGGCGAATACTGCCTGTCGAAAATCAGGACATCGATCTGATTGCTGATCGCGCCAATACTGTCCACGACGTGACCTTTGGTAGCGCGATATCGCTGCGGCAGGTAGGTTTTTAGCATTTCCAGCCACACGCTTTCGCTGGCGTCTCCCTTGGTGCCCGGATGCCCGAAGGCCTTGCGCGCCGTCGCCAGCTTCTGCTGGATCTCATCGTGCAGTCCGCTCAACAAAACCGAGAGAGACCAGTCCGTCATCGTTTCGCTCCTTCGGATAACTCTCGGAAAGGAGGCGTGGGCGGATGCTTCTCGATAACGTCCTTGGCAAGATCGAACGTGACCGGCCGCGACGGATACGCCGCCAGGAGGAGACCCGGCAAGAGGCGCTGCACCAAATCCGAATAGGTATATCCGTAGGTTCGACCATGAGCAGGTCCTGTCGCGACGACAAGGGAATGTATCTGCTGTTGTGAAAACCCCAACTCCTCGAGCGCAGACTCCAGTACCGCCTTTCGCTGCGCATCGTTCGGGCGCGAAAACCGAAAGGTTGCAGCGGCACGACGACGAACGGCGGGATCAAGAGAATCCAGGCGGTTTGTACACATCACAACGATCGCGGGCAGATTGCCAGTGGCGAAATCATCTACGCCGCGAATAAGGGCGTTGACGCCGGCGCGATCCTCATGGTGCATCTGGCCCAGTTCGCGGGACTGCGCCAGTGCGTCTGCTTCGTCGACGAGCATGATTATTCCTGAATTGTGCTTTCCGCCGCGACCGGAAGCCTTTCGGGCTGCTTCCTTTACTTCGTTAAATGCGGCGGAGAGCAGGCTCGTCATTTCCCCGACTGCGCCCGTACCCCGTGCGGTCAGGCTGAGCGCATAAAGCGCAACCCGAATGTTTGCTTCGCGCGCAACCATGTCGCCGAACGTTTCGGCCAGCGCAGTCTTGCCCGTGCCGACATCACCTTCAAAAATGAACAGGGGAGGGCGGTCGCGAAAGAGATTGATAATTGCGGTCTTCTTGCCGTAATGCTTTGTACTCCAGTTGGCAAGACTTTCAGGGTCGAGCAGAAGCCGTGCTTCCTTCTGCAGCCTCTCCTTCATCTCGTCCAACCCGACAAGCGCATTGTAGCGCCGCGCGGCAGCAGGATCAGGGAATTCCCGGACTTCCTCAAAGATGCCGACGTTATCTTCTTTCATGAGAGTGGCTGGAATGTCATCCGGCCGAGCCCGCGCCCGCCAGAGAAATAATTACGGTCGGATGTCCAGTAACCGTTCCCGTCGGTCGGCGGGTCACCGGCAGTCCGTTGAAACGGCAACCCAGCCTCGAAGCTGGTCTGCTGGGCATCAGACAGCCGGTAAAACCGGGAATGCGGGGACAGAATGTTAAAAAAATGTGCGCCGGCAATATCGACATGCGCCGCAACCTTGCCCGGACGCTCATCGGTCGTCAGCGTTCCGTTTTCGTCCACCGTGTAACGCCACGTTACTACGCGTTTGCCATCCTTCTGGAAACCGAATTCATACTCGCTGACGTACCCGGCATTGAGGAACTGCGCCAGCTCTTCGGCATAATCGCGAATGCTCTGCTCGGTCGGCTTGCCGTAGAATTGCGCGCAAAGATGCATGTCGGTGGCAACCTTGGCTGACAGCTTGCGCGCATGGAGGATCGAAAAAGTGTCTGACGTTGTGACGCTGTAGTTCATTTTTCCTTATCCCCTGAAAGACGGTCCCAGTACATCCTGCCAGCATTCAATAGCCCTGCCGCGCGTTGTTGCGAAGCGGGCTTCGGAAATCGCTTCGAGCGCATCCTGCGCCGCGGCCACAATCTTCTGCCGGTGATTCTCGTCGTAGATCGCGGCGACATTGTTGTCAGGATTCACAGGGTCGAAAATCTCCATCGCTTTGCCGGTAGGCGCAGGCAGTTTCGACGGGGAGTAATAATCCGTGAAATAAATCCGCGTTTTCAGACGCGACTTCACGATGTAGCCGAAGACCTTTTCCAGCGCCACGGTGTAGTCATCCATGCCTATCCCAGAATCTGCTAGATGCGCAATGATCATCTCGGTCATGAAAGATTTCATGCGAAAGCCGTCATCCTTGCTTTTCTGGAGCCGCACCCACCACTTCACCAGCCGCACGATCTGCGCGAAGTCATTCTTGTGCTGGTTTTTCCTCTTGCGAATAAAGGCAAGGTGTAACGGAATGCTCGTCAGGACAGGCTTACCGCTGCTGCTCGCGAACAAATATCCACGGTCGTCTGCGTCGCCCTTGTATTGCACCAGCACCACATCAACGTTCAACCCGCTCACTGCATACCGGATGCACACGGAGTGGTTGTTCACTTTTATCTGATCGGGCTTCATCTGGTGGTAGGCCTCGCGCAGCCGCTCCGCCACCCAGTTCAGAAGGTCGGACTCGGCACTGGGCGCTTTTTCCGCCTTCACGTAGAAGGCGACGTCCACATCGTTGAGAATTTTCAGTGCCGTGCCCTTGGCCAGGCTGCCGGACAGAAGCGTCTTGATAAGGCCGTAATCAGGGTGGTCGGCAGCGTATTTATCAAGCTGGTCGCGCAGCCTGCGCACCTGTTCGCGATAGTCTTCGGCGTCCTCGCGCGTCAAGTTCACGCACTCTGCCGCGAAGTCGGCAATGTCCGCATGTAAAATCTGCGCAGAAGAAAAGGGGCCATCCAAGACCTGTACTCCAAGACTCATGGCTATGCGAACCTCCGTCGGTGGATCTGCAACCGTTAAATTTGCAATGTATCACAAGCTTGCTAAGAATGACAAGCAGATTCTTTGCGCGCTTGTTTTTCTTAGCATGACACGCTAGAATGCCCAATAGAATTAGGTATTTGGGAGACCGTAATGTCGAAGGAATCGGAGGAAGGTAGCGGCGCAAAGGTTACACTCGGCCAATATCTCGCCTCCATACGTAGTGACCGTCGTATGACGCTTCGTGAGGTCGAAGAGGCGACCGACAAGGAAGTTTCAAACGCATACTTAAGCCAGATTGAAAACCATAAGATTCAGCAACCATCCCCTAATGTTCTGCACGCGCTTTCCGAAGTCTACGGCATTGATTACGCCCGCCTGATGGAAATGGCCGGGCACATTACCCCGTCCAAGAACAAATCCGAAGGCGAGCGCCATGGCAGGGCGGCCACTTTTGCTGACCATCACCTGACAGCTTCGGAAGAGGCGGAATTGATGGATTATCTCAAGCATATCCGCACAAGAAAGCGACCCAGTGGCCAAAGCTGACGACAGCAGTCTGACCCCAGATCAGCTCCGTTCGGTCGAGAAACGCGCAAAACAGCTGCTCGACCGCGCATGCGTCTGGGAAAGGTTTCCAACACCTATCGGCGACATCCTCGGAGCGGCAAAGCTGCAGGTCGCTCCCGTAAGCATCTTCGATCCCTCCAGTATTCTTGCGTACATCAAAAGCAAGACCACCGATGCTGCTCATCGGGTCAAAGCGGCTGTCTCGAAGCTATTTGGCGTGTATGACGCTGAAGAGAGCGTCATTCATATTGACCACACCGTTAAGGAAACCAAGCAGAACTTCCTGAAGCTTCACGAAACCGGACACCACGAGATTCCCACCCACAAGAAGGCTTTTCTCTTCTTTCAGGATTGCGAAAAAAATCTTGCACCTGAGATCGCCGATCTCTTTGAACGAGAAGCAAACAACTTCGCAAGATTTGCCCTGTTCCAGGGTGACGGGTTTTCAAAGCTTGCCGCAGATTGCGCATTCGAAATCAAGACCCCGATCAAACTTGCAAAGAAATTTGGGGCTTCTGTATACGCATCCGCACGCGAGTTTGCACGCACCAATCCTAAAGCCTGTCTCGTATACATACTGGAGCCAATTGAATATGCGCCCGGTGCGGGAGCCAGCGCCACAGTCCGGCGTATCGAACCGTCGCCCGCATTCAGGGCGCAGTTTGGATGTCCCAACGAGACGGTTATCACGCTGGATCACACATTGGGGCCGATATTGCCAGTTGGCAGAAAGATGACGCGCGCCAGGTCGCTTCCTATCTATGATCTCGCTGGCACCGAACACGAGTGCCTCGCAGAGGCCTTCGATACCACATTTAATGTCCTGATACTTGTTTATCCTGTTCGGGCTCTCACAGCTACCACCGTTATCATGCCGGCCGGCTTCAAAACGATTCTAGCGTCCGATGCTCCCTAAGAAGTCGAGCGTCTTCTCAGTTGCCGGATTGCATCAATTCCAATAAATCCGCGCGACTGGCGTCCGTCGAACTCGACGACCTGCACGATAAATTGTTCGGGACCAACTCACTTCTGCTATCATTTTCGGGTTTTGAGGGGGAGCTTTATGAATGGCTGGAGTGTGTCCAGTCATCAGAACGACGCATGGCTACCTCTCCATCCACGCCAGATAAGAATTTGGTAGTTCTCGGGTGCTCGGCCACAAAAGTCGAGGTCAGTGGCGTCCTGCCTGCTATTCACCGATACGACGGACCCGCCTTCCGCGTTCTCCGCTCATTCCTGCGTGACTATCGGTGGCCGGATACCCTCTCCATCGCAGTCTTGTCAGCGAAGTTTGGCTTGATCGGCGGCTTGGCCCATATCCCAAACTACAACAAGCGAATGACTCCTGAGCTTGCGAATAAGCTCAATGCGTCTGTGACAGCCTCTTTCCAGAAGTTAAGGGAACACCACAGCAATGTCGAACTCGTGATGGGGAAAGATTATCTCGGCAGCATCAATCTCGATACGCCGAGTCTGTCTGGCACAACCTTCCATTTCGCACCGGGTGCGATAGGAATGAAACTGAACCATCTCCATGGCCTCTTGAGGGCGATGCCGCACGAGCAAAGAGCAATTCGCCCGGAACTCGATAGACCTCGACGTCCATTGTATTTTCTCCCAGACTGGGATGACTTCTTGGACGTTGACTATGATTTTGCAAAAGACAAATTTTCTTCGCTTAAGCGATCCACAAGAAACGAAGAGCACAGCATTGCAATGATGCGGCCCCAACGACTCTGCGATGGAGTTCTGGTGAGTCTTGCCCAGAATCTTGGGACAAAGGGCTTGTTAAAACGGGTCGATAAAATCAGTTCGGACGCGCTGGCACCACGATCCGTGCGAGCGCATTTCAAGCTCGAAAACAGCCAGTGGGCGTTCGGCGACTGCGGTGCTTTCTCGTATGTCAACGAAGACAAACCTACGATTTCAGTGGAGCAAGCTGTAGCGCTTTATGACCTCCACGAGTTCGACTTCGGAGCCAGCGTGGATCACATACCCATTCCAGAAATTCAGCGGGATGGGAAAAAGCACACCCTAACCGAAGCTGAGCGGAGGCAGCGCGTGCGCTTGACGAAGCGAAACGCAGAGAGATTTATCAATCTTCATCGCGCCACCGGAGCCAACTTCGTCCCGGTTGGGGTGATACAGGGAGTGGATGCCAACGATTTCGGACCGCAATTGGCTGAGTACGTCGATATGGGATATAGCCATATAGCACTCGGCGGTCTAGTGCCACGAAGCGACGCCGAAGTTCTGGAAATCGTCGAGGTGGTCAGCAAACGAACCCGGCAGTTGCGGCAAGCACCCTGGATTCATCTTCTAGGAGTTTTCCGTCCAGCGTTGCAGGAGAAGTTTAGAGAACTTGGAATTAATAGCTTCGACAGCGCAACGTACTTCCGTAAAGCATGGCTGAGGTCGGGGCAGAACTATTTGGGGACGGACGGTAAATGGTATGCGGCAATTCGAGTGCCTCCCACTACTGATGCTCGCACCATGATTAGATTGAAAGAATCAGGCGTTTCTGAAAGACGCTTGAAGACGCTTGAGCGAAAGGCGCTGGCCGCACTCACCGCCTACGACATTGGCGCGGCGTCGCTCACCTGGTGCCTCAGAAATGTTCTCGCGTACGACTCACTTTTGGTTCGAAACGAAACCGAAGAAAAAGATATAGCCGAGGCTTACCGCAAGACGCTCGAAGCTAAGCCGTGGAACACTTGCACATGTCAGGTGTGCCGTTCGATCGGCATTAACGCTCTGATCTTTCGCGGCCTCAATAGAAACAAGAGAAGAGGAGCTCACAATACGCTCCAACTGTTTCAGAAAATAGGCGGTTGAACCGATGCTGAGCTATCCGCAATTCGTGGGTACAGTTAGGGCGTCGATATCCCGCTTTGCTAATCAATGGCTGAACGATGAGCAAGATGCTGCCGTCGCTAATCATCCTCACCCGCCCACATTCATCGTTGCTGGGCCAGGCACCGGAAAGACTACCGTCCTTGCTCTTCGTGTACTCAAGCTAATTTTTGTGGACGGCCTGCGCCCCGAGCGAATCATTGCCACTACCTTCACCAGAAAAGCGGCCGCGGAACTGCGCTCTCGAATATTGTCGTGGGGATATTCGATTCTGTCACATGTTCGCGGGGATGCAAACAATGACGCCCAGTCGATGGCGTGGTTGCGGAGTATTGACATCAATGCGGTTAAGGTGGGCACGTTAGACTCCCTTTCCGAAGAATTCCTCACCGACACGCGACTCCCCGGCACCATCACACCGACCACAATAGAGGCATTTCTGGCGTCAGGCATGATGTTGCGCTATGGGTTGTTTGCCAATGGACGGCATACGAACCAGCAATTGCGCGGGTTTCTTACGTCAATTACGCCGAGTCTGTGGGGCACTCAGAACGTTGCTTGGATGACGAGAGTGGCTCTGTCCTTTGCGGATCGCGTCCGCCATGACGCGATTGACTTGCGGACGTTTTCTGCACTCGGAGCGGGTCAAAGAGTCCTAGCGGAGACCGTCGCAGACTATTTCACTCACCTAGAGCAAAACCACTACGCTGACTTTGGCAGGTTGGAACAACTGTTCTTGGAGCGAATCCTCGCCGGTGACTTGAGACGGTTGACGGATTCATTAGAAGCCATTCTTGTGGACGAGTTCCAGGATACAAACTACTTGCAGGAGCAGATTTACTTCAGCTTGGTCCGCGCGAGCAACGCCAGTCTCACCGTTGTTGGTGACGACGATCAGTCCATTTTTAGGTTCAGAGGCGCGACGGTAGAGATCTTTGCAGCATTCGAATCTAGAATCGTCAGCAGTCTGGGAGTTACCAACTGCCCTCAGCGAGTCAACCTGAACCGCAACTACAGGTCTGGCCGGCGGATTGTGGAATTGTGCAATTCCTTTGTGCAGTTGGACGCGGGTTATCAGGCCGCTCGGGTAGTTGGTAAATTGCCGTTAATCGCTTCTGCTTCTCACGCGGATTTGTCTGACAGTCCTGTCCTCGGGATGTTCCGGTCAGACATCCACACTCTCGCAACTGATCTTGGGAATTTGTTGCACAGCGTTTTCAGAGGCAATGGCTTTGAAGTGGCCGTTTCCAATCGCACGTTCACCATAAGCCGCGCACATGACGGCGATTTCGGCGACAGCGTTCTGCTCACTCACAGCGCAGACGAGTTCACAGATGACGACCCGACCAAGCCAAGATTGCCAGTGCTCCTTCGTAATGCTTTGGAAACTCAGTATGAAGTGCCCGTGTTCAATCCTCGGGGGAGAAGCCTTTCGCAAATCCCAAGCGTACAGCGGCTTTTGGGTTTAGCGTTAGAATGCATAGACCCGAACGGGACGATTCAGCAGAACAGTGGGTTCATCTCTCCTGCGGTAATTGCTACGTTGAATCTCTGGCGTGGAATTGGGCAGCAGTTTGCGGCAACTAACCCCCTCCCCGGAGGTCTCCAAGCATTTCTAGCAAACTGGCAGACGCGCACTGTCGGGGCAGGAAGTGGAATGAGCCGCTGGCCCCCGGAATGGCCGCTGCTTGAATTACTCTTCACCCTGATTACTTGGTTGCCTGAATTTCAAGTGGCGCCCGAAGGGCAGGTTTATTTAGAGGCAATCGCAAGAACGATCTCAGAAGCGAGCCAGCTTGGATCGTTTAATTCTATGGTTGTCAGCGGCCAGTACAATATGCCATCGGTAAAACAATTGGTTAGAGGCGTTTTCGAACCGATTGCCGCAGGGATGGTTACGGTTGATGAGGAAATAATGCCATATGTCCCACGTAGCTATTTTCCGATCATGACAATTCATCAAGCGAAAGGATTGGAGTTTCCATTGGTAGTCGTGGACATAGGAAGTCGTTGGAAAACAAATCATGCGAAACAAGCTCCGCTCAGGTTCCCCTCGCAAGGTGATGGCATTCACATGATCGAAGATTGCATCGCGCCATATTGCCCGGTCGGGAACGCCCGTACGCAACGCACGCAAGTCGAACGCGCATGGGATGACCTTCGTCGCCTCTACTTTGTCAGCTACAGCCGCGCACAGAACGTATTGCTGTTGGTCGGCCTAACTACTCAGATCAGAATTAAGCCTGTAAGATCAGTAGCCACCGGCGATACCACGACCGCACCACGTAGCTTAGATTTTGTTCCAAGGGAGCAATGGCACTCGGGAATGGCATTTAACACCGTGGCTCTGATTTAACGGGCCGGAGAAAACTTTCGGTATGCTCGGAACTAGAGGATTACCGTTCGAAGTACCGGCGTACAGCCTCACCGGAGACATTCTGGCATTTCAGAGGTGTCCACTTCAGTATCGTTACTACAATGGAAGCTCCCTGCCTCCCTCCCGGCCAGTGCAGATGTGGACCGGAGAGTTCATTCACGGAGTGCTAGAAGAAGCCTATCGATACTGGCAGTTGCATCACCCGCCATTTCCATGGCCGTACACCGAACCGGGCTGGCCTGCCAGCGAAGATCCTCCAAATCAGCAGGGGAACGACATTGGAAAGTTGGGCCAGAGAGTTGAAATACGGCTCGCGGCGAGTGGAAAGACTTCTCGCAATAGGAACGCGCGACTCGCAGCATACTCGCGTGTGAGAGCAACCATAAACATATTGGGCGAGCACCTCTTTCCCCTCATAACCGCAGCAGAAGAAAGAATTTCTGGAACACGTGAAATGCCGCCCGCTCCCGCAGGGCAGGTAGCCAGAGGAGATCGATACGAACTAACGGGAATCGTGGACGTGATCTCGAGCGTAGTGCTTGGGCAACAGACAGCGAATCCCATCGTGCAACTTATTCAGGCTTCTTTGCCGACGACTCCTGCCGGAGAATATGATGTCATCGTTGATTACAAGGGTTTAAGGCGGCCACCGATAGGGTCGCAATTCAGATCGCACTTCGAGTGGCAGGTGCAGACTTACGCGTGGCTCCGTGGGCAGATGCCCGGAGTCCGACCAGTTGGTGCAGGAGTGCTAATTTTCGTAAACGAACTAGAACCTTCTCAAGGTGACATTGAAGAATTGCAAGATGAGTTGCGCAACGGAACTGCTGATGTGGTTCCACCCAACGGTAGTCAGGACTACTATGCTATCCATCGTTATTCGGCACAAAATCCAGTGCCGACCCTGACTCTCGATTTCAAGTTGCGTAGGGCCATCAAAGTCATCGATGTTTCCGACAGTTTATTGGCAAACGCTTTGAATGAAATAGACGGGGTCGTCACCCAGATAGAATCGTCTGCCTTCGTCGAGCACAACACAGGAAACATACCCACTCACTGGCGTGCGTGTGGTGGTCCAAACGATTGCTCCGCTTGCGATTTTGTGCACTTCTGCCCTTCTCCGCATGGACATCGTGATCCGAACGACCCGCCAAGGCCACTGCCGCCTGCTCCGGGATAAAGCAGAGGATAATCCAGATGACAGACCGTCAAGCTTTTCTGGTGGAGATGTACAAGAAGATGTGGGACAACATTGACCGCCACATCATCGTGGTTTGGCAGTCTGTTGGCGTGCTGGCTGGCGCTCTCGCTACTTTCGCGATCGCAGATCAGAAGAACATGTTTTTCGTGCTGGATTATGCGACGGCTTTCGTTGTGCTTACAGCCGCGTGGCAATTGGCACATGTCTTTGATGCAAACTTCTGGTACAACCGCAATCTGCTAATCGTCGCGAACATCGAACGGCAGTTTCTGGAGCCGAGAGATAGTCAAGAAATCCATCTGTATTTCAAAAAGCATCGTGATAGCACTGACATGCTGGGCCACCTGAAGGTCCAACGGTTTTTCGGAATTGCAGTCCTTGCACTCGTCCTGATCAGACACCTGGCGTTGCGAGTATTGCCGGGCATATGCAGTCCGTGGTCGAACTTTGAGTGGCAGAGAGCCTTGCCTTATTTGGCTGTGGGGGGCGGAGGGTGGTTCTTGTACAAACTGACGAAACAGCAACGGGACAGCTACGACAAGTTGAAGGAAGGTTCTCCCGGAAAAGAAATGACGATGTTGCCAGTCGCCACTCCAGAAAGCGTACCGAGCGTCAAACCATGAAACTAAAGCGGCTTGACTATGCGAAAGGCTTCGAACGTTCTTTTCACTTGGGCCTGCGAGTGCGCTCTCGCCGCGTCGTCGCTGCCTTCCAGATATGCCATCGTGGTTTCGAGATCGCTGTGCGCAACCAATTGCTGACAGATCGCGAGATCAACTTCCTAGATAACTAGTTCCATGTTGATCAGCCAATGCAGCCTGATCCAGACGGAACTGAGTTCCGCATTACCAATGCGTGAACCTGAAATCCGGCACACAACTAGCGCACAGGCAACTCGAATGATCAGGTTTAAGGTGCGCACGAGAGAGAGTTCGGCTGATGGGCCGTCAGTCATCCATTCGGGCTGATCCTTTTTCTTCGTTATACCACCAATGTGTTGCCTGGATATTTTCCGGATGATCATCACGCCACGCTCCTCCCATCCCTTTGGGATTCCTGTGATCTGGAACTACATCAGAGTAAT
>Ga0335072_10002574_pt1 | contig 27997 bp, 26 predicted proteins | sample Lox_Sample_21_FD_206725 | JGI IMG/M metagenome (GOLD analysis project Ga0335072, IMG submission 206725) | Soil microbial communities from Loxahatchee National Wildlife Refuge, Florida, United States - Lox_Sample_2.1 | ecosystem: Environmental > Terrestrial > Soil > Wetlands | place: USA... | reverse complement strand
GTATCGCGAGCTGTTCGAAGGCTAATTGAGGTGCGCGGGGCCAGGCGCCGCTGAAAGACTGCGCGCATGCCGCAGGCGGAAGTGTCGGACGGGGTTTCCATCGCGTATGACACGTTCGGAGAACCCGGTGATCCGCCCGTCTTGCTCGTGATTGGCTTCGGAGCGCAGCTGATCGGGTGGCACGACGGGTTCTGCGCAATGCTCGCGGGGCGCGGCCGGTACGTGATCCGCTACGACAACCGTGACTGCGGCCTGTCCACCCGATTCGACGACCGCCCGGTCGACATGGCCGAGTTCATAGCGGCGGTGAGCAGCGGCGACATTGCCGCCGCGCAGGCCATGGCCCCGTACTCGCTGCGAGACATGGCCGATGACGGCCTGGGCCTGCTCACCGCGCTGGGGATCACGCAGGCGCACGTCGTCGGGTCCTCGATGGGCGCGATGATCGCCCAGACCATGGCCATCGCGCACCCCGACCGGGTGCTGACGCTCACCTCGATGATGTCCTCGACCGGGGAACCAGAGTACGGCCGGTCCGCTCCGGCCGCCCGGCAAGCCCTCTTCGCCCCGCAGCCAGCCGACCGGGAGGGCTATATCGGCGCCTCCGAGAAACAAATGACCTGGGCATCCAGTCGCTACGGCAACGTGGACGCGATCAGGGAACTCGCCGCGCGGAGCTATGACCGCGCCTACTACCCGGCGGGCGCGGGCCGTCAGCTCGCCGCCATGATCTTGGCCGGCTCCCGCGCGGAAGCGCTGCGGACCCTGACCGTGCCGACCCTCGTGATCCACGGCCTGGACGACACGCTGATCGACCCCAGCGGCGGCAGGCGCACCGCCGAGCTCGTCCCCGGCGCCGCGCTGCTGCTGGTCCCGGACATGGGACATGACCGACCCCGTGAGCTGTGGGCGGACCTGTGCGACGCCATTGAGGCGCACACCCGACGGTAGAACGACCAGACGCCCGGACAGCTACCGGCCAGAAGGATCAGGCGTCGCGCTCAATCGGGCAGCTCATGCACCGAGGCCCGCCGCGTCCCCGGCCGAGCTCGCTGCCCGGGACGGTGATCACCTCGATGCCGTGATCCTGCAGGTACAGGTTGCTGGTGACGTTCCGCTCGTAGGCCACCACCACGCCCGGCGACACCGCGAGCACGTTGCAGCCGTCGTCCCACTGCTCGCGCGACGCCGAGTGCACGTCCTGGACCGCCGTCAGCACGGTGATCGAGGGCAAGTCCAGAACAGCCGCGATCGCCCGGTGCATGTCCTGCGGCGGGTGATCGGTGACCTTCAGCTCGCTCGCCGTGGCACCGGGCTCGACCGTGTAAGACGGCAGCATCCCCATCCCCGCGTACTTGCAGAAGACCCCGTAGTCGGCCATGGTCAGCATCGTGTCCAGGTGCATGAAGGCGCGCGCCTTGGGCATGTCGATCGCGACCAGGCAGCGGGCCGCCCCGGCCGCGAACAGCCGGCTGGCCAGCATCTCGACCGCCTGCGGGGTGGTCCGCTCGCTCATTCCCACCAGCACCGCGCCGTTGCCGATGACCAGCACGTCGCCGCCCTCGATGGTGGCCGGGGCCGCCTCCGCCCCGTGGTACCAGACGTCGAAATCGGCCGCCGCGAACATCGGGTGCCAACGGTAGATGGCCTCGTCGCTGACCGTCTCCGGCATCCGGGCCGGCCGGTTCATCGCGTTGACCGACACGCCGCCGTAGATCCAGCAGGACGTGTCCCGCTGGTAGAGCAGGTTCGGCAGCGGCGCGAGCACGAACCCGTCCGGATCGAGGGAGTGGAAGGCGATGCTCTTCGGCGACGGCCCGATCTCGGCGATCTCCCGCTTGGTGATGCCGCCCGCCAGGTAGCGGGCGAGCCCGGCCGAGTCGAGCCCGTCCATCGCCGCCCGCAGGGTCGCGGCCGCCAGCGGCCCGTGCCAGCGCGGGTCGAACAGCCGGTCCAGGATGTAGCCGCGTGCCTCCGGGATGTCCAGGGTCTGCGCCAGCAGGTCGCCGTAGTAGTGCACCACCACCCCGCGCGAGCGCAGGACCTCGGCGAACGCGTCGTGCTCGGCCTGCGCCCGGCTCACCCACAGCATGTCGTCGAACAGCAGGTCCGAGATGTTGTCCGGGGTCAGCCGCTTGAGCTCCAGGTCCGGGCGGTGCAGGATCACCTGCCGCAGGCGGCCGACCTCAGAATCCACATGGAACATGAAACCCCACTCAGAACTGGTCCGTCGTTGCGACCAGCCTAAGCTCACGTGGTGACCAGCACGATGCCGATCGCGGCGAGCGCTAGGCCGGCCCGCTGAATCCAGCGCAGCCGCTCGCCGAGCACCGCCCGCGCCAGCAGCACCGTGAACCCGGGGTAGAGCGAGGCCAGCACCACCGCCAGGCCGAACGCGCCGGTTCTGGTGGCCGCCACGTAGCAGATGTTGGCGACGACGTCGATGGCGCGGGCTCCGGCCGCGGCCAGCAGCAGGCGGCCGTCCGCGCCGCGCGGCGACAGGCTTCGCCGCAGCACGGACGCGGCGATCAGCACGACCGCGAGCTCGCCGATCCGCCCGGCCGCCACCGGCCAGAACTCGCCGGACTCGCCGGCGTTGCGGATGAGCAGGAAGAACAGCCCGAACGCGGCGCCCGAGACCACGCCGTAGCCGATGGCCCGGCCGCGCCCCGGCCGGCGCGCGCGCCCCGCCGCGCCAGAGGTGCCGGCGTCGTCGCCGGCCGAGCTCGTCATCACGATCGCGACCAGGCAGAGCACCGCCCCCGTGTAGACGCCAAGCCCCGGCCGTTCGCCCTCGGCCAGCGCCACCCCGACTGGCAGCACGGTGGACACCAGCCCGGCGACTGGCGCGACCACACTCATCGGCCCGGTCGCCAGCCCGATGTAGAAGATGATCAGGCCGCCCCCGCCGATCAGCCCGGCGCTGATTCCCCAGGCCAGGCCGGCCAGGCCGACGTGGCCAGGGGACGCCACGGCGACGGCCAGCGCGACAACCAGCCCGGCCGCGTCGGCCAGCAGGAGGACCGGCAGCACCGGGAGCCTGCGGGTCGCCATCCCGCCGAGGAAGTCACCGCTGCCGTAGAGGATGGCGGCGGCGAGCCCAAGGAAGATCACCATGACGTGCACCTCCGATGATCGGTCGTGCCTGTGGTGACTAGTAAAATCACTTTATAGGTCACGTGGAGACCGGTCAACGGCTTTAGATGGTCATGAATGATAAGCTCGTCCCATGACGATGCCGTCGTGGGTGTCCAGCGAGGAGAGCAAGCCGGCCCCGATGCCGCTGCTGCTCGTGCAGTCGTTCGTCAACACCTGGGACGGCGACCGCAACTCCGACCTGCTGCTTGACCCCGCCTCCGCCCGCGACTGGCTGACCGCGGCGGGCCTCTGGGACGCCGACCGCGCGCCCGATCCGGCCGAGTTGCACCGCGCCCGCGCCGTCCGCGAGGGCATCCGGGCGATGCTGACGGCGAACAGCGGCGGGCCCGCTCCCGCTCCCGCCGATCTCGAGACGCTGCAGGCCGTCGCCCGCACCGAACGGCCCGCGGTCCAGGTTGACCCGGACGGGCATGTCACCCTCGGCGCCGACCCCGCCGACGGGCCCGACGCGAGCCTGCTCACCCTGCTGCTGGTGGTCCGCGACGCGCAGCGGGACGGCACCTGGCAGCGGCTGAAGGCGTGCGGCAACCCCGACTGCCGGTGGGCCTTCTACGACCGGTCCCACAGCCAGGTCGGTGCCTGGTGCGACATGGCCACCTGCGGCAACCGGATCAAGAACCGCAGGCTCAGGCAGCGTCCGCGATGACCCCGATGCCGCCGGACGCGGCCGGCCAGCCGCTAGCCGAGCACCAGCAGCTTCCCGCCGACGATCAGCGCGCCCGCCGTCCCCGCCAGCCACACCAGTGACCACAGTGTGCCTGGCAGGTGGGTAGGTTTTCCGGCCAACAATCTGTAATGGTTTTCATTTTCATGTAAGAATGGATGCTGTCGCCAACCGCAGGTGGCCGCCATCGTCGCGGCCGGAGAGAAGGGACACCACCATGTCGCTAGCAGTTCCGGCGGACTTGCTCGGGCAGGCGCAGCGGGGCGAGGTCGATGACGAGGCATTCCTGGACTGCGTCCGTTCCTCGCTGCCTTACGCCTGGACCGTGATCGGCGGGCTGATCACCGACCTCGGCGCGAGCGAGGCGCCGTTCGCCGACAACCAGACGCCACCCCCGGACGAGGCCGCCCGCGGGCAGCTGCTGCGGCTGATGGCGAGCGATGCGATGCGCGCCGCGGTCGAACGGCACTACGGCGTGCGGCTCGCGTTCCAGAACTGCCGCCGCGCTGCCGTCTTCCGCCCGGAGGCGGCCGCCGCGCTCGCGGAGTTCGCGTCCGCCCGGTCCCAGCTGCTCAACCAGAGCCCCGAGCTCGTCAACTGCTAGCCCGCGTCGCGGACGGCGGTAGGGGCGGCCACGGCCCGTTCCCGGTGGCTCCGTCCTAGGTCGTGGACGCGTGCGGTCGGACGGCCACGAGGTAGCGAAGCAGCGGCAGCTTGCCCCAGGATTCAATCTGGTATCCGGCCGTCGTCGCCAGGTTGCCCATCGGGTCGGACTCGGGCGCGCCCGGCCGCGCACCCCGGCCGGGCAACTGCGGCAGCGGTCCCAGGTCCGCGGCCAGCAGACGGCCGCCGGGCCTGGTAACCCGGTACATCTCGGCGAAGGCGGCCGGGCGCTGACGCTTCGGAATATGGTGCAGGGCCAGCGTGCAGGTGACGACGTCGAACGACGCGTCCGGCAGATCCAGCTGCTGCGCGACGCCGACGGTGAAGGTCATGCCGGGACGGGCGTGCCGTCGCGCGTAGGCGATGGCCGGCTCCGACGGGTCAACCCCGGTCACCCGGACCGACGGGCCCGCGGCGGCCAGCCGGCTGGCCAGATACCCGCTGCTGGACCCGACGTCCAGCACCGAGTCGCCCGGTCGCACTCCGCTCAGCGTGACCAGCCGGTCGTAGACCCGGCCGCGTCGGCCGGTGAACATGATGTGGTTCATCGCCGCGTTGACGCGGAAGGCGCGCAGCGTGATGCCGGTGTCGCCCCGGCCCTGCGGCCGGGCCTTGCTCGGGTGAGATGTCGTCATGGGATCGATGCTGCCGGACCACGGCCGGCCTGTCGTCGTCCGCCGGAACCGACTTCCCGCTGCTCCGGGCGTCTACCGCCGAGCCCCGCCCTACGACGCCGGGAGTATCGGACCCGGACGCGGTTTCACCGATTGCCCGCCGCTGGCGCCGGCCAGCTGTTGTGCGATGTCGGCGGGCACCTGCAGGCCGACCGTGCGCAGGTCGCTGACGAGGCGCGCGGCGAGTGGGTCGGGCGCAGTCGCGGTGATGGCGACGAGGCGTCGTCTCCATCGCGGCTCGAGCGGCCGGACCGCCCCGGAGAAGCCGGCCGCGATGGCGCTGACCGGCACGACGGTGACCCCCAGCCCTGCCGCCGCCAGCTGGGGAGCGTGGCTGGTCACGGCGGTGCGGACCACGACAGAGCCGCGCAGGTCGAGGTCTTCCAGATGGCTCTCGATCCACGTGCCGAGCCGGTTTTCCGGTGTGAAGTGCACGAACGGCTGGCCTTGGAGATCCCGGGGCCGGATGGCATCCCGGGCGGCGAGCGGGTGCCGGGGCGGGAGGGCGACGACGACCTCCTCTTCGGCCACGGTGATTGCCTCGAACCCGGCCTCGTCAAAGAGCAGGTCGGGGAAGAGCAGGAGGTCGGCCTCGCCGGACTCCAGCAGGGCGAAGGCAGTCTCCGGGTCCGTGCTCTCGCGGAGGGCGACCGTGACGTCGGGGCGGTCGACGTTCCAGCGGGTCAGCACGGGGGCCAGCAAAGCCACGGTGAGGCTCTGCGCGCACACCACCCGGATGGCGCCCCCGACCCCCTGGCCGACCGCGCGGGCAAGCCGGACGGCGTCGTCGGCCGCGGCCACGGCCCGGCGGGCCTCGGGCACCGCTGCCCGCCCGGCCGGGGTGAGGCGCACGCCGCGGCGCTCGCGGGTCAGCAGTGCCGTCCCGGCTTCCCGCTCGAGGACCGCCAGCTGATGCGAGATCGCGGGCTGCGACAGATGCAGGTGCTGGGCGGCGCGGGTCACCGATCCCAGGTCGGCCACCGCGAGCAGGCACTCGAGCGCTCTCATACTTGCCATAAGAGAAATCTATCGTAACTCGCATTTTTATCGATTACCAGACGGGAAGGACGCATCTCCGTCACTGGTTGGACTGGCCGACGGGGACGGGCGCACCGCCTGTCCCGTACGACGCGAGGAGCACTCAGCATGAGCACCATCAGCATCATCGGCACGGGAAACATGGCCCGCATCCTGGCCGACCGCGCGCTCGATGGCGGCAACGCCGTCGAGGTCATCGGCCGCGACCCGGCCAAGGCGGCCGACCTGGCGAGCGCGCTCGGCCGTGGCGCCACGACGGGGGAATTCGGCGTCGCCCCGGTGGGGGAGATCGTCATCCTCGCCGTGTCCTACGCCAGCGCCGCGCCGGTCGTCAGCAAGTACGGGGACGCGCTGGCGGGCAAGGTCATCGTCGACCTCAGCAACCCGTTCAACCCCGGCGCCACCGGGCTGACGACCCCGGTCGGCGTCTCCGCCGCGCAGCAGACCGCGACGGCCGCCCCGGTCGGCGCCAGCGTCGTCAAGGCGTTCAACGCCATCTTCGGCAACGTCCTGGCCCAGGGCCGCCCGCTGGACGTGTTCATCGCCGGCGACGACGCGCAGGCCAAGGCGAGCGTGTCGGCGTTCATCGAGAGCATCGGCCTGCGTCCGCTGGACGCCGGCCCTCTGGCGATGGCGCGCTGGCTGGAGGGAGCGGGCCTGCTGATGATGGGTCTGGGCCGCCACGGCGTGGGGAACTACGGCTTCTCCCTTGGCGTCAGCCTCCCCGACTGAGCGCGCACTCTCCACGAAGGAGCTCCCATGGTTGCGACCGGATCCACGCCAAGCCGCCCGGGCACGCAGACCGGCGGCACCCGGCCCGGCGCCCCCGGGCTGGCTGGCCAGCGGACGGAGTCCGGGCCCGGTGACCGGATACCGCCGCTGGTCTACATCCTCGGCGGGGTGATCTTCCTGATGGGCACGACCGAGTTCATGGTCGCGGGCCTGCTGCCGGAGATATCGTCCGGACTGCACGTGAGCGTGGGCCGGACCGGACTGCTGATCACGGCCTTCGCCGCCGGAATGATCGTCGGCGCCCCGACCATGTCGATGGCGACGCTGCGGATGCCGCGCCGTCTCGCCCTGATGCTGGCGCTGGCGGTGTTCGCCGCCGGGCACGTGGTCGCGGCGCTCAGCTCCTCGTTCTGGCTGCTGCTCGGCGCCCGGTTCGTGACGGCCATTGCCGTGGGCGCGTTCTGGGCGGTGGGAGCGGCGATCGCCACCGGGGCGGCGGGCCCGCGAGCGCGGGCACGGGCCATGGGCGTGCTGGTGGGCGGTCTCACGCTGGCGAACGTCATCGGGGTCCCGCTCGGCACCGCCTTCGGGGAGGCTCTGGGCTGGCGCGGCCCGTTCTGGATCCTGGCCGGGCTCGCCCTGGTGGCGATGCCCGTGATCGCGCGGCGGGTGCCGGCCGGCGGCGGGCGCGCTGGCCAGTCGGTGCGCGCCGAGATCGGCACCCTGCGCCAGGTCCGCGTGTGGGTCGTGTTGCTGGCCATCGCGCTGTTCGAGGCCGGGATGATAGCGGCCTACAGTTACGTCTCACCGCTGCTGACGAACCGGGCCGGGCTGCCGGAGAAGCTCGTGCCGCTGGCGTTGCTCGGCTTCGGGGCCGGGGCACTGGCCGGCACGATGACAGGCGGGCGGCTCGGTGACCGCCGACCGTACCGCACGGCGATCCCGGCGGCGGTGCTGACCGCCTGCGTGCTCGCGGCGACGGCGCTGTGGGCGTCCAACGTCCCGGCCGCGATCTCGCTCGTGGTGCTGCTCGGCGCGACCGCGTTCGTGCTGACGCCGATCCTGGTCGCCCAGGCGCTGCACGCCGCCAGCGAGGCCCCGACGCTGGTGTCCGCGCTGGCCACGTCGGCGTTCAACGTCGGGAACGCGGCCGGATCCTGGCTCGGCGGCCTCGCGCTGTCCAGCAGCCTCGGCCTGCGCGGTCCAGCGCTGACCGGGCTTGCCCTCACGCTGGCCTCGATCGCGCCGCTTGCCGCGCTCGCCGTTTTCCGTTCCTCGGTATCCCGGCACCGGCCCTTAGCATCCCGGCGCTGGTCCTTAGCCAGCCGCCACGGCGCAACCGGATCCCGGCAGCCTCGACCTCAGGCCTGGCTGCCGGGATCACCCGCTGAACAGAGACCGGGCGCCGCCCGGGGTCAGGACGACGGCTGCGGGACGATCCTGATGTAGGGCTTGGGCTCGGACCAGGTGCCGAAGATCTCCTTGGCCTGGTCGTTGGAGACAGAGCCGGCGATGACGACGTCCTCGCCCTGCTTCCAGTTGGCCGGCGTGGCGACCTTGTTCTTCGCGGTCAGCTGGAGCGAGTCGATGACCCTCAGGATCTCGTCGAAGTTGCGGCCGGTCGTCATCGAGTAGAGCATGATCATTTTGATCTTCTTGTCCGGCCCGATCACGAACACGCCGCGCACGGTCTGGTTGTCCGCCGCCGTGCGGTCGGCCGGATCGCCGCTGACGTCGGCACCCAGCATCCCGTAGGCCTTGGAGATGGCGAAGTCGACGTCGCCGATCATCGGGTAGTTCGGGGCGGTGCCCTGAGTTTCCTCGATGTCCGCGGCCCAGGCGGCGTGCTTGTCGAGCGGGTCGACCGACAACGCCAGGATCTTCACGCCGCGCTTGTCGAACTCCGGCTTGATCGAGGCCATGTAGCCGAGTTCGGTCGTGCAGATCGGCGTGAAGTCCTTCGGGTGCGAGAAGAGCACCGCCCAGGAATCGCCGATCCAGTCGTGGAAGTTGATCGTGCCTTCGGTGGTCTCGGCGGTGAAGTCCGGGGCGGTATCGCCGATCGTCAAGCTCATCGTGAATCTCCGTTCGATAGCGGTAGGTCCGATGCCGGAAACTTTAGGCATCCAGCGTTCCCTGGACGTTTCCCTGGCCCCACATCCCGGCCGATTATATCGGGAATATCGCCGACGGTCTGGACGCCCCATCAGCGCACAGACCCGGGGCGCTCAGCCGCCCGCGCTCACTCGCCGCGCCACACCGGGTCGCGCTTCTCCGCGAAGGCGGTCGCGCCCTCCCTGGCATCGTTCGAGCTGAAGACCGGCGCCGTGATCTCCGCCTGCCGCTGCCAGCCCTCGGCCAGCGTCCAGTCCTGCCCCGCCCGCGCGATCTCCTTGGACGCGATCAGTGCGAGCGGCCCGTTACGCGAGATGGCGCCCGCGAGATCAAGCGCCGCAGCCAGCGCCTTGCCGTCGTCGACGACGCGGTTCACCAGGCCGACGTGGGCCGCCCGCTCCGCATCGATGGGATCTCCGGTGAGCAGCAGCTCGAGCGCGATCGCCTGGGGCAGCCGCCGCGATAGCAGCAGCGCGCCCCCGGCCGCGGCCACCAGCGACCGCTTGACCTCGGGCACGCCGAAGCGGGCCGACCGCGACGCCACCACCAGGTCGCACGCCAGCATGAGCTCGAACCCGCCCGCCAGCGCCCAGCCCTCGACCGCCGCGATCATCGGCTTCCGCGGCGGCGTCTCGGTGATCCCGCACAGCCCGCGGCCCCGGAAGGACGGTGACTCGCCCCGCAGGAACGCCTTGAGATCCATCCCGGCCGAGAACACACCGCCCGCGCCGGTGAGGACGCCGACCCGAAGCTCGGAGTCCGCGTCGAGCTCGTCTACGGCGTCTCTGATACCGGTGGCAACGCGGAGGTTGAGGGCGTTCTTCGCCTGCGGGCGGTTGATCGTGATCACCAGGACGCTGCCGCGCCGCTCGCTGATAACTTCGTCTTGTTCCACCGGTCTGACCCTATTTTGATTTGCCCGGCCTTACCAGTCCGGACTCGTACGCGAGGACCACGATCTGCACCCGGTCGCGCAGCCCGAGCTTGGCCAGGATCCGCCCGACGTGCGACTTGACCGTGGTCTCGGAGACGAACAGCGACGCGGCGATCTCGGTGTTGGACAGTCCCTGGGCCACCACCGCCAGCACCTCCCGCTCGCGTTCGGTCAGCGACGCCAGCTGCGGGTAGCGGTCGGCCTGGTCGCCGGCGGCGTCGGCGACCGGGAGCTGCTGCGCGTACTCCTCGAGTAGGCGGCGCGTCACCCGCGGCGAGACCACAGCGTCACCAGACGCCACGGTCCGGACGGCGGCGACGAGCTCGTGCGGGCGGACGTCCTTGAGCAGGAAGCCACTGGCGCCGGCCTGCAGCGCGCCGAAGGCGTACTCGTCGAGGTCAAAGGTGGTGAGCACGAGCACCCGCACGCCCGGCTCGGCCGCGGTGATCCGCCTGGTCGCCTCGATCCCGTCGGTGCCCGGCATCCGGATATCCATCAGCACCACGTCCGGCTGGATGCGACGGGCGAGTTCGACGGCCTCGGCGCCGTCGCCGGCCTCCCCGGCGACGGTCACGCCGTCCTCCGCCTCCAGGATCATCCGGAAGCCGCGGCGCAGCAACGGCTGGTCGTCCGCCAGCAGCACCGAGATCACGCCGCCTGCCCCGCAGGCTGGTCGCAGCGCAGGGTCGTCGAGACCGTCCAGCCGCCGCCGGGAGCCGGGCCCGCCAGCAGAGTGCCTCCGTGCAATGCCGCCCGCTCGCGCATCCCGTCGATTCCGTGCCCCCGCGCGGCCGTCGCCCGCGGCGCGGGAGCGGTCCCGTCGTCGTCGACACGCACGTGCACCAGGGGGGCGTCGTAGCCGATGGTGACCGACGCGCGGCCGGCCGAGGCATGCCGGATCGTGTTCGTCAGCGCCTCCTGGACGATGCGGTAGACGGTCAGCCCGGCGGCGGCGCCGAGCGGGAACGGCGCGCCCTCGATAACGAGGTCCACCGGCAGCCCGGTGGCCCTGACCCGCTCGGCCAGCGCGCCGAGCCCGGCCACACCCGGCTGCGGCTCGAGCCCTGGCCGCCGTTCGCTGTCCCGCAGCACCCCGAACATGGCCCGCATATCCGACAGGGCGCTGCGGCCGACCTCCGAGACCTCGGTCATCGCCTCGGCGCCGCGCTCCGGATCGGCGCGGCTGACGACCGCGGCCGCGTCGGCCAGCGTGATGACGACCGACAGGCTGTGCGACACGATGTCATGCAGCTCGCGGGCGATGCGGGTGCGCTCGGCCGCCGCCGAGATCACCGCCTGCTGGTCCCGCTCGATCTCGAGCCGCCGGGCGCGCTCGTCCATCCAGGCCAGGTACCGGCTGCCCGAGGCCACCGTCCGCCCGGCGAACAGCGCTGCCACCACGGTCGCGGACAGGAACAGCAGCGATCGTGGCAGCGTCCCGGCCGGCGTCCACCGGACCGCCGCCATGATCACCCCGACCTCGAGCAGGCCGGCCGCCGCCGCGGCGCGGAGCCGGGACTCGTGGGCGGCGACCGTGTAGAGCGCGACGAGCAGCGCCGCGTCGCCGAGCAGCGGCACGTTCAGCAGCCACTGGCCGAACGCGATCGCGCAGACGGCCAGGAAGACCGCCATCGGCCAGATCCGCCGGACCACGAGCGGGGCGATGAGCGCGGCCTGGATCAGCGCCGTGTCCAGCCGGGCGAACGGCGAGCCGACCAACCACACGGTCGACAGGGCAAGCAGCACCGCCGCCGCGAGCACGTCGGCCGCGACCCGATGCGCGAGCGCGAGCCGGATGCCCCGGCCGAACAGCCCGCGAGTGATTTCGTCGGATGGCTGGAGCTCCGTCCGCTGCAGCCCGATGAACTCGGTTAGTGTGCTCAAGGCGCGTCCTTCGTGGTCACTTACCGGCAGCGTACCCGCGATCACCGTCCGCCTAGAGGATGAGTTTGCGGGCGGCCGATCTCGTCCTCAGGGAGGTTTCGCGCGCGGTGGGCAGCGGTCTAGGTTTGCTTACCGTCACCTGACGTGTCGCCGAAACGGGAGGGATCTTGGCCGCCCAGCCACTGTCATTGTCGAAGCGTGCGCCAATCGCGGCCAAGGTGCCGGAGATCACCCTGCTGTTCTGGGTGATCAAGCTGCTCACCACCGCCGGCGGCGAGGCGACCTCCGACTACCTGGCTCTCGGCAGCCACCTGGTCGGCGGCGTGGTCGAGGTGGGTCTGCTCCTGATCGGGCTGGTCTGGCAGTTCAGCACCCGCCGCTACACGGCCGCCGCCTACTGGTTCCTTGCCTACGCGATCGCGATCTTCGGCACCGGCGTCTCCGACACGCTGCACCTGTCGTTCGGGCTGCCGTACGCGGCGACCACGATCTTGTGGGCAGTGGTGCTGGCGGGCGTGTTCTGGTTCTGGTACCGCAGCGAGGGCACGCTGTCGATCCACAGCATCACCACCACCCGGCGGGAGTGCTACTACTGGGCCACCGTGTTCGCCACCTTCGCGCTCGGCACCGCCCTCGGCGACTTCACCGCGACCTCGCTCGGTCTCGGCTACCTGGCCTCGGTGTTCCTGTTCGCCGTGGTCATCGCGATCCCGGCCGTGTGCTGGTGGAAGTTCCGGATGAATGCGATCCTGGCCTTCTGGATTGCCTACGTTGTCACCCGGCCGCTCGGCGCCTCGGTCGCCGACTACCTCAGCAAGCCGCCGTCGACCAGCGGGGCCGGCTTCGGCGATGGCCGGATCGCCGTGATCATGACGATCGCGGTCGCCATCGGAGTCTGCTACCTCACCCTCACCAGAAGCGACATCCAGCAGCCGGTGGAGCAGGCGCGGATGCCCGCTCGCCACCGCTGAACTAACTGACTACCGGGCCTGAGGGGTCAGCCATGCAGGGGTTCTTGATACACGCCGGCTACCCGGCGATCATTCTGCTCGCCTTCCTCGAGGCGTGCTGCATTCCGATCTCGTCGGAGGTCATCTTCGGGTTCGCCGGCGTGCTCGCCTACGAGGGCCACCTGAACCTGGCGCTGGTCATCATCCTCGGCGTGCTCGCGGAGATGGCGGGGTCGTTCGTCTCCTACACGGTGGGACGGGTGGCCGAGCGCCCGGTGATCGAGCGACTGGGCCGCTACGTTCTCATCACCCGGCGGGATATCAGCCGGACCGAGCAATTCCTGGCCGGCCGCGGCGGCTGGGCGATCCCGGTCGGGCGAGTGATCCCGGTCCTGCGCTCGTTCACCTCGCTGGTGGCGGGCATCGCGGGCGTGCCGGCCCTGCGGTTCGGGATCCTGTGCCTGATCGGCACCGCGGTCTACGTGACCGGAATGTCCAGCATCGGCTACGCCGTCGGCCCGGCCTGGAACCGCGTCGCCGCCGACCTGTCCGTGGCCGGCTACGTGATCGTGGGCGTCGCGGTGGCCGCGCTCGCTGTCTTCATCATCTACCGCCTGCGCGAGCTCAGAAAAGAATCAGCCGAGAACCTTCATCCCTAACGGACCCGCCTGACTCCCCGGAAAATCCGTTGCCCGCCCGGGCGAGCCGGGCTACCGTCGCGCTGCGGCCGCAGAGCGCGGCGTCACTGAGCAGGAAGGGAGGCGCGATGTTCACTCATCATCGGGCGCTTCCGGAGTCTGGCCGATAACAGTCCCGGTCGCGCCTCTGCCAAGCAGAGGAATGACGCATGACTTCAGCATCAGCTTCACAGTCCATCCGGCCCGGGCGCGCGGACGACGTCCCCGACCGCCTGGACGATCGCACGATCCTGGTCCAGTTCCTGGACTACGCTCGCGACACCGTGCACGCCAAGTGCGCGGGTCTATCGGAGGCGGACGCGCGGCGGGCGCCGCTGCCCGGCTCGCCCCTGATGACGATCTCCGGGCTGGTCAGCCACCTGCGCTGGGTGGAATGCGGGTGGATCGACGGACGGTTGCTCGGCCACACCATCGATGCCCCGTGGACCGACGACGATCCCGACCGGGAGTTCAGGATCGCGGTCGAGGTCCCGCTCGCGCAGTTGCTGGCGGAGTACCGGGCCGCCTGCGATCGGCATCGGGAGGTCGTGGCCGCCCTGGACCTGGACAGCCCGTCCAGGGGCGAGCTCGGCTGGCGGACCGAGCCGGTCACGCTGCGCTGGGTTCTGTTCCACCTAGTCGAAGAGACCGCCCGGCACAACGGTCACATCGATATCCTCCGCGAACTCGCCGACGGCACGCGCGGAAGATAGCCGATCACCACGATGACGGATCGTTGTGTACACCCGGGTGTACACAACGATCCATCATCCGCCTCTAACCGTTGCCTCAGAAAGATAACAGCAAGAAATCCGAGCGCCGCGAGTCGGCCTGAATGGCGACCCAAGACGCCGCCTCACAAATGAGCCTGAGCCCCGGGCTCCAGCGTGAGCTCGTCGTCGTCGCTGTCGTAGTCGTACAGCTCGGCGTACCGCCCCCAGTCGACGGCCGTGTCCAGCTGACTTCGAGCTTCAGAAGCAGAGAACCCGCGCCGCAGCAGGTCGAGGAAGAACCCGGCCCGCAACGTATGGTCCTCGGTCGCCGCCAGCGCCTGGACGACCGCCCGGACCAGCGGCGCGCGGGCGGCGGCGCTGCGCGCGAACAGCTGCTTGCTGGTGAGGATGTCGGCCGCCGCGAAGTCCTTGCCCTCGGCCGTCAGCTCGATGTCCGAGCCGTCGATGCGGGCCATCCCCAGCAGCAGGGCGGCGTCGGTCAGCGGCAGCAGATCGTCGATCTCGAAGCTGAGGTCGTCGGCGATCTCAGCCAGGCCGTCCTTGCCGCCGCGGGCCATCAGGATCTCAAGCAGCCCGCCAAGCCCGCCTGGGCTGACGGCCGGCAGCGGGGTGTTCATCGGCGTCGCCGCGGGCTGCCGCCGCGCCGCCGCGCCCGCGCCAGCCCCCGCCGTGGCCGCGGCGTCGGCCGCGGCGGCAACCGCCTCCGCAGCCGAATCCTCGCGGCCGGTGAGGATGCCGTAGATGGTGTCGACCAGGGCCTCGAACCGGGGCGCGTGCCGGTCCCGCGGCCGGGGCAGCTCGACCGAGAGCTCGGCCCGAATCCGCCCGGGGTTGGAAGAGAGCACCAGCACCCGGTCGGCCAGCAGCACCGCCTCCTCGATGTTGTGGGTGACGATGAGGATGGACTTGACCGGCGCGCCGCGTCCCTCCCACACTTTGACCAGCTCGCCGCGCAGGTTCTCGGCCGTCAGCACGTCGAGGGCGGAGAACGGCTCGTCCATCAGCAGCGCGTCCGGCTCGGTGACGATCGCGCGGGCGAAGCCGACCCGCTGCCGCATGCCGCCGGACAGCTCCTTGGGGTAGGCGGACTCGAAGCCGTCGAGGCCGATCGTGTCGATCGCCTTCAGCGCCCGCTCGGCTCGCTCCGCCGCCGGCAGGCCGCGGGCCTCGAGGCCGAGCTCGACGTTCTGCTGGACGGTGAGCCACGGCAGCAGCGCGAACGTCTGGAAGACCATCGACACGCCCGGGTTGGCCCCGGTCAGCGGGGTGCCGCGATAGGAGACCGAGCCCGAGGAGGGGGCGATCAGGCCGGCCACGCAGCGTAGCAGGGTCGACTTCCCCGACCCCGACTTGCCAAGCAGCGCCACGATCTCGCCCTCGGCCAGGGTGAAGCTGACCCCGTCGAGGACGGGCAGCGCGCCTCCGTCCGGGGTGGTGAACGCCTTGGTCACCGACTCGGCCGTGATGATCACATCACCCGTCCTGGGCGTGGTCATGTCAGCGAGTACCTCCGTTCGGCCAGCGCGTACAGGCGGCGCCAGAGCAGCCTGTTAGCAAGGACCACGTACACGCTCATAACCGAGATCCCGACCAGGATGTGCGGGAAATTCCCGGTCGCGGTCGCCTGGGCGATATAGGCGCCGAGGCCGGTCGCAGTCAGGTGGTTATGGCCGTAGATAACGACCTCGGCCACGATCGAGGCGTTCCAGGCGCCGCCGGCGGCGGTGATCCCGCCGGTGACGTAGGAGGAGAAGATCGACGGCAGGATGAACTTCTTCCACCGCAGCCAGCCGCTCACCTGCAAGCTCGTCATTGCCTCGCGCAGGTCGGACGGGATCGCGGAGGCGCCGGCGATGACGTTGAACAGGATGTACCACTGCGCGCCGAGCGCCATCAGCAGAATGGCGCCGTAGTCGAGCCCGATGTGCCAGGCCACGAACACGGCGGTGGCGAACGGGAACAGGAAGTTGGCGGGGAAGCCGGCCAGGATCTGGACGATCGGCTGCGCGAACCTGGTGATCTTCGGGCTCATGCCGATCCAGACCCCGACCGGCACCCAGATGACGGTGGCGATGGCGACCAGGAACATCACCCGGGCGAAGGTGGCGGCGCCGAGCGCGAACGCGTAGCCGAACTCGCCCAGGCCGGTCGTGGCGCGCACGTAGCCCAGGGCCTGCCAGGCCCCGTAGGCCACCACCGCGGTGATCACCCCGGCGAAGAACACGTCCCCGGTCCGCTCGCGTGCCCGGGCGACCGCGAGCGGATGCTCGGCCAGCCCGAACGGGCGGGTAACGCGGTCAAGCAGCCGGCCAACCGGCTTCAGCGGGCGGCCCAGCAGCTCGGGCACATCAGACCGGCGCAGCACGTCGAGCACCAGGCTGCGGGGCTTCTCCGAGCTCTCCGACTCCTCCACCCGGAACCGCTCCGCCCACGCGGTCACCGGCCGCCAGAACAGGAAGTTCACCCCGAGGACGAGGATGAGCTCGGTGATGATCGCGTACCCCACCTCGCCCAGGTTCCCCTGGGCGATCGCGGCGGCGGCGTAGGACCCGACCCCCGGCAGCGCGTAGTGGTGGTTCAGGACCGAGATCGACTCGGAGGCCGCCAGGAAGAACCAGGCGCCGCCGAAGCTCAGCATCCCGTTCCACACCAGCGGGATCATCCCGGACGGGACGTCAAGCCGCCAGAACCGCTGCCACCGGGTCAGCCGCATGATCCGGGAAGCCTCGTCGAGGTCGCGCGGCTGGGTGATCAGCGAGTGGTAGAACGCGAACGTCATGTTCCACGCCATCGAGGTGAAGATCGCGAAGATGGCCGCGCACTCGAGGCCGAGCTGGGAGCCGGGGAACAGGTTGATGAACAAGGTCACCGTCACCGACAGAAATCCCAGCACCGGGACCGACTGCAGGATGTCGAGCAGCGGGATCAGCACCTTCTCGGTCCGCCGCAGCCGTGCCGCCGCCGTGGCGTAGACGAAGGTGAACAGCACTGAAAGGAGCAGCGCGATGAACATCCGCAGCAGCGACCTGACCGCGTAGTACGGCAGGTCAGCCGGATCGGTCGAGACGGCCGACGGCGCGGTCTTCGGCAGGAACGGCGCGTTAAGCGACGGGGCGAGCCTCAGCAGCCCGAACAGCAGTGCGAGGAGCGCGGCGCCGACGACGATGTCCGCCCACCGCAGCCCCGGCCGCCGCCACAGGCCGCGCGCTGGGAACCCGCCGGGAACAGCCACGCGTCTCTCCCTCCCGCAGCACGGGCCACACTCTACAGTCGGGATTCTTCGTTTCCCGGCAGGGGGCGGGCGTCCGGAAGATGGCCGGACGATGAATCTCAAGATCAAAATCTTCGAGGTCGAACGGACCCTGGTTCCACCTCACGGCTTACCGGTTTGTGTAGGTTCGTGGATATCGATCGGCGCAGATGCCGGGCCGGGTGCGAGGAGGTCTCTGGCCGTGATCGACGCCAGGCAGCGGCGCGTCGGCTTCCTCGTCGCCGGCTGCTTCTTCATGGAGATCATGGACGGCACGATCGTCTCTACCGCCGCCCCGCGGCTGAGCGAGGCGCTGCGGGTGCCGGTCAGCTCGATCGGGCTGCTGATCACCGCCTACTTCGTCACCCTGGCGGTCTTCATCCCCTCCAGCGGCTGGCTGGTGAGCCGGCTGGGGACGAGGAAGGTCTTCCTGTCCGCCATCGTCGTGTTCACGGTCGCCTCGCTGCTCTGCTCGACCAGCGCCAGCCTGGGCGAGCTGACTGCGTTCCGGGTGCTGCAGGGCGCGGGCGCCGCCATGATGACCCCCGTCGGCCGGCTGTCGGTGCTGGCCAGGACGGCCAAGTCCGACCTGATGCGGATGATCTCCTACATCGTCTGGCCGGCCCTGCTCGCCCCGGTGATCGCCCCGCTAGCGGGCGGCGTCATCACGACCTACGGCAGCTGGCGCTGGATCTTCCTGATCAACGTCCCGCTCGGGGTGGTCGCTTTCGTCGTCGCGGTCCGGATCGTGCCGGCGGTCCCGCCGACCGCGCCGCCGCCGCTGGACCTGGCCGGCGTCGCGCTGACCGCCCTGGGGCTGGGCGGCCTGGCCTACGCGGCCGGCCTGATCTCTCAGAACGCGACGCCCTGGGCCCTCGTCGCCGCCGTCGGCCTGCCCGCCCTGTTCGCGCTCGCCCTCGCGATCGGTCACCTCCTGCGCGCGCGGAACCCGCTGGTCGACCTGCGCACGCTGCGCATCGGGACCTTCCGGGTCTCGGTCCTCAGCGGGGCGCTGTCCACCATGGCCATCGCCGCCGTCCCGTTCATGCTCGCGCTGCTGTTTCAGAACGTGTTCGGATGGTCACCGGTCAAGTCGGGTGCGGTGGTGCTGTTCGTCTTCGTCGGGAACATCGGGATCAAGCCCGCCACCAGCTTCATCGTCGGCCGATGGGGCTTCCGGCGGGTGCTGCTGGCGGCCTGCCTGACGCTGTCGGCCTCCATGGTCGGCGCCGCGTTCTTCACCAGCGACACCCCGATCGCGCTGATAGCGCTGACCGCGGTCGTCAGCGGGATCGGGCGCTCCGTCGGCGGGACCTCGTACAACACGCTCAGCTACGTCGACGTCCCCGAGCCCACCATGCCGCACGCCAACACCCTGGTGGCGACCACCCAGCAGCTCGCGGCCGGACTCGGCGTCGCCGCCGCGACCCTCGCGCTGCGGCTCGGCGGCACGCTTGACGGCCACCCAGGGTCCGACACCGCGCAGCTCAGTTACTCGATCGCCTTCGGCTGCCTGGCCCTGCTGCCGCTCGCGGCGATGCTGGGCGTCACTCGCCTCCGCCGCGACGCGGGCGACGTCGCCCGCCGCCAGCCGGATGCGAAACAAGAACCGGCCGAGCTCGACGACCTAGTCGGCTGACGCCCGCGACCGGGCCGGTCAAGACACGGGCCGTTGCTGTCAGCCGGTGTCAGGGCTGTGCCAGCGGCATATGCTGGCCCAGTAGTGCGAGCAGTCACCCTAAGGCCCGTTACGTCCGGGTGCGGACCGCGCTCCGCCGCAGCATCGCCAAGCAGTCGGCGCCCGCCGGCCTGTCCGATGACCAGGTCGAGGCGCTGGCGGTCATCTCCATGACGGTCATGGACGGACTCCAGGTCCAGTGGCTGCTCGACCCCGAGGTCGACATGGTCGCGAACTTCAGGGTATTCGGCGACCTGCTGCGCCGGGCCATAGCCGAGTCGTCCGACTAGCTCAGGAAGCGATCTGGCCGGCATCGAGCGCCATTCGGGAAACCGTAACCTTCGCCTCTGGTTGTCCTCTTCGCGGCGGTGCATGATCGAGTTGTGCCGGAGCGGAACCGTTACGCTGACCTGCTCCGCGTCGTCGCGATCGGCGGCGTGGTGTACGGTCACTGGCTGCTCGTCTCCATCACCGACTCCCACGGACAGCTGTCGGGGGTGGACGCGCTCGACTACGTCAGCTGGGCACCGTGGGCGACCTGGCTGTTCCAGGTCATGCCGGTGTTCTTCCTGGTCGGCGGTTACGTGAACGCCCTGTCCTGGCGGGCGCACCGCGCCCGGGGAGAAGACTGGACCCGGTGGGTCAGGGATCGCGCGCTGCGAATGCTGTGGCCGACCGCGGTCTTGATCGTGGCCGGGGTGTTCGCTGTCCTCGCGGCGGAATCCGCCGGAGTCCCGCCCGGCGAGGTCGCCAACGCGGCCTGGCTGGTGACCCTGCAGCTGTGGTTCCTCCCCGTCTATTTGCTGCTGATCGCCCTCACCCCGGTGCTGGAGGCCGCGCACTGGCGGTGGGGCCTCGCGGTGCCGCTGGCGATGGCCGCCGCCGCGGTGCTGGTGAACGTCGCCACGGCGGGCCCGCGCCTGCCGGTTATCGGCTACGCCAACTACCTGTTCGTCTGGGGCTCGATCCACCAGTGGGGCTTCAGTTGGCTGGACGGCACGCTGACCCGCGACCGGCGGCGGCCGCTGGCGATGTTCGGGGCGGGCGCCGCGCTGCTCGCCTCCCTCCTGGCGTGGGGCCCGTTTCAGGTGGACATGGTCGGCTCAGGTAACACCAACCCGCCGTCGGTCGCGTTGCTTGCCTATGCCCTGGCGCAGGTCGGCCTCGCCCTCGCGCTCGAGCCCGCGGCCTCCCGGCTGCTCGCCAGGCCCCGGCTGTGGCGCCTGGTGCAGCGGCTGAACGTGCCGGTGATGAACGTCTACCTCTGGCATTTCGTGCCCGCCGTCCTTGTCGCGATTGCCTGCTTCCCGACCGGCCTGCTGCCGCAGCCCGCCATTGGGACGGCGCAGTGGTGGTGGATGCGCCTGGTCTGGTGGGCACTGCTCACGGTGGTGCTGATCCCGCTGGTGCTCGCGGTCACCTGGGCCGAGCGGCCGCTGCTGCGGCTGCCGGCCGCCATCGGCCGGTCCGGCCCGTGGTCGCCTGCCGTCCTCGTCGCCGGGCTCGCCGCCGTGATGACCGGCCTGACCCGGCTGGCGATCGCCGGCCTGGCGCCCGACGGGCGGCCGCCGGATCTGGCCCTTGCCTGCTGCGCCGTCGGCCTGACGGTCATCTTCTGCACCGGCCGGCCGCCCGGGCAGGCTCGGCCCGACCCCGTCGGCCGGTCCGCCGTCAGCCCGGACGCCAGCCCGTCGCGAACCGTTTCCGGATGACGTGAAACCACGGTCCGTTCGATGGAAAAGTCAGCGCCTACTTCGTCACCCTGGCGGTGTTCATCCCGTCCAGCGGCTGGCTGGTGAGCCGGCTGGGGACGGGGAAGGTCTGCCTCAGCGCCATCGTCGTGTTCACGGTGGCCTCGTTGCTCTGCTCGACCAGCACCAGCCTGGGCGAGCTGGCGGCGTTCCGGGTCCTGCAAGGCGCTGGCGCCGCCATGGTGACCCGGGGCCCGAGACTTCCCAGGCCAGCTACTCGATCGCCTTCGGCCGCCTGGCCCTGCTGCCGCTCGCGGCGATGCTGGGCGTCACTCGCCTCCGCCGCGACGCGGGCGACGTCGCCCGCCGCCAGCCGGATGCGAAACAGGCCCCGGCCGAGCTCGACGACGTGGTCGGCTGACGCCCGGGACCGGGCCGGCCACGACCCGTGCCGCTGCTGTCAGCCGGTGTCAGGGCCGTGCCAGCGCCGTGTGCGCGTGCTGACAGTGACGTCCTGCACGCTAGAGGCATGACAGAAACAGAGCTATCGATTGAGGCCACCGGCCTTGTCAAGTCCTTCGGTGAGACCAGGGCGCTGCGCGGCGTCGACCTGCACGTGCGCAAGGGGACCGTGCACGCGGTCCTCGGGCCGAACGGCGCGGGCAAGACGACCGCCGTCCGCATCCTTGCCACCCTGCTGCGGCCGGACGACGGCAGCGCCCGGGTGAACGGTCTCGACGTCGTATCCCAGGCCGGGAAGGTCCGCGAGATGATCGGCCTGACCGGCCAGTTCGCCTCCGTTGACGAGGACCTGACCGGGACGCAGAACCTGGTCATGATCGGCCAGTTGCTCGACCTGACCAAGAAGGAGGCCAGGGCGCGCTCGGCCGAGCTGCTCGAGTGGTTTGACCTGACCGAAGCCGCGGGCAAGGTCGCCAAGCACTACTCCGGCGGCATGCGCAGGCGGCTTGACCTAGCGGCGTCGCTGGTCGGCAGGCCGTCGGTGATCTTCCTGGACGAGCCGACGACCGGGCTCGACCCGGCCAAGCGCGAGGACATGTGGGACGTCGTCCGCCGCCTCATCAGCGACGGCTCCACGGTGCTGCTGACCACGCAGTACCTGGAGGAGGCGGACGCGCTGGCGGACGAGATCACCGTCATCGACCACGGTCGGGTGATCGCCCATGACACCCCGAACGAGCTCAAGCGCGTGGTCGGCGGGCAGCGGCTGACGGTGCGCGCGGCCGACCCGGCCCGCGAGGACGACCTGCGGGAGCTGCTCACCCAGATCGGCGGGGCCGTCCCGGCCGACGAAGGCCGCGGAACGCTCACCGTCCCGGTCGACGGCGAGGACGTGCTCCCGGACGTGGTGTCCCGGCTGCGCGCGGCTGGCATCTCGGTCGAGGAACTCTCGCTGCACCTGCCCTCGCTTGACGAGGTCTTCTTCACGCTCACCGGCACACGCTCGGTGGGCGACGCACGCACAGCTTCAGAGGTGACGGTATGACCGCGGTAACGTTCGACTCCCCGGCCGGGGCTCCGGCCCGGCCGGCCCGGCAGTTCAAGCAGCTCCGCTATGCGGGCGTGCTCGCCAAGCGGAACCTGATCAAGCTCATGCGGACGCCGGAGCAGTTCATCGACGTGACCCTGCAGCCGATCATCTTCCTGGTCCTGTTCTACTACGTGCTCGGCGGGGCCCTCGGCGGTTCGCTCGGCGGCGGCGGTTCACGCCACGACTACCTGGAGTTCCTGCTGCCGGGGCTGCTCGCGCAGACGATCGCGATGAGCTCGATCTCGATCGGGCAGAACATGAACGCCGACATCGAGAAGGGGGTATTCGACCGGTTCAGGTCGCTGCCCATCGGCCGCGCCATCCCCCTGGTGGGGGCGGTGCTGGCCGAGTTCTTCCGCTACCTGCTGGTGGTGGTCATCACGATCGGCTTCGGCTACATCCTCGGCTTCCGGATCGAGACCAACGTGATGTCGCTGCTGGCGGCGATCGGGCTGTCGATCTGCTTCGCGCTGTCGTTCGCCTGGATCTCGGTCTGGGTCGGGCTGAAGATGCGCAGCGCCGGGTCCGTCCAGGGCGTGATGATGCTGCTGGTGCTGCCGCTGACGTTCGCCAGCAGCACGTTCGTGAAGGTGTCGTCGATGCCCGGCTGGCTGCAGGCGTTCGTGAAGGTCAACCCGATCTCGCACGTCGTCGACGCGGTGCGAGGGCTGCTGCTCGGCAGCCACGCCGCGCTGGCCGACGGCTCCACCACCGCCAGCGCCGTCGGCTGGACGTTCGTCTGGATCGCGGGGATCCTGGTGGTCTTCTTCCCGCTGGCCATGCGGGCGTACGTGCGAAGGACCTGATCGGCCGCCCCGGCCAGATCAGCCGCCCCGGCCGGATCGTCACCCCGCCAGCGAGGAATCCAGGAGCTCCAGTGCCGCCGCGCGGCTCAGCTCCGCCCCCCGCGCCTGGCTCTCGGCGAAGGTCTCGTCGCCGAGAGCCAGGCGCAGGCGTTCGCGCAGGCTGCGCACCTCCATCGCGGTCGGGTCGTCGGCCCCGCGCACGACGGCGGCGGCGGCGAGCAGTTCGGCCGCCCTCGCCCGGTCCCCGAGTGCCAGCGCGACCTCGGCCGCGACCAGCGCGACGGAGGCGACCAGCGGCATGTCGGCCGAGGCAACCGCCGTCTTGCGCGCGGCCGCCGCCCGCTCCCGCGCCAGCGCCAACTCGCCGTCCCCGAGGGCGACCATGGCGCCCGCGCTGTCCACGATCGTGCTCAGATGGTGCCAGACCGGCGAGGTGCGGCTGATCCCGCGTAGCCGCGCGGCCGCCGACGCGTGCAGGTCCCTGGCCCTCGCCGGGCTGCCCGCCGTCACCTCAAACCGGGCGCAAGCGGCCAGGATGATCGCCTCGTCAGGCCCCCAGCCGCTCGTCTGCACCGAGGCGACCGCGGCCTCGAAGCTCTCCCGGGCCAGGGCCAGGTCGCCGCGACGGCTGGCGAGATCCGCCAGTTGGAGACGGAGCATGAACTCGTCATCCCGGGACCCTAGCTCTCTCAGCGCGGCCAGCGCCTCGGTGTAGGCGGCGGTCGCCCCGTCCAGGTCACCATCAAGTACCCGGAGCGTGCCGGTCAGTCGCAGCGCGTTGGACAGCCCCCACCGCTCGCCCAGCGCGCGGTACCGCTGCAGCGCGCCGGCGGCGGCAACGCGGAGCGCGTCGACCTCGCCGTCGTTCTCGGCCAGGGTCGCGCGCATCATCCAGCTGACCGCGACCAGCCATTCGTCCCCGCTGCCGATGGCCTCGTCGATATAGCGGCCGAGCCGCTCCCGGTCGTCGCTGAAGAACGCGTACATCTCCCGCAGCAGCCCGATCAGCGGCTGCCTGCTGAAGTCGAGCGCGTCGACCCGCTCGGCCAGGTCCGTCGGCCCGGTCTCAGGAGCGGCCGGTATCTCGTGCCCCGGCGCGGTCTCGTACATCTGCATGTTGCGGTTGACCTGGTGCAGCGTCTCGGCGATGGTGCGCAGCTCCTCGCCCGCGGCGACGTCGGCGGGCACCGCGAGGGCCTGGCCGACCCAGTCGGTGATGTCGGAGTAGTTGCCGAGCAGCATCGCCATGCCGCTGAACCCGACCGCGAGGGTCAGCGCCTGCCACGCGTCCCCGACGTCGCACCAGTAGCGCAGCGCGGCCAGGATGTTGTCGCGGTCGGCCCTCACCACCGGCAGCCAGGTCACCTGATCCCTGGTCAGCAGCCGCGGCGCCGCCTTCGCCATCAGGGCGGAGTAGTGCACGGCATGGCGACGGAGCAGGTCCGCGAGCTCGCCCCGGCCGGCCAGCTGCTCCGACCCGTACTCGCGGACCGTCTCCAGCATCCGCAACCGGGCGCCGCCCGCCTCCCGGGCCGCCGCTCCCGACGCCTCCCGCACGGGCTGCAGCAGCGACTTGTCGACGAGGGAAGAAAGCAGATCATCGACGTCGGCTGGATCGACGTCGGCGCGGCCGGTCGCCGCCGCGCCGCCCGGACCCGCGCAGACCACCGCGACCGCGGCCGGCGTCGCTCCGGCCGGGAAAACGGCGAACCGCTCGGCCAGCAGCCGTTCCTCCGGCGTCAGCAGGTCCCAGCTCCACTCCACGACGGCGCGGAGCGTGCGGTGCCGCGGCAAGGCGGTGCGGCTGCCTCCGGTGAGCAACCGGAAGCGGTCGTTCAGCCGCCGCGCGACCTCGGCCAGCGGCAGCGTCCTGAGCCTGGCGGCGGCCAGCTCGATCGCCAGCGGCAGCCCGTCCAGGCGCCGGACGATGTCGATGACGAGTGCGACCGTCTCGTCGTTGACCTCGAAACCGGGGCTGACCGCGGCGGCGCGCTCGGCGAACAACCGCACAGCCGGGAAACCCACCGCTTCCTGCGCGGGAACCCCGGGCATCGGCTGGCTGAGGGGCGCGATCGACAGCAGCGATTCGCCGGTGATGCCGAGCGGCTCCCGGCTGGTGGCGACGATGCGCAGCCCCGGGCAGTGCCTGAGCAGCTCGTCCGCCAGGTGCGCGCAGGCGTCGATGAGGTGCTCGCAGTTGTCGAGCACGAGCAGGGCGCGGGCGTCGGCCAGCCCGTCAAGCAGCCGGCTGCGCGCGTCGCGGCTGCCGGCCCGCTGGGCGCCGTCGAGCAGCAGCCGAGGCTCCCGCAGGCCGATCGAGTTCAGCACCGACTGCGGCACGTCGGCCGGGTCGGTGACCGAGGCGAGCTCGGCCAGCCAGACCCCGTCGGAGACGTCGTCGGCGGCCGCCGGGGTCCGGTCCGAGCCGCCGGCCGCGGCCACCGAGGCCACCTCGGCCGCCAGCCGGGTCTTGCCCGTGCCGCCCGGGCCGACCAGCGTCACCAGCCGGTACTGCTCGAGGGCCTTGAGCACCCGGGCAACATCGTCCTCGCGCCCGACGAAGCTGGTGAGCTGCGCGCGCAGGTTCGTCCGGGCAGGCAGGGCTGCGTGCGTCGGGTCCGTGTTCGCGGCTGACCCGTTCCCCCGATCGGCGCCGTCCGCACCGCGGGCCGCCGCCTCGCCCCTGAGCACCTCCAGGTGCACCGCCCGCAGCTCGGCCCCCGGGTCAATGCCAAGCTCGTCCGCGAGCCGCGCGCGGATCGCATCGTACGCGGCCAGCGCCTCGGCCTGCCGTCCGGTCGCGGCCAGCGCCCGCATGAGCAGGCCGGTGACCTTCTCGTCGAGCGGGTGGCCGGCGACCAGCACCTCGAGCAGTCCGACGTGCCCGCCCGCCGGATCATCGGCCACCTCGCGGGTGAGCCGGGTGACGAGCGCGTCGAGCCGCAGCCGTTCCAGCCGCTGGGCGTGCGGGGCCGCGAACTCGCCCGCGTCGGCCAGCGCGGGCCCGCGCCACAGGCCCATCGCCTCCTCGGCGCGCCCCTGGGCCAGCAGCCGCTGGAAGCGGAACGCGTCCACGTCATCCGCCTTCACCGCCAGCCGGTACCCGGCCGCCGACTGCTCGACCGCCTCCGCCGCGCCGAGCGCGCGCCGGGCCCGGGACACCAGCGTCTGTAGCGCGTTGGCCAGGTCCGCGGGCGGTTCGTCCCCCCAGACCGCGTCGGCCAGCTCGGAGGTGCTGACCGGCCGCCCCCCGGCCAGCGCGAGCCGCACGATCAGGTCGCGCAACCGCGCGCCGGAGATGACGACCGGGGCGCCCCCGTCGTCACTGACCTCAAGCGGACCAAGGATCGCGACCTGCACCCGTCCATTGTCGCCGAACACCAGCGTTACGGACGTCCTCCGCCGCGCGCCGCGCCGCCCCGGCTAAGATCCGCCTGCCGTATTCGCGGTCCAGCCCCGTCCTCCGTATGCTTGCACAGGCGCTCTGCTACGGACAGGACTCGGCAAGCCTTATGCTGACTGGGGCTCCCGCACGCGGGGCACCTCAGCACAACGGGCGCATAGCTCAGCGGAAGAGCATCCGGCTTACAACCGGACGGCCACAGGTTCGATCCCTGTTGCGCCCACCGACGCGACGTCGCACGACGTCGAATGACCCGAGTCCCACGGGGGTTCGGGGTCATGGTGGGAGCGGCCCGGCCGCGCGGACTATACGCCTGCAGACACGAGCGCGCCGCCGTCGACCTTGATGGTTGACCCGGTGAGGAACGGGTTGGGCCCGCTCGCCAGGAAGCCGATGAGATTCCCGAGCTCGCCTGCGGTCTGCAGCCTTCCGACCGGGACGAGCTCGGCCAGTTCCTTCTTCTTCTGCGGCTGGCTCCACAGTTTGGGCGGGTAATACTCCTTGCTCTCCAAGAAGTTCGGGGAGATGCAATTCACCTGGATACCCATGGGGGCGAGGTCGCGTGCGGCCCCCAGGGCCAAACAGGGGTACGCGGCCCGCATCGCCGAGTAGTACACGGATCCGTGCTGCGGCTTTTCCCACGATTCCGATGTGAGAAAAACAATCACTCCCCGTGACTGCTTGCGCATCGCCCTGGCCACGAAATTCAGCAGCTCGAAGGGTTCCACGATGAGCTCCCGCGCGGCGTCGTTGAGCCATGCGTCAAGCGCCTCGACGTTGTCATCATCGGTGACGTGGGCCTCGCCGCGAGGCGCCGGGTTCTCGACCAGGATGTCGAGCCGCCCTTCCGCCTTTATGACGTCGTTTGCCACGGACAGGCGGTTCCCGGCCAGCGGGATGACGCCGTCGTGGGCGGATGCGAACGCCTTGAGCTTGGCGGCGTCGGAGAAAGATGGATCATGGACGTAGATTTGGCAGTTCAGATGCTTCAGGCCGAGCAAGGCCGCAGGGCCCGCAAATTGAGGCCCGTTAGTGAGGAGCGCGATCAGCTTCTCTGTGCGGGAATCGGTAGGAGCAGTCATGATAACCCCGTTCGATTGGTGGCGCTGCGCGCCACAGTTTTTTGAGTCGGTCGGTCTGGACGCTGGCAGATGTTCCGGTCGAAGATCGGCACTGCCGGCACCCCGGGGCCGGCGTTGTCGATGTCGCGGTTTCCGGCTGGTCAGCGGCGGTGCCATCGCGATGCTGCCCATCGCCGGGTGCTCGGCGCTACCGCCTCGGCCCGCTCGCCCCGGTTGCGCACCGGGCGTCGCTCGCTTTTCCGGCGGTCAACCTAGGCCATGCCGCCCGTTGCGGGTAGCAGCGACAAGCAGGAAATTGACTCCATGGGCCA
>Ga0335072_10002573_pt1 | contig 28010 bp, 20 predicted proteins | sample Lox_Sample_21_FD_206725 | JGI IMG/M metagenome (GOLD analysis project Ga0335072, IMG submission 206725) | Soil microbial communities from Loxahatchee National Wildlife Refuge, Florida, United States - Lox_Sample_2.1 | ecosystem: Environmental > Terrestrial > Soil > Wetlands | place: USA... | reverse complement strand
TTGGCAGCCAGGACGCAGCCATTAATCAGACTTTCAGTGTCAGCGGCATTCCCTTTACCATCGTTGGGACCTTCAAAGAGAGTGTCGATACGTTTGGCCAGTCTGAGATTGCAGATCAGACCATCCTTATTCCTTATTCTGTCGCGCGCTATTTCACCGGCACGGACAACGTGAAGCAGATTTTCTTCACCATTCGCGATAAGAACGATGTTGAGGAGGCTGCTCGCCAGATTGTTCAGGTCGTGAGCGCGCGCCATCAGAAAAACTCGGTTTACAAAACAAGCACGCTCACGGCGCTTTTGACTACGGCTGCCTCGATCGCAAATGCGCTCACGGTCGTTCTTTCTCTCGTCACCGCCGTTACGCTTGCTGTCGGCGGCGTGGGCATTATGAACATCATGCTGGCAACCGTCCGCTCGCGGATCCGCGAGATCGGCATTCGCAAGGCGCTTGGCGCCACTGCCCGGGAGATCAAGCTCCAGTTTTTGATTGAAGCAATTTTTATATCGCTCTCCGGCGGGATGGTAGGCACGCTCCTGGGACTTGCGCTACCGATCTCGGCGCGCATCTTTACGGATTACCAGATTCCAATCTCAGTATGGTCGATCGTGATCGCTCTTGCCACCTCCACCCTTATCGGCATTATCTTCGGAACACTGCCCGCAAACCGCGCAGCCCAGCTCGATCCGGTTGAGTCCCTCAAATACGAATAACGCGCCGCCAGATCACTGAATGGCCGTATTCGGTGGAACGACCGCGAGCGCAAACTGCATCTGCGTGCCACTGGAGAGATGCACATTTTTGCCCTTCGCCAGGAATGTGCCGGAATAGGACTGGTGAATATCGCTCTGCAGCGTGACGCCCTCAACTCCCGGTTGCGCCTGGTCTGCTGATCCGGATGGCTCTGGTGCGGACGACCCGGGAGTCGGCGCCATTCCTCGCCCGCCGCCGCCGGACGGCATCGTTGGGCCGACTGGAGCCTCGCCTTCCTGCTGGTATGGATTGCCATTCATCGGCGGACGGATCTGCATGATGGTCGCCTTGAGGGGCACCTGGCTGCCATTCTTCAGCTGGGCTTTGTCAAACGTGACTTGAATGGAGGAATCGCTCTTTTTCTCAGAGACCTGCACCTGGTCGATGTGACCGACCAGAAGGGTGTTTGTCGGCAATTCCTGAGCATCGGGGATTTTAACGTCTTCCTGTAATCTCGCCATCAGAGGATCGCCCTGTTTGGCTTTTTTGGCATCCAGCGTTTTGGTCAAGTAGGCCTTCGCCTGAACCATTTGGATCTGGCGTGTTGTTTCCTGGCTGGACGTATCCTGTGCGGGCAAAAACATCGGTGGCAGAACCAATAAAACCGCTGCAGTTAACAGGCGCGATCTGCTTTGCAAGAGTGTCATCCAACAATCTCCCTTCAACCATATAGTCAATTGAGTTTCGTATTACTCAGGACGATTATCTGATTTCATTTGTTGCTCATGCGATGGAATTATTCACCACGAGGCGTGGGAAAGGAAACCCCGCCGCTGATTACTGGTAAACTAAATCTACAGAATAAGTTCAAGCTGCCCTGCCTAAGCAGCATCCCGCGAAACTTTTTAGATCGCACTGAAGAAGAGAAGAGGAAACCTGCGCCCATGAGCACCACTATCCGTAACATCGCCATTATCGCCCACGTCGACCATGGCAAAACCACGCTCGTGGACGCCATGTTGCGCCAGGCCGGTACGTTTCGCGCCAATGAAGCTCTTACTGATCGCGTGATGGACTCGAATGATCTGGAGCGCGAGCGCGGCATCACGATTCTCGCCAAGAACACCGCCATCTACTACAAAGAGTCGAAGATCAACATCGTCGATACTCCGGGCCACGCCGATTTCGGCGGCGAAGTGGAGCGCGCACTCAAGATGGTCGATGGCGTCATTCTGCTCGTAGACGCCTCGGAAGGTCCGCTGCCGCAGACGCGGTATGTTCTTTCAAAGGCGCTCGAAGCCAAGCTGCAGCCGATCCTCGTCATCAACAAGATTGACCGGCCCGACGCGCGTCCCCAGGAAGTGCTCAACGAGGTGTACGACCTGTTCATCGATCTCGATGCGACGGAAGACCAGCTTGATTTCCCCGTGCTCTACACCAACGGCAAGCTCGGCCTTGCCAGCACGAAAATCGACACGCCCGGAACAGACTTGCAACCGCTGTTCGAAACCATTCTGAGCGCCATTCCTCCTGCGAGCGGCGATGCGAATGGCGCGCTGCAGATTCTGGTGACGAACCTTGACTACTCCGACTATCTCGGCCGGCTTGCGATTGCTCGCGTCTTCAATGGCACGCTGCGCACCGGCGACGAGGTCAATATTTCCAAACGCGACGGCTCGCTGCAGAAGACGCGCATCACCAAGCTCTTCAGCTTTGCCGGATTGAAGCGTGTCGACATCGACGCTACCGAGATCGGCGATATCGTCGCGATCGCGGGCGTTGAAGGCATCACCATTGGCGAGACCATCACCGGAGTTGAGGATCCTTCGCCACTGCCTGCCATCGTCATCGATGAGCCGACAATCGCAATCCAGTTCTCGGTCAACAACTCGCCTTTTGCCGGGCGCGAAGGCCAGTATGTCACGTCACGCAATCTGCGTGAGCGTCTTGAGAAAGAGCTGCTCACGAACGTCTCGATTCGTGTCGAAGACACCGGCAGCCCGGACAGCTTCAAGGTGCTCGGACGCGGCGAATTGCAGCTCGCCATCCTGATTGAAATGATGCGCCGCGAGGGCTACGAACTGATGGTTGGCCGTCCAGAGATCGTTACGCGCACTATTGACGGCAAAGTGATGGAGCCGGTCGAACATCTCACCATCGACATTCCCGAAGCCTTTGTCGGCACAGTCATTGAGCGCCTCGGGCCGCGCAAGGGCGAGATGACGAAGATGCACAATCATGGTTCGGGCCGCGTTCGCCTTGAGTTCCGTGTGCCCAGCCGCGGCCTTATCGGGCTGCGCAGCGAAATGCTCACCGAGACGCGCGGCACGATTGTGATGAACTCGCTTTTTGACGGGTATATTCCCTATCAGGGTGAGATTCCGCAGCGGCTCACCGGCGCTCTGATTTCCGATCGTGCCGGAACGGTGACGGCCTACGCGCTCGACAGCCTGCAGGACCGCGGCGTGCTCTTCGTGCAGCCGGGCGTTGAAGCATATGAGGGCATGATCGTCGGCGAGCATTCGCGCGATAACGACCTCGACGTGAATGCCGTGCGCGAAAAGAAGCTGACCAACATGCGCGCATCGAGCGCCGATGATGCGATCCGCCTTGCGCCGCCTCGCCTGCTGAACCTTGAGCAGTCGATCGAATTCATCGCCGATGATGAACTGGTCGAGGTTACGCCGAAGTCGCTGCGCCTGCGCAAGAAAATCCTGCAGGCCAACCGGCGGCCTAAGCGTCATGCTGTTCCGGTGGCATAGCCGCTCAGGGCTCAGAAAGCCGTCGCACGCTTTGGATCCTTAACTGCGATCTGAGCGCTGAGCCCCGCTTGTGTTACTGTTTTGGAAAGAGCAGATTGGGCAGTGCCTGCCTTTCGCTGCCCATTCGAAACGCATGTCGCATCAGCCGAACCTGTTTTCGTCCAACGCACCACACGGCTCGGCCGAACCTGCTCCGAAACCTGCGCCGCAACTGGTTGTGAAGCAACAACGCACCCCCGTCTGGCTGCGACGGATCGATCTCTTCCTGCGCGTCATCGTACGGCTTTACCTGGGGCTGCTGGTGGTAGCCTTGCCGTGGACGCATCTCTGGGATGAAAATCCTCTCTTCGGCCTTGTTCCGCAGATCGCGTGGCTCACTGCGAGCGGCGTAGTTCGCGGGATCATCTCCGGATTGGGGCTGCTGAATATCTGGATCGCGGTCAGCGATGCGATCGAGTATCGTGAACCTTAAAGATGCCTGACAAGAACCCATCGCCGCTGGCGAGCGCCGCGCTCGCTTACGAAAATCCAGCCTTCCTGAACAGCCCCGAAGGCCGTATTATCCGCATCCTTTCGGAATATTCTGAACCGCTGTCGCGCTTCCGCCGCGAGCGCATTCAGGACACGGTGGTCTTCTTCGGCTCGGCGCGTTTTCGCGCGCTGGATGAGGCCAACCAGGAGCTTGAGCTGCTGGAGAATACCGGCTCGCAGCAACCTGCGCCACCGGAAGAGCAGCCGGCCAGCGAACAGGAGCTGGAAGAAGGCACCACCAGCGAGTTGAGACTGCGACGCGCCGAGGCAGCAGTTGAAATGGCCAGCTACTATGAAGACGCGCGCCGGCTTGCCTACATGCTCACGGAGTGGACCAAGACGCTCAAGTCGCGGCGATACCGTTTTGTCGTTACCTCAGGCGGCGGGCCCGGCATTATGGAGGCGGCCAACCGCGGCGCCCGTGAAGCCGGCGGCAAGACGATCGGCCTCAACATCAAGCTGCCCTTTGAGCAGGAGCCGAACCCCTACATCACTCCCGCGCTTAACTTCGAATTCCACTATTTTTTCATGCGCAAGTACTGGTTTGCCTACCTGGCGAAGGCACTGGTCGTCTTTCCGGGGGGTTTCGGCACGCTAGACGAGATGTTTGAGCTGCTGACGCTGGCGCAGACACAAAAGCTCGCCAAAAAGATCACGGTGGTCATTTACGGCTCTGCCTACTGGAAGAGCGTCCTCAATCTCGATGTGCTCGTGGACAAGGGCGCCATTTCTCCACGCGACCGCAACCTCTTCCAGTACGCCGACACCCCCAACGAAGCATTCGCCATTCTCAAAGAAGGTCTGACGCGGAACCATCTTGCGGCCGAAACCCAGCCCGCCGACGCCGATGATGACGGCGCGCTGCGGCCGGAGATCGCCCGGACCCGCCGCTAGCGACACCCTCATATTTTCCAGCAAGTTATTCTAATTAAAGACACTTAGATGCATTGAGTCGTTTCCGCTGCGGCATCGGCTGGCACCTTCGCGCTGGCGTCGAGTCCGCTATGTTCGTATAATCGAGCATGGCGGAATGGGACAAGCCATACCCCACGCAAATATCCTTTGGATTGCGTGGTTTACCGGTCGTCATGTCATACGGGGATTGACAGTTAAGCCAGCGCTTCGGCCACAGCGTTCCCCTGACCTGCATAATCAATAGCATTGCAGGTTCCATTCCGAAATTTGATTTTCCTTTCTTGCGCCCGTAATGCCGCGTTCATGGTGCATCATCGATACTGACGCCAGGAGCGCGAATACCGGAAGCTGCGTGGCATGAGCATGTTGCGCGGGCGAGGGGGGCCAAAATGACTGAACTGCGGCGTATCTCGTATCTGTGGAAGGACCCTGAGGTCAGCCGGGACTACAGTACCGGCGTTTCCCTGCACAGCCACACCAACCAGTCAAAAGAAACGCTCGACTTCATTGCCAATCTTGGCGCACAGTACCGCATTCTGCGGCCTCTAATCCGTGAAGCAGAGCGCCGGTCACATGAGCGTCACAATACGCCGCTCAACTTCGCTGCTGCTTACTGGACCCCTCCCCTTACGCCGCGCCTGGCCTTCGATCTTGAAAGCAAACAGATTCAGAACAAACTCGGGCTGATGCCGTTGGTTTCGATCACCGACCACGACAACATCAACGCTCCTATGCTGCTGCGGACGGTCGCCTCGGCGCGGCATATTCCCGTATCGGTTGAGTGGAGCGCGCCGTACGGCGGCGACCAGGCCTTTCACTTCGGCATCCATAACCTGCCCAGCGAAAGCGGCGCGACCTGGATGAAGGTTTTTGAGGAATATACGGCAAACCCGGACGAGTCGAAGCTGACCGAGATTCTGGCCGCGCTGCATGCCCTGCCGAACGTGCTGATCGTCTTCAACCACCCCATGTGGGACCTTTATCTGATCGGCGAGGCCAAACACCGGCAGCGGGTGCAGGACTTCATGGAGACGAACCACGAGTTCATGCACGCGCTGGAGCTGAACGGGCTCCGCCACTGGGAAGAAAACCGCGCGGTGAAGACGATGGCGAAGCAGTGGAAGAAGCTGCTCATCTCCGGCGGCGACCGCCATGGCGTCGAACCGAATGCCAATGTCAACCTTTCCAATGCGGCTACGTTCACGGAGTTCGTGCACGAGGTTCGTTATGAAGGCCGCAGCCATGTCCTCTTCATGCCGCAGTACGCGGAACCGTGGAAGCATCGCATCCTGGAGTCGACGCTCGACGCCATCCGCGATTACCCGGAGTTTCCGCAGGGCTCGCGCAGCTGGGATGAGCGCGTGTTCCACCCGGACCAAAATGGCGTGATCCGCCCGCTGTGCGAGCTGTGGCCGTATCAGAAAATACCTACCCATGTATGGCTGGTGATCGCCACCGTGCGGTTGATGGGGAGCCGGCCAGTGGCCGGAGGGCTGCGCATGGCGTGGAGCCAGTCACGCGAGTTGCAGTTCGCGCTGGGCGAAGAGGCGGTTTAGCCCTGCGATAGAACCGCGCTGTGGTGGCGACTCAAGGCGCCGCATCCACACATCCTCAGGCGTCAGGACTGCAGCGTCTCCACCGCTTGCGCGACACGCAGAACCATTGCTTCATCGAAGTGCTTGCCCAGGATCTGCAGGCCGATCGGCAGGCCTGCACCGGATTTCCCGCAGGGAACGGAAAGGCCGCAGATTCCCGCCAGGCTGGCTGTGACGGTGTAGATGTCGGCCAGATACATGGAGACCGGATCGTCGACTTTTTCACCAAGTTTGAAAGCAGGGGTGGGAGCGGTCGGCGTGAGGATTGCGTCGACTTCAGTGAATGCTTTCAGGAAATCTTCGGTAAGCAGGCGACGGACCTGCTGGGCTTTTTTGTAATACGCGTCGTAATACCCGGCGCTCAGCGCATAAGTTCCGAGCATGATGCGGCGCTTGACCTCGGGGCCGAATCCGAAATTGCGCGAGCGGCGGTACATGGCCGACAGCGTATCGGCATCTTTGGCGCGGAAGCCGTAGCGCACGCCGTCGAAGCGGGCAAGGTTTGCACTGGCTTCCGCCGTCGCGATGATGTAGTACGTCGGAATGGCATAGCGCGTATGCGGCAGCGAGATCGGCTTGATCAAGGCGCCGGCAGCGCGGAGCTGATCGATGCTGCGCTCGATGGCGGCGCGGACTTCAGAATCGAGCCCTTCGGCAAAATACTCCGAAGGAACACCGAGTCTCAATCCGGCAACCCCTTTGTCGATGTCCGCAGTGTAATCGGGGACGGGCAACGGAGACGAGGTTGCGTCCATCGGATCGTGGCCGGCAATGACACCCAGAACCGTTGCGGCATCGCGCACGTTGGCCGTGAACGGGCCAATCCGGTCCAGTGACGAAGCGAATGCGATCAGCCCGTAGCGCGAGACGCGGCCATACGTCGGCAAAATGCCCACGACGCCACAGAAAGACGCGGGCTGGCGGATAGAGCCGCCGGTGTCTGTGCCCAGCGTAGCAACGGCCATGCCTGCGGCTACTGCGGCTGCTGAACCGCCGCTCGACCCGCCGGGCACGCGATCCAGCGCATGCGGATTGTGCACCGGGCCAAAGGCTGAATTTTCATTCGACGAGCCCATGGCAAATTCATCGCAGTTGAGCTTGCCGAGGACGATTGCGCCGGCGGTTTCGAGCTTCCCGACGGCGGTTGCCGTGTACGGGGCGCGATAGCCTTCAAGTATCCTGGAGCCCGCCGTGGCCTGCAGGCCCTCGATGGTCAGGACATCTTTAATGCCTACGGGGACGCCTGCAAGCACGGGCAGCGGTTCACCTTTAGCGGCAAGATCGTCAATGCGGGCTGCGTGTTCAAGCGCCCGCTCGCGGTTGATGGAGAGATACGCATGTATCTCCGCATCGCGGGCTTCAATCTGACGGAAACAGGCCTCGGCCAGAGCGGTCGCGCTGCGCGCGCCCGACGCAAGAGAGCTGCGAATGTCGCCGATGGAAAGCGGTTTGTACTCTGCTATTTCGACTGTCATGGACTACCGTTCAATCACTTTAGGAACTTTGAAAAATATGCCGTCCGTCTCCGGCGCGCACGCCATCACATGGGCGCGGTCGAGGCACGGGCGAACCTCGTCGGGGCGCAGTGCGCTTTGCTGACCGCTGCCGATTACTTCGCTCACCTGGGCCATCGGCTCCACAGCCGATGTATCCAGTTCGTTCAATTGCGATACGTGCGCGAGAATGGCATTCAGGTCGCGCAGCATGTGGGTCTCTTCTTCGGCAGTCAGCTCCAGGTTGGCCAGCTCGGCGACGCGCCGGACATCCTCTACGGATACGGTTGCGGAATCACTCATACCGACACACTTCCTGTAAGGAGGCGAGAAATTTGCACTTCTCTAAAAGTATAGCGACAAGATGGGGGTTGCAGCCGGGGAGAGCGTTTTGATCCAGTACCTACGCCTGCTCCGGGAATTCAAGTACAGGCGCAGGGGCGCTTTGGGATGAGACGCAGGCTGTCGCGGTACACCAGAGCAATCCGAGATCGGTCCACCAGGTAGCGCGCTGCATGTATTCCCAGTCCAGCTTCGCCTTGAGCGGCTTGATGGTGCGCGCATAAAAGAGATCCAGGTCCTGCTCGGGAACACGGCGCAACAACTCTTCTTCGCAACGGAAGGCGAGCGTCGCCGCGCCGGTAATCCCAGGACGAAAAGGCATGTGCAGGCTCTCATGATGGGGAAGCTTCGGCCTGGGACCGATAAAGCTCATGTCGCCCATAATGACATTGACGAATTGCGGCAGCTCGTCAAGCTTGAACTTGCGCAGCAAAGCGCCTACGCGGGTGATACGGGCATCGCCCTGCACGGTGATGGATGGACCGTTTTCCGCTTCGGCAATCATGGTCCTGAATTTGTAAATCGTAAACAACGTTCCCCAACGGCCCATCCTTTTCTGCCGGAAGAAGACTGGACCGGGCGAGCTGACAGCGACGACCAGGCCGATCACCAGCATGAAGGGCAAAAAGACCACCATGCCGATGCTCGCGCAGATGAGATCGAACACGCGCTTTCCATCCGAAAGGCTCCACGCATCGTCATCGAGCGGCTGGTATGCAGCGGTACGGCTGTAAATCGTTCCGGAAAAGGCATGCACCTTTGTTGTATCGCTCGATGCGTCGAGACGCATCTCCATGCTGCTTGCAGGGCGAGGGTGCAAAGGAACGGAAGATGGGTTCATTTGGTCAGTCCTGGTACAGCAAGCTACAGTGTATACAAGTCCTGCGTTGATTCAAGTCATTTTGAATCAATTACGAATAAGTTCATTTGCCTGTTACAGTAACTGCACTTAGGTCTAAATTGAAGCCCTTTTACCGGGTTCCCCGATTGCACCTGATTTAATTCAAAATTTTCTTGTAACAACTTTTATAACAATAAGTTATGCAGGTGCATTGGAATGCTTGCCTTGGTATTTCTAATAAATTGGAAGCTCGTTTGCCATCACTGGTTTTATGGCGCTTTCAAAGATGAAATTCGGCCTGTTTATTTAAACCTAATCCTTTGGAGAAAGTTTTGCGCTTACGCTCATTCACGGATTCCCTGCCGACCGAACATTCGTACCATTCACTCCTTAGATCACGCTGACGGCTGCGACTCCAAGAGCCAGTTGCGAGAAGAGCTGCGACCAATCCAGCAAGCCGCGCAGCGCCGTTGGGCGGAATGTTTTCTCCGGCACGACGACTGTATCGCCCGGGTTCATGCGTGCCGCTTCGAAGGTGTTCCCCCATACTCCGCTGGCTGTCGTCCTGCTGATAACCGAGCCGTCGGCGCGAATGATAAACATGTGTTTCTTATCGGCATCGCGGCCCGGGCCGCCTGCGGTCTTGAGATAATCGCCGACACGATGATTAGGCATAAATATGAAAGAGTTCTGATCGTAGACAGCTCCGACGACGTTGACAGTTACCGGGGTAGGCGGCACGATGAAATCGTCTCCGTCCTCGAGCGATAGATCCGGCAGGCTGTCAACACCGGTGCTGTTCGGGTTGAGGTGCAAGACGATACGACCGGTAGCGCGCAGCTGACGCAAGCGATAGAGCAGCTCGCGCGAACTAGTGGAGGCTGCATTTGCGCTGGCAACGTCCTGCGCAGAAACGGACGAAGCCACGCCGGCGATGGCGCCGCGCTGGATCTCCAGTTCCAGGTTCTGCACGTACTCGTCGATGCGCTGCTGCTGCAGGACGCGCGTCGATTCGCGAGTAAATTCAGATCCATAAAGGTAAGCGTTGGGCGTCAGGCCGCCGGCGCGAAGAATGAGCTGCCGCAGCGTCTCGCCGGGGCGTACGCTGTAGATGCCGGAGTTAACAAATTCACCTTCCAGCCGCACAAATTTTGTCTGCTGCGCCACGGGAACGCGAATGTCGGCCTGCGAGAAGATCGTCACTACATCGTTGGGCTCCAGCTCCAGATTTTGCGATGGGTCGTGGTCTATGACGAGTTTGCCGAGGTTGAATGGGATCAGGGATGTCTTGAGCGTCACCGGATCGGTACGGTCGATGACTGCGTAGTTCCAATCGATCTCCGGGGCGGACAGCTTCACATCGTTCTTTCTGCTTGCACCTGCTGTATTTTCCGTAATGATCTGTGCCTGTCTTCCCGCGAGGCTGCCGCTGCTGGGCAACTGCGAAGGGTTAAGCACACCGGGGGCGGTTGATGTCTGGCCTGTGGACTGTTGCTGGTCCGGCGTACCCAGGGTGCTCAAGTCTGTTGTTTGCTGCTGCTGCCCATTCGCGGGAGGAAGAATCGTGTACTGCTGTTCTCCCTGCAGGTAGACATTTCCCTGCGCGTATGGATATTGGTTCACTGCAGAGTTTGGCTGATTCGCCGACTGGCCTGTCTGGGTTTGTTGCGGATTGACAAAAACATACTGGCCGTTCGGCAGCCGCGCCACACGATTCTGCAACTGCCACTGCTGGTAGGCTTGCCGCGACTGCAGGTCTATCGAATTGGACGGCTGAAACTGAACCGGCCCTGACACGTAAGGCTGAAACTCCGGTGTCGGCAACCCGAGCTGAGCGCGTCTCCAGTAGTAGTCGCGGGTGACCAGCGAGTCGCGGTCTGGAATCAGATCGCTTAGCTTCATGCCTTCATGCCAGGCGAAATGACCGGGGTTGGCAGTGTTTCCCCGCAAGGTCACGGTCTTTTGATACCGAGGCACGATGGAAATGACGCGCAGCAGGTCGCCGTCGCGCAACGTTGTTGCCAGGCCGGCCGGGTCGAAGGCAACCTCCATCGCTTCACGCGCCTGGTGGTTCTCAATGCGTTCGATCGAGATGCGCGAGTCGGAGGCGGTGGTCGATGTGCCGCCCGCATTGACGAGCAGTTGCTGGAGCGTCGTGCTTTCGTCACGCAATTCGTAAATCGCTGGGTGACGGACGCTGCCGGTCAGAGCGACCTGCGGGCCTGCGGGTGGTATGAAGATCACGTCGCCGGGCAAAAGCTGTGCGTCTTTCGACTTGTCGCCGTTGACCAGCAGATCGTAAAGGTCGAAGTCGGTAATGGTCTTGCCTTGCCGCTTTAGCAGAATGTGCCGCAGCGATCCCTGCGTGGATGGTCCGCCGGAGGCGAAGAGCGCGTTGACCAAGCTGCTCAGCGAGCTGACCGTATAGGAACCCGGCCTGCGCGCCTGGCCAACTACAAATATCTGGATGGAGCGGAGCTGTCCGGCATCGACGGTGAGATCGAAGTTGCGGTAGACGCGGCCAATCTCCGAGCGCAGGTGTTGTTCCAACGAAGAGAATGGCAGACCTGCGACATGAATCGCTCCCACCTCGGGCAAGTAGACCGAGCCGGAGCGATCGACGCGCACATCGGCGTTGAAATTCACCTGTCCCCAGACGCGGATGCGCAGCTCGTCATCGGGGCCGACGATGTAATCCGGTGTGACCGGTATTTGTTCGACCGGCGCGAATGTAGACGGGACATTGCGAAACAGGCTGGCGCCAAAGATGGGCAGCACTTCGCCGGTCGTGCCAGCGACAAACTTTTGGAATTCGGTCAGCGGCTCCGGAGGCGCAGGGACGGTTGTCGGCAACAGTTGATTGCGGTTAGCGTTCGCAGTTGGTCTGTTGGCGTTGCCTAAATCGGTGTATGTCCGGGTATTGAACGGAGCGCCAGCGGGAACATTTCTCTCTCCCGTCTGTCCGGGCTGGCCATAATTGCCCAATCCATACTGTCCCTGCTGGCTCAGGTCCGAGCTACAAGCGGAAGACATGGCATTCATCGGATCCGAGCAGTCTACGCTTTGCTCCTGCGTCGAATCGCCGGTCGTGGTCTGGGAGTGCGCATACGGCATGGCTGCCAGCAGGGAGATGAAAAGTGAAAGAGCCAGTCGCTTACGCATATCGCATGCAGCCGCAGCAGGAATTCGCTATCGCCTGCGTATCTACTCCTTAATCAACAAAGATTGCCATTGCCGCCCGGCAGAGAGCCATTTGCAGTGTAGAGCTTTCCCGCATGGATGGAAATATGTGGCACCTACACGGTTACGATGCACCAAGGTCCTGTTCACCATGCACGGACGGATTTCAGCGCATAGTGGCTGACGCCTGAAAAATTTAGGCATCGCTTTTATCCTAACTCAGGCGCCATCTCTACTGGATGGTGAGGGTCAGCGGCACATTTCGCTGCAGCCCGGGGATCGAGGCAGTGATGTTCAGCGTGTATACACCTGAGGGCGTGACCGGACCCTGCGGGGAAGTTGGCGACGTCGATGTCGCTCCGGCGCTGGCGTGCGTGCCGCAGGCAGTGGGAAGAAGTAGAAAAATCCCTAGCGAGACGGCAAGGAGGCAGACGAACCAGCCGCGCGTCAGGGCGCGCATTTGGAAGCGGCGCTTCCTGACGCTGATAAGAGCACACGGCAGCAAGGCGGCCAGCAAAACGCCGGCTTGTTTCCATCGCCCCAATGGTGTGACTGCTAATGCGCTCGTGCTTGTGGTCCCGGTCGAGACGGTCACGGTGGCGTATCCGGTGACGCCGCTGGCCACGGGCAGGGTGGCTGGATTGAGCGTGCAGGTTGCATTCTGTGGAACTCCAGTGCAGCCCATCGTCAGCGTGCCGGTCGATCCGTTGACGGGAACGACCTGGACGGCATAGGTCGCAGTCTGTCCACTCACAATCACGGCAGAAGACGAGCCCTCTACGATGAGCTGAAAGTCTTCCCCGTCGCCTGCCAGAGCTACATCCATTGGCGTGGAAAGATTGGCCGCGCCGACGGTCAGAGAGCCGCTGCTCTGGCCTGCCTGCTGGGGAGTAAAGGTCAGGTCAATGTAGCAGTTGCTTTGCGCATTGAGCGTTTCTCCGGAGGGACAGTTCGTATCTGCGATCGCGTAGTTGCCGTTGACGGCAAAGGTTAATCCGCTGAGCGCTGAGCCGCCGTTGTTCGTCAACACGACCCGCTGCGGAGCGCTGGTCGTGTTGACGGCCTGATCTCCGAAATTCACCGTGGCGGGCAGCGCAGAAATGCCGGGCAGGGCAAGCCCGGTGCCGGAAAGAGCGACCGTTTGCGCGCCCAGCTGTGTATTCACGGTCAGCACGCCGCTCTCCGGGCCAACCTTCGTTGGCACGAAGACGACCGAGACGACGCAGCTCGCATGGCCTACAAGATAGGACCCGCAGTTGTTCTGGGCGGTGAAGTCCCCGCTTATGGTGATGGCAATATCCGTGAGCGACACATCACCGTTGTTGCTGAGAGTCACCTGCTGCGGATTACTCTTTGTGCTTACCGTCTGCGGCTGAGAAAAATTCAAGCTGGTGCCGGAAAGAACCGCCGTTGCGGGCGCCTGTCCGTTGCCAGACAGCTGCACGGTTTGAGTGCCTGTGTCATCGGTAATCGAGAAGACGCCGGTGCGTCCGCCAGCGGCTGTCGGAGTGAAGGTGATGGAAACGGTGCATCCGGAGTTGGGGGCCAGGGACGATCCGCAGGTGTTGGCACTGATCTGGAAATCGCCGGTGACGGCCGGCGTCTGCAGATTTACGCTGACGCCTCCGGTATTTGAGATGGTGATGTTTTGCGCCGCGCTTGGAACACCGATCACCGAACTGGCGAAGGCGAGGCTGGTGGGGGACAGCACGATGTTTCCTGCCGGCAGGCCCGTGCCGGAGAGCGTTGCGGTGACCTGCCCTGTAGCGACGTTGCCGAATACGGTCAGAACACCCTGCAGCTCTCCGGTCGCTGCCGGCGCAAAGCTCACGTGAATCGTGCACGTGCCTCCGGGATTGAGCGGCTGCGTGCAGTTGTCCTGCTCGGCGAAATTCTGGCTGACGGTGATGCTGGTGATGGTCAGCGTAATCGCGCCCGTGTTTGTAACGGTGACGCTCTGCGCGCTGCCAGTCGTATTGACGGCCTGGTTGGCGAAGGTAAGCGCAGATGGAGAAAGCGTTGCCGATGTGGGCGTGACGCCGGCAGTCAACAGAGGTATCTGCCAGAGGCCGCGGCCATAGGTGGCGGCGCGGAGCAGCGATGCGGTGCCGTAGTTGATTGCTTCAAGCTGCGTGACGGGCGCGCCGGGCAGGCCGGTGCCGAGCACGCTCCAGCAATTCTGGGAGCTGTCTGTGCAGAGGTTGATGTCGCGGGTCACGTAGACGCCTGTATCCATGGCGACGTAGACCGTATTGGCGTCGTTGGGATCGACAAGGACGCTGTTTGCGGGAGCGTCGGGCAGGTTCGCGGCGATCTGGATCCACTGCGCTCCTCCGTCTACGGAGCGGTACACCAGAGAGCCGTTTGTGCTGGCGGTGATAAAGCCCTGGAGCGTGACGTAGAGCGTGTTCCCGGTGCTGTCGTGCGGGTCGACATAGATACTCGAAATGTCGAAGCCGCCAGCGTTGAATATGGTTGAGGGATTATTGATGATGGGCGAATTGGACAGGTCGGTCCATACCGGCATGACGCTTGAAGCGCTGCTTATGGAAGCGCCGTAGACATGGCCAGCCACAGTCGCGCCGCCGTCAAAACTCCCGGCCATGCCCGCGTATATCTGCTCGGCAGTTCCCGGAGCATCCGTGGGACTTCCGGATGCGGCGAGGGAACGCAGCTGCGCATTGCCATCGCAGTATGCGTTCTGGACGGTATCGAGCATCGGGCTGATGACGTTGCTGGCGCTCCATACCGCACCATTCGCCGCAGGGCCGCGCCATACACGGCAGGTTCCGACGATCATGTTTGCCGTGTTCTGCGGATCCAGAATCCAGGGCGCGGTCCCGGTCAGGCCGTAGCTGTCATTGCCGACCTGCAAGCTCCCGATGACTGGTGACCCGAAGGCCGCCTTGTTGCAGGCTGTTCCCTCAGTGCAGAGGTTGATGTCGACCGGCGCGGCGGAAGTGGCATACCAGTTCTGCGGGTTTGCCGGATCGATGGCGTTGGCGTCGCCTTCCCCGTCGAGTATCTGCGACCATGCGCCCGCTCCAACTTGCGGAGCAGCGGTGCCGAAGGCGCCCATCGCGGCCATCATCACATTTTGATTTTGCGGATGCTGCGAGAAGCTTCCTATTTCGGCGAGCGAACCGATGCCGCTGTTCAGGTTCTGAAAATGCGTCGCGTCATCGCCGGAGCAGGTCGGCTGCTGCTGATTTACAGCGTCGGTCGTGCGCCACAGTCCGCCGTCGTTGCCGAAATAGATCAGGCCGCTTGCGCCGAAGGTTGCGTCGAAGGCGTGTTGCGAGGGCGCGACCTGCGCGGCGGCGCAGTTGTCAACATTGGTGGTGTTGCGCCACGCGCAGCTGTTGGCCAGGCTGCAGCGAAAGATGTCCCGGGCGCCGACGAAGAGCAGCGTGTCCTGCTGCGAGGGCACGGCGGCCAGCGAAAGATCATAGTCTCCCTGCGGAATATTTGTGCCGCCTCCGGTGTCGATGGCGGCGTCTGCGATCTGTTTGGAAAATGTAACTGTCGCGGATGCACATCCGTTTGTGTTGGCGGAGCAGATGTCCTGCCACAGGCCCTGATCGCTGTTGGTGTTGTCGACGGTGATGGCAAACAGGTCGCCGGTGACGGGCTGCGCGGTAATGGTGCCGCGAAAGATAGGGCACGCGCTCGATCCGACGTCATTGGGATTTGCGGGGCATTGTGCGGGAAAGAGATTCCCTCCCGGCTGATTGGCCAGCCTCGTCCATGTAACCCCGTCAAGCGATTCGTAATAGCCGTGGTAGCGAATCGCAGCATAGAAACTTTGGCGCACCGGGTTCCATGTGACCGAGGTCGCTGAGTTTCCGGGGTCGCTGGTCGATGCGGTCTGCGCGGATTGGATGATCTGCGACGAGCTGTCTTCGATCGTAGCGAGACGCCAGGTCTGGCCCGCGTCGCTCGAATAGTAGAGCCCGGAGAAGCTGCTGGCGCTGGTTGCGTCGACCGCGACTCCCTCAGCCGACTGCGCTACGGCGGCGACAACAAGCTGCGGATTGACGGTGCTCCAGGCAAAGCCGGCAAAACCAAGGCCGCGGAAAGAAAAGCCACGCAGCGAGCCGTAGTAAATGTCCATGGAATTGGGAATGAGGCACCAGGTATTGCCTTTGTCTGTTGAGCGCAGGATTCCGGCGCCATAGTAGGAGTCGAGCGCGTCGTTCGGGTCTCCGGTGCCTGCGAGGATGACGCCTGTTCCGCCGGGCTGCACGGTCAGCGTGCCGATGCTGAGAGACGCGAGCGGCGGCGTGGTGCAGCCGCTGGAGATGGGCAGCGTGTCGGTCAGCGGAGCGAAACTGACAGAGCCGGCACTGCCGGCGGCGTTGGCTGACTTCCAGACGCCTCCGCCGGTGCTTCCAACATAGACGGTGTTGCCGCTGCTGTCCGATGGATCGACGGCGATGCTGGTGACGCGTCCGGTAATGAGGCCGTAGCTGCTGGTTTCGACGGCGGACGGGCCAATCGGGGTCCATGGTGCGCTTAGCGATGTCGTGCCGCTGTCATTGGATGCGGCCTTGAGCGCCTCATGCTGGGCGTGGGCTTTCTGCAGCAATTCGGCAGAGCTGAACTTGCTTCCTTGAGTTCGGCCGAGACCGCGCTGTGCGAGGAAATGTTCTGAATGTTGAGCTTGTTTTATGGCAATGGGTTTTGCCGCCGGCGACAACTCTGGCTGCTGTGCAGCCAGGAGTCCGCAAACGGGTGCGACGATAGATGCCCAGAGGGCCAGCTTCCACCAGCGAATCGTTGCCATGCTCCCCTAGTCGGCACACACAGAGAAAAGCGCTTCTGCGCCATAGACGGGACGCAGAAGCGTTCCAGTGATGTAGCAAGGTTGCGGAAAGTGGCTTCATTATGCGCGAACTCACGCGCAACGCCAAGTTACTTTGGTTCGCTGAGGAACAAGGCTTTGCTCCACGATTGGTGGGTTCACGATCGCATGTGAAAAGCAGATCCTTCGCTTCGCTCAGGATGACATCGTGGAGCAGTTTTTCCGCCGTTGGCGCAAGCAGCAGGACTGGGACTACCAGAGCCCCCAGGCGCGGCTGATGTAGTCGGTCAGCGACATGGTGATGAGGACAAAGAAGGTGAAGAAGCCTGCGGCGACGGTCAGCTTGGTCAGCCGCGAACTGTATTTGACGTGCATGAAGAACAGGATGACCAGCACAGCCTTGATGCAGGCGATGGCAATGGCCACGATCGCATTGAAAACGCCAAGTTCAAGATAAGACGCGGCAACGGTGAGCCCGGTGAAAAACAGGAGTGAGGCAAAGATTACACCGTAGACCTTCGGGCTGACGATGTGGGTCGCGTGGTGCGTCGGTTCCGTATCGAGAACTTCGTGCTGTGTTGGTTCAGACATCGGTATTCAAATCCTCACTGGTGGCGGCTGATCAGGTAAAGCAAGGGGAAAAGGAAGATCCAGACAATATCGACGAAGTGCCAGTACAGGCCGAAGTTTTCGATCGTGGTCATGTGGCCTGTCGTGTAAGCGCCTCCCCATGCTTTGACTAACAAAATCAGCAGGATCGAGACGCCAATGATCATGTGCAGCGCGTGCATGCCGGTCATGGCAAAGTAGAGCGAGAAGTACACCTGCGTCTTCTCGGCCATGTCGGGTGGCAGCGGTTTGTCTGCGAGGTAGTGGGGGTCGACGTGGGTGAAGTCGGAGATGCTGAAGTTCAGTCCCGGTACGTGGTGGTGCACCCACTCGTCGTGCCACTCATAGGCCTTGATGCCCAGGAAGACGGTGCCCAGCAGAATGGTCAGCGTCAGCCAGCGGAGCAGAGCGGAACGCTTCCGGATCTCGGCGGCGTGCACTCCCATCGCCATGGTGAAACTGGAGCAGATGAGCACGGCCGTATTCATCGTGCCGGCCCAGATCTTCAACTGGTGGCTGCCGGCGACAAACGCAGGATAGTACCAGTTGCGATAGATCATGTAGGCGGTGAACATGCCGCCGAAGAACATGATTTCGGTCAGCAGGAAGAGCCACATGCCGAAGCTGGCGGTTTCGCGCTGTTGCTCGACCGTCGCAAAGTGGTGGCGCAGATACGGAGGGTGTCCGTGTTCTTCTTGCCCGTGAGCGGGTTGGGTCGCGATCGCTTGACTATCCAACGGTCTGCACCTCGTGTTGCGTCTTGTGTGCCAGCCACTCGTAATCGTATGCTTCGTGATCCACGATCGGCGTTTCAACAAAGTTTTCTGTCAGCGGCGGCGACTGAATCTGCCACTCAAGCCCAGTGGCCTGCCACGGATTGCTTCCGGCAATCTTGCCATACTTGAGCGACCAGGTCATGTAGAGCATCGGCAGCAGATAGCCTATGCCGAGCACCGTAGCACCCGCAGTCGACAGCACATTGAGCACCTGGAACTCGGGCGGGTACGCCGCATAGCGCCGCGGCATCCCGAGGTAGCCGAGGACGAACTGCGGGAAGAAGGTCAGGTTGAATCCGATGAAGGTGACCAGCGCCGCGAGTTTCGAAAGCGCTTCCGGATACATGCGGCCCGTCATCTTCGGCCACCAGAAGTGAATGCCCGCCAGGTAAGCCATGAGCATGCCGCCGACCATGACGAAGTGGAAGTGCGCGACGATGAAGTAGGTCTCGGTCAGGTGGATGTCCATGCCGAGCGAACCGAGGAAGACGCCGGTCAGGCCGCCGATGGTGAACAGTCCCATGAAGCCGAAGGCGTAGAGCATTGGCGTCTCAAAGGTGATGGAGCCTTTGTAAAGAGTCGCGGCCCAGTTGAAGATCTTGATGGCCGAGGGTACGGCAACGAGCATGGTCAGCAGCGAGAAGACCAGAGCGGAATAGTTTGAGACGCCCATGATGAACATGTGGTGCGCCCAGACGAAGAAGCCGAAGACCGCGATGGCGACCGATGAGAACGCGACGGCGGTATAGCCGAAGACCCGTTTGCGCGAGAAAGTGCTGATGACCTCGGAGATGACGCCCATGCCCGGCAAGATCATGATGTACACCGCCGGATGCGAGTAGAACCAGAACAAATGCTGGAACAGGAGCGGATCGCCGCCCTTGGTTGGATCGAAGACGCCGATGCCGATGGCGCGTTCGAGAATCACCAGCACCAGTGTGATCGCCAATACCGGCGTGCCCAGAACCATCAGGATAGAAGCGGCGTAGTGCGACCAGACAAACAACGGGAGACGGAACCAGGTCATGCCCGGAGCACGCATGCGGTGCACGGTCACGATGAAGTTCAACCCCGTAAAGATCGAACTGAAGCCGGCGATGAAGACGCCGATACCGGCCGTGATGACGTGCGTGTTGAGGTAATGCGTGCTGAGCGGCGTGGTGAAGGTCCAGCCGGTGTCGACGCCGCCGAGGACGAGCGCGGCCAATGTGAAGCATCCGGCAAAGATATACAGGTACCAGCTCAGAAGGTTGATCTTTGGAAAGGCCAGATCCTTGGCACCCACCATGATCGGGAGCACAAAGTTACCGATCGTCGCCGGGACCGAAGGCACCAGGAAGAGGAAGACCATGATGATGCCGTGCATGCTGAACACCTTGTTATAGGTGTCGGCGGCCATCAGGTCGGATTGCGGTGTCAGCAGCTCAAGGCGGATGAGGCCGGCCATGGCGCCGCCAATGAAGAAGAAGAAGGTGATCGAGATCAGGTAGAGGATCGCGATGCGCTTGTGGTCGCCGGTAAGCAGCCAGCTCATCAGCCCATACTCATTGTTCAGATACGACCTCTTGGGGAGACGGGCTGTCTCCTGCGGAGGAAGCTTCACGATTGTCGCAGTGCTCATTGCTTCACCATCCCCTGCCCGGCTGACGGCGCTGCGGGCGCCGTGGTCTGGACCTGGCTTGTGTTCAGCGTCTGCTGGACACGATAGTTCGAGTTTAAATTCTTGATGTATTCAACGATGTCAATCAAGCCTTCTTCGCTGATCTGCCCTTGATAGGTCGGCATGATCGGCGCATATCCGGCGACCTGGTGCATCGTCGGGTTCAGGATCGTGTCGCGCAGGAAGGCGTCATCCACGGTGACGAACGAACCGTTGGCCATCTGCAGCTTGCTGCCGTATGCCTGCGCCAGGTTGGGGCCATGCGCGTCAGCATTGCCGGAATGGCAGGAGGCGCAGCCGAGGCTGGCGAAGAGCCGCTCGCCATTCTGCGCGAGCGAAGAGCCGCTGGTCGAGCCGGCCGTCCACCGTTCGTAGTCTTCCGGCGTCATGGCGACGACCTCGCCGATCATTTGCGAGTGCAGCGTGCCGCAGTACTGCGTGCAGAAGAGGTGGTAGGTGCCGGTCTTGGTCGCCTCAAACCATACGGTCGAGTAGCGGCCGGGAATCACTTCGCGCTTCACGCGGAAGGCTGGGATGGAGAAGCTGTGGAAGACGTCCTGCGAGATCATGGTGAGCTGCACCGGGCGATTGATGGGAACGTGCAGCGCGTCGATCTCGTGCTGGCCGCCGGGATGCTCGGCCTTCCACATCCACTGCTTGCCGACGATGTAGATGTTCATGGCGTTGGTCGGCGGGTTGTAGATGCGGAAATAGAGCAGCGCGCCCCAGACGAAGGTGACCATGAAGAGCGCAAGCGGGATGATGGTCCAGGTGGCTTCGAGCAGCGTGGAGCCTTCGATCTGAGTGGCTTCCGGGTTGCGCTCCTGGCGATAGAGCACCGAGAAGAGCACCACGAGCAGCGCCACCACCCCGAGTCCCACCACTGAGATCAGCACCAGAAAGAAATAGAGCGCGTCGGTGTCGGGCGCAATGCCGGATGCCTCGGGCGGAAAGAGCGCGAAGTGCGTGAGCCAATTGACTAGAAACTGCCAAAGTACTGGACTGATGAAATGCATCGTTCCCTTTATCCGATCACGTTTTTCCAGTTTGGAACCGGCATGGTTTTTGCAAGCTTCCTGTCACGCCGGAACATCACAATCATGTAGCCGCCCAGGCAGAACATCGTAATCATGCAGCCCAGCTGCACGACGCGCGCTATGATCAGGCTGTGCCTGTTCAGCATCGGGTCGTAGCGGTAGCAGTAGGTCATGATGGCGTCGACCGGCGAGCCGATCCTGTGCTCTGACGCTTCCACCAGACCGAGCCGTAAATCTTTCGGCGAATATTCGACGCCGAGGTAATATTGCGAGAGCCTGCCCTCCGGAGTGACCAGCTCGATGGCGCTGGCATGGGCAAACTGCGTCAGCTTGCCATCGGGGCCGGGGACGCGAACGTAGCCGAAGCCGGTGGCATTGGCGAGCGCGCTGATCGCCGGCTGCTGCCCGGTGAGGAAATGCCAGCCATTCGCCGTCTCCGGATGACCGTAGCGCTTGAGGTAGAACGCCTTTTTCTTCGCGGCAAGCTCGGGCGTTTCGCTCGGATCGATGCTGACCACGATGACGTCGAAATCCTTGCCCGGCCTGAACTTCACCATTTCAAGCGCGCCGGCCAGGCCATCCAACTCCTCGGAGCAGAGCATGGGGCAGTTGTAGTAGACGAGCGACAGGATGGCCGGACGCTTGCCGAAATAGTCGCCCAGGCGGACGGTCTTGCCGGTCTCATCGCGGAATTCGCCATCGAGCGGGATCTGCGTGTTGAGCTTCTGCACGATGGCGGCTTTCATCAGCACAGAAGGCAGGTGGTCGCTGGCCGGCTCGCCCATCTGCTTGTCGCCGTAGCTTGAAACCTGCGCCGAGGCGGCAGAGGCGGCAAGCAGGAGTCCAGCGGCGAGCGCCCATGCGCCTTTCGCGATGCTACCGTGCCGAATTTTTCTCATGTCCTGCATCTGTTCCTATGCTAATCCGCTTTTGGCGGCGGTTCACCCGCCCGGTTTCTTTCCCTAATTATTGTTTGCCTTGGTCGAAGCCTGCTCACCCGGCTCCTTGGAGCCTTCGTGCAGCTCCTGCTCGTATGCCGTGCGGGCAAAGCCATCGGTCAACGGCACCTGCACCGTGATCTTCTTGTCGCCGGTCATCAGCGGCTCCGGCTGCAGAGGCTGCTGCTCGACCGGCAATCCGCGCTGCGCGATCAACTCCATGGCGCGCTCGATCGGGATGCGCACCGTGCCCTTCGAGCGGTCGATCCAGCTGTAGTGCTCAAGCAGCAGGTCCTCGCGCGCATGCAGATCGGCCGTGTCCTGATTGCCGTTGTCAGCTTGCAGGCGCGGCGTAGGGAAGCTATGCGTCAGCTGCTCGAGCTGCTGCTGCTGCATCGCCGGGTTCGATTCCATGTTGCGCGGCTTGCCTGCCGGGTAATTCGCCCGGTTCCACTGGTTCGGCGGGCCGTCGCGCTTTTCCAGAGCATTGTTGATCACCTTGCCCATGCCGTAGCAGAAGACAAAGAAGACGCCGACCGAAATAAAGAGGCCGATCAGGAAGACCATGATCCCCTGAACGCTTACGTCGGTGACTTCATAGCCTTCGCTGACGGACGCGGCTTTGTCGTGCGACTCGTGCTCGTGAGGGTTATGCGTGGGCATGTTCGGGCTCCAGAATCTCCGCCACGTGCGGATCGTTGGTGGCAACCAATGGCCGTGTCTTCAGCTGCGAGAAGAAATTCGCCATCCAGAAGGAGATCAGCGCTCCCGGGACGGCGATGTATTCGAGCATGCCGAAGCTGAAGTGCAGATTGCGGGCCGCGTCCTTGAAGTTCGGCTCGATCAGCCACCACGTATCCCAGCAGCGGGCAAAGATCATGATGCAGCAGACGACCACCAGGCGGCTCTTGATGCGCTTCAGGTCGCGCGAAAGCAGCAGCGTGAAGGGCAGTAGCCAATGGAAAATCACGTCAAAGGTTGCAATGACGCCCCAGCCGCCGCGGATGCGGTCCAGGTACCAGGGAATCTCTTCCGGCGAGTTGCCCGACCAGATGATGAGGAACGCGGAAAAGGCCAGGTAGATGTTCAGCATGGTGAAGGCGAAGCAAAGCTTGCCGAGGTCATGCTGCTCGGTGGTGCGGAAGATGGTCTTGATTGGCTCGGCCTTCGACAAGCCGACCAGCGTCAGAATCACCAGCGCGAGAACTCCATAGCCCTGACCGACGAGGAACTGCAGGCCATACACGGTCGAGTACCATGTCGGGTCGAGTGACATCACGCAGTAAATTGCGATGGCTGTCAGCGTAATGGAGTAAAGAACCACGCCGAAGCCGCTGAGGTTCTCAAACCTCTTCTGCCAGTAGGGCACATGCGGCGCCGAATCGGCGTCGCGCTGCAGGGACCATCGGTTCAACAGCCAGGTGTAAAGCGCCCAGCTGGCGAAGCAGAGCAGCATTACCACCCAGAAGCTCGTCGGGTTGAGCATCGGCTTTTTCCAGATGATGGCATGCGCCTGCTCGCCGGTAATCAGGTGATGCTTGAGCGCGTTCTCCGCATCCGGATATTTCGCCCACAGATAAAGCTGCTTGAACGTGACGCCGAAGATTCCGACCGGCAGGAAATACAGGAAAACCAGCGGCAGCGTCCGCGTCATCGCTTCCAGAGGACGCCGCACCAGCAGTCCCCACTTGCCGCCGGAGAGATACTGAACCATCAGCAGCGCCATGCCGCCGCAGCAGAAGCCGAACGCCAGCATGAAGCCCATCAGCCAGGCGCGCAGGAAGTGGTTCCAGCCGTCATTGGAAAGAAAGCCGAGGATGATGCCGAGAACGGAAAACACCACGCCGATGATGAGCGCGCGGCTGCGCCAGCCGTTGACAAAGGCCGGGGCCGACAGGTCAGCGGGCAATGTTTTCTCGTAATAACCCGAACTCGAATGTTGCACCATGCGTTCTGATCCTTATTTCTTCGTCTCTGGCGAAGCTGCCTCGCCTTTTTTCGTGCTGTTCGCGCCCGTCGCCGCCTGTCCGGTCAGAGTCGGCGTTTTCGGGTTCTCCGCCGGCGCGCCGGCTACGTCGCCCACCGGAGGCAGCGCCTGAACATTGGTATCCACCGCCATGGGCCATGGCCCGGCAAAGCTGGCCGGGAGCCCCTGCTCTTCGGCGATGTCGGTCAGGTTCTTCACCTGCACGCCTTGCGGCACATCGGACTCCTTGGCATTCTGGCTCAACTGCAGGGCGCGGATATAGGCAGCGACCGCCCAGCGGTCCGCCGGAGTCAGCTGCGCCGCATAGTCCGGCATGGCGCCATAGCCGTTGGACATGACGTAGAAGTAGTGGCTCAATGGCTCGGCAAGGCGCTTGGCGTCGTGATAGTTACCCGCCGGCTTGTAGCCGCGCTGCACGATCATGCCGTCGCCATTGCCTACGCGCGAGTGGCAGGGCGTGCAGTAGATATTGAAACGCTCCTGGCCGCGCTCAAGAACTGTAAGCGTGGCCGGGAAGGGCATCGCGTCCTGCTCCTTGCCGTTCAGCAGACCGGTATAAAAATACTCATCTTCATGCAGCTGGCCACGCGCGACGGTGTGCTCCACCTGCGGCCGCACGGACCGTCCATCGGCGAAGAAGTCGGTGCCGCGCTGGGGAACGAACTTCGGCTGGTTCTGCATGTCCTGGCGGCAGCCGGCCAGCAACGCTACCGCTGCCAGCGCGCCCGCGGACATGATGCCGGTACGGATTCGGCTCATCGTCTTAATACTCCACCTCCACCACGGAGACCGGCTTGAATCCCTCAAGAAACGTTCGCGACTCGGCCACATCGAACTTCGGATCGGTTGACTCCAGGCACAGGAAAAACTTGTCCGAGGTTGCGCCGCTGCGGAAGTTGGGCGAGTTGAACAGCGGATGGTACACCTGCGGCAGCCCGTTGATGGCCAGCATCCCGAAGGCCGCCGAGAGCCCGGCGTAGAGAATCGTCCATTCGTAGGCCGGAACGATGAACGCGGGCCACGAATAGTAGGGGCGGCCGGCGATGTTCAGCGGATAGGCCCACACCGAGATCCATGTCTCAAGACTGAACATGGCCAGCAATCCGAGCAGGCCGCCAACCAGGCAGACCAGCGAAACGTTGTCGCGGTGGAAGCCGATCGCTTCCGCCGCTTCTTCAACCGGGTACGGCGTGTAGCAATCCATGCGCCGGTAGCCGGAGTCGTAGGCAGCCTGCGCCGCGCGCACCAGATCGCTGGGCGTGTCGAACTCGGCGAGTAATCCGTAGGTTCCTTCTTGAATCGGCATTAGTCACCCGCCTCCGGAATCGGTTCGTCTTTGGGATGAATCTTTGCCTGGGGCAGCAGAATGCGCAGCTCAGACATGGGAATCATGGGCAGGAAGCGAATGAACAGGAAGAAGAGAAACGTGAACAGCCCTAGCGTTCCGGCAAAGGTCGCGTAATCCCAGCGCGTCGCCTTGTAGGTGCCCCATGAAGACGGCAGGTAGTCGCGCGTAAGGCTGGTGACGACGATGACGAAACGCTCGAACCACATGCCGGTATTCACGATGAAGGACATAATGAACATCAGCCCCACGTTGGTGCGGAACTTGCGGAACCACATCAGCTGCGGCAGGGCGATGTTGCAGGTGACCAGGACCCAATAAGACCAGCCCATCAGCCCGAACATCCGGTTCCACATCATGAAGTATTCCCAGTGGCTGGCCGAATACCACGACATGAAGACTTCCATCCCGTATCCATAGGCGACGATCAGGCCCGTGGTGAGCATGACCTTGCCCATATTTTCAATGTGGCGAATGGTGATAATGTCTTCCAGGTGATAGAACTTGCGGATCGGCACCGCCAGCGTGATGACCATGGCGAAGCCCGAGTACACGGCGCCGGCGACGAAATACGGCGGGAAGATGGTGGTATGCCAGCCGGGCAGAAGCGCCACAGCGAAGTCGAAGCTGATGACCGTGTGCACTGAGAGCACCAGCGGTGTTGCCAGGCCCGCCAGCAACAGCGATGCCGTCTCATAGCGCACCCAGTGCCGTACCGATCCGCGCCAGCCCAGCGCCAGCCAGCCGTACACGAACTGTGCGATCTTCGACTTTGAGCGGTCTCGGATGGTTCCGAGGTCGGGGATGAGGCCGATGTACCAGAAGACGACCGAGATCGTCGCATAGGTCGAGACTGCGAAGACGTCCCAGAGCAGCGGCGAGCGGAACTGCGGCCAGACGTTCATCGTGCTGGGATAGGGGAACAGCCAGTATCCCAGCCATGGACGGCCTACGTGGATGAGCGGGAACATGCCGGCGCAGACCACGGCAAAGATGGTCATGGCTTCGGCGAAGCGGTTGATCGAGTTGCGCCAGCTCTGCTTGAAGAGCAGCAGAATCGCCGAGATCAGCGTTCCGGCGTGGCCGATACCGATCCACCACACGAAGTTGATGATGGCGAAGCCCCAGGCTACCGGCTGGGCGATGCCCCAGATCCCGACGCCGCGCAGAAACAGCCAGCTGACGGCGACGAGCAGCATCGTGACCCCGCCGCCGGCGATGAGAAAGCCGCCAAACCAGCCAAGAGGCGTATGGCCGGTGAGCACGATGCGCGAGATCTTTTCGGTAACCGACTTGAAGGTGTGTCCGGGCGCGATGACCCGGTTTTCCCCGGTTATCGGATCCAGCATCGGATCGTTGATTGGTTCTTTGGTTGCCATATTCCGTTCGACCTCTTAGCCGTTCAGCCCGTCGGCCAGTTCGGGGTTCACGTTCAACACCTCAGCGATATACGTCGTGCGCGGACGCGTGTTGATGTCCGCCAGCACGCCGTAGGTACGCGGCTGCTCCTTGAGCTTGCGCACCTTGCTTGATCGATCGTTGATGTTGCCGAAGATGATCGCGTTGGTCGGGCAGGCCTGCTGGCACGCCGTCACAATTTCTCCGTCGCGGATGTCGCGGTTCTCCTTGTCCGCCTCGATCTTGGCCGCGTTGATGCGCTGCACGCAGTAGCTGCATTTTTCCATCACGCCGCGGCTGCGGACGGTCACGTCAGGATTGCGCATCAGCTTGAGGCTCTCCGTCTCGAAATCGGAATAGAGCAGGAAGTTGAAGCGGCGCACCTTGTACGGGCAGTTGTTCGAGCAGTAGCGGGTGCCCACGCAGCGGTTGTAGACCATCATGTTGAGGCCTTCCGGCGTGTGGACGGTTGCGCCCACCGGGCAGACCTGCTCGCAGGGGGCGTTCTCGCATTGCTGGCAGAGCATCGGCTGGAAGTGCGCGCGAGGCGCGGCCAGATCGCCTTCAAAATAAGTGTCGATGCGGATCCACTGCATGTCGCGCCCGACCTTAACCTGATGCTTGCCCACGACGGCGATATTGTTCTCCGCGTAACAGCTCACGACGCAGGCGTTGCAGCCCACGCAGGCGTTCATGTCGATCGACATGCCCCACGCGTTCTTGTCGTAACGGTAGGCTGGGAACATGCTCGTGTCGGTCTCGGGAGTGTCGTGGCCTTCGCCCTCGTGCGCGAAATTCGGGTTCTGCTTGAACTCTTCGAGCGTGGCGTAGCGGATGATGCCGCGGTCCATCGCCTCGTTGCCTTCAAGCGAGTGGGTCCCGCTGCCGTCGCCGCCGTGCGCAACCGCGCGATGATCGGTGTAGTGGCTCTTGGTGACCGCAAATTCGTACGTGTCTCCGGTCTTGCGCAGGGTTGCGCCGGTCATAAAGAGCGGAGCATCGGAGCTGCGGACGGCATACGCATTGAACCCGAAGCCGCTTCCTACGCGGCCGGCGCGGCTGCGGCCTTGTCCAAGGGTGAGCGTAATCGTGTTGTCGGGATGG
>Ga0335072_10002571_pt1 | contig 28024 bp, 20 predicted proteins | sample Lox_Sample_21_FD_206725 | JGI IMG/M metagenome (GOLD analysis project Ga0335072, IMG submission 206725) | Soil microbial communities from Loxahatchee National Wildlife Refuge, Florida, United States - Lox_Sample_2.1 | ecosystem: Environmental > Terrestrial > Soil > Wetlands | place: USA... | reverse complement strand
AACGTGCCGTGCATGGTGATGCCAAGGTCCCGGCAGTCGGCGGCGAACTGCCGGGCCCGCTCGACCCGCAGGCCCTTCTTGATGTTGATCAGGATCTGCTGGTTCCCGGACTCAAAGCCGACGAGCAGCAGCCGCAGCCCGTTGTCCTTCAGTACCTTCAGCATGTCCCTGGGCACGTTGGCCTTGGCGTTGCAGGACCACGTCATGCCGAGCCGTCCCAGGCCGCGGGCGATCTCCATCGCGCGCTCCCGGTCGTCGGTGAACGTGTCGTCGTCGAAGAACAGCTCCTTCACCTGCGGGAACTGCTCTTTCACCAGCGCGGCCTCGTCGAGCACGTGCCCGGCGCTGCGAGTACGGTAGCGGTGCCCGCCCACCGTCTGCGGCCAGAGGCAGAACGTGCACCGGGACCGGCAGCCCCGCCCGGTGTACAACGACAGGTACGGGTGCTGCAGGTAGCCGATGTAGTAGTCCTCGGCCCGCAGGTCCCGCTTGTAGACCGAGGTCACGAACGGGAGCAGGTCCATGTCCTCGAGGATCGCCCGGTCCGGGTTGTGCCGGATCTCGCCGTCGGCGCCCCGGTAGCTGATGCCGTCCACGGAGGCCAGCGGGCGCCCCTCGGCCACCTCGGCGATGGTGAAGTCGAACTCCTCCCGCGCCACGAAGTCGATGGCCGTCGACGCCTGCAGCGACTGCTCCGGCTGCACCGCCACCTTCGCACCGACGAAGCCAATGAGGATCGAGGGATTCTGCTCCTTGATCGCCTCGGCGATCTTGACGTCGCCGGGGAAGGTAGGCGAGCTGGTATGCAGGACCAGCAGGTCATGCTCAGCCGCCATCGGCAGGATGTCGCCCACGGTAAGCCCGGCCGGTGGCGCGTCCACCAGTTTGCTGCCCGGGACCAGGGCGGCCGGCTGGGCGAGCCACGTGGGATACCAGAATGACCGGATCTCACGCTTTGCCTGGTATCGCGACCCGGCCCCGCCGTCGAAACCCTCATACGATGGAGGATTCAAAAACAGTGTTCGCACAATGGCACACTGCTCTCCGGCGGGCCGCGTTAAACCAGCCACTGGCGTGGCTGCCGATGTCAGGCGGCTGCATTGTCCTTTATGTGATTATTATGCTGCGCTGCTGTCGCGGCCAGGGCACATGCCCTAGCGCTATTCACACGATATTCGCGCGACAGCTGCACTACGGGGCAGTGATAATGGCCATCGTTGTACACACCATGACCACGATAGACAAGCCGACAAGCACCGCTACCCGGATCGACCGGGCGCGCTCTTCCTCGAACGGCGGCGGGGGCCGGCCCTGGCCCTTCAGCACGGACGCCCGTGCGCGGGTGGGGTCAGCTGCGAAGACAGCGAACATCGCGGCAAGCGCGGGATCGGACCTAGCCAGCTGGCTCTCAATCTCCGTCAACGCCTGCGGGTCGCGTGGCACTCGGCTCATGGCGCTACCTCCAATACCTGGAACGCGAGTGTGGCACTGTTCTGGCTGCCTCCAGCCGCGAGAGGTAAACGGATCCTAAATGGCAAAATCCGGACATCGTTAACGCCGGAAAACGGGGAATTATCGCGGCTCAGGCCTGGGCGGCGGCGCGATACAACTCGAATGCGGCGGGGATCTCCGCCGCCAGCTTGTCCACATCAGGCACCAGGGCGGCGTCCGCGAGAATGCCCACCGACAAGGACCGCTCCCAGGTCATGGCGCCGATGGCGAGTCCCGCCCCGTCAGCCAGTGCCAGCACCGGGTAAGCCTCCTCAACCCGCGCCCCGAGCAGCGAGTAGCCGCGCCGGGCACCGGGGAACACGGAGACAAGCAGGTTGAACCACCGGCGCTGGTAGAACTGGACAGCGGCGAGCCGCTGCAGGGGCAGGGGCAGGAAGTTCATTACCCGCAAGACCATGGCCGCGGCGGCGGCGTCGCCCCGGTCCACGCGCGCGGCGACCTGGCCGCGGACGGCGGCCAGTCGCTCCGCCGGGGTGGCGGGCCCGATCGGCGCGTCCAGCGTGACCGCGGCGGTCCGGTTCCTCGGCTCCGTGCCCGCGGTCCTGTCGCGGCCGCGCACCGGGCAGGCCCGCGGGACGGCGATCCGCACCTGCTGCCCGGCCGTCTCCTCACCGCGGGCGCGCAGCAGCCGCCCGAGGGCCTCGGCCGTCACGGCCAGCAGCAGGTCGGCGATCTTCGTGTCGAGGCCGCGCGCCGTCCGCGCCACCTCCCAGGCCGGAAGCACCGCCTGCACGTACCGGCGGCGCCCGCCGGTAAATGGCCCGCAGACGCTGACATCGGGGGCGGCCCCCGCGGCGGCGAGATGGGTCAGCCCCCGTATTGTCCTCAGCCCGTCGTGCAGCCGCACCGCGGCGCCGCGAGCCCGGTCGCCCGCCTTTCGCCTGTCGCCGTCGCCGCCTGCCCGCGAGCCGGGCGCCACGGTGCGCCCGGCCGCCACCCGGCTGCCCGGGCCGTCGGGAGCCGGGTCGAGCAGCCGGGTGAGCGCCGCGATGATGGCATGGCTGTCACCGAGGGCGTGATGGATCTTCACCGCGACGGCGGTACGCCCGTCCGGTGCCCCCGGGATCAGCCACACCTCCCAGGGGCTGCGGTAGGGGTCGCATTCCAGCGAGAAGAAGGTGTCGACGATGCCGCCTAGCGTGCGCGGGTTCCCGTCCCGGCCGCACCGTACTTCCCGGATCCGGGGGCCTATGTCACCTTCGTCAGCCACCCACCGCGGTCGCCGCCACCGGCCCGGCGCCCGCTCCAAGCGGTGACGGAGGGTAGGGATGGCTCGCACCCGCTGCGTGATGACGTCACGCAGGGCATCGATGTCCAGGGCAGCGGTCGGCTCAAGGAGCAGTACGGCGCCCACCTGCTGGCACAGCAGCGGGCTTTGCGCGTGAAGGAACAGCGCGTCTTCCGCCCGCAGCGGAATGCCTGGCCGGTGGCTCATCGCGGCTGTCCCATGCCTTTCGTCGTCGGCTCCCGGACTCCCAGGTCAATCAGCGGGGATATGGCCTGGCCGCGGAACATGGCCCGCCCGGCGGCGATCCTGCGCTCGCGGGTGGTCCCCGGGCGGGCAAGCCCCCACAGCGAGGACAGGAGCTCTTCCTCGTCGCGGGCGTAACTGGAAAGGCCCAGCCTCGCCATGAGCCGGACCCCATCGGCCCCATGGCCGGGTATGGGCCGGTAGCCGACCACGGGAAGTCCAGACGCCAGTGCCTCCATGGCTGTCTGCCCAGCCGCGTTGTCGATGAGCGCGCTGGCGGCCTGCATGAGCGCGGGCATGTCCTCTATCCAGCTAAGCACCCGGACCTCGGGCAGCGCGGACAGCCGCCGGTGCAGGCGCTTGTTCTCGCCGCACAGCACCGCGGGGGCATACCCGGCCCGGTCGAGCAGCCGTGCGGTCCGCGCCAGCGAGGACCCGATGCCCCAGGCGCCAGTCGACAGCAAGACCAGCGGCCTGCCATCGGGCGACAGGTCGCGACGCCACCGGTCGGCCCGGGCGGACGTCACCGCCGGCGCGCACGCGGTAAACCTGGCCCCGACCAGCGGGCCGTTGCCCGCCGCCCGGCAGCCGATCTCCTTGCTGATGTCGGCCGCGATCTCCTCGGTGTGGCACAGGTACAGGTCATTGCCCGGGTGCAGCCATTGCCGGTGCGCCTCGAGCTCGGTCATCACCACCGCGCTTGGCACGGCAAGCGCCCCCCGCGCCCGCAGTCGCCCGGCAACCTGAGCGGCCAGGTGGAAAACGGAGACGACAACGTCGGCCCGGTGCAGCCGGGCCAGCTCGAGCAGGCGGCGCTCGGCCAGGGCGGCCAGCGGTGCGCTGCTGGGGCGCAATCCGCCGCCGGCCCGGAAGAAGATCCGGTAGATGCCCGCGTAAAGCACGGGCGCGCGCTCGATGACCTTGCGGTAGGTGGCCCGCAGCCCCCCGCCTATCCGGGCCGGGAGCAGCTCAAGGACATCCGCCAGGATCACCTGATGGCCTGCCGCCTCCAGCCGCTCGGCCAGCTCCCGCGCGACGGTGTCGTGACCCGATCCCATGCCCGCGCTGAGGATGAGGAACCGGCGGTGCGGAGTGCTGGTCATGACCAGTGCTCCGCGAGCGGGCCCGTCGTCCAGCCGGCGGCACGCCAGTCCGCGACGAGCCTGGGCAGCACGGCCAGCGCGGGCCGCCAGCGGCCGCGCCCGGAGCGGTCCGCGTCATGCAGCAGCACGGTGCCGCCGCCGTGCAGGTCACGGGCGATGCGCGCGCGCACCGACGCGGCGCTGGCCTTGGCGGCCCAGTCCATTCCCCACGCTGACCAGAGCACCGGCCGCAGGCCCGCCTGGGCCGCGGCGATGCGCCTGCCGCCGGTCAAGATCCCGTAGGGCGGCCGGTACCAGCGTGGTTCCACCCCCGTTAGGTCGGCGATCACCGTCGCCGTCCGGCGAAGGTCGCGCAGCTCGCCGCGCACCGACGGCAGCCAGGGCCGATCATGCCGCCAGCCGTGCACCGCCGGCTCATGGCCCCGGGCGGCGATCTCCGCGGCGAGCCGCCGGTGGCGGCAGGCACTGTCGCCGACGAGGAAGAACGTCCCCCGCACGCCAAGCGCGTCAAGGGCATCGAGGAAGAGCGGCGTGGACGCCGGGTCCGGGCCGTCGTCGAAGGTCAGCGCGACATGTCCCGGATTCCCTATCCCGGCTAGGACAGGGAACCAGGAGCGCCGCAGCCCTGGCAGCCACGTGGCAGCGGGTAGCACATGCCCGGCCAGCGCCACCGTCCCCACGGTGGCGGCCACCCGGGCCATCATCCGAACCGCTCCGCGAGGCACCGGTAGACCGATGGTGCGGCGGCCCGCAGGGCGCACGGCAGGCGCAGCCACCCCGGCAGGTAGATTTCCGCGCGCCGGGCGGTGGCGGCGGCGCAGATCGCGGCGGCCACCTGCTGCGCGGGGAGCAGCCGCGGGACCGACCGGTCGTAGGGCCGGCCCCGGCGGGCGAAGAACGGCGTGTCCACCGCGCCGACGACGACATGGGTGACCCCCACGCCGGTGCCGCGCACCTCATAGCGCAGGGCCTCGGCGAACGCGCCGATGCCTGCCTTGGCCGCCGAGTACACCGCCTCATCGCGCACGCCGACGCCGGCGATGGAGCCGACCAGGACGATCTGCCCGCGTCCGCGCTCGATCATCCCCGGCAGCAAGGCCCGGACCAGGTGAACGACGGACGTCAGGTTCACCGTCAGGACCTCTTCCGCCATCGCGGCCGGCATCGCCGTGAACGGCCCGGCCCAGCCCACCCCCGCGCCCGCGATCAGCAGGTCGACTCCGTCCGCGGCCTCGAGCACCTGGCCGGCCAGGAGGTCAGCACCGGCCGGAGTGGCAAGGTCGGCGGGCAGCGTAAGCCCGTCGGTGCTGGTGGCCTGCTCCGCCAGCCGCGTCGCATCGCGTCCCGACAGCAGCAGGCGCCAGCCCGCGGCCGCCAGGCAGCGCGCCGTAGCCGCGCCGATGCCGGAAGACGCGCCGGTCACCAGGGCGAGACCGGGCCCGGGTGGGCCAGCGGACAGCCGTGTGCGCTCGGCCGCGTGCGCGGTCTTGCTGGGGGTGAGGCACTCCTGGGTCAGGACATCCACCTCAAGCGCCGGATCGGGAGCGGCCGGCTGCGGTGGTGCTGGCTGAGTGACCGCCTCGGTGGCGGCCGGGGCGATCAGTCCGCGCGGCTCCGCGCTCATGCAAGCCACCAGTCCAAGCGCATCCTGCACTCCCCCCTCGAGAGCCCCAGGCTCATCGCACGTCACGCGTTGCCCTGCTGCTACCCGCGCCAGGGGCATGCCAAGCCCCGATGCCCGCTCTCCGTAATCGCAGCAACACGAAAATCCATCGAAGAGGTGCGCTCACTCCGACCATGGGACCCTCGTCGCGAGGGTAGACACGGTCCGCTGCGGGTGCGGGGAAGTCGCGAGCCGGCCTCTCGCGGCTTCGCCGGCAGCTCCCTGATCGAATCGCTTCATCCGTCCGCGCGGCCTCAGCCGTCATGATCACGTGCGATAGTGGCTGCTATAACAGCCATTTTCGCATGGCATTCGCGGATTGGGGCGGATCGAGGGGGTCCTCAGGCGCTGACGCACGGGCAGCGGAAGGGGGGCATTGTGCTTCAGCCAGCGCCTCCCGGCGGGCCGCCTGGCGTCCGGGGGCGTGTCGTACGGGGCACTGGCGCCATCGCGGCCCGGAGCGGGGGGGGTCGCGATGGCGCCAGCGGTCACTAGTGCGGCGCTAGGGGAGGGTGGACAGGTAGGGCGCGACCGTGTCGGCGAAGTTGTAGCCGTTGGACGCGTCCCAGTTGATCGACCAGGTCATGGCGCCGCGGATCCCGGGCCAGGTCGTCGGGGGGACGAAGCTACCGCAGTTCTGCTTGGCGGCCAGGCAGTCGAGCGCGGCGTTGACGACGGACGGGCTGACGTACCCGCTTCCAGCCGCCGATGACGAGGCAGGCAGGCCGACCCCGACCTGGGACGGGGACAGGCCGCCCTCGAGCTCGGTGCAGGCCAGGGCGGTGATGAAGTTCTCGGTGCCCTCGGCGTAGACGTTCCCGTCGCAGCCGTTCATCGTGCCCGAGTTGTAGTACTGCGTGTTGATCATCGTCAGGATGGACTTGATGTCCAGCGCCAGCGCGAAGTAGTCATCACCCGTCGACTGAGTGTCCACGGTCTGCGGCGCGAGGGTGATGATGAGGCTGGACCCCACGTCGCCTTCCAGTTGCTCGAGCGCTGATGCCATGTAGGTCGGGTTGACGCCGTTCTCCAGGTCGATGTCCACGCCGTCGAACCCGTACTGCTTGATGAGCGAGTCGACGCTGCTGGCGAAGGCGGACGCGCTCGCCGCGTCATCGACGCTGACCGTGCCATTCGCGCCCCCGACGGACAAGATGACCTTCTGGCCCCGGCTGTGCAGGGTCGCGATGTCGTTGATGAACTGCTGCTGCGTGTACCCGCCGAGGTCGGAGGCCAGCGTCGGGTCCAGGCTGAAGGCGACCTGGCCCGGGGTGGACGTCGCGGTGCCGAACGCCACGGCGACCAGGTTGTAGCTGGTGGGGACGCTCGCCAGGGTGAGCGGGGTGGCCCCGTTGGCGAAGTCCTGCCAGTAGCCCATCAGGATGTGAGCGGGCAGTCCGCCGCTGCCACCGCCACCGCCTGAGCTCGACGTCGTTGCGCTGACCGCGCTGGACGCGGGGGACTTGCCCGCCGAGTTGTAGGCGATCACTGTGAATGAGTACGTCGTGGCGGCGGCAAGGCCGGTGACGGTGGCGCTCGTCCCCGTGACCGATGCCGCCTGGCTGCCGTTCTCGTCGACGTAATAGCCGGTGACCGTGCCCGCGGGGGCGGTCCAGGACAGCGAGACCGACGATGACGTCGTCCCCGTGACGGACAGGCCGGTCGGCGCGGCCGGCGCCGTCGGGCCAGTGCCCCCGCCGCCGCTCCCGGCGGCGCCGGTCAGCGTCAGGTCGTCGGCGTAGAACTCCGGCTGCGCGTACCAGCCGTGAATGTAGATGGTGACGCTGGTGGTGGACGCGCCGGTGGTAAAGCTGGTCGACAGCTGTGTCCAGGTGCTCGCCGACGGCGTCCAGGCATCGGTGTCGCTGCTGCCGGTGCCGCTGTCGCCAAGGAAGACGTAGTCGCCCTGTACCCAGCCGGAAAGCGCGTAGGCGGACGACGGCTGGACGCTGACGACCTGGCTGCACTGGGCGTCGTCGCTGCTGGTGGGGGTGCCGGCCAGGGCGTCAGCCGCGCCGTCGTAGGTCGGCGAGGTCACCGCGGTGTCGCCTGATGAGCAGGTCCAGCCGGACGTGCCGCTGGTGAAGCTGCCGTTGGTGAGCAGGTTGGCCTGGGCCGATGCGGCCGGCGCCATGATGCCAGCGCCGAGCGCCGCCATCAGCGTGAGGGCGCCGAGCAGGGATGACCAGCGCAGGTGGCGGCGCCAGGATGATGGGGCGAGGGAACGGACCGGAGCGGGCATGCGGCCTCCCGGGGAACGAGGTCGGCAGGAACTAATAAGTAACTTTCTTATTAGTTTCATTGACGGTAACTCCACCGCAGCAATCACGTCAACACTGCGTGCAAGCCGCGTCACGCGAGCCCTGCCCGCAGTCGTTCCCGTGGCTCATCGGGCCGCGGCGGCGGTCGTCGCCAGGGAGGCGCGCGGCCCCTGGCGCCTCGGCTGGGCCGGTGCCGCGCTGTAGCGTAGCGGCTCGCCACTCCTCTCGCGCGTGTTTTCCCATTCAAACCCGGGTGGTTGCGCGCGGATCCATAATTGATTAACATCTGGGCTCACCACGAAAAGGGCATTAGGCGTACGGACAAATCCGCCCTAGTAACGCGCAGCGCCTCGTACATAACCGCCTACAGGCATGAAACGGGGGCCTGAAGTGAATGAAATGGGCCGGGGACTCGGTGCAAGGGACGTCATGATCACCGGGATGGGCTTCTGCCTGCCCGGCCGGGAACAGCCCGTCTGCACACCCGCTGACCTGTGGGAGGTCGCCTCAGAAGGCCGCTTCTTCCTGACTAACGATGGCATATACCATGGCTCAGTCAGGATCACGAAAGAAGAGTTCAGGAAGCGCGTACCAGGCATTCCTGGAACATTTTCCAAACATTTCACGAAGGCTCAGTGGTTCGGCCTCCTTTCGCTGGCGGAGGCATCAGCGGATGCCGGGCTCGACATCATGGCTGGCGATCTCACCGATGCCGCCGTTCTCGCCGGGCGAGGCGGCATTGACGCCAATATCGACGGCTATCTCCGGGCGCTGCACGCGGACGCGGAAACGATTACCGCGTCGGAGGCACTGGACGTGCACGTGGGGAGCGAGCAGTCGGCGAGTCCTTCCGACGTCGCCCTGGTGCAGTCCGCGCTGGCCCGTTCTACCGGGCCGTCCTTCACCGCCAGCGCCGGCTGCGCGTCATCGGCGGCGCAGCTGAACAACGCCTTCATGATGATCGGCAGCGGCATGTCCGACATCGCGGTGGTCACGGGGGCCGACGTCTTCAACGCCGAGCTGGCCCGCAAGGCCCAGCAGCTGCTGCGGATCGCCCAGCGCGAGGTGGCCAGCGATCCCACCGGTGCCGCCTGGCCCGAGCTGCCGTCCTTCGACCGGCCGATGCGCCCGTATGACCGGCGCGGCGGGTGCGTGAACTTCGGTGAGGGATCGGCGACGCTGATCCTGGAGAGCCGCGAGCACATGGTCAGGCGGGGGGCTGACTGCTACGGCCGCATGCTCTCGGCCGCCATGGCACGCGACGGGATGGCTCATCCGCTGGCCAGCGACGATACCGGTATCGGGCTGGTGGCGGCCGTCCGCAAGTGCCTCGGCAACCGGTGGGACATCGCCCAGATCCCGTACGTGCACGGTGCCAGCGACGGCGACGCGATGGTCACCGCCTTTGAGTGCAACGCGATCAGGCAGCTGTACGGCCCGGCCGCCGAGACCCTCCTGATGACCTCGCAGGAAGCCTGCTTCGGCCACAACGGCGCACCGGCCGGCTGCCTCGGCGTCGGGCTGACCCTGCTGATGATGCGGCACGGCGAAGTCTGCCCGACGGCTAACTGCGAGGACCCGGCCGAGGGCCTGCCCTTCGACCCGGTTCCCGGCACCAAGACCCGGCCACTCGACTTTAGCTACGCGCTCAACCTTACCTATCAGATAGGCGGGGTCAAGAACGCGATCCTGCTTGGCCGCCAGGATGCCGTCTAGGCCAGGCACCCGCAAACCCGCAGGCAGCCACGCGAAGGCAGGATCCCATGCTCTCTCTCGCTGTCAAGGACCAGAACGAGAAGATCGCGATCATCGGCGTCGGCTGCCGGCTCCCCGGCGGCGCCGACTCGCCCGGCGAGCTGTGGCGCCTGCTCGCGGCGGGCCGAGACGCCGTCGTGGAACGGCCGCCTGGCCGCCGCGAACTGTGGGGTCCCGACGACGAACCGGGCGGCGCCGCCCCGCCTCGGGGCGGCTTCCTGCCCGACGTGGCGGGCTTTGACGCCGAGTTCTTCGGCGTGCCCGCGAGGGAAGCCGACGTCATGGATCCCCAGCACCGCCTGCTGCTCGAAGTGTCCTGGGAGGCGCTTGAGCACGCGGGGATGCCTCCGGACCGGCTATCAGGCACGGCCACAGGCGTGTTCGCGGGCCTCAGCTACGCCGAGTACATGGAGCGCCTGAGCGGCTCGCCAGAAGAACTTGAGGGGGCGATACTGGCCAACGGCCCCTGCGTGGCGGCCGGGCGGGTCTCCTACCTGCTCGGGCTGACCGGGCCTTGCCTGGTGGTTGACACCGCCTGTTCCTCCTCACTGGTGGCGGTGCACCTCGCCTGCCAGGCGCTGCGCGCGGGCGAGTGCGACACCGCGCTGGCCGGCGGGGTGTCGCTGATGCTCTCGCACCGGATAACGCGGTCGTTCGAGCGGGTGGGGATGCTGTCAGGCACGGGCCACTGCCGGGCGTTCGACGCGGCCGCGGACGGGTTCGTTCGGGGCGAAGGATGCGGGATGGTGGTGCTGCGACGGCTCGTCGACGCGGTCACGGACGGCAGCCGCATCCTGGCGGTGGTGCGCGGGTCGGCGGTCAACTCCGACGGCCGGTCCGACGGGCTTGCCGCCCCGTCGCCGCGAGCACAGCGGGCGCTGCTGCGGCAGGCGCTTGAGCGGTCGGGGACCGACCCCGGTGACGTCGCGCTGATCGAGGCGCACGGCACCGGCACGCCGGTGGGGGATCCCGTCGAGTTCGGCGCCCTGGCCGAGGTCTACGGCGCTGGCACCACGCCCTGCGCCCTGACCTCGGTGAAGACCAACCTCGGGCACCTTGAGCCCGCCGCGGGGATCAGTGGCCTGATCAAGGCCCTGCTGTGCGTGGGCCGCGGGCAGGTACCGCCTAACCTGCACTTCAGCCGGTGGAATCCGCGGCTGTCGGCCGACCGCACCCGGTTTTTCGTGCCCACGGTGATGACCAGCTGGCCTGCTCCCGCCAGGCCGCGGATCGCCGCGGTGTCGGCGTTCGGCTTCTCAGGAACCAACGCGCACGTGCTGGTGGAGGAGGCACCCCGGCCGTCCCGGCCGTCCCGGCCGCTCCCGCCGCAGGGAGCGCCGGCGCCCTCGGTCGGCCCGCTGGTGTTCACCGTCCCGGCCAGCTCGCGTGACGCGCTGCCCGCGGCGGCGAGGCGGCTGGCGGACTGGCTGCCGGCGGAGGGCGCCGCGGTACCGCTAGCCGACGTCGGCTACACACTGTCCTGCCGCCGCTCGCGCGGCCGCGGCCGCCTCGGCGTGGTGGCCAGCTCACGAGATGAGCTGGCCCACCGGCTCCGGGCGTTCGCGGCCGGGCAGGTCCACCCGGGCGTGGCCGCCGGTGAGGTGGGCAACGGGATCATCCGCCAGCCGGTGTGGGTCTTCTCCGGCCAGGGCTCGCAGTGGGCGGGCATGGGAGCCGGGCTGCTGGCCAGCGACGCCGCCTTCGCCACCGCCCTGGCCGAGGTGAGCGAGCTGATGATGGCCGAGGCCGGGCTGCCGGTCCTCGACCTGATCAGGGCCGGGCGGCCGGTCACCGCGTGCGAGCGGCTGCAGCCAGTGCTGTTCGCGATGCAGTACGCGCTGGCGGCCATGTGGCGGGCACATGGGGTCGAGCCCGCCGGGGTGATCGGCCACTCGATGGGCGAGGTCGCGGCGGCCGTGGTGGCCGGCGCGCTGCGCCTGAGCGACGGCGTCCGGGTCATCGCGCGGCGATCGGCGCTGCTGAGCCGGATCGCGGGTGCGGGCGCCATGGCGAGCGTGGAGCTTGACGCGGTCACCGCGCAGGCGGAACTGGGCCGGGCCGGAGCGGAGGATTCAGTCTCCGTAGCGGTCCTGGCGGCTCCAGGGTCCACCGTGGTAGCGGGCGCGCCGGCCGAGGTGGCCCGCCTGGTGGCCGGCTGGGAAGCCCGCGGCATCCCGGCCCGGCCGATCGCGGTCGACATCGCTTCGCACTGCCCGCAGGTGGATCCGCTGCTCGGTGACCTCGCGGAGACGCTGGCCGGGCTGCGCCCGCGGGCGCCGGAGATCCCCTTCTACTCAACCGTGACAAGCCCAGGCAAGCGCCCGGAGCTCGACGCCGCCTACTGGTGCGACAACCTCAGGCGGCCCGTCCGGTTCTCGGCCGCCATCGCCGCGGCCGCCACCGACCGGCACAGCCTCTACATCGAGGTGTCCCCGCACCCGGTCGTCACGAGGGCCGTGACCGACAGCCTGGCCGGCCTGGTCGCCGACCCCGTGGCGTTGCCGACCCTGCGCCGCGACGAGGACGAGGTGGCATGCTTTCGTGCCCAGCTCGCCGCGGCGCACTGTGCCGGGGTCGCGGTCGACTGGGCCGTCCTTTACCCGGGCGGGCAGCTGGCTGACGTGCCGTCGATCGCCTTCACCCGCGGCCGCCACTGGGTGGACGGGCCAACGCGGGAACCGCAGCACCGGCCGGGGACGCGGCCAGCCGCCCTGCCGGGCGAGCACACCGAGGTGCCCGGTGACCGCCTGCGGCACAGCTGGCACGGTGACGCGGGCACCGGGGCGATCCCCTGGCTGGCCGACCACCAGGTGCACGGGCGTTCGGTGCTGCCGGGTGCGCTGCACGCGGCGCTGGCCATCACCACCGCCTGCGAAGCGCTCGGTACCGGTCCCGCCGGCGTCGAGATCCGGTCGCTGCGGTTTCATGAGCTGCTCAGGCCGGCCGAGCACACCGAGGTCAAGACGACCCTCACCGTCACTGGCGACGACAGCGGCCAGTGGGAGGCGTTCTCTCGCTCCCGCGACGAGGCAGGCGGCTGGACCCGGCTGGCCAGCGCATCCGTGCGCCGCCTTCCGGCCGCGGCGGCTCCACCCGGCCCCCTGGTTCGGCCCGTCCCCGACATCGCGGGCAGCCCGGCGAGCCTCTACGACGGCATGCGGCACCGCGGCATCGAGCACGGGCCGGCCTTCAGGGCCATCACCGGCCTGGACGCCTCAGGCGACGGCCGCGGCATCTGGGCCCGAGTGAAGCTGCCCGATGAGGCCGCGGCCTCATCCGGACTGCGGGTGCACCCGGTGCTGCTCGACGCCTGCGTCCAGGCCCTCACCGCCGTCCTGGTCCGCAGGCCCGGCGATCGGCTTATCCTGCCGGCCGGGGTCGCCAGGATGACGATGCCTGGCGACCCGGCCACCGCTACCCGCGCCCAGGCGACGATCACTGACCTGCGCGCGGACGGCCTGACCGGCGACGTGTGCCTGCTCGACGCGGCCGGCCGGGTCATGTTCGTCGTCGAGGGCCTGGAGCTCACGCAGTCGGCCGGGGACATCGCCGCCGACCACTGGTTCCTCGAGCCCGCCTGGACGCAGGCTTCCCGTTCCCGCGACCGCCGGGCGGCGCCATCAGGGAGCTGGCTGATCTGCGCGGACACCAAGGCCGACGGGCAGTCGCTGGCGGCCGCCCTGCGAGCGGCCGGGGCCGCCGCCGAGATCGAGTCCCTGCCCGCAGGACGCGAGCCGGTTGACCGTGCGGCCGCTGGCCTGGTCCGGCGCTGGGCACGCAAGCCCGCGCCCGGCGCGCTGGTGGTGCTGCCGTCGCGGCAGGCACCTGCCGCCGAACCGGCCGCGGCGCTGGCCACGGTCCGTCGGCTCCTTGCGGTGGCCCAGGCGACGGCGGGCTCCTGGGCCGAGCTGCCCCGCTTGTACGCCATCACCAGTGGCGCTCATAGCATTGCCGACGGTGACCGGGTGAGCCTCGGTGACGGCGGGGTACGGGGACTGATCCGGGTCCTGGCCTGTGAGTGGCCTGGCCTGCGGGCCACGCAGGTCGACATCGCCTCCACCGTCGTCGTCGAGGGGGACTGGCCGGCTACGGCGGGCGAGCAGGACGCGGCAACGGTGGCGCTGGCCGCCGAGCTGCTCGGCGGGTACCAGCAAGAGGAGGTCGCCCTGCGTGGCGGCCGGCGCTACGTCGCGCGGCTCCAGTACGCGCCGCTGACGGCGGAGCAGCGCGCCGTACCACCCGTCCGCACGGTTCGGTACGGGCGAGACGGGTTCCGGCTGCGGGCCGGCCGCCTCGGTGAGCTGCGCTCCCTCGAGCTCGCCGCGGTGCCAAGGCGCCCGCCGGGGCCGGGGGAGGTGGAGCTTAGGGTCCAGGCCGCGGGAGTGAGCTTCCGTGATGTCCTGACCGCCCTGGGGCTGCTGGGTACCGGCGATGATGCCAGGGGCCGGATCGGCATGGAGAGCGCGGGCGTGGTCGCCGCGACGGGGCCTGGTGTCAGCCACCTCCGGCCGGGGGACCGCGCGCTGGGGTTCGACATCCGGGGCGGCTCGTTCGGCTCCTTTGTCACCATGCCCGCGGCGTCGGTCACCGCGCTCCCCGGCCAGCTGACGACGGTGGCCGCGGCCGGGATTCCCGCCGCCTTCCTGACCGCCTGGTACGCCCTGCGCCACGTGGCCAGGGTCGCCCCCGGTGACCAGGTGCTGATCCACTCCGCCACCGGGGGCACCGGGCAGGCCGCGATCGCGGTGGCCGGGCTGCTTGGCGCCGACGTGCTGGCCACCGCGGGCAGCGACGCCAGGCGCCAGTACCTGCGGGACCAGGGGATCAAGCACGTGATGGACTCGCGGACGCTCGACTTCGCGGCCCAGGTGCGCGAGGCGACCGGCGGCGACGGGGTGGACGTCGTGCTCAACTCGCTGGCCGGGCCGGCGATCAGGGCTGGCCTTGAGGCCCTGCGCCCGTTCGGCCGGTTCGTGGAGCTCGGAGTCCGCGACATCAGGGCCGACGCGTCGTTGGGGATGCGGCCGCTCGAGCACAACATCACGCTCAGCGCCGTCAACCTCATCGAGTTGCGGCAGGCCAGGCCGGAGCTCTTCGCCACCTTGCTTGACGAGGTGATCGCCATGTTCGCCGACGGGCAGCTGACACCGCTGCCTGGCCCGACCTTCCCCCTGGAAGAAGCGGTCGACGCGTTCACGCTGATGGCCGGGGCCGGGCATATCGGCAAGATCGTGCTCACCGTGCCCGACGACGGCCACGCCACCGCGGTCATCCCCGCGGCCAACCCGGCGCGGGCGGACGGTGCCTACATCATCACCGGCGGCCTGGCCGGCGTCGGGCTAGCGACGGCGCGGTGGCTGGCCCTGGGCGGAGCCGGCCAGGTCATCCTCAATGGCCGCCGCGGTCCGTCGGCCGCCGCCGAGCCGGCACTGGCCGAGATGCGCGCGGCGGGCTGCCAGGTCACGGTGGTGACCGGCGACATCGCCGAGTCCCGGACGGCGGGCCGGCTGGTGGCGGCGGTGGGCGGCGGCCTGCGGCTGCGTGGCGTCGTGCATGCCGCGATGGTGCTCGACGACGCGACCATCCCGACCATCACCGACTCGCAGTTGCGCCGGGTATGGAGGCCGAAGGTGACCGGCGCCTGGCGGCTGCACCAGGCCACCGCCGGCCAGGAGCTTGACTGGTTCGCCCTGTACTCATCGATGGCCTCGCTGCTCGGCAACCCCGGGCAGGGCGCGTACGCGGCCGCGAACGCCTGGCTGGATGCCTTCGCCGCCTGGCGGGCCGGGCTCGGGCTGCCGACCCTGGCGGTTAACTGGGGTCCCTGGGGGCAGACCGGGGCCGCCACCGACTTCACGGCCCGCGGCTACCAGGCCATCGCGACCGACGACGGGCTGCGGGCACTGGGCACCCTGCTCGCGCACCGGCGGGTGCGCACCGGGGTCCTGCCCGGCCCGCCGGACAGCTGGATTCCGGCCGCGGCTCGCGCCAGCGCGCTGCTCAGCGGGCTGGCCGGCCATCCCGCGGGTGATCACGGGACGGGTGGCCCCCGGCGGGGTACGGCACGCCCCGATCCGCGGGCCGAGCTGGCCGCGATGGCCCCCGGGCTGGCCCGGCGGAACGCGCTGGAGTCCTACCTAGCCGAGCAGATCCGCGCGCTGCTCGGGCTGGGCCAGCGCATCCTCGACCCAGACACCGCGCTGCGGTCGCTTGGCTTTGACTCGCTGCTGTCCATCGAGCTGAGCTGCCGGCTGGAATCGGGCCTTGGGATCAAGCTCGGCCCCACGTTCGTCTCGGCCCACCGGACGCTGGCTGAGCTAACCGACGCCATCGCCGGCCAACTGGACCTCGGGCCCGCGGACCGCTAAGTCACCGGGCCAGCTGGCCGAGTCAACCCAACAGCCCTCGACGTGACCAGCGTGACTCTGCACCAGGACAGCGACAACTAGCACAGATGTTCACCTGGATAGCACCTAATCCTTGAGCCAGGGCAAGTTGTCCTGACAACTTGGTCACGGAGACTGGACCCGTGGGCAAGAGCCGATACACCGAGATCGTCGAAACGCTCGCCGGGGAGCTCGCCGACTGCCAGGTCGGCAGCAGGATCGCCAGCGAGCACGAGCTAGCGGCCAGGTTCGGCGTCAGCCGGGCCGCGGCCCGCTCAGCGATCCAGGAACTGGAGAGCCGGCTGCTCGTTCGCCGGATCCGCGGTTCAGGGACGTTCGTCAACCATCCGATCGACTACGTGATCTCCGCCGACCGGCCACCGTCGTGGCATCAGACGGTGCGGGACGCCGGGGCGACGCCCCGCCGGATCGTGCGCGAGGTCAGGCGGGCCGAACTGCCTGAGGAACTGGCCTCGAGGCTGGGACGCTCAGCCGGCAGCCCGGCTCACCTGCTCATCCGGCAGGGCTACATCAACGACCTGCTATCGGGGTGGAGCCAGGAGTGGATCCCTGACGACATCTTCCCCGACGGGGCTGACGTCGCGGTGTATGCCGTGGAGTCGGTCGACATGATCTTGCGGCAGATGGCCAAGGTCGAACCGGTCCGGGCCTGGTGCCGGGTCAGCATGGTGCTCCCTCCGGCTGACGTGGCGGCCGGCCTTGAGATCGATCCCGGCCGCCAGACCTGGCTGGTCGAGAGCGTCAGCAGGGACGCGGCAACCGGCCAGCCGGTCATGTGCAGCAATACCTGGTCGCGCATGGAGATGGTCAGCATGATCGTCGAGCTCGGCGCGCCCTGAGTAATAACAGCAAGAAAGGAAGAGGTTGATTGAAGAGAGTCAGGCTTACGAGGGAAGAGCGCTGGGCCTTGCTGGCCGCGGCCGGCTCAGCGGAGCTGATCGCGCTCGCCGACACCTGCCTCGGCGCGGCTGACGCCTTCCAGGTGATCGTGCCGCCGCAGGTCGGCTGCGTGTCGGCCCAGGTGCGCGAGCCGATACTCAAGCAGCGCTTCCTGCTTGGCGACGTCCTGGCCTGCAGCGCCGAGGTCGAGCTAGACGGGCAGCGCGGCTGGGCACTGCGGTTCGGTGACGACCAGGCCGCCGCGCTGGCCATGGCGATCGTCGATGCCGCCGCCGCGCGGCCGGCCGACGGCGATGAGCCGTCAGCGGGCGGAGCCGCCGACGAGATCGACCGGGTCTGCGCCGAGCTGGCCGGGCGACTGCGTCAGGAGGAAGCCGCCGAATGGGCCGAGCTGGCGCCGACCATCGTCGAATTCGAGGAACTGTAATGACTGCCACCACGATCGCGCCGCTGTCGACGGCACACTCCCAGCTGGTCTTCAGGGCCGTGATGGAGGCCCTGGCCCGGCCGGGGACTGTGCACCGGCTGCCCGCCAGCGGGGATGCGGGCGGTCCGCCAGCCGCGCTGCTGCCCGTGCTGGCGCTGGCCGACCTCGGCACGTCCGCCTGCGTGCTCGCCGGCGAGGGGGAGTGGGCCGACGTCGTGCGCGCGATGACCTTCGCGCCCCCCGCCGGGCTGGCGCAGGCCCGGCTGGTCGCCGCGCTTCGCCCGGTCACCGACGAGGAGCTAGCCCAGCTGCGGACGGGGACGCCCGCGGCCCCGGAGGACGGGGCACTGGCCTGCCTCAGCGTGGCCGGCCTCAGGACGCTGCCCGAGGACGGGAGCCCGGCCGGCGAGGACGGCGGCGACGGCCGTCCGCTGCGGCTGTCCGGCCCGGGCATCGCCGGCACCACCGGCCTGCTCGTGACCGGGCTGCCGCCCGGCTTCGCCGCCGTGCGGCGCGAGCTGACCAGCGGCTTCCCGGCCGGGGCCGACCTGCTGCTTGTCACCAGCGACGGCGACCTCGTCGGGCTGCCGCGGACGACCTTGATAGATGAGGAGGCACGCTGATGGGATACTCAGGCGTCAAGGGCGGGATGGACGCCATCCTCGCCGCCGAGCGGCTGGTTCTTCGCAAGCGCGAGGAAGCGCCCTGGGCTTCCACCGAGCAGATCACCGGGATGTTCCGGCTGGCGGTCGACCGGGTGATCGGCGAGGCCGGCCTGTACCACGAGGCGGCCGCCGCCGACGCGTTCAGGCAGGCGGAAGGCGACCTGCTTGAGGCGGCACACCTGATGCGGGCCTACCGGTCCTCGCTGCCGCGGCTGGCCGTCACCGAGCCCGCTGATCCCGACGAGGTGACCGTGCTGCGCCGTATCGTCCCGGCCAGCCGCACCCCCAACGGGCCGCAGCTGCTTGGCCGCACCACTGACTACACGGCCCGCGTGCTCGACCGCGCCGACGGCTCAGCGCAACGGGAAGCCGACGACTCAGCGACGGAAGACGTGGCGGCCACGGAGGTCACGGCCACCGCCGGCCAGCCGGCCGACCAGGCGCGCAGGCCGGGCCGGTTCTCCGAGCTGCTAGCCAAGCTGGACCTTACGGTCACGCACGACCAGGCGCCAGCCGACGACGAGCCGTTTGACGTGACCCGGTCGGCGGCCCGGCCGCCGGCACCTCGATCGGCGGTGCTGTCCAGCATGGCCCGCGCCGAGACCGGCGCCCTTGTCGCGCTGTGGTACCGGTCGGTCCGCGGCCCAGACGGCGTCGTCAACGAGGTGACGCTGGGTGAAGTCAGGCACGGCAGGCTGCCACTGCGGGTCATCCACCCGATCACAGGCAACCCCGTGGACGCGGGCACGGTCCGGGTGACCGAGGTCGAGGCTATCGAGGACCTCGACGGCCCCGACGAGGACCGCAGCCGCCTGGACATCGGCTATGGCCTGTGCTTCGGCCACAACGAGCGCAAGGCCATCGCCATGGCCAACCTCGACATCGCCTGCCGCCGCGCGCACAGCGACGAGCTTGAGCAGCTCCTCCTGCTGACCACCGACGGGCTTGACTCCGGCGGCTTCCTCGAGCACCTGAAGCTGCCGCACTACGTGACGTTCCGCTCGATCGTGGACCGCAAGCTGGCCGGCCGGGTGCCCGTCGGCGACGAGCCCTCCGGCGGCGAGACCGCTCCGGCCACAGCGCAGCAGGTGCCGGACATCTTCGGAGAGGAATGCCAGTGACCGCGCAGCTAACCGAGCCGGCGCCGTCGGTACGAGACCTGGTGCGAACGGCGGAGGGTCCCGCCGGGATCCTCGACGAGGGGGCCAAGCGCGAGATACGCCGTGCCATCCTCACCGCCGTCTGCGTGCCGGGCTACCAGGTGCCGTTCGGATCCCGCGAGATGCCTGTCGCCCGCGGCTGGGGGTCGGGCGGCCTGCAGGTAACGCTCGGCGTGATCGGCCCTGACGACGTCCTGAAGATCATCGACCAGGGTGACGACGGCGGCGTCAACGCCACCAACCTTCGCCGCATCGTGTCCAGCGTGGCCGGGTGCGAGACCGCCACCGACACTCGCCAGGCGACCGTGATCCAGACCAGGCACCGGATCCCTGAGGAGGACCTCGGCCGCCAGCATGTGCTCGTCTTCCAGGTCCCGGTGGCCGAGCCGCTGCGAGGAGTGCAGAAGTCCGTCGCCGAATGCGTCAGGATGCACGCCGAGGCGGACTACTCCGCGATCTGGGTCAGCCTGTATGAGGACATCGTCCGCAACGGGTTCATCACCACCTCCACGGGCTACCCGGTGCTAGTCGGCGGCCGCTATGTGATGGCGACCAGCCCGGTACCGCGCTGGGACATCCCCCGCCTTGACCAGGCCGCTCACCTCAACCTCTACGGGGCGGGGCGGGAGCGGCGCATCTACGCGATCCCGCCGCACACCAAGGTCGAGCCGCTGACGTTCGACGACGTGCCCTTCGAGGTGGAGCACGTGCCCGGTGCCCGCTGCGACTACTGCGGCAGCGACGACTCGTTCCTGGTGGACGCGCCCGGCGGCCGGTACGTGTGCAGCGACTCCGACTGGTGCAGCCGGGCGGTGGCCGGGCAGGTCGACGCGCCGGCCCACCGGGAGCGCGCGCCGCTCGCCTGGCGGCCCGACCCGGCCAAGCGCGCCTCCGCGACCGGCTATGTCACCGCTCCCGTCGTGGCGGCCACCGCCACCGAGGACGTGCCGGCGCCCGTGTCGCCGCAGGGATGGCTGCTCAAGGTGGACCGCCTTGGCAAGGTGTTCGGCGAGGGTGGCGCGGCCGCCATCGCGGGCACAGGTCCCGAGCACGGCACCGCGGTTAGCCCGTCGACCGGGGCGATCGTCGCCGCGTGGGACGTCTCGCTTGACGTCGCTCCTGGTGAGGCCCTCGGTCTCATCGGCGAGTCAGGCTCGGGTAAATCCACCGTGCTGAACTGCCTGATCGGCGACGAGCGGGCCACCGCCGGAAGCGTCAGGCTCGCCGCGATCGACGGCGGCGAGACCGACCTGCTGGCGCTGTCACCACAGCAGCGACGGAAGCTGCGGATCGACACCATGTCGATCGTCTACCAGGACCCGGCGGCTGGCCTGGACCTGAGGGTCTCGGCCGGCGGCAACATCGCCGAGCGGCTGACCGCCGCGGGCTGGCGCTCCTACCACGCGATCCGCCGCCGCGCCGCCGAGCTCCTCGACCGGGTCGAGGTGCCGCTTTCACGGATGGACGACCCGGTCGCCACGTTCTCAGGTGGCATGCGGCAGCGCGTCCAGATCGCCAAGGCGCTCGCTACCGGCGCGCCGTTGCTGCTGCTCGACGAGCCCACCACCGGCCTGGACGCGTCCGTGGCGGCGGGCGTGCTTGACCTGCTCCGCGGCCTGCTGCGCGAGCGGAACGTCGCGGCCGTCGTCGTCAGCCACGACTTCGCGGTGATCGAGGCGCTCACCGACCGCAGCGCCGTGATGCAGCTAGGCCGGGTGGTCGAAAGCGGCCTGACCGACCAGCTGTTCCACGACCCGCACCACCCCTACACTCAGCGGCTCGTCGCCGCGGCCCGGAGGTGATGGCACCGTGACACCAGTGCTGACAGTCAGGAACCTGCGCAAGACGTTCACCTTGCACACCATCGACGGCCGGACCGTCGTCTCGCTCGGCGGCGTCAACCTGGACGTCGCGGCGGGCGAGCACGTCGCGATCGCCGGCCCCAACGGGGCCGGCAAGTCCAGCCTGCTTCGCTGCATCCACCGCACGTACCTGCCGGACTCCGGCTCGATCGTGCTGCACCGGGCCGACGGCCCGGTAGAGCTCACCGAGCTGTCAGACCGGGCCATGGCCCGGCTACGCGGCCGGGACATCTGCTACGTGTCGCAGTTCCTTGAGGCGCCGCCGCGTACCGGCGCGCTCGAGGTCGTCGCCGAGGCCGCCCGCCGCCGCGGCCTGGGCGCGGACGTGGCCCGCGAGGCCGCGGCCGCCTCGCTGCGGCGGCTCGGCCTGGAGGAGGCGCTGTGGGACGTGGACTGCGGCGTGCTTTCCGGCGGCGAGCGGCAGCGCATCAACCTCGCGGCCGGGACCGTGAGCCCGCCGCGGCTGCTGCTGCTCGACGAGCCGGTCTCCGCGCTTGACCCGGAGAACCGGGAGCTGGCGCTGAACCTGGTGCAGTCCCTCACCTCCGAGGGAGTGGCCGTGCTCGCCGTCTTCCATGACCTGGAGGCGATCCGGCGGCTGGCCACGCGGGTACTGCGGCTCGACGGTGGCGAGATCACCGCTGAGGGCAGCGCCGACGAGGTCCTGGGCGTCACCCCCGAGGATGCCAAGGAGCCGGCCGGGGTGACCTCATGACCGGCATCGACGTCAGCGCAGGCACCGCGATCCCGTGGACCCTCGGCGCGGCACCGGCCGACTACGTGCTCGGCCACGTCCAGGCGGTGCTGCCCGACGCTGTCATCGACGACGCCAGGATCGTGGTCAGGTCTGGGCGGATCGAGGCGGTCGAGCCGCACCCGGCGGGATCGTCAGCCGACGTCGACGGCGCCGGGCTCATGTGCCTGCCCGGCCTCATCGACACCCACAGCGACGCCCTCGAGCGGGAGCGGGCACCCCGGCCGTCGGCCTTCCTGCCCTGGGACTTCGCCCTGCTCTCGCTGGAAGGCAAGATGCGGGCGGCCGGGATTACCACCGTGTTCCACGGCGCCGGGTTCCACGAGAAGACCAGCGGCCTGTACAAGCGCTCGGCGGAGGCCGCGCTCGAGCTGTGCTCGGTGGTGGAGGCAAGGAAGGCCGCGGGCGCGCCGGTCGATCACCGGGTGCTGTACCGGCTGGATGCCCGCTCGGCCGAGGGCGCGGCCGCGCTGGCCGGCCAGCTGGTCCTGGCCGGCGACGGCCAGCTCGTCTCGCACGAGGACCACACGCCCGGGCAGGGCCAGTACGCCGACCGTATCCACATGGAACGCTACCTGGCCAGCGCGGACAACCTGACCGAAGAGCAGGCCAGGCTGCGGGTGGATGAGATGATCGCCGACCGCGAGCGCTATCTGCCGGACCTGGAACGGAACATGGCCTGGCTCGGTGACCTGGCCAGGGCGGGCAAGATCCGGCTGGTGGGCCATGACCCCGACTCGCCGGAGGCGATCAGGGCGCTGCGCGAGCGCGGCGGATCGGTGGCCGAGTTCCCCACCACGATCCAGGCAGCCCAGACCGCGCGCGAGCTCGGGTTCCCTGTTGTCATGGGAGCGCCGAACGTGCTGCGGGGCGTGTCGCACTCCGGCAACGTCTCAGCCAGGGAGCTCATCGAGCTTGGCCTGGTGACGTCGCTGGCGTCGGACTACCTGCCGTCCGGACTGCTGGGGGCCGCGTTCATGATCGCGAAGGCGGGCCTGCTGCCGCTGCCGGCAGCGGCAGGCCTGGTGACATCAGGGCCCGCCGAGGTCGCCGGGCTCAGTGACCGGGGCCGCCTTGTCCCCGGGCTCCGCGCTGACCTGGTCCTGGTTGAGCCGGCCGGGGACTGGCCGGTCACCTGGGCGTGCCTGCGGGCCCCGGAGGTGGTCGCGTGCGCCAGATGATCGGCTGGCCGGTCCCTGATCCACGGCTCCCGGGAGCCGTGGCCCCGGTGCTCGCCGCCATGACGCAGGCCGCGGTCGGTGCGTTCCGTGCCGCCCGCGCCACCCACGACCGGGCCGGGCTGTCGGAGAAGGTGCAGATGGGGGCGGACGGGACCGCCTCCATGCGGCTGGACCTCCTGGTGGAGACCGCGGTGGCCGAGGTGGCGGCCGCGCACCGGGTCAACCTGCTCAGCGAGGAGATCGGCTTCGTCGACAACGGGTCAGCGGTCACGCTGGTCGTCGATCCGGTGGACGGCACGGCGAACGCCGCGGCGGGCGTGCCGCTGAGCGCGTTCGCCGCCGCCCTGGTGCTTGACGGCACCCCGATGGAGGCGCTGACCTGCTGGCTCGACACCGGCCGGTGCTGGCACGCCCTCGCCGGGCAGTCGGCGCCGTACCGGACCACCGGCCGGACGGAACTGGACGGGGCCGCCGTCAGCCTGCTGCGGCCACATCCGCGCAACCCGGACACCTCCGCCGCCTGGTGGCGGGTGGCCAGCCGGGCGGCCCGGGTGCGGATCTTGTCCACGAGCTGCCTAGAGGCGGCGCTTGTCGCCGAGGGGTCCACCGACGCGTTCGCCGACGCTGGCACGGACACGCACCGGATCGTGGACCTGGCGGCGGCCCTGGTGACCGTCCCGGCGGCCGGTGGCGTCGTGATCGACGCGGGCGGCCGCCCGCTGGAGATCGACCCCGACCTCACCCGGCGCTGGTCTGGTGTGGTGGCCGCCACCCCGGAGCTGGGGGAGCAACTAGCCGCCACGATTCGCGGCTAGAACCGCACCAGACCGAGGGCGGCCGGTGCGCAAGCGCGGGCCGCCCGCGGCCGGGCCGGGCTACATCCCGAAGGCGACCGCGCCGCCGAGCCCGAGCAGAACGAAGCCGGTAACCAGTTGCAAGCCCCCGCCGACGGCTGGGGCCGATACCACCCGACGGCCACGGTCAACCGCCCAGGTGAACAGCAGGTACCAGCAGCCGGTGACAGCGGCCCAGACCACGCCCAAGGCCAGGCTCGACCAGAACACCGGCCCGTGCGCGCCCTGGCCCCGGCCCGCCAGCACGACCGACTGCGCCGCCAGCTGCACGCCGTCACCCCCGCGGACACGACGCTGACCCCGCTTACGCCCCTCTTCCTGCAACTGCTACGAGATGTCGCCGCCGACATCACGGCCGGCTGGGAGGAGCCGGCCGGCCGGACTCCGGCCGCCAGCGGAGCCTAAGGTCCGAGAGACCGTGGTGGCCGCCCCCGGCAGGGGGGCGGCCACCACGGTCTGCGGGCGACACCTACGATGCTGGGCACCTAAGATCAGGTGCTTGCGCACCCAGTTGGTGATGATCTCGATCACCAGCACCACCGCGAAGGTGAGGATGATGATCGCGCCAGTAGTCCGGTAGGCCAGTATCTGGACGCTCTGCTGCAGTAGGAACCCGATGCCGCCGCCGCCCACCAGGCCGAGGATGGTCGCCGAGCGGAAGTTGACGTCCAGCATGTACAGCCCGTTGCCGATAAGGGCCGGGGCCGAGGGCTGGATGACCGCCGTGGCGGTCTCCTGCATCCGGGTCGCCCCAGCGGACCGTACCGCCTCCCTCGGCATCGGGCTGACCTCCTCGACCCCGTCGGCGATCAGCTTCGACAGGAAGCCGACCGTGCCCACGATGAGGGCGAACGTGCCCGCGACCAGGCCAAGCCCGACGGCCACGACGAAGACGATCGCCAGGATCAGCTCAGGGACAGCGCGGACGACCACGAGAAAGCCCCGGGTGGACCGGTAGGTCCAGCGGTCGCTGATGTTGCGCGCGGCCAGCAGCCCGATCGGGACCGCGAGCAGGAAGCCGACCGCCGTCGCGACCAGCGCCACGCTGAGCGACTGCAGGGTGCCGCTGACCAGGCTGTCGCGTGCGGTGCTGAAGTCCGGCGGGTAGTACAGCCTGACCGTGTCCCAGATCTGCCGCAGCGACGTGATCGCCTGCACCGGGTTAACCTCCGTCGCCCAGAACGAGACCCCGATCAGCACCAGCGCGCCGGCGGTGTAGGCGTGGCCCTCGATCCGGGTCCTCGTCCACGGCGGGCGCACCGTGCGGCGGTCGAAGGTGACCGCCGTCACCACGGACTTCGCGGGCTTGTCGGCGCCGATCAGCGACCGGCGGATCGCCGCCGACGCCACCTCCATCGCCACGATCAGCGCGAAGATGACGATGACGATGCCGACCGCCGAGCGGAATTGCAGCGTGTCCATGTACTGGTTGAGCAGGAAGCCGATCCCGCCCGCGCCCACGTAGCCGAGGATGACCGAGCCGCGCAGGTTGATGTCGAGCCGGTACAGGGTGACCGAGGAGAACGAGGGCAGGATCTGCGGCAGCACGCTGGTGGCGAGGTTCTGCAGCCGCCTCGCGCCGGTCGCCGCCACCGCCTCCCTTGGCTGCTCGGGCACCTGCTCGATCGCCTCGGCGTACAGCTTGCCGAGCATGCCGACCGAGTGCAGGCCGATTGCCAGCACGCCGGGCAGCACGCCGATGCCGAGGGCCTCCACGAACACGATCGCGAACACCAGGTCGGGAACCGACCGGCAGGCCACGATGATCCCCCGCGCCACCCAGCGGGCGGCCGGGTGAACGGTGGTGTTGCGCGCCGCCATGAAGCCGACCGGGATCGCCAGCACCGCGGCCAGCGCGGTCCCGAGGATCGCCATGCACACGGTGATCAGGGCGAGGTTGACGGTGTGAGCGAAACTGGGGAACTGGGGCGGGACCGTCTGGCCGACGAACCTGACGATGTTCCCGATGCCAGTGAACAGGGGCAGCACGCCCATGCCGATGTCATGCCAGCCGGCCACCACCCCGGCCACCCCGGCTACCACCAGCACGATCATGCCGCCCCGCTGGCGGGTCCACGGCGGGAGGGTGCGGACCAGCGGCGCCTTACTGACGGTCATGTGAGCCACCGGCGCTCACATCCTGACGGCGGGCACGTCGGCCGGTGCCGCGGGGGAGGCTCCGCGATAGATGGCCATGATCCGTTCTGCGGTGATGTCCTGGGTCCTTCCGTCCAGGACCACCTGGCCGTCGCGCAGGCCCACCACCCGGTCGGCCCAGCCGCGGGCCAGCTCGACCTGGTGCAGGCTGGCGATGACCGTCAGGTGCTCCTCCTGGCAGATCTTCAGCAGCAGCGACATCACCGAGGCGGCCGACTCGGGGTCGAGCGAGGCGACGGGCTCGTCGGCCAGCAGGAGCGTCGGCCGTTGCATGAGCGTGCGGGCGATCGCGACTCGCTGCTGCTGGCCCCCGGACAGCGTGTCCGACCGCTGGAAGGCGCGCTCGGCCAGGCCTACTCTCTCCAGGTGCTCGAGCGCCTCCAGGCGCGCGGAGCGGGGGTAGGAGATCACGCCGGCCCGGGGGAACCGCAGGCGGCCCAGCGCGCCCGACAGCACGTTCTCAAGCACGCTGATCCGCCCGACCAGGCCGAACTGCTGGAAGATGAACCCAACTCCACGGCGCAAGGCGCGCAGCTCACCGCTGCGCGCCTTGCTAACGTCCGTGCCGAGTACGCGAACGGTTCCCGAGGTGGGGGCGACCAGGCCGTTCAGCGTCCGCAGCAGCGTCGACTTACCCGACCCCGAGGCGCCGAGGATCGCCAGCATCTGCCCGGCGGGTACCTCCAGGTCCACCTGGTCGAGCGCGGTGTGCTGGCCGAAGACCCTGGTCAGCCCGTCCAGCCGGACGACGGGGCCGTCGCTGGCTACAGCTTGCATGAGGGCGACTTGGTCAGCTGGCAGATCTGTGCGATCGAGCTATAGTTCGCGTCCGACCCGGGCGCATACCCCCAGCCCCCGGCGAGGGTGGTGCACTGCGACACCGACGAGCAGTAGCCGTGGGCGACGAAGTAGGGGGAGTTGGCGTCCTGGACCAGCAGGGTCGCCATCGTGGAGCGCAGCGAGGCGGGCAGCGAGTCGCTGGCGGCCAGCGGGCTGCCCGGGATCTCCGCGGACTTCCACACGATCTTGATGTCGGACTGCGGAATGTGGTTCTGAGTGAAGATCAGCGGCAGGCTGTCGTTGTTGGTGAAGCCGACCTGGCAGCTGCCCTCGGCCACATCCAGCGGGGCGGTGCTGTCGGTGCCGGCGAACACGGGGGTGACGCCGGTGGTCGGGCTGATCCCCACCTGCTCAAGGCCATAGGAGGGAACGAGGTACCCGGAGGTCGAGGCCGGGTCGGAGAAGCAGGTCTTCTTGCCCGCGAAGCCCTTGATCGAGGTGATCTGGGGGGTGCGCTTAGGGTTGACCACGCCCTCGCTGTAGTAGCCGCCGTCGGTGCCTGGCGCGGAGATCGGAAGGCCGACGTTCTCGATCTTCAGCCCGTTCTGGAGCGCCAGGTAGTAGGAGAACGGCCCGTACAAGACCAGCTGAGCCTTGCCCGCCTGCTGCGCCTCGATCATGGCCGAGTAGCTGGTGCCGGTGGTGACCTTGAGCGTGATGCCAAGCTTGGCCTTGAACAGGTCCGCCAGCGGGACCAGCGTCTGCCCCAGCGTCGTCGCGTTCTCCTCGCCGACTTCGCCGATGGTGAGCGTGGTCGGCCAGCTGGAGTTGATCTTGTTGCCCGTCCCGCTGGCCGCCGCGCCAGAGGTGGTGCTGCTGCTGCTTGAGCAGGCCGTCACCATCGTGGCCGCGACCGCCGCGACGGCTATCATCTGGGCCCACCGGGGAATTCGGAACTTCCGCACGGGATAAAGCCTCTCTGTCAGTTAAACCTGTTGACAGTGGGACTATCCACGCTGTAGATGAACGGGGAGCCATCCTCCGGTTGACGAACCGGGGACGGGCGGGGAAGCTTGTTGACACCTGTCCAGGTTCGATGACAAGGCTTCTAC
>Ga0335072_10002570_pt1 | contig 28030 bp, 22 predicted proteins | sample Lox_Sample_21_FD_206725 | JGI IMG/M metagenome (GOLD analysis project Ga0335072, IMG submission 206725) | Soil microbial communities from Loxahatchee National Wildlife Refuge, Florida, United States - Lox_Sample_2.1 | ecosystem: Environmental > Terrestrial > Soil > Wetlands | place: USA... | reverse complement strand
ATGAGGTTGGTACCCATTCCGGCCCAGCGCAATCCGGGGCCGTAAGTGATGGCGTCGTCGAGCTCTCCGGTGGTCGCCACGCCGTCATTGACGAGGTGCAGGATCTCCCGCCACAGCGCTTCCTGCAGGCGATCCGTCAAATGTCCGGGCACTTCGCGCCGTACGCGCAAAGGATGCATGCCGATCTCGGTGTAGAAACGTGCGGCCGCATCCAGCGCCGCGACAGAGGTCGCCCGCCCTCCGACCACCTCGACCAGCGGCAGCAGATAGACCGGGTTGAACGGATGCCCGACCAGGAAGCGCTCCGGCGCCTGCATGTCCCGCTGCAGGTCGCTCGGCAGAAGTCCCGAGGTACTCGAAGCGATCACGACATCGGCGGGCGCAATCCGGCTCGCCTGCGCCAGGATGCGCTGCTTCAACTCGAGCTGCTCGGGAATGTTTTCCTGGATGAAATCGACCTGCCGGGCCATGGCCTCGAGGTCGGTGGTGAAGGTCAGCCTGCCTTCCGGCGGCAGCGGCGCGAGCGTCAGGCGTGACAGTGCCGCGCGCGCATTGTCGACCGCACCACGGATCCATGCCTCCATCTCCGGCTGCGAGTCCATTGCCACGACGTCGATGCCGAGGTGCAGGGCGCGGGCAGCCCAGCCGCCGCCGATGACACCGGTACCCAGAAGACCCAGCACTTTGACCTGTCGCATTCTTTTTTTATATCATAGTCATAATAAAATAACAAGGTCAGCCGGCGCCCATCGAGTCGACGCCTGCGACGGCCGAGACAGGCGCCACAACAGCGGGGGATGCGATCTGCGGCTCCAACCCGTGGTCGGCCGCGGCCGCCGCGGCGCGATCCGCCGCGAGATCCATCGAGCGGCAGGTGAGCAGATACACCCCCGCGGCCACCGGCAATCCCACAAACATCGATACATCGATGCCGCCGAGCGCGCGCGCAGCGGGCCCGGTGTAGAAATCGGTGCTGAAGAACGGCACCATGGCAATGAACCCGGCGCCGTACGCGAGCAGGCCCCGCCACTGCCAGCGGCCGTACATGCCGCGCGGATTGAAGATCTCACGCACCGAGTAATGTCCGCGCCGCACCAGATAGAAATCCACGAGATTCACCGCCGTCCAGGGCGTGAAGAGATAGAGCAGCACCGCCAGCAGCGCAGCGAAGCGCGTCAGGAAGTTGCTCGAGGAGTCGAGGGCGATGAGCGTCGAGACGACCGCGGCCAGACCCAGGGTCGCGATGCGCTTGCCGAGGCCGATCCTGAGTCTCTTGCAGGTATCGCACACGCTGAGCAGCGTCAGCGATGCGCCGTAGAAGTTGAGTGCGGCCACGGTGACGAGCCCGAGCAGCGCACCGATCAACAACACCGGTCCGAAGCCCGGAACGATGCGATTTGCGGCATGCTCCAGAGCCGCGGCCACGTCGAGTCGCGGCGCGGTCGCCGCCGCGATGCTCCCGACCAGCATCATCCACGCCCCGCCGATGAAGGCGCCCAGGTATGTCCACCAGAAGGAGGCGCGAACGCTGACCTCACGCGGCAGGTAGCGGGAGTAATCCGAAACGTAGATGGACCAGCTCAACTGATACGAGGCCGCGGCCAGCAGCTCGGTGAGGAACGGCCCCGCCCGAAAGCCGCCTGGCGCCCATTGCGAGGCGGGAATCCCGAGCATCGCCGCGCCCGCCGAGAACACGGTGAGGAGCGCGATCATGACGAACGCGATCCCCCGCTGCGCCAGGTGGATGGAATCGTAACCGATGACCGCAACCCCTGCGGCGAGCGCCGCGAACCCGATCAGCACCGCGGATGAGTCGGCCGGTATGCTGCCGGCGAGCTGGTGGAGCGCCTGCGCCGCGAGCACCTGGTTGAAGGAGTTGTAGCCGACATAGGTGACCAGGGCGACCACCCAGACGAGCAACGCGCCCACATACCCGAACTGCGGCCGGGACTGGATCATCTGCGGCAGCCCGAGCTGCGGCCCCTGCGCCGAGTGGAAGGCCATGAAGAAGGTGCCGATGGCGCAGCCCAGCACGACCGCGACCGCCGTCCACAGCAGGTTGCCGCCCAGGGCGATGCCCAGCACGCCGACAGTAAGTGTCGCGAGATGAGCATCGCCCGAGAACCACACCGGCCACAGATGCCATACCTTCCCGTGCCGCTCCGCCAGCGGCACGTAATCGATCGAGCGCTTCTCGAGCACCGCCGCCCTCCTCCCCCCGAGCGCCCGGCTAGAACGACCTCGTATATTCCACGATCAGAGTCGCCGGCCGCATGGTCGCGACCTGCGGGATGACCGTCTCCGTCGCCGTGTATTGCGCATACCCCACGTAGCCGATGTCACCCAGATTGGGCTTGGCGTTGGTGAGGTTGCTGCCGTTCAGGGACAGCTCCGAGGTATCCCAGTCGATGCCGATGCGGGCATCCACCAGCGAGTAGGACGGGCGCGTGGCTATCGCCCCGTAGCCGCCATTGAGCAGCGATTGGCTGTTGCCGGTGAAGCTGTAGTCCGCGGACAGGAATCCGCTCACGGCGCCGGTGAGCGGCCGGCGATAGACCGCGCCCGCGGTCGCGGTCACGGCGGGCACGCCGCTGATGCGCGATCCGGCCGGCAGGCCCACCAGGCCGAGCGCGCCCGGATCGGTTATGTTGGTCTTCTCGTACCCGAGTCCGACTCTCACCTGCAGGCTCGGCATCGCGTAGCCGACGACCTCGAACTCGCCGCCGTCGATCTTCGCCCTGCCGCCGTTGATGTCGAAATAGGACCCGCAGGGCAGCGCCACCTGCTGTTGGATGTTGCTCCAGTCGATGTGGAAGCCGTCCGCGGTGATGAGCAGCCCCGGATCGGAGAGCTGGATCTTCGCGCCGCCCTCGTACGACCACAGCGTGTCCGATTTGAGGTGCGTGATGTCATCGACCGGCAGGTCCGCCAGGGCGCAGAACGGCAGGGAGGCCTGGGCACCGCCGGCACGGAAGCCCTTCGAGGCGGATACGTACAGCATCGTCGACTTGGTGGCCTGGTAGGACACGCCGACCTTCGGGTTGGTGCCGTTCTGGCTGTTGCTCTGCGGATCGCTCGGCGTCGGCCCGAAGTTCATGAAGCCGTTGGCCGTGAAGTCACTGGTCTGCTGCAGCCAGTACTGGCGTGCGCCGAGTGTCAGGGTCAGCCTGGGCAGGAACTTGAGGTAGACCTCGCCGAAGATCGAGTAGTCCTTCTGTGTGCCGGGGTTTCTCTGCGTCCAAATGAGATCATTCGGCCAGGGACCCACGACCGTGTTGGTGGTCGTCGCCGCCGGCAGCCCCGCGGCATTGGTCGGCGGTATCACGAAGAGCGCCCGCGCATCGGAGAAGAAGATGCCCGCGGTGCCGCTCACGATCCGGTTGGGCTGGAAGGTGAGGCGCGACTCGCTGCTCACCTGGTTGAAGTAGTGCTCGCCATCCCAGAGGAAGGGCTGCGCGGGCAGGCCGCTCACCTGGTAATAAGAGCTGAATATCTGCTGGGTGCCGTAGGTCGAGTCCTCCACGTCCTGGGTACGGCGGTGGAAGTAGCTCGTCGAGGAGACGAAGTCCCAGGTGTCGCCCGAGTATTTGACGACCAGTGAGGGCATCGTCCAGCGGTCCGATGCGCTCGGCTGCACGTTGAAGGCGCGGTTCAGCGTGTAGACGGGCGTGAACGCCGGCAGGGGCGCAAAGGTAGCCGGAAAGCCGTTATCCGTCTGTTCCTGGTGCATGATTCGCAGCTCGACGTTGAACCGGTCCGTCACGTTCCACAGCGCCGTGGCGCTGCCGCCGAACGTGGTGATGGCGCCCTGGTTGTCGACGCTGGTCCGGGGCACGCTGAGGAACGGGTCGGTCACGCCGGGGCTCGTTGGATCGGTGGGATACGTCCGGGTGAGATAACCGGCATCGTGATTGCCGAATGCCACGATGCGCACCGCCAGGTCATCGCGGATCGGCAGGTTGGCGATCGCGCTGGCGCCGCCGTCCGGGCTGCCGCCGCCGGAGGTGATGCCGCCCTGCGCCGTGATGTCGAGCTCCCGCCCGGCCATGTTCGGCTGCTTGGTGACGAGCTTGACGTTGCCGCCGAGCGAGCTTTCGCCGTAGAGGGTTCCCTGCGGGCCCTTCAGCACCTCGATGTTGTCGATGTCGACGATGCGCGGATCGATGGAGCTCGGCATGGGCGTATCGTCGATGTAGAAGCCGGTCGCCCCCGAGGTGCCGAAGAGATTCTGGCCGGTGATGCCGCGGATGGCGATGGTGCGCGAATCCGCGATGCCCGTCGGGCCGCCGCCGTAGGAGAAGGACAGGTTCGGAGTCTTGGTGGCGTAGTCGTCGAAGGAGCTGATGTGGAAATCCTGCAGCGCCTGTGAGGTGAAGGCCGTGATGCTGGTCGGGACTCTGGCGAGGAGCTCTTTGCGCTTGCGTGCCGTGACCACGATCTCCCCGAGCTGCAGCGGTGCATCGCCGCTCGGCGTTGCGGCAGGCGCCGGCGTTGTGGTGGCGCTCGCCTGACCTTGCGCTGCCAGGGGGCCGGAGACCATGAGGCCCGCCATCATGAGGATGATCGGCTGGATGCCGGTGCAGGCCCGGCGGAACCTATGTATTATTACGATCATAATAAGAATTACCCCAAAGTTGAGCGAACGGACTCCTCCCAAAACACCCCTTGCAGCGACTCAGCCGGCGGCCGAGTAGCGCGCGACCTGCGTCCCAGGCGCCAGAAACCGATTCAGGACGGCCGCACAGGCGCGCGGATCCTCCCAGAACGGGTTGTGACCCAACCCCGGAAAGATCACCACCTTCGCGTGCGGCAGAGCGTGGCGCAGTGTCTGGCGCACCGGCGGCTCCATGATCGGATCGGCGCTGCCCCAGATGAGCAGCGTCGGCGCGCGCAGCCGCGGCAACGTCCGCTGCAGATCCGAATCCACCAACCCCTGGTCGAGCACGGCCAGCCACACCTGCAGGGGAATGGCGGCGGCGTTACGGCGCTGGCGCCGCAGATACTCCGGGTCGACGGGCTTCGGCGATGCCCACCACTCTTTCATGAAGGCGGAGTCCGGATCGATCGGCTCATGCAGGCGGCGGATCTGCGCGGCATAGTCGAACGCCGGCTTGCGCGGGTGAGACCCGGGAGGCGGGCCGCCGGTCGACGAGATCAGCACTACCCGCTCGGTGCGCTGCGGCCAGTACTCCGCAAAGGTCTGCGCGATCAGGCTGCCCAGGGAATGGCCGACGATGTCGGCGCGCTGGATCCGGAGCGCGTCGAGCAACAGCTTCACGTCATATGCGAAGTCGAGGCGGGTGTAGCAGCATTCCGGCTTGCTCGAAGCCCCATGACCCCGCAGGTCGACGATGATGAGGCGGAAATCGTGCGACAGGTAAGGCACCAACGGCGCCCAGTCGAGGTCGCTATCCGTGTAGCCGTGGATCAATACCACCGGCACGCCATCCGGGTTGCCCAGCTGCACGTACGCGAGAGTGATGCCGTCCGGCAACGCGATGGTGTGCCGCGCGGCATCGAGCGGCCGCAGGTTGACCTGCATGACGTCCGCCCCGGCCGGCACCCACACCGGCAGGAATACGAGGGCCACGGCAAGCAGATGCAGCGCCAGGCGTCGCCCCCCTGCGGAACGGCGCAGAAGCCCCTGACGTTGCGGCGGCTCGTCTTCGCTCATGAGATACCTCGCGGGAAGCTGGTCGCTGCTATTTATTATCGCGTGAATAATATAATGCGGCCGCAGCCGGTCTGCAATCCCCCGGGGCTCAAAGAGGGGTCAGGGGCGGCGCCCGGCGAGCGACTGGAGAAGCTGCCGATAGTCTTCGAGGCGCCGGGTCGCCAATCCGGCCACCTTACCGCGATCGTCACAGCGCCGGACAACGACCGCCTCGCGGTACCCCGGCTCAGCCTCGAAGCTGGCGACTTCATCCACCGTGAGCAGGCCGCCCTGAAGCTTTAGAGTAATGACCGAGGCAGGACTCAGCTGCGGGAAGTATGTCGGGTCGGTCGTGCAAAGATAGCGTTTTGCTCTGACATGTAGGCGTACGGGATCGGCGATGGCGGGCCCAAACCATTCGCCGAGCCATCGCGCACCCGTGGCTTCGTGGCGCGCGTCGACGGTCCACGCAGCGATGTCGTCGGGCACCGTCGCGATCAGATGACCGATGTCGTGCAACAGTGCGGCAGCGACGACGGTCTCGGATGCACCCTCGAGCTCGGCAAAATGCGCGGCCTGGAGCCCGTGCTCGGTCATCGAGACGGCCTCACCGAAATAGGCTGCCGATCCGCGCTCGGCGTAGAGCGAAAATATCCGGTCGATGACGCTCATCTGGACGTCGCGTCGGCGAGCAGCGCCGCGCGACTGAAGACGCTGTCGCGAGTCAGGTAGCATCCCTGCAGGTGACGCGGATAGCGGGCGGAGGCGAAGCCGGTGCGGCCATGCAGGATCCGCTGGTTGTCGAACACGACGAGGTCTCCGGCGCGCATCATGAATCGCAACATGAAGCGCGGCTCCCGCAGCAGCGTTGCGAAACGGCGGTACGCCCCGTAGTACCGCTCCGCCGCCGCGGCGGCGAACGGCAGCGGCTGGATCGAGCGATTGTTGTAATGGACGGCGACGACCTCCCCGCTGCAGGACAGCTGGATCAGCGGCCGCTCGGCACTGAGTGCCGCGTTCCGGGAGCGATAGGCAAAGGGCACCGGCGTGCGCGCGAGGACTTCGAAGGCGGCAGGGTCTTCCTGTCTCAGGTGTTCCGCGAGCGCGAAGCCGTCCGCCATCAGGCTCTCCCCGCCGTCCGGCGCCGCCACCAGCACGTGCAGCGCCTGGAACCCAGGCACGGGCTCCCGATACGGGTTGTCGGTATGCAGTCCGAGGCCGCGATCGGAATAGGCGAGATTTTCCGGCTCGGGGACCGCGCGCACGTCGAAGAGGAGCCCGTAGTTGGTCTCGGCCACCTGCCCCGCGAGCCGCATCGTCTCGAGTATCGTCCCCGGCTCGGTCGGAACGTCCGCCAGGAATGCGAGGCCATCCGTGACCAGGCGCCCGAGCCAGATGGCCTGCAGACCGATGTCGTCGCGCGCCGCCGGGAGAGGCGCCCAGGCGAAATTGCGAGTCGCATCGAGCCGGCCGCCGTCCAGCCAGTGCCGCGGGCGGTGCAGAGGACGCGTACCGCCGATCATCGCCGCCGCCTGGGCTTCGAGCCATCGAAGATCGAACGACGCGCCAGCCGCCTCTTCCTCCCACTCGACCCTGACGGCCTCGCCCTGCAGCGCCGCGTGTCGGATCCGCGGCGCCGCCGGAAGATCGGCGACGTCGACCAGCCGCTGACCATTGCCGGGGTCGCGATCGTCCCGGAGATTGTCGCGCAGCCAGATGCTCGCCAGCTCGACCCGGTCGCCGTCCGCCCATTGCAGCGTCAACGCCGAAGGCGTCCAACGCATGTCAGTGATTGCGCGTATTGCTTTCACCGTCCGACCCCTCCCCGCCTCTATCATGCACTCAGGCCCGCCGCGGCCGTACGTGCCGCGATCGCTCGCCGCTCCATCGCGTAAAGCGACCCGGCACCGATCGCGCCGACCGTTCCAATGACGGCGAGCGTCGCGAACAAACCCGTCCAACCAAACGTCACGGCGAGCTTGGCGCCGCCGACGCCGGCAAACACCCCACCGAAATAACCCACGCCATCGATGATGCCCGAGGCCAAAGCTCCCGCCGCCTTGCCGCCGAAATCCAGCGCCATGGCGCCTCCGAGGTAGGCGTAGGGTCCGAGCAGACAGAACGCGACGATGCCTATCAGGGCAACGGGCACCGCCGTATGGGTGTCGCCCGGATGGATCGTCGTCAACAGAAAGAGCGCGATCGCGGTCGCCGACAGACCCACGAACAGGATCTGCGGCCGACCGTTGGGCCCGAGCCGATCACCCAACCAGCCCGTCAGCAGCACGGAAATCGCGCCGACTCCGGGAAAGATCGCGCTCAACCCGGCGGCATCGCTCATGCTCAGGTGGACGAAATCCCTCATGTAGACCGGCGTCCAGTCGTTGAAGGTCTCACGGACGATGGTGCAGACGAGCGACAGCACGCAGACCATGAGGAAGGCGGGGCTCTTCACCAGCGGCCCGAGCCGCTCCCAGACGTTTCGTGGCGGCGCCTGCGCGCTCCCGAACACGTTGAGCGGATTGGCCACCGTATCGCCGTGCCCGGCGGCCGCACGCGACTCCCGCAGGAAGATGAAGCTCGCGATGAGCATCGTGCCGGAGACCGCCGCCGCCAGCATGAACAGGCTCCGCCAGCCGTGCCCGTGCGCGATCAGCCGCCCCATCCATGCGCGCGCCAGCGCATCCCCAAGGAGATAGCTCAAACTCAACACCCCGATGATGGCGCCGTGGGAGGAGTAATCGAACCAGCGGGACGACACTTTGAGCAGGCCCGCCCAGGCGCCCGACTGCAGCAGGCGGTTCATGAACCAGGCGAGAGTGAAGAGCGGAAGTGCGCCGCATGAGGCGAACAGCAGCGTGCACAGGGTTGCGCCCGCCAGCCCGATGTGGAAATTGGCGCGGCCGCCCCAGTAATCGCCGAGCCCGCCGATGAAGGGTTTGCCGAGCGCGTAAGCCAGGATGCCGAGGGAGGTGATGCCGCCGATGCGCACCAGCGCATCGTCATAGCGAAGGCCGCGCCCGACGAGCTCCTTCGCGAGCAGCGGCGTCGCCACGGAGAGATCGGCGCGGCAGAAGTAGAGCGAGGCATAGCCGCCGAAGAGAAGAGCGATGACGATCGCCTGCCGGATCCTCAGGGAACGTACGTTCCCCGCGGCGCTTGCGGCCGCCCTGGTCATCTGCGGCCGGACGCGGTAGCCCTGAGCCTCCTGCCGAGCGTGCGATACAGGCTCCTGGGGCCATCGAGATCGATGTAACAGCCCTGCAGGTGCCGGTGACCTTCGTTGGGATCGTAGGCAGTCCGCCCGTGCAGGACGCGACTGTTGTTGAACATCATGAGCTCGCCGGCCCGCAGCGGAAACCGCAACTCGAAGCGCGGATCGGCGAAGAGCTCGCTCAGGCGGCGGCGGGCCCGCTGAAACCGGCGCGTGGTGTCGCCGTCGAGAAGCGGCAGGTAGTCGAGCCTCGGGCTGTAGTGTACCCCGGTCATCCGGCCGCTCGGGTCCCGCTGCACGATCGGCCGGTGCTCGATCAGCTCCTCGCTCGCGTCGATGAAGCGGAACCGGATCGGCGTCGAGGCCAGGAGCTCCAGGCCCTCGGGATCCTCCTGCTGCAGCGCCTGCGCGACCGACAGGCTGTCGACCAGTGTGGACCATCCGCCCGAGGTCTCGTTCACCAGGCAGTGCAGCAGCTGAATGCCAGGTACGGGCTCGCGGTACGGGTTGTCGGTGTGCGCTCCGAGGGGAACGGGGCGATAGGCGAGATCGTTCGAGCCGGGCCGCGAATAGACTTCGAACAGGCGCCCGAAGTTGGTTTCGCGCACATGGCCGAATCGGCGCGCCACCTCGAGAATGCACTCCGGCTCGGTGGACAGGTTGCGGATGATGACGAGCCCGAGCGTCAGGAACGTCCAGACCGACCGCAGGAGCACTTCCTCGCTGTCCAGGGTGCGTCCATCCACGCTGACCGCATCCAGAGCCAGGTCGGCGCGCCACGGAACTTCCGCCGGCAGGCCGTCCTCCAGGTCGAGATCGTCGGCGAGGCTGCTCAACTCATACTCGCCGGAGTAGCCATCGCTGAACGCGAGCCATGCCCGGTTGTCACCTCTGCGCTCGACGCGCACCAGGGCGAGGTCATCCGGCAGCCGGTGCGGGTCGAACAGGCGCTGCTGGGTGTGTGGATCGAGATGGGCCGGGTCCTGACAGCGCTCCCGCAGCCAGAGCGCCGGCAGCTCCACGGCGCGGCCGCCGCTCTCGACGATGATCCGCGGCGGATCCGCCTCGAGCTTCAGACGCACGCCCGCCATCACGCGCCCCTGCTTTGAATCTGTTCCGGCGGCACGATGTTCGCGCGGGCGAGCTTCTCGGCGCGCTCGGCGTCGCCGGCGCAGATGCTTTCGACCAGCTCGCGATGCGACTCGCAGATCTCGCGCGCATCCACCTCGCGGTTCGAGAGCGCAATGTAGACCCGGAATTGATTCTCGACCCGGATGTAGTGTTGCAACAGCCGCTCGTGGCCGGACAGCGTGACGATGAGCTTGTGCAGCTCACGATCCAGGCGATCCGCCAGCTCATGGTCCTCCGACTCCGCCGCGGCCATCAGTTGCGCGAACGCCGCACGCAGTTGCGTGGTGCCGTCCCCGTCGATCCTGAGCGCCGCCAGGCGCGTGCCGAGGCTCTCGAGTGCGCCCCGGAGCGTGTAGAGCTCCCATAGATCCTGGTCGCTGAACTCGATGACCTGGTAACCCGTGTAGGGAATGTGGCAGACCAGTCCCTCCTCGACCAGCCGGCGCAGCGCCGCACGGATGGTGCCGCGTGACAGGCCGCAGCGCTCCGCGATCGGGGTTTCGAGCAGGCGCTCACCGGCCCGCAGGTCCCCACGCAGGATCTGGCGCCGCAGCAGATCGGCCGCCCGAGCCTCGAGGCTCTGCCGGTTGATCGTCTCCGTCATTCCATCGTCGGTGGCGTTGCAAGGCTCCGTCCCTGCGCCCTCTGGGACCCGCGTTCGCGAGAGGACGTTCACCGGGAAACCCCTTCGGGCCGGCTGACGCCCTCCAGAATCGCTCCAGGCGATTTTGTCATTCGCTCTCCGCGAACACGTAACGGGTCTCGGACGGAATGATTTCCTGACCGATCTCCTCCGGGTCGAGGTCCACGAGCTGCGGTGGAAATCCTGGCGCGCGCACCTGGATGCGGCAATGGTCTTCCAGTCGCTGAATGATGCGCGGCGACAAAGCGCGCGGACCATATCGCGACTGCGTGTCGCGGAACATGTCGGTTACGGTGTCGGCAACCTCCGTCGGCACTCCGTGCCTACGGGCCACGTCTAGAAACAACCCGATGTCTTTCAACGCCAACTCGACGGTGAAATTGATGTCGTAGCTGCCATTCAGGATGACCTGGCTCTCGGTCTCGTGCACGAACGAATTGCCGGATGAGGCTTTGATGGCCTCATAGGTCGTCTTGGGATCCAATCCTGCCTTGCTCGCCACGATCCACGCTTCACTCAAGGAAGCCAGGTTGACGAACGCCAGATAGTTGGTGATGACCTTCAGCACCGAGGCGCTGCCCAGGGGTCCGATGTGAATGATCCGGCGGCCCATGACCCGCAGCACCGGCAGCGCCTGCTCGAAGGCGTCGCGCTCGCCGCCGACGAAAATCGAGATGTTGCCCGATGCGGCCCGGTGACAGCCGCCCGAGACGGGGGCATCGAGCGCTTTGGCGCCCAGGCGCGTGACCTTCTCACCCAGCCGCTTGACCTCGCCCTCCTCGGTCGTGCTCATCTCCAGCCAGAGCTTGTTGGCCGAGAGGCCTGCGAGCACTCCGTCCGGCTGCTCGAGCACCTGCGCACTGACGGCGGGTGAAGGCAGGCAGGTGATGACCAGATCCGACTTGCGCGCCAGCTCTTTTGGCGTCGCTGCCCATTGCGCGCCGCCATCGAGAAGCGGTCGGGCTGCAGCCTTGTCGAGATCATGGACGATGAGCTCACGTCCATTGCGGACGAGGGTCGCCGCCAGTTTGGAGCCCAGGTTTCCCAGGCCGATGAAGCCGATGATCATTGCGCTCGCCTCAGGTGGTGCGACCCACGACAGCCGGGTCGAATGCCCGGCGAGTGAAGATCCTGCGCACCAGCGGCTCGAAATGCTCGAGTGACCGGGTCGGATATTCCGGGTCGAACGCCGCCTGGTCCCATCTCTCGCAGAACCGCACACAGCTCTCGTAGTAGGGATGATCCCGGTAGGCCTGGCGGAGCTCCGGGTCCTCACCGTAGAAGTGGGCGTAATAGACCTTCTGGAACACGCCGTGGTGCTCGACCACCCAGGTCACTTCGGCCCTGACATAGGGCCGGATGATCTCGGCGGCAAAATTGGAATGATTTTCCGGTGCCAGGCTGTCGCCGAGGTCATGGATGAGCGCAGCGACGATCATCTCTTCATCGGCGCCGTCCGCTTCCGCCCGGGTTGCGGCCTGCAGGGAATGCGCGAGGCGCGTGATCTGGTAGCCGGCCAGGCCGTCGTCCATGCCGGCAAGCGAATGCAGGATGCGATCGGGCAAGCGCGCGATGTAGTCGCGCTCCAGACGCCCGAGGAACAGGTACTCGGCCTTCGTACCATCCTTCATCTGCCGGAAGCTGACTGTGCGCATGGCTGCCTGGATCTGGTATCGGCAGATTCAAGCAGCCTGATTGTTAATTGTCAACAATCAATCGGCCGGCGGCGAGTCCCTGGGCCATTGCGGCAGGCCGTCGTTGATCTCGTAGTAGTCGCCCTTCTCGGCGACAAAGATGTGCATCGACGCTTTCAGGCCCGTCGGGCTGTCCAGCGTGCCGGCCCATATGCTCATGTGGCCGCCCTGCGCAGGCTCCCAGAAGAGAGCCGAGCCACAGGTGCTGCAGAATCCCCGCCGTGCGATGTCGGAAGATCGGTACCAGCGCAGCGACTGCGCGGACAGCAGGCGCAGATGCTCCGGCGCGCATGCCGTGGCGGCGTCGAAGTGACCGCCCGAGCGACGACACATGGTGCAGTGGCAGTAGATGATGGGCCGCAGCGGGCCGTGGACTTCGAACCGCACTGCGCCACAGAGACAACTGCCGCGTGCCACCGGTGATTCGGACATAGCTACCCTCTTTCGCGCTCCATGCCCTGAAACTCCACGAATGAAGTCATGCGCCGCCAGAGAAAGTCACCGTACTCGAACGGCGTGAACAGGTCGGGCCGGTCGAGCGGCAACGGCGTTATGGTCGCATCTGCGCGCGCCTCGTAAAAGTATGGAATGGAAAAACGCTCGCGGCCCGACCCCAGTACCCGATGCTCGGTGGCCCGGATCCGGCCCGCCGACCACTGCTCGAGCACCTGACCGAAGTTGACTACCAGGGTGCCCTCGAGCGGCGGCACATCGACCCAGTGCCCGTCCCGCGACCGCGCCTGCAGTCCCGCTACACCATCCTGCGCCAGCAGCGTGACGAAGCCCGAATCCGTATGGGGCGCGCCGACGAGATATCGCCGCGAGCCGCCGGACTCCACCCAAACCGCGGGGTCCTTCACCGACGCGAGCTCCGCTGCGTCCCGCGGCGGATAGCGGATGAGGCGCAGTGTCGATAGTCCGCGGCCAAAGGCGTCATCGAAATAGTCCGGGCGCAAACCGAGGCCGCGCGCCAGGGAGCGCATCAACACCTGCGCCACACGCTCCATCGCCCGGTAATACGCGGCGACCGACTCCCGCCAGCGCGGCAACTCATCCTCACCGGGCAGCGGACTCGGCTCGCGCAGCGGGTCACCGGACACCGTCACGGCCGCCCCGTGAATGAGATCGCCGCCGATGTCGATCCCCTCTTTGGAGGTGAGGTTGCCCGGCTGCAGCGGAAACCAGCCGCGATAGACGTTGGGATTCTCCGGCGCGAACTTGCGGCGATACAGCCGCCGCTTGCCGGACTCGTCGAGGTCGAAAATGGCAAGCAAACGCGCTCTCGCGGCCGGCGCGGGCGCTGCTTCGTTCGGCAGTCCGCGCACGCACACGAAACCAATATCCCTGGCCGCTGCGGCAAGCGCACGGTCAGCGGTCGGGCCGTCGGTCTGCCGCGCGCCGAAGAGCGGCGCGATGTCGACTATCGGAATCGAGTCCACCAGGCTCTTCTCAATCGAACGGCACCAGTCGCTCCACCGCCCGCTCGGTCTCGGGTCCCGCGTCGGACTTGGCGGTCTCTCCGGGAGGAAGATCCAGCGCCTTTGCAATCACGATCGATACCAGGCCGTTCGGATAGAGGATCACTTCGCTCTCACCTGCGCCCCACATGGTGGGCAGATGGTACCGCTTGCCGCGGGCGCCGACGTAAGGCCGGAAGTGAAACCCCATCCTGTAGAGTTCGCCGCCTGCCTCCCCGATGCCGAGAGACAGGTCGCCGCGCTTTGGAATCGCCTCCCGCGCGGCGAGGAGACCTTCCGTGAGACGGCGATGCAGTATCTGCTCGCCACCATACGCACCCCGACTCTGGTAGAGCAGCGCGATCTTCGCGAGGTCATCCACGGTCGGGTAGTAACCTGCGTTGAACCAGGGAAGGCCGCGGCGATTCCGGGCTTCCCGGGTTCGAACGAGAGGCGCGTGCGCGATGCCGATCGGCTCGAATACCTCGCTGCGCAGCATGTCCCAGACATCGCTGCCCGGTCCCCGCATCGCTTTGACGAAGCGGTCGAGCGCGACGCCCAGGAGATAGAAGTCCTGGTCGCGATAGCGCATCACGGTACCCGGCGCCCAGGGATATGGACGCAGCGACCGCCTGATGTGCTGCAATTTCCCGCGATGGGAAGGCGCGGTATACCAGGCGTCGTAGTCGCCATCGAGGTAACCGTCAAGTGGATCGTTCGGGTTCGTTTTCCACGTTCCCGTGCCGCCGAAACCGCTGGCCATGTTGGCCGCGTCGATGAAGCGGACCGCGCGATACTTCGGATCGAGCCCGTCGACGAAATCGCCGATCTTCAGTGTCAGAACATACGGACCGCACGTTTGCGCGAGTCGCAGCAGCGCGAGCGGCGCCCCGATGCTCTTCATGACGGAGCGGACCCCGAGCCGCATCTCGAGCGGATATGGATAGTTGCCGCACGGCGTGGCGGACTCCTGATAGTGAATCACACCGTCCCTGACCAGGGCTGTCAGCACGCGCCACGGCTGCCGCACCGGGCCGCCGAAACCCTCGAGTGACTTCGGTGTCGTCTTGCGGACGAGCTCGGCCCAGGGTTGCTGCGGCAGGCGACGTGCCAGCTCCGCCCGGGCCGACGCGCGCTGCAGCTCGGCCTCGCGAGCCGGGAGCGGCGCGAACTTCATGCGTGCGCGGCCCCAGCCGATGAAATGCTGGTGCAGCAGATACGGCGCCGTCTGTTGTACGAACTGGAACTCCAGCTCGCTGACCTCACGCCCTTTGTACCTGAACGTGGCCACGCCCTGGTGGGAATGGTTCTCCGTGTCTCCCACCAGCATCAGCGGAAACGCCGCGCGCGACCAGGGCCCCTCCTCGGCCGGATCGCGCCAGACCCGGCCGAATTGCGGGATGACCGACCAGTAGCTCGCCGTCTCGCCGGGCCGATGCTCCGACACGATCCGGCCGCGCTGCAGCGGGATCAGCACATCCCCCGCCGTGACGAAGCCGAGTGTGATGCGCGGCAGGCGGCAGGCGTCGCGCCCCTCGATCTTCGGCTTCTCGAGCCGGGGGCGGGTTTGGATCGGTGACTGCGCGATGTGCAGCAGCCCGGAGAATTCCGGCGCATGCCGAGAGTCCGCGGGCGGACGGAAGTAGTCGTTGGGCGCGGGAAGCTCAGTTTGACGTCGCACCGGCATGGAAGAGGCTCACCCGCCGGCGGGAGCCGACGACGCCTGATCCAGCTCCGCGAGCCGAAGCTGTCCGGTCTCCGGCGCCCATCGCTGACAGATGAGCGTACCGATTGCCAGCACCGCAACACATGCGGCGAGGGCGCTGCGAATGCCGTACGCCGCGACGACCACCGGCAGCAGGAATGTACTGACGGCCGATCCGATGCGGCTGACTGCGCTCGAGAGACCTATCCCCGAGGCTCGCAGCTCCGTCGGGAAGAGCTCCGGCAGATACACGTAGACCAGGTTGGACGCCGCCGACAGGACGCCGGCGAAGAGCGCGAACAGGATCGTCACCGCAATCGCGGGAGCCGCCCGCCACAACGTGAGGACGAGCATCGTGGCGGCGGCGACCGCAAAGCTTCCAATGAGGAAGCGTCGCCGCGAGAGGTGATCGGCGACGAGCATGCCCGCGATGCCGCCCGCCAGGAGCGTGAGGTTGTAGACGACGCCGCCCCCGTAGGGGCTCTTCAGGTTCATGGCGGACAACACCTGCGACACGAAGGTGCCGACGGCGAAATACGGGATGACGAGGCAGCTGAAGAACGCACAGCCGAGGAGTGTACGCTGCCGCCACGCAGGCGAGAAAAGCTTACGCCACCGATGTTGGCCGACGAGCGCATCCGCGTGGCACACCGGGAGAGCCACATTGGCTCCGAGCCGCTCCCGCACGATGCGCGCCGCTTTCTCCGTCTGCCCATGACGCATCAGCCAGAGAGGAGTCTCCGGCACGGTGACCCTCAGGGGGAGGACGAGCAGACAGGGCGCTGCGCTCGAGAGCAACATCCAGCGCCAGGCGTCGGGTCCCCTGGACTGCAACGCAAAGCCGATGAAGTAGGCGCAGGCGTAACCCACCGCCCATGCCACCGACAGCATGCCGAGGAGCTTGCCGCGGATGCGGCGCGGCGTGAACTCGATCAGCATCGGCTTGTTCACCGCGTAATCGGTCCCGAGGATGACGCCGATGGCGAGACGCAATGCGAGCAATTGGACGCTCGAGTGCGCCAGCACCTGCAGCAGCGAGAGCACGCCCAGCACCGCCATGTTGCAGGCGAAAACCGGCCGTCTGCCCAGGCGATCCGCCGCCGGACCGGCGAAGAGAGCGCCGACGAAAATGCCGACCAGCGACGCGCCTCCGATCAGACCGGTCCAGAGCGCAGTCAGATGCAGGGCCGGTGTTGCCAGGCTCAGCGCGATGCCGATGATGCCGAGCCCGAAGCCGTCGCTGAACTCGCCGCCCGAGGCGCCGATCGCCACCCTGAAGTGGAACAGGCGCACCGGCGCATCGTCGTATTCGACGGTCACGATGGGCCTTGGATGAACCGTGTCATCGCGCTGGCGACGCCGCGCGGGTCCTGCCAGATGAGATCATGACCCAGGGATGGAAAATTTCGCACCTGCGCGCCCCTGATCCCCGACTGCAACGCCGCGCGCCCCGCCGGTCCCTCCAGAGTGTCCCGGCCGCCCCAGATCAACAGCGTCGGGGCCTGGATGCGCGGCAGCATGAAGCGCAGATCCACGCCGAGCAGGGTCTGCACGGCGATGGCACGCCACACGTGCGCCGGTATCGCCGCCGCATCCCGCCTCTCCCGGCCGGAGAAAAATGGCGGGTTGATGCGCATGGATTCCTGCCACCAGCTCTTCATGAAGGCGGAGTCCGGATCGATCGGGTCCTTGAGTTTCTCCGCACCCGCGAGCGAGGCGGGCAGCACCGATTCGACCGACGGGCAGTCCTGCCCTGATGCGGGACCGAAGTATGTCCCGGTCGAGGAGATGAGAATGAGCCGCTGCGTGCTCCCCGGCCACTCCTCGGCAAAAGTCTGCGCGACGATGCTGCCGAGGGAATGCCCGACGACCACGGCGCTGCGCACGTGCAGCCGCTCGAGCAACAGCCTGATGTCGTTCGCAAAGTCGAACCGTGTGTAACAGCAGTCCGGTTTGCCCGATGCTCCCTGGCCCCGCAGGTCCGGGATGATGAGGCGAAACCGCCCCGAGAGGAAGGGTGCGATCGGCGCCCAGTCGCGCGCGCTGTCGGTGTAGCCGTGGAGCAATACAACCGGCTCGCCATTGCGCGGCCCAATGTCGATGTACGCCAGCGTCTCGCCATCGCTCAAACCGATCAGGTGCTTGCCGGCGTCGAAGCGCTGGAGATAGGCCTCACTGATTGCGGCGTGCGCCGCCAGGGGAACGACCGCGGCGAGCCATAGCGCCATCCCACCCCGGCACACCGCCCTCGCGATCGCTGCTGTGCGCATTCGCCCCCTCATTCATGCTGGGCCCAGCTGTAGCCGAAATTGAGCGAGATCACCCGCGGCCTCATCGGGGTCTCGGTGAGAATGATCTCAGTGTCCGTGGTGAAGAGGCTCTTGTCCACGTTCGTGAGATTCGCGCCGTTCACCGATACGGTCCAGTTGCCCTCCGAGACACCCGCGGACGCATCCACGGTCGTCCAGCTGGGCATCCTGAACTGCGTGAAGTACGTCGTCGAAGAGATCGATTGCGCCTGGTGCTGCAGGCCGCCCTGCACATACCAGATGTAGTCGCCGACCGGCCACTCGTATCGGCTCCGCAGGTTCCATTTGAGCGGCGGCGACAGCGCCGTATCCTGGCCCTCGGGGCCGTAGGGATTCTGAATCGGGGTCGCTACCCCGCCGACATAGCGCGTGGTGAGCGGCTTGCCGTAATTGGGGCTGGCGGGGTTGTTGTCCGTCAGGAAGGGCGAGTTCAGCTGGTGACCGCTGTTGATCGCCGCTGAGGCGTCCACCGTGAGCCCGCGCATCGGCCTTGCCGCGAGCTGCAGCTCCGTGCCGCGCACCCGATACTTCGGCCCATTGATGGCGAAGATGAGATTGCCGAAGCCGCACTGCGGGCAGAAGAACTCCTGCTGTGCATCGCTCCAGATGTCGTTGTAGACGGAGCCGTTGAACATCAGCCGCTGATCCAGCCAGACGGTCTTCCAGCCCACCTCCTGATTGGTGAGGATGTCCGAGTTGTACGCCAACGGCGTGAGGTATTGCGGTACTCCGTTGGCGTCAGGCTCTTCCGCCGAGCTGCCCCGGTTGAACCCGCCCGGGCGATACCCCTGAGAGTACGTGTAATAGACCATCGCCTGGGGCGTGATGTGCCAGGTCAGGTTCCCGCGGCCGAGGTGACCGGTCTCCACCAGCGTGTGCAGCTGGCTGTTGAAATTCGTGCCATAAGGCGATGACGATCCGTCAGGCTGCCCATCGGTTCCGCAGGGAGCGTAATTGCCGTCCACTATCGGAACGTTCGTGAGCTGGCTCGAGCTGAATATCTTGCAGTAGAAGCTGCCCACGTCCCCGCCAGTCTCCGAGTCGTACATGTCGAAGTAGCGGATGCCGGCCGAGACGGTCAATTTGTCGGGTATGAGGTCGAAGCTCGATGAGACGTACGCCGCCCTCTGCTTCACCACTCGCTTGAAGTCATCGAAGAAGCCGATGCTCGGACGATCTCCATAAATATAGGCCGGTGCGCCCGGCCAGGACTGAACCGTCAGGAAACAGTTGGAGCTGGGACCTCCCGGGGCGCAGTTCGGCAGGGTCTTGTAGGCCCACGCCGTGTCGTCCCAGATGTTGAGGTCACCGTAGAAAATGCCCATGAGGCCGCGCAACCGCCAGGCATCCGGCGTGCTCAACCGCAGCTCCTGCTGCACGTTCGTATTGCGCTCGGTCTCGTTCCAATACGAGCTCGGGGAAGCGCAGGTGGCATTGGCGTTGCCCGTGGTCGAGCTGTAGGACACCCCGGCGCACTGGTAGTAGTAGCCGAATCTGCCGCGCGCGTAGCTGGTGAGGTCCTGAGTCTGGTTGACGTTGCGATCGAGATAAGAGCCTGAATACACCAGGCTCAAGGGGCCCACCTGGCCGTTCACGGTGAGCGCGGTGTCGATGAACTTGTCCTTGTCGTAAGAGGGGTTGAACAGATTTACCGACAGGGCCGGCAGCGCCACAGTGCCGACAGGCGCGCCCGTGGCATCGTTCGTCCCCTCCCCCACCGTGCTGTACGGCATGTCATAGAAAACGCCTTCCGCGTCCATGTTCTGCGACATGACCGAGAGCACGGCGTTCCAGTCGTCGTTGAGCTTGTAGAGCAGCTCACCGCGGACGCCCTGGTAGGTCAGCGGATTGATCGCATTGCCGGTCTGGTCGTAGTTGTTGATCGTGGGACTCTGCGGCACGATGCCGCCGTTCTCGTCCGCGATGCCGAGATCGGTCGGGCTGCGCGAGAATGTCGCCGGCAGATTGTTGATATAGCCGCCGCGGCGGTCGATGAACATCACCAGGCGTCCGGCCAGCTTGCCCTTTATCAAGGGAGCGTTGAAGACGACGTTCTCGCTGTTGTTCGGGTCCCCATGCGCGGTCATTCCGGCGCTGGCATTGACGTCGACGGACCACGTATCCAGCTTCGGCTTGTTCGTGATGTAGCGGATCACGCCCGCCTCCGCCCCCGCGCCAAAGAACATTTGCGGACCCTCATCGATTTCCACGCGCTCGAGATCGACCGCGTAGACATCGAGATTGCGGGCGGGCAGCAGCGTCGACTGGTCATCGAGATAGGTCGCCACGTTCGGGAACGGCCCCACCGAGCCCTGCCCTTCCGGGTCTTCGTTCGTCGACGACAGTCCGCGCATGGTTACGATGTCATTGCCGGCGCCCAGGCTTCCGGTAGTGACGTTCGGCACGTACTTCAGGTAGTCCGACAGGGTCTGCACGTTGAGCTGTTGCAACGTCTGGCCGGTCAGCACCTGGATCGTGATCGGGACGTTCTGCGCGTTCTCAGTACGTCGCTGCGCGGTGACCAGCACTTCCTGCAACGTCGCGCTGCTCGCGGCCTCCGCAGGCGCCGGCGCGACGGGCCCTACAGCCGCAGCGTCTGCGGCGAGTACCACGTGCGCGGCCGACGCGCTCAAAATGGCAGCAATTGTCCGTGAGAGCTTGTGATTCGATTTCATGCGGACTCATCCCCCGATTGAAACTGGAATCTGCGGCCGGGCTCAGATCTCCCGACCGAGCAGGCTCTCCTCGTAAGGAAAGCGTGAAATGGGCTCGGCACCCCTCGCCGTGATGAGGAATTCCTCCTCGAGCTTCACTCCCTCCGGGCCTCCCACCTCGCCGATGTAGCTCTCGACGCTCACCACCATTCCGGTCTCGAGCACTCCGACGCCGCCGAACTTGCCGAAGTCCCTCAGGTGCGCGATGTACGGCGTCTCGCCGTGCATGCCGACGCCGTGCAGAACGGACGTATAGCGACGCTCGACAAACGGCTCCGGGATGCTCCAGGCGCGCTCGGCCACTTCCCGGTAAGCCATTCCCGGCTTCAGGATCCCGGCGTTGTGTTGGATCTGCTCGTAGGCGAGCGCGTACAGTGTCTTCTGGTATCCGCTTGGCCTGCCGGGGCCACAGAAGAAGGTGCGTGAGAAGTCGGCGTAGTATCCGAAGCAGCCGATGACGTCCGTGTCGAGGGCCACCAGCTCTCCGGGCCGCACGCGTCGGCCGCTTGCCTCGCTGAACCACGGGTTGGTTCTCTGGCCGGAGGTGAGGAGCCGGGTCTCGACGAACTCTCCTCCGTGGCGGATGACTTCCCCGTACATCACCGCGAAGAGCTCCTGCTCGGAGACGCCGGGCTTGATCGCTTCCCGCACGGCGGCCACGGCGAATTCCGTGGCCGCCATGCTCAGCTTGAGGCAGGCGACCTCCTCCACAGTCTTGATGCGCCTGACGTGCAGCAGCTCCTGCTGGCAGTCCGTCACCGTGCAGCCTTCCGCTTCGAGAGCCAGCGCGAGGAGATGGGCGCAGCGGTCGAGGCCGACTTTCTTTGAGCCTCGGCCGTGTTGGCGAACCAGATCGGCAATTTCGCGCGCAAACGGGCGTGCGGTTTCAGCGTCGCGTCCCGCGACCGATGACCATACGATCTTCGAATGCCGCACTTCCTGGACGGTCTCGAGCCCCGTCGAGACGTGCGCGCTTTGCGGGTACTCGAAGAGAACGACCGGCCCCTCCGTCGGAACGAAGAAGTAGCGCGTGGAATTGCGCAGGAAGTAGCCGAACATGTTGCGCGATCCCGTCGCGTAACGCTGGTTGTACGGGTCGAAGAGCAGGACCGCGGCGTAATCCTTCTCGCGCATCATGGCGCGCACGCGCGCGAGCCTCTCGGCACGCAAACTCCCGGTATCGACGCTCGCCGGCTCGGTGTCGGTGAGCCAGAGGCCCGGACCGGCATCGAGGTTCGCGTACGTGTTTTCCGTCACCGGTGTCCCCCGCGAGATTGGTATGGTCCGGATCATGAAGCAGCACCTGGACGCTTACCATTCAAATACTTGCAAGTTCGCCTTGCAAAAACGCAAGAGCTCGTGTGCACTCGGCATCCCCGGGGGTGATCGCCAATGAATTCCGGCAAGATCGACTGGAGCGACCTGCTGCACGTACTGGCACTGGCGCAGCATCAAACGATGGCCGCGGCGGCCGGTGCGCTCCGGGTTCATCAAACAACTCTCAGCCGCCGCATTTTCGCGCTCGAGGCGCGGCTGCAAACACGGCTCTTCGATCGCATCGACGGCCGATTCACCCCCACCGCACGCGGCATGGTCGTCGTGCGCCGTGCGCAGGAAATGGAATCAGCGAGTCTCGCGTTGCACGATGACCTCGCCCACGACCCGGCGCACGGACGCCCCATCGTGCGCGTCTCCGTCATTCAAACATTCGTGACGGGCTTCCTGGCCTGTCACTTCGCCGATTTTCAGGCGCGCCATCCCGACATCGGGCTGGAGCTGATCTGCGAGAACCGGGACTCGGTGCTCGAGCACCGCGAGGCCGACATCGCCATCCGTTACGTGCGTCCGGCGCAGGGCCAGTCCGCGGTGCGCAAGATCGGCGAGCTCGGATCCGCCGCATATGCTCCCAAGGCCCTCCTCCGCCCGGGGATCGACTGGCGTCGTGAGCTGCCGTGGATCGGCTTTGCGCAGGTCGCCGACCGCTGGCCGGAATTCCGCTGGATCGAGGCGAACGTGCCGCCGGAGCGTGTGGCCATGACCGTCAACGGCGGGCCGGCCTACACGGAGGCGGTCTCACGAGGCTACGGTGCGGGCCTTCTCACCTGCATCGAAGGCGATGCCCGGCCGCAGCTGCAGCGCCTCAGCGGGCCGGCGCCGCTGATCGTGCGTGAGATCTGGATCCTCGTGCTGCCGGAGCTGCGCCGCAATTCCGCGGTGCGCAAGGTGCTCGACTGGATCATCGCCGTTACCCGGCGCGAGGCGAAGGGCCTCTTCGGATCACCGTCCCGGGCCGATATTCACGCCGACTGAGCGTCGAGTGCGGCTTCGGCAGCGGCCGTCGCCGCCAGCCTCTCGTCTTTCAACAGGTCGCGCGCCGACAGCCAGTAGTGCAATGCCGCCCAAAAGCCGGTGGGCACCAGGCAGAGCATCGCGAGCCGCAGCGACTCCGCGTCGGGCACGTGGTGCGGCGCGAACCAGTCGCTCAGGAGCCCGACCATCTGCGGCGCGATGACGAGGTTGCAGATGTTGGCGAGGAAGAGCAGCACGGCGCAGTACATGGCGCGCATCCGGGGCTGCGCCAGGTTGTTGAGAATGCCGAATCCCGGGCCGAGATACACGTAAATGGACGGTATGTACAGCCAGAAGAGCGCCTCGGTGAGCGCCAGGGAGTGGCTCGAGTAGATGACGGCCGTCACGATGGTGGCGAGGGCGATGTTGACGGCGAGCAGGCGCATGACACGCCTCGAATCGGAAAGCGCGGGTCGGGACAGCAGCCAGGTGCTGCCCACCATCGCCAGGCTCCCCCCGATCAGGTGGATGGGCCCGAGGATGCCGCCGGCCTGCGCGACATCGAGCGAGTAGCTGCGCATCAGGAAGGCCGGCGTCCACCACATGAGGCCCCAACCCCACAAAGCCGTAATCGACTGAGCGAGGATGGAGTGCACCGTGGATCGCTGGCGTGCCATGAAACGCATCGTCTCCAGGAACGACGGCGAAGAGCCGCGATCCTCGCACTCATCGAGGCAGCCGCGCCGCGGCTCGCGAATGCTGAAGAGCACGAGCAGCCCGGCAAGAATTCCCGGGATGCCGAGCGCGAGGAACATCGCGCGCCAGCCGAACCGGTAGGCGAGCAGGCCGGCGATCTGCGAGCCGAGCCAGGCGCCGATCGGGGCGCCCAGGGAGAAGACCGACAGCGCCATGGCGCGTCGCGAGGCCGGAAAGAAATCCGACAGCAGGGAGTTGGCGCCGGGCGTGCCGCCGGCCTCGCCGACACCGACGCCGATTCGCGCCAGCAGGAGCTGCGAGTAAGTGCGCGCGATCCCGGTGGCTGCCGTCAGCATGGACCACGCGATGAGGCAGACCCCGATGATGTTGCGGCGGCTGCGGCGGTCGAGCAACCACGAGAGCGGAAAGCCGAAGGTGACGTAGAAGATCGCCAGCGACACTCCCGTGAGGAACGCGATATTCGCATCCGAGAGATGCAACTCCTTGCGGATGGGCTCGAGGACAGTGGATATCGAGTAGCGATCGGAGATGCTGAGGGTGTAGACCAGGCACATCATGATCGCGACGTACCATCGCTCCGCCAGCGAAGAACTTTGGGTGGGCTTCATGGCGTCTGTCTCACGAAGCCAAACTCCGCCGCGGAGTGGGAGATCGCGTGATGCAGGCTGGCCGCGAGGCTGCCCGCTACCCAGAGCTCGAACACGGGGTCGCCTCGAGTCGTGTCCTCCAGGCGCCACAGCATGACATTCACGTAGCCGCAGAGGGTTTGCGCAACACTGTTCACCGGGAAGGTTCGCGGGTGGATGTCGATGGGCGTCAACTTGGCCAGGGCCGCACGCACCCTGGGACCGGTGAGCCGAAGGATGGCATACGCGTCGCTCTGATCGGAGACGGATGCGCAGTCACCGAGCGCCGGCCGCAGAGACTCAGCGAAACCGTTGCCGGCGCCATCGCACATCGCGAGCCATGTCTCCGGACCCATGCCGGCAATCCCAACGTCCTCGTGACTCACGCGCCGCGGCCCATGCGGAAGCTCCATGCCGAAGCGGCTTCGGAAGATCTCCGCCAGCCGCGCGCCCTGCCCCTTGCGAGCAACGATTCTCGCGATTCCGAGCCCGCTGCGCTCCTCGGCGAGCACCCCGTTGCCGCTGCCGACGGCTGCCGGCAATCCGGCGAAGGGCGAGGTTTCGTTGACAGTCGAATCCGCGTGCATGCTCACTCTTTCAGGCGCTTGCCATCCGGATCGTAGAACACGGGACTGGTGATCTCGACCTCGAGACTGCCGCCAGTCAACGGATCATGCGCCTGGACCCTCTCGCCGCTGCGCTCGCGGCCGTTCTTCAGAAAACCCAGCCCGATCCAGTGCCCCAGCATCGGTGAGAAAGTCGATGAGCTGATGAAGCCATCGTCGTTCGCCAGGCTCGGCTGCGCCCCGATCCGCAGGAAATGCGAGCCCGTCGTCAGCCTCGCATCCAGCCTCAAAGGCTTCACGCCGATCAGCACCGGCCGATCCGCCGCAGTCAGTCCGGGCCTGCCGGCGAGCACCCGGCCGATGTAGTCCTTCTGGGTCGACATCATTCGCCCGAGTCCCAGGTCGTGCGCCGTCGTCGTGCCATTGAGCTCCGCGCCGGTGACGTGACCCTTCTCGATGCGCATGGCCCCGAGCGTTTCCATGCCGTAGGGCACCACCCCCAGATCCTTGCCGGCCGCCAGGATGGCGCGCACGGTGGCATCGCCCCGACGCGCGGGCACCGCGAGCTCGTAGGCAAGCTCTCCGGAAAAGGAGATCCGGAACAGGCGCGCCGGCCGGCCCTGCCACTGAAACTCGGCGCAGGCGAGATAGGGAAAGCCCGCATTCGAGACATCGAGGGCGCCGCCGAGCAGCCGCTCGAGGAGTGCGCGCGATCGTGGGCCGGCGACGGCAAACTGCGCCCATTGCTCGGTGACCGAGGCGAGCTGCACGTCGAGCTCCGGCCATAGCACCTGCCGCGCGTGCTCGAGGTGCTGCAGCACCTTCACCGCATGCGCGCTGGTCGTCGAAACGGCGAAGTGTCCCGGCGCCAGCCGGGCGGCCGTCCCATCATCGAAAACGATACCGTCTTCGCGCAGCATGATGCCGTATCGCGCCTTCCCCACTGGGAGGGTCGACATCATGTTTGCGTAGACCCGATCGAGGAAAGCGGCGGCGTCCGTGCCCTGCACGTCAACCTTTCCCAACGTCGACACATCGCAAACGCCAACAGCGCTGCGTACCGCGCGGACCTCGCGTTCAAGCGTATGCTTCCAGTCGCTCTCGCCGCTCAGCGGGAATGCCTTGGCCCTTCGCCATTCGCCGAGATCCACGAAAGTGGCGCCCACGCTTTCAGCCCAACGGTGGCTCGGCGTCAGCCGGCAGGGTCTGAAGTCGGGGCCGCGGTGCACCCCCGCGAGCGCGCCGATCGCAACCGGCGTGTAGGGCGGCCGCGAGGCGATGGTCCCGAGGTCGGCGGGTGTGCGTCCGGTGAGAGCACCCACTAGCGCGTGGCCGTTGAGAGCCGACGTCTTGCCCTGATCCGTGCCCATGCCGAGCGTCGTGTACCGCTTGAGCAGCTCCGCGGAGTAAAAGCCTTCGCGCGCCGCGATGGCAATATCCTGCGTCGTGACGTCGTGTTGAGGATCGACGAACGCCTTGCCGCGAGTGCCCTGCACGAACCAGAGCGGCGTGCCGCTCACTGCCTCGTCATCGACACGTGGAGGACTCTGCGAAGGCGCGTCGAAACCTGCGGCGCTTGCAGCGTCACAGCCGGCCGCGGCGCCCGTGCGCAGCGCGCCCGCCAGAGAAAAATCACCGGCTGCAGCACCCACCGCGTTCATCCCGCGCGGCACGTCGGCGGCAACGTAGCCACCGATGGCATCCGACCAGCGGGGACGGCCACCAAGGTGCGTGGATAAAGCTGTGTTGGGATCCCAACCTCCCGCGACCGCTAGCAGGTCTGCAGCGATTCGAGTCGTGCGCCCGTGCCCGTCGCGCACGTCGATTCTGCTGACTCCCCTGGTGCCATGAGCATCGACCACCTGCGCCCCGAGCATGATGCGCAGCCCGCGACGCTTCGCCTGATTTTCGAGCGCTGCCGGGATTTCCTTCCGGGCATCGACGACAACCGGTACTTCGACATGCGCATCGACGAGGTCGAAAGCCGTCTTCCACCCGTCATCGCACGTCGTGAAGACCGCGGTCTGGTGCCCTGGCGTCACTCTGAAGCGATTCAGATACGTCCGAACACCCGAGGCGAGCATGACGCCAGGCCGATCGTTGCCACCGAAGACAATCGGCCGTTCCAACGCACCCGCAGCCAGTACCGTCCGACGTGCGACAATCTTCCAAAGTCGTTGCCGGACCTGGTGCGCAGCGGGTACAGGCAGGTGGTCCGCTACGCGCTCAACCGCGCCGTAGGTGTTGCCATCGTAAGCCCCGAAGACCGTGGTTCGGGTCATCACCCGCACCTCGGGCAGCGATGCGAGGTCGGCGGCGGCTCGCCTGGCCCAGAGCGCGCCGCTCATGCCGTCGATCTCGTGACGTTCGCCGTTCAGGCGCCCACCGAGCATGAAGTCCTCATCGCAGAGGATCACCCGGGCGCCGGCCCTACCGGCCGCCAGCGCGGCAGCCAGCCCGGCCGGCCCCCCGCCGACGACCAACAGGTCGCAAAAAGCGTGTGCCTTCTCGTATGTGTCCGGATCGGCCTCGAGGCTGGCGCGGCCGAGCCCCGCGGCGCGGCGGATGGCGGGCTCGTAGACCTTCTCCCAGAAAGCGGCCGGCCACATGAAGGTCTTGTAGTAGAAGCCGGCGATGAAAATGGACGACAGGAGAGAGTTGACCGCTCCCAGGTCGAATCCCAGTGACGGCCAGCGATTCTGACTGCGCGCCTCGAGGCCGTCGAAGAGCTCCACGACCGTGGCGCGTGTATTCGGCTCGCGGCGCGCCCCCGTCCGCAGCTCCACGAGAGCGTTGGGCTCCTCCGAGCCGGCCGATAGAACGCCCCGCGGCCGGTGGTATTTGAACGAGCGGGCAACCAGCCTGACTCCCGAGGCGAGCAGTGCGGAAGCCAGCGTGTCGCCCGGATGACCTGCATAGCGCTTGCCGTCGAACGTAAAAGACAGCGTCCGGTCGCGCTGAATGGCACCCTCGCCTTCTTTCAGGCGGTGAGTGCTCATGCCGGTGTCTTCTCCGTTGCGAGCTGCACACCCAGGATCTCGTGAGTGCGTGTGTTGCGGGTGACTCTCAGCCACGAGAGGCAGCCGGCTGCGTGATACCACAGCTCCTGATGGGGGCCCGCGGGGTTGTCCCGCAGATAGACAGCCTCGTAGAAACGCTCGGCGGGATTCTCGGTATCGGACAGCGGGCGACGGTACCCCGCGTCACCGAGATAGTTGAACTCGCTGACGTCCCGATCCCCGCAGAATGGACATTCGATGCGCATGGCGACTCAGTGCAGATTCGGTTGCGGCCCCTGCCCCTTCTCAACGA
>Ga0335072_10002569_pt1 | contig 28033 bp, 22 predicted proteins | sample Lox_Sample_21_FD_206725 | JGI IMG/M metagenome (GOLD analysis project Ga0335072, IMG submission 206725) | Soil microbial communities from Loxahatchee National Wildlife Refuge, Florida, United States - Lox_Sample_2.1 | ecosystem: Environmental > Terrestrial > Soil > Wetlands | place: USA... | reverse complement strand
CAGATCAAAGAATTCCCGCCGCACCAACTTCGAATGCGGATATCCACTCGGCATCGCAACCCCCCAAATCCATGGATGTTGCACTGACCGTATGAATCCGCCCACTCGAGCGTGAAGGTAACTTCACGTTCGACCCGAGGGGTCTAACGGCGTCAGATCACCCGCATCCGGGCGGTGCTGCGCAGCGCCTGCGGCAAAAGTCGGGAAAGGCCGTAGAGCGCATAGGCTTCCGGCGCCACCGGCCGGATCGGTTTGCTCTTCTTGACCGACGACAAGATTGCGTTGGCGACCTTGTCGGGCCCGTAGTGACGCAGCGCGAACATCTTGCCCAGCTGACCTCGCCGGCCGTCGACGTGCTCGGTTTGCTTTCCTGCGGGCGCGTCGAAGCGGGTGGCGTTGATGATGTTGGTGTCGATGACCCCGGGGCAGATCGTGGTCAACCCAACGTCGGCGGCGTCGAGTTCGGCCCGTAGGCAGTCAGAGAACATGTAGGTCGCGGCCTTGGACGTGCAGTAGGCGTTCAGCGACTGCAGCGGAGCGTAGGCGGCCATCGACGACACGTTGACGATGTACCCGCCGGTGCCGCGCTCGACCAGGCGCCGTCCGAATGCCCGACAGCCGTTCACCACGCCGCCGAGATTGACGTCCAGCACCCGGTCGAACTGCTCGGCCGGGGTGTCCAGGAAATTGCCGGCCTGCCCGATGCCGGCGTTGTTGACCACGATGTCGGGAATGCCGTGTTCGGCACTGACCCGCGCGGCGAATGCCTCGACCGCCTCGCCGTCGGATACGTCGAGCACGTAGGGGTAGGCGACACCGCCCCGCGAGGCGATCTGCGCCGCGGTGTCCTTGACGGCGGCCTCGTCGATGTCGCTCACGACCACCTCGGCGCCCTCGCGTGCGAAGGCAAAAGCGGTCTCGCGGCCGATTCCGCTGCCCGCGCCGGTGACCGACACCAGCGTGTCGCCGAAATATTCGCGCGGACGCCCGATTTGTGCGCGCAGCAGGGCGCGGCTTGGCTGTTTGCCTTCGGCCAGGTCGGCGAATTCATGCACGGCGGCCGCCATCACCTGGGGATGCGACATCGGGGAAAAGTGACCGGCTTTGATGTCGCGACGCCAAAGCCGTGGCACCCAGCGCCCGGTCTCGTCGTACCCGTAGGGCCGGACGAATTTGTCTTTGGTGTTGACGATCAGCTGCACCGGCACGTCGACGACGTGGATGGCCTCGCGGCGTCGGGAGAAGGAGCGAAAGTAGTTGGCGGGGTAGGTTTTTACCGAGCGCGCAGCATCCCGGGCCAGGTTCTCCGAGTGATGGATCAGCTCGTCGGGGATGTTGTCGACCGCGTTGCGCCGCAGCGCCGGCCTCGACAGCGCCAGCCGAAGGAACAAGGGCGCCAGCACCGGTATCGAGAACAGGACCATGTAGCTGAACCTCAGCGCCTGGCTGACCGACCGGGCGAACCTGCGCGGGCGCCACGGTTGGCGCAGGCCGCTGAAGATGTAGTTGACCAGTTGCTCCGCGCTCGGACCCGACACCGACGTGAACGAGGCGACCCGATCACCGGCGCCGGGCCGCTTCAAGTACTCCCACACGCCGACCGAACCCCAGTCGTGGGCAAGCACATGCACCGGTCTGCCGGGGCTCAGCTCGCCGGTCACCGCGGCGAAGTCATCGGCGAAGCGGGCCATGGTGTACGCCGAAACCGGCTTGGGCGCCGACGACAGACCGACGCCGCGGTTGTCGTAGCGGATGACGCGGAACCGCTCGGCGAGCTGTGGGACGACACCGTCCCACAGCACGTGCGAATCGGGAAAGCCGTGCACCAGCACCACGGGCGTGCCCTCGGGGTCGCCTTCTTCGTAGACCGCGATGCGGACGCCGTCCGCGCTGTCGACGAACCGCTCGGGTACCTCTTCAATTGCCGGCATCGGACCTCCGCTCACCCGCGATTTAGCGATGATTGTCGCTCTGACTAGATCGCCACACCGTAGCAAGCGGTTTGGGGCTGACCTGGCACCGAGCGCGGTCCGCCCTGGATGTGTGCTCGTCCGGGAACAGTGACAGGATAGTTTCGACATCGACTTGGCCTCCATGTCCGGTACACCACGATGTGGTAAGCCAGATGTCGACCTGCGCCGACCCACGAGCAATCGATCGAGGAGTCAAAAGAGATGCCCTTCTCCGTGCAGATGCCGGCACTCGGTGAAAGCGTCACCGAGGGAACGGTCACCCGCTGGCTCAAGCAGGAAGGCGACACCGTCGAACTCGACGAGCCTCTCGTCGAGGTGTCCACCGACAAGGTCGACACCGAAATCCCGTCGCCCGCCGCCGGTGTGCTGACCAAGATCATCGCCCAAGAGGACGACACCGTCGAGGTTGGCGGCGACCTGGCCCTCATAGGCGACGCAGCGGAGACCCCGTCGGCGGGTCAACCCGCACCTACGGCCCAGCCGGAACCCGCGGCCCAGCCGGAACCCGCGGCCCAGCCGGAACCCCAGCGTGAGCCGGAACCCGCGCCGGCGCAACCGGCTCCCGCAGCGGGGTCCGGCGATGCGACGCCGGTGCTGATGCCCGAGCTCGGCGAGTCGGTGACTGAAGGCACCGTGACTCGCTGGCTGAAGAAGGTCGGCGATTCGGTCCAGGTGGACGAGCCGCTGGTGGAGGTGTCCACCGACAAGGTGGACACCGAGATCCCGTCGCCGGTGGCCGGCGTGTTGGTCAGCATCACCGCCGACGAGGACGCCACGGTCCCCGTTGGCGGTGAGCTGGCACAGATCGGCGTCGGAGCCGACGCCCGCGGGCCGTCTGCTCCCGCTCCCGCCCCAACGCCCAAACCCGAACCCAAGCCCGAGCCGAAGCCCGAACCAACACCTGCGGCCCCCGAACCAGCGGCCAAACCCGCCCCCGCGCCAGAGCCCGAGCCGGCGCCCAAGGCCGAACCCGCGCCGGCCCAGCCGGCGGCGGAGGCCGGCACCGACGGTGTCCCCTACGTGACCCCGCTGGTGCGAAAACTGGCCAGCGAGAACAACATCGACCTCACCGAGGTGACGGGCACCGGTGTGGGCGGGCGCATCCGCAAGCAGGACGTGCTGGCCGCAGCGGAAGCAAAGAAGGCACCCCCGGCCACACCGGCTCCTGCCGCCGCACCGGCCGCACCTACCGCACCTACCGCGGCGGCCGCGCCCACCCCGGCGCCCGCCCTGGCGCACCTGCGCGGCACCACGCAAAAGGCCAGCCGAATTCGTCAGCTCACCGCGGCCAAGACCCGCGAATCTCTGCAGGCCACCGCCCAACTCACCCAGACCCACGAGGTCGACATGACCAAGATCGTCGGGTTGCGGGCCCGGGCCAAGACCGCGTTCGCCGAGCGCGAGGGCGTCAACCTGACCTTCCTGCCGTTCATCGCCCGGGCCGTGATCGACGCGCTGAAGATCCACCCCAATATCAACGCCAGCTACAACGAGGAAACCAAGGAGATCACCTACTACGACGCCGAGCACCTCGGCTTCGCCGTCGACACCGACCAGGGCCTGCTCTCCCCCGTGATCCACAACGCAGGTGACCTGTCGCTGGGCGGGCTGGCCCGGGCGATCGCCGACATCGCCGCCCGCGCGCGGTCGGGCAACCTCAAGCCCGACGAGTTGTCCGGCGGCACCTTCACCATCACCAACATCGGCAGCCAGGGCGCGCTGTTCGACACCCCGATCCTGGTTCCACCGCAGGCCGCTATGTTGGGCACCGGCGCCATCGTCAAACGGCCCCGGGTGATCGTCGACGAGTTCGGCAACGAGTCGATCGGGGTTCGCTCGGTGTGCTATCTCCCGCTGACCTATGACCACCGGCTGATCGACGGGGCCGATGCCGGACGTTTCCTCACCACAATCAAACACCGGCTGGAAGAGGGAGCGTTCGAGGCCGATCTAGGGCTTTAAGAAGGGCTAGCGAACGTGGCTCAGGCTGGTTCCAAGGCCGTCATCGCGATCGCGGGTTCGTCCGGCCTGATCGGCTCCGCCTTGGCTGCCGCACTACGCGCCGCCGATCACACCGTGCTGCGCATCGTGCGCCGGACCCCGGCGAATTCCGAGGAACTGCACTGGAATCCCGAAAGCGGCGAGGTCGATGTCGATGCGCTGGCCGACGTCGACGCCGTCGTCAACCTGTGTGGTGTCAACATCAGCCAGCGTCGGTGGTCGGGTGCGTTCAAGCAGAGTTTGCGAGACAGCCGGATCGCCCCCACCGAGGTGCTGGCCAACGCGGTCGTCGACGCCGGCGTCGAGACCCTGATCAATGCCAGCGCGGTGGGTTTCTACGGCGACACCAAAGACCGCGTGGTCGATGAAAATGACCGTGCCGGAAGGGGTTTCCTGGCCCAGCTGTGCGAAGACTGGGAAGCCGCCACGCTACCGGCCCAATACGGCGGCGCCCGGGTTGTGTTGGCCCGCACCGGCGTGGTGCTGGCCCCGGCGGGCGGGGCACTGCGCCTCATGCGGCCACTGTTCTGGTCGGGCCTCGGCGCCCGGCTGGGCAGCGGCCGGCAATACATGTCGTGGATCAGCCTCGAGGACGAGGTGCGGGCGCTGCTGTTCGCAATCTCGAACTCGACGTTGTCCGGCCCGGTGAACATGACCGGGCCGGCACCCGTCACCAACTCCGAGTTCACCACCGCATTCGGGCGCGCGGTCAACCGTCCGACCCCGTTGCTGCTGCCCGGATTCGCGGTGCGGGCCGCCCTCGGCGAGTTCGCCGACGAGGGACTGCTGATCGGTCAGCGCGCCATCCCGGCCGCGCTGGAGCGGGCCGGATTCCAGTTCCACCACAACACCATCGGCGAGGCGCTCAGCTACGCGACGGCCCGGCGTGAGCAGGATTGACCAGGCCCGAGTACCGTCGCGAGCGTGATGGATTCCATCCGGTCTGCTAGCCAGTCCCAGCCGACCGCGATCGACGTCCGCCAGCTCGGGATGGTCGAATATCGCAGCGCCTGGCAGTTGCAGCGCGACCTCGCCGACGCCAGGGTCGCCGGCGGTCCCGACACGCTGCTGCTCCTGGAGCACCCATCGGTGTACACCGCCGGACGGCGCACCGAGCCGCACGAACGCCCGGTTGACGGCACTCTCGTCGTCGACACCGACCGCGGCGGCAAGATCACCTGGCACGGTCCGGGGCAGTTGGTCGGCTACCCGATCATCGGGCTGGCCGAACCACTCGATGTCGTCAATTACGTTCGGCGCCTTGAGGAATCGCTGATCATGGTGTGCGGTAACCTCGGCCTGGACACTGGCCGGATCGAGGGCCGGTCCGGAGTGTGGGTGCCCGGCGGCGCCGGCCGGCCGGCCCGCAAAGTCGCCGCCATCGGGGTCCGGGTGGCGCGTGCGACCACACTGCACGGGTTCGCGCTCAACTGCGATTGTGATCTGGACGCGTTCGGAGCCATCGTGCCGTGCGGCATCAGCGATGCCGGGGTGACGTCGTTGTCCGCCGAACTCGGGCGCACGGTCACCGTCGACGATGTCCGCGTCGCGGTTGCCGAAGCCGTCTGCCACGCCCTGGACGGGCGCCTTGCCCTTACCTGGCAGCCCACCCCTGCCCGCGTAGCATCAACATAGTGAGTATCGCGCCCCAAGGCCGCAAGTTGCTGCGCCTCGAAGTGCGCAACGCGCAGACTCCGATCGAGCGCAAGCCGCCGTGGATCAAGACCCGGGCCCGAATGGGACCGGAATACACCGAGCTCAAGAACCTGGTCCGGCGGGAGGGCCTGCACACGGTCTGCGAAGAGGCCGGCTGCCCCAACATCTTCGAATGCTGGGAGGACCGGGAGGCCACTTTCCTGATCGGCGGTGACCAGTGCACCCGCCGTTGCGACTTCTGCCAGATCGACACCGGAAAGCCCGCCCCGCTGGACCGCGATGAGCCCCGGCGGGTTGCCGAAAGCGTGCAAACCATGGGGCTGCGCTATGCCACCGTCACCGGCGTCGCCCGCGACGACCTGCCCGACGGCGGGGCCTGGCTCTACGCCGAGACCGTGCGCGCCATCAAGGAACTCAACCCGTCGACCGGCGTCGAGCTGTTGATCCCCGACTTCAAAGGCGAGCCCTCCCGGCTCGCGGAGGTCTTCGACGCTCGCCCAGAAGTGTTGGCGCACAACGTCGAAACTGTGCCCCGCATCTTCAAGCGGATTCGGCCCGCCTTCACTTACCAGCGCAGCCTGGGTGTGCTCACCGCGGCGCGCGACTTCGGCCTGGTCACCAAGAGCAACCTCATCCTGGGCCTGGGCGAAACCCCCGACGAGGTGCGCACCGCCCTGGCCGACCTGCGTGGCGCCGGCTGCGACATCGTCACCATCACCCAATACCTGCGCCCGTCGACGCGCCACCACCCGGTCGAACGCTGGGTGCGGCCCGAGGAGTTCGTCGAGTTCGCGCAGCACGCCGAAGGGCTGGGATTCGCCGGGGTGCTGGCCGGGCCGCTGGTGCGGTCGTCGTACCGCGCGGGCCGGCTCTACGAGCAGGCAGCACGAGTCCGGGCCTCGGGTGCCTCGGCACCGTAGCCAACTCCGCACGAACGTATCCTTTGACTATGGCTAAACCCCGCACTGCCGCTGAGAACAAGGCCGCTAAGGCGGAGGCACAGGCCGCGCGCAAAGCGGCCGCACGGGAGCGCCGCGCCCAGTTGTGGCAGGCGTTCAACATTCAGCGTCAGGAGGACAAGCGCCTGCTGCCGTACATGATCGGCGCGTTTGTGCTGATCGTGGGCGCCGCGGTGACGGCGGGTGTGCTGGTCGGCGGACTCACCATGATCACGTTGATCCTGTTCGGCGTGGTGCTGGGCGGCCTGGTCACGTTCATCATCTTCAGTCGCCGCGCACAGCGCTCGGTTTACCGCAAAGCCGAAGGTCAAGCTGGTGCCGCGGCGTGGGTGCTAGACAACTTGCGCGGCAAGTGGCGGGTGACCCCGGGTGTCGCCGCGACCGGGCATTTCGACGCCGTGCACCGGGTGCTCGGCCGGCCCGGTGTCATCTTGGTTGGCGAAGGGGCGGCGGCCCGGATCAAACCCCTGGTGGCCCAGGAGAAAAAACGGACCGCGCGGCTGGTCGGCGACGTGCCGATCTACGACGTCATCGTCGGAACCGACGAGGGCGAGGTTCCGTTGGGCAAGCTGGAGCGCCACCTCACCCGGCTTCCGTCCAACATCAGCGTCAAGCAGATGGACACCCTGGAGTCGCGATTGGCGGCGCTGGGATCGCGGGCCGGTGCCGCCGTGATGCCAAAGGGGCCGCTACCCAACGCCGGCAAGATGCGCGGCGTGCAGCGCACGGTGCGCCGCAAGTAGCGTCGGCGCCATCGGATTCAGTCGCCGCCATCGGATTCAGCGGCGGACCACCGCCGTGCCGGTCACCCGATCCTGCAACCCGCGCCCGTCCCAGTCGGTGAACAACGGCGGGATGACCAGTCCGATGAGCAGCCCCCGCACCACCAGCCGGCCTAACCCCAGCCGGCCGTCCAGCGCCACCACCCCCAGATCCAGCACCAATTGGCCTGGTGTGAAACCGAACAGCCGGACGGCCACCACGCCGAGCACGAACCAAATGACCAGCACCGAGGTCGCCAACATCTCTCTGGAGATGGCGCCGAACCCCAAGGCCAGGGCCGCCAGGCCGTAGCAGATCAGCCAATCGATGAGTAACGCCACCAGCCGCCGTCCCATCGGCGCCAGGGATCCCGGCCCGCTTTCTGGCAACCCGAGTGTCTCGCCGGGATAGGCGGGGTGCGATCCCGAGGTCATCGGCCGCGACCCGTGGTCTGGCTCGACTTTCCCGCCGGTTCAGCGCGGTGCGGGCACGGTCCGCTGCGGCTGGGGACCGGACCAGATACGATCTTGCGGTCCATGGGCCCACAATAGAACCCGCCGGCGACCCGGCCTCTGTTGTGGGCGGCATGGTCAAGTAACCTCTGCGCAACACCGGGTTGACTGGTGGGCAATATCAGCTCCATAGCGTCAGGCCGCGGATCAACAAGTAAAAAGGAGCACATCAGTGACAGATTTGACGCCCGACGACGTCTTCAAGCTCGCCAAAGACGAGGAAGTCCGATACGTCGACGTCCGGTTCTGCGACCTGCCCGGCGTCATGCAGCACTTCACAATTCCGGCTTCCGAACTCAACGAGGACCTGTTCGAGAACGGCGTCGCCTTTGACGGCTCGTCAATCCGCGGGTTCCAGGCCATCCACGAGTCCGACATGCTGCTGCTGCCCGACCCGGGCACCGCGCAAATCGACCCGTTCCGCGAGGCCAAGACGCTCAACATCAACTTCTTCGTGCACGACCCGTTCACCCTGGAGCCCTACTCGCGCGACCCGCGCAACATCGCCCGCAAGGCCGAGGCCTACCTGGCCAGCACCGGCATCGCCGACACCGCGTACTTCGGCGCCGAGGCCGAGTTCTACATCTTCGACTCGGTGAGCTTCGACTCGCGCACCAACGGCTCGTTCTACGAAGTCGACGCGATCTCGGGATGGTGGAACACCGGCGAGCCGACGGAGAGCGATGGCAGCCTGAACCGCGGGTACAAGGTCCGCCCCAAGGGGGGCTACTTCCCGGTTGCGCCGAACGACCATTACGTCGACCTGCGCGACAAGATGCTGACCAACCTGATCAACGCCGGCTTCGTTCTGGAGAAGGGCCACCACGAGGTGGGTACCGGCGGACAGGCCGAAATCAACTATAAGTTCAACTCGCTGCTGCACGCCGCCGACGATTTGCAGCTGTACAAGTACATCATCAAGAACACCGCGTGGCAGGAGGGCAAGACCGTCACGTTCATGCCCAAGCCGCTGTTCGGCGACAACGGCTCCGGCATGCACTGCCACCAATCGCTGTGGAAGGACGGCAGCCCGCTGATGTACGACGAGACCGGGTATGCCGGTCTGTCGGATACGGCCCGTCACTACATCGGCGGGCTGCTGCATCACGCGCCGTCGCTGCTGGCCTTCACCAACCCGACGGTGAACTCGTACAAGCGGCTGGTGCCCGGCTATGAGGCGCCGATCAACCTGGTCTACAGCCAGCGCAACCGGTCGGCGTGCGTGCGTATCCCGATCACCGGCAGCAACCCGAAGGCCAAGCGGCTGGAGTTCCGGAGTCCCGACTCGTCGGGCAACCCGTACCTGTCATTCTCCGCCATGCTGATGGCGGGCCTGGACGGCATCAAGAACAAGATCGAACCGCAGGCGCCGGTCGACAAGGACCTCTACGAGCTGCCACCGGAAGAGGCTGCGAACATCCCGCAGACGCCGGTCCAGCTGTCTGCGGTCATCGACCGGCTGGAAGAAGACCACGAATACTTAACTGAGGGAGGCGTTTTCACGCCTGACCTCATCGAGACGTGGATCAGCTTCAAGCGCGAGAACGAGATCCTGCCGGTCCAGGTGCGGCCGCATCCCTACGAATTCGCGCTGTACTACGACGTCTAGGCCGGCAAACCGCCGTCGTACATCTTTGGTGAGGAGTTGCCCGTGCCCGGGGACGCCGCCGGGCACGGGCACGTTCGCGCTGGGTTGAACGCGTGGCCGCGCAGAAACACTGACGAGGTGTGGGCCGGTCGCGCCCGGCCTGGGAAGCAGGCGAAGCAACATGCCGGCAGTGATTCTTTCTCCTTGAAAAACCCTCCTGTTGGGCTGGCGCACTGCTACAAATGCTGTCACCGCTGTCTGCCAGAGAACCTTCCAGCGAGAAAAGGAATCCCGACATTGAAGACGAGAGTATTGAGGGCCACGGTCGGCGGTGCAGCCGCAGCCTTGGCCGCTGGTGTTATGTGGACCGCACCCTCGGCCGCGGCCGGCACCCCCTATTGCGATGGGCTCGCGCCCAAGGACGCGCGCGAGTGCAACTGCGGCTTCGACTTCGCCCCGGGTACTCAGGAGCTTCATGATTGCCTGTATGGAAATGGTCCCGCGCCTGCTCCTGCGCCTGCTCCAGGGCCAGCGCCCGCGCCCAACCCGTAGCGCGGGTCCGACCCGGGCGTGTAAAGGGCAAAGATGACCTGCTGATTGGGTTTGCCGTCTAGGGGTAACGGGGTATGCAGGCGCAAGCGCATACCGGTGACGATCTGATCGGGAAGAACCCTCTCGGGCGCGTAGCTAATGGTCCGCGTACCAATTTTCGGGACCATTTCCAATCACACACACCACAGACGTGGGAAGTCGTCCTATGAATGATGCGTCGCTGAGCCGGGACCTGTATGGATTCGCCACCGAGCTGCGCCAGCTCGCCTACACCATGCCTGCCGGGCACGAAGACCCACTCGTCCGCCTGAGCGAGCGAATGATCCATCACGCCCAGGAAGAGGCCGCTAAACAGCAACCGCGCAAAAGCTCATGAGGACGCAGTAGCCGGCCGCCGCGCCGCACTTGATCACCGCACGGCCCGCCGCTGTCGTACCGATGGACGCTGGTGCATAAGCTCGTCGCGGTTCAGGTAACGGTGCTGTAGCTGATCAACGAGAGCCTGCGCTTGTTTGATGTCCCGGCGCAGTTCGGATGCTTCCAACCGCATCTCACGGCTGCTCCTGTCGGTGGCACCCTGGCGTTCCACCCACGCGAGCCGAATGGTCATCTTGCGCAGTTGAACGTGCAAGGCGCGGATAAACTCCCCGGCCTGGGCGGCTTGCAATCGACCTACGGAGTGATGGTCGGATCCCACTACAACTGGTTACCCGGCAGCTCTGTGGTGCTATACGTGGGACGAATCGCACAGTTCAGCTTCAACCGCGTGACCTGCCGCTTCGTCGCGCTAGCAACGTAGTTAACCGCTACAATCGCCCGGTGCGTAGTTCGCGCTGTACTTCGACGTCTAGGCCGGCAAACACGCTGGCCAGTCGGACGGTCGGAAAGCCCATGAAGGAATTGGCAGCAGTAGCGGTCGCGATCGGCGTGGCATTCGCAACAACGCCGACCGGGACCGCGCATGCCGACGACAACAACTGGATTTCGATGGCGATATCGGATTCCACTGGGCAGATCAAGTTTTCTGGCGGCGGATCAAAGAGCCAAGCTGCCGCCGAGCAGGTGGTGATGCAGGAGTGTCGCAAACGAATCAGCGACTGTCGTATTCTGGCCAGCGGGCCGGGTGGGTGCCTCGCGCTCGCTTTGAATGCGGCGCACAGCCAATACTTCGGCGGCTGGGGGCCGACACGCGATGAGGCGGAGGCTGCGGCACAGGCTGCCTCGGGTGGCGGCACGGTCCTAAAAGACCACGACCACTGCCTGGGAGATGCTTCGCCCCAATGAATTCGCCCCAATGAGGCGGCAACCCGCTAGGCGGAGCGGCCTTTGGCTGCCGAGCGTGAGTCGGCGCGCCGAGTAGCTGCCGAGCGTGAGCCAGCGCGCCGAGTCGATGCATGTTGGCGCCCACGATCGGACCGATGCGTCAGATAGTGCGCAACCAACACCGTTGCGCCCACGGGCAATAACACCGGCCACTCCACCAGTCCGGCCGCCCCGGCCGCACCGACGGCAGCGACGGTGAGCGCCGCCGCGGGGACGGAAGTTCCGCGTACCTTTGGACAAGACGACGCTGTACCGCATCAATCCGTGCCCGCTCTTCTTGAGGCACACCCGTGCCACCGAAGCGGGATTACCGGTAGTCGCCGTCAGTAAACATAAAATTCACCAGAACTCGACAAGCCATTCGCTCTGATGCCCTCGTCAGATCTTCGGTTGCCGTGACCGCAGTCGGGGTTCGCGGGCTGCGACGGCCATACGCACGCGTCGACGTCGGTCATGCCGCCGTAGCCTCCTCCGCTGAACACGCCATAGGTGTTGCCTGCCGTTGTAGGTGGCGCCGCCGCCGCTACCGCGAAAAGGGTCTGACAGCTCATATCTCCTCCGTCCTTACGCCGTTCGCTGTCCCTACCAGCGCCGAGACTTAAACCACGGCGGGCGTAGACGGCGTGTCTTCGCCACCAGTTATGTGTCGCGAGAAAACCCACGGCGCCAAACCTGTCGTGCCACAACGCCGTTAACCGGTCCGGCAGCCCAGGATCCCCCGTGACGTTCTGACGGGCTGCCCTTCGGCCATCTCGACGACCTCCAGCCAACCGCCGGGAGCGATATAGTGCCGGCTGACATCTTCGCGCCCCATCCGAATCAGCAAGACACCCGCATCGGTGACCTCGTAGCTGTCGAATACGCCGTAGTCCCGCGGTTCACCGTTGCTGAACACCACCGTGAATGACATGCGTCGAGTATGGCGTTGACGAAACTTCGCGTCTAGCCGTCTAGCCGTCCAGCCCCAGGTCCTTGCGGAAACGCTGCATCCCGTCGATCTTGTCGGCCAAGCTGGCGTCCGGCCCGGTGTAAAACATCCAGGGCATGGTGATGATGCCGGTGATGCCGGCATCGGCGGCGCGCCGATAATCGGCGGTCGTGAAGGCATCGGTTAGCGGCGTCAGGATGGTGAAATCATGCATAGACAAGCCGTTTTCGAGCCGTAGTTCGCGCAGCCGGCCAACCGCCTCAATGGCGCGATCGGTATTGATCAGGTCCCCGATCCAGCCGTCGTTGCGGGCCGCGCGGCGCAACGCGGCCTCGCTGAGCCCACCCACATACACCGGTATCGGCGGCGGGGTTGGTTGCATCTCCAGCCGCGGCGCCCGGTAGAACTCGCCCCCGAACTCCGTCCAGCCGGGTTCCCACAGCGCCCGCATCAGATCGATGATTTCGTCGGTGCGTTTGCCACGGGCGGCGAACTGCTCACCCATCAAAGCGAGCTCCACCCGTCCCGATGCCAAAACTGCCGCAGTGCCAATGGCTTTCGCAGCCGAATATGGATTGCGCATCGCGGGGATGTAAACGGTGGTGACAAATCGCAGCCTGTTGGTGACCTGGGCCAGCGCACCGACAAGGACCCATGGATCGGGCCAGTCGGTGAAAAGCTGCCATCGCCGTTGCCCGTCTTTGGTGTACGGGTATGGCGTTTCCAGGGTCTCCAGGTTGACGACGTGGTCGGGAATGCCGATGCCGTCGTAGCCGAGTTCGTCTGCGGCCTTGGCGATCTCGATGATCTCCCCGGTGTTCAAAAAGGCGCTGCTGACATAGAACTTCATTCGGCTCCCCGCGCCCACGTCGGCTCGATGAAGATGCCCTCCGCCTCCACGGTCACCCCTTCTGCATCCGAAATAGTACCGCGCGCAAAAACTTTGACGCCCTCGCTGCGATCGATCCACGCGTCGCAACGAAGCGGACCCAGCGGAGTGCCGCGCAGGTACTTCACGGTGATGGTTCCGGTGAAACGCGCCTTGGACAATCCCTCGCTGGCCGCCTCGCCGAGCATGTGGTCGAGCACCAGGGCGCTGACGCCGCCGTGCACCCGCCCGGGCGGACCCTCGTATGCGGACCCGAGGACGAACTCGCTGCAGCAGCGTCCGTCGCCGTCGTGGTGGACGACGATTGGCGGGGCGATCGGGTTGCACACGCCGATCGCAGCGTTACCCAAGGGCAGTGGACGGTCGTCGACGCGGTAGCTCACTCCGACCGGCCGCGTTCGGTGTCGCAGTTGCCGGGTGACGGCCTCGATCGCGGTTCGCGCGTTGGCGACGACGTCGTCGTCGGCCTCGGTCCGGATGGTGGCGTCGACGAGGTCGCGGACCGCGTCGGCCAACGGCGCATACAGGGCCGTCACCCGATCGGCCTCGGCCGCGCTGAGCACCTCGAACATGGCGTCGAACGCGCCGGCCTCCTGACTCAACTCCCGAACACCTTGCGCACGACGGCTTTTGCGCGCCGCGTCACGCGCAGATAGTTGTCCAGGAACTCACTGCCGTCATCGGTTCGCCAGCCCGCGGCGACCGCGACCGCATTGAGCTGGCGCCCGGGTCCCGGCAACTGGTCGGTGGGCTTACCGCGGACCAGCACCAGCGCGTTGCGGGCGCGGGTGGCGGTCAGCCAGGCGTGACGCAGCAGCTCCACGTCCGCTTCGGGGATCAAATCGGCCGCGGCGGCCGCGTCCAGGGACTCCAGCGTCGAGGTGTTGTGCAGTGCCGGCACCTCATGGGCGTGCTGCAGTTGGATCAACTGCACGGTCCATTCGATGTCGGCCAGTCCCCCGCGCCCCAACTTCGTGTGCGTGTTGGGGTCCGCGCCACGCGGCAACCGCTCGGAGTCCACCCGTGCCTTGATGCGACGGATCTCGCGCACCGCCTCGGTTGACACGCCGTCGGACGGGTAACGCGTCCTGTCGGCCATCAGCATGAACCGCTGGCCCAGATCGGCGTCACCGGCGACGGCGTGCGCGCGCAGCAGCGCCTGGATCTCCCACGGCTGCGCCCACTGCGCGTAGTACGCGGTGTAGGACCCCAACGTGCGGACCAGCGGACCGGTGCGGCCCTCGGGCCGCAGATTTGCGTCGACTTCCAGCGGCGGGTCGACACTGGGTGTCCCCAGCAGTGCGCGCACCTGCTCGGCGACCGACGTCGACCATTTCACCGCCTCGGAATCCTCGACACCACTGACCGGCTCGCAGACGAACATCACGTCGGCGTCCGAACCGTAACCCAGCTCGGCGCCGCCCAGCCGTCCCATGCCAATGACCGCGATAGCCGCCGGCGCCTTGCCGTCGTCGGGGAGGTTGGCCCGGATCATCGCCTCCAAAGCTGCCTGCAGCACGGCCACCCACACTGACGTGAGCCCCTTGCACACATCGATGACGTCGAGCAGGCCGAGCAGGTCCGCGGAACCGATGCGGGCCAGTTCTCGACGGCGCAACGAACGCGCGGCGGCGATCGCCCGCGCCGGGTCGGGGTAGCGGGCGGCCGAGGCGACCAGCGCGCGGGCCACCGCGTCGGGATCGCTCTCGAGCAGTTTCGGACCGGCCGGCCCGTCGCTGTAACTCTGAATGACCCTGGGCGCGCGCATCAACAAGTCCGGCACATACGCGGACGTCCCCAGCACATGCATGAGCCGCCGAGCCACCGCGGGCTTGTCCCGCAGCGTGGCCAGATACCAGGTTTCGGCGGCCAGCGCCTCGGACAGGCGCCGGTAGGCCAACAGCCCGCCGTCGGGGTCGGGCGCGTACGACATCCAGTTCAGCAGCCGTGGCAACAGCACCGACTGCACCCGACCGCGCCGGCCGCTCTGGTTGACCAACGCCGACATGTGCTTCAACGCGGTCTGCGGTCCCTCGTAGCCCAGCGCGGCGAGCTGCCGCTCCGCGGCCTCCGACGTCATGCCGTGCGCGATCTCCAGCCCGGCCGGCCCGATCGACTCCAACAGCGGCTGATAGAAGAGCTTGGCGTGCAGCTGCGACACCCGCAGGTTCTGGTGCTTGAGCTCCTCGCGCAGCACCCCCGCGGCATCGTGCCGGCCGTCCGGACGGATGTGCGCCGCGCGGGCCAGCCAGCGCACCGCCTCCTCGTCCTCGACCTCCGGCAGCAGATGGGTGCGCTTGAGACGTTGCAGCTGCAGCCGGTGTTCGAGCAGCCGGAGAAATTCATAGGAGGCCGTCAGATTCGCCGTGTCCTCGCGCCCGATGTAGCCGCCCTCGCCCAACGCGGCCAAGGCGTCCACGGTGGAAGCCACGTGCAACGACTCGTCGTTGCGGCCGTGCACCAGCTGCAGCAGCTGCACGGCGAACTCCACGTCGCGCAATCCGCCGCTCCCGAGCTTGAGCTCACGGGCGCGCACATCCGAGGGCACCAGCTGCTCCACCCGACGCCGCATGGCCTGCACTTCGATCACGAAATCCTCGCGCTCGCAGGCGATCCAGACCATGGGCATCAGCGTTGTTAGGTAGCGCTCGCCGAGTTCGCCGTCGCCCACCGCCACCCGCGCCTTCAGCAACGCCTGGAACTCCCAGGTCTTCGCCCAGCGCTGGTAGTAGGCAATGTGCGACTCCACAGTGCGGACCAGTTCACCGCTGCGACCCTCGGGCCGCAGCCCGGCATCCACGTCGAAGAACGCCTCCGATGCCACCCGCATCATCTCGCCGGCCACCCGGGTGCTGAGGGTGTCGGCCTGCTCGGCGACGAAGATGACGTCGACGTCGCTGACGTAGTTCAGTTCGCGGGCACCGCATTTGCCCATCGCGATGACCGCCAGCCGCGGTGGTGTGCGGTCGCCGCACACGGTTGCCTCGGCTACACGCAGCGCGGCCGCCAGCGCAGCGTCGGCAAGATCTGATAGCTGCGCGCCGACCACGGGGAACGGCAGCACCGGCTCGTCTTCGACGGTCGCGGCCACGTCGAGCGCGGCCAGCAGCAGCAGCTGGTCGCGATACAAGGTGCGCAATCGCGAAACCGTCGAACCCGGCCCTGAACCGGCCTCAGCCAATTCCTCGTCGACGCATTCGCTGAACGCACGGCGCAGCTCGTCGCCGGTGGGCAGTCTGGCCTTGGCCCGCAGCAGCTTCCAGGACTGCGGATGGATGGCCAGGTGATCCCCGAGGGCCAGTGATGAGCCCAGGACGCCGAACAGGCGCCCACGCAGCGGCCGCTCGGTGAGCAGCGCGGCGTTGAGCTCGTCCCATCCGGCCTCTGGGTGCTCCGACAAGCGAACAAGGGCGCGCAGTGCAGCGTCGGGGTCCGGGGCGCGCGACAACGACCACAACCGGTCGATGTGTGCCTGGTCGTCGTGGCTATACCAGCCCAGCTGTTCCAGACGCTCACCCGCGGCGGAATCGACCAACCCGAGCCGCCCGACGCTGGGCAGCTTCGGGCGCTGCGTCGCGGGTTTGGTCACGACAAGACGGTAGCGCAACCTGCCGATGTGTCAGACAAACCGGGAGGCCCTGTGAGCTACAGCGACAGGTAAGTGCTCAACTCGTATGGGGTGACATGGCTGCGGTAGTTCGCCCACTCGGTGCGCTTGTTACGCAGGAAGAAGTCAAACACGTGCTCCCCCAGTGCTTCCGCGACGAGCTCGGAGGCCTCCATGCAACGAAGAGCACTGTCGAGGCTGGTTGGCAACTCGCGGTACCCCATCGCGCGGCGTTCTTCGGGCGTGAGGTCCCAGACGTTGTCCTCGGCCTGCGGCCCCAGCACGTAGCCCTTCTCCACCCCGCGCAATCCGGCAGCCAGTAGCGCCGCGAACGCCAGATAGGGATTGCACGCCGAGTCGGGGCTGCGTACCTCGATCCGACGCGACGACGTCTTGTGCGGCGTGTACATCGGCACCCGCACCAGGGCCGATCGGTTGGCCGCGCCCCACGACGCCGCGGTGGGTGCCTCGCCGCCCTGCACCAGTCGCTTGTAGGAGTTGACCCATTGGTTGGTGACCGCGCTGATCTCGGAGGCGTGCTCCAGGATTCCGGCGATGAACGACTTGCCGATATCCGACAGCTGTAAGGGGTCGTCGGGGCTGTGGAAGGCGTTGACGTCGCCCTCGAACAGGCTCATGTGGGTGTGCATGGCCGAGCCGGGGTGTTCCGCGAAAGGCTTGGGCATGAATGATGCCCGCGCACCGTTGTCGATCGCGACCTCTTTGATCACGTAGCGGAACGTCATGACGTTGTCGGCCATCGAGAGCGCGTCGGCGAAGCGCAGGTCGATCTCCTGCTGGCCGGGCGCCCCTTCGTGGTGGCTGAACTCCACCGAGATGCCCATGAATTCGAGGGCATCGATGGCTTCGCGGCGGAAGTTCGACGCGGAATCGTGCACAGCTTGGTCGAAATAGCCGGCGTTGTCGACGGGGATGGGGGTCGACCCGTCGTCGGGACCTGGCTTCAGCAGGAAGAATTCGATTTCGGGATGCACGTAGCAGGAAAAGCCGAGGTCGTTGGCCTTCTGCAGCTGACGCCGCAGCACGTGCCGCGGGTCCGCCCAAGACGGTGAGCCGTCCGGCATGGTGATGTCGCAGAACATCCGAGCCGAGTGGTGGTGGCCGGAGGCGGTGGACCAGGGCAGCACCTGGAAGGTCGACGGATCGGGGTTGGCCACGGTGTCGGATTCCGATACGCGCGAGAAGCCCTCGATCGAGGACCCGTCGAAGCCGATGCCCTCTTCGAAGGCGCCCTCGAGTTCAGCCGGCGCGATGGCGACCGACTTCAGGAAGCCGAGCACGTCTGTGAACCAGAGCCGCACGAAGCGGATGTCCCGTTCCTCCAGGGTGCGGAGGACGAATTCCTTCTGTCGATCCATAACCCGAACACTAGGCAACACCTGTTAACGCTGTGTTACCGATGCCCGCTCAGAACCGTTGCGGACTCCTCAGGCGGGCTGCTCGGGGCGTCCGGGAACCGGCCTCATGGCTGGCACCGCAGGGACGCGGGTGGCAATGTCCCCGCGACGAAATAGCGTGTCACCGCGTTATCGACACATTGGTCACCGTTGAACACCGCGGTGTGCTGAGTGCCGTCGTACGTGATCAATGGCCCGCCCAGCTGGCTGGCCAGATTTACCCCGGCCTGATACGGCGTGGCGGGGTCGTGGGTGGTCGAGACCACGACGACCTTGCCCGGCGCGGCCCGTGATGCGCTGTGTGGCGTGGACGTCGCGGGCACCGGCCACAGCGCGCACAGATCACGAGGAGCGTTTCCGGTGAACTGCCCGTAGCTGAGGAACGGCGCGGCCTGGCGGATCTGCTGATCGGCGGACACCCAGCTCGCCGCATCCGTCGGAGTCGGAGCGTCGACACAGCGGACCGCGTTGAACACGTCCTGGTCGTTGTCGTAGTGGCCGTTTTTATCACGGCCTTCGTAATCGTCGGCGAGTGCCAGCAGGTCGCCGGCATCGGTGCCGCGCTGCAGCCCGAGCAGACCGCTGGTCAGGTACTTCCAGTGCTGGGGGGTGTACAGCGCGTTGATCGTGCCGGTGGTCGCATCGGCGTAGCTCAGGCCGCGCGGATCCGACGTGCGCCCGGGCTTGGCGACCAGCGGATCAACCAGCGCGTGGTACCGCTTCACAAATTGCGTCGGGTCGGTGCCCAACGGGCAGGCTTTGGAGCGGGCGCAGTCCGCGGCGTAGTCGTTGAAAGCGGTTTGGAATCCCGCCATTTGGTTGATGTTCTCCTGGACGGGGCCGACGGTCGGGTCGATGGCGCCGTCGAGCACCATCGTCCGCACGTGATCTCCGAATTTCTCCAGGTACGCCGTGCCCAGTTCGGTGCCGTAGCTGTAGCCAAGGTAGTTGATCTGATTCTCGCCCAGCGCCTGGCGGACCAGGTCCATGTCGCGCGTAACGGACGCGGTGCCGATGTTGGCCAGGAAACCGTTGCCCATCCGGCTGACACACTGCTGAGCCAGCTGCCGGTTGATCTGCTCGATGTGCGCCACACCGGCCGGGCTGTAATCAACCATCGGTTCGGTCCGGTAGGCGTCGAACTCGGTGTCGGTGCGACACCGCAGCGCCGGGGTTGAGTGGCCCACCCCCCGAGGGTCAAACCCCACCAGGTCGAAGTTGCGGGTGATATCGGTGCCTTGCAGATCGGACGCCATCGCGGCGACCATGTCGACGGCAGACGCCCCGGGTCCGCCCGGATTGATCAACAGCGATCCGATCCGCTGGCCGGCCGCGGGCACCCGGATCACTGCCAGCTTCGCTTGCGCCCCAACGGGATTGTTGTAGTCGACCGGGACCGACACGGTGGTGCACTTGGCGGTGGGGACATCGCTGGTGTCGATCTGGAACTGGCCGCAACCGCCCCAATCCTGCGGCGGTGCGGCGACCGGCGGCGGAGCCGGGCTCGGGGTCTGGCCGGCACCGGGTTCCGGCGTCGCGCCGGCCACCGGCAATTGCCCCGCACACAACAGCCCAAACGACAACAGCGCCGAGGTCAACGGTCTGCGGCGCGGCATGGCAGCCATCGTTGCACCCACGAATACCCGTGACAGCGCGAAACGGTCACGCCTTGATCTCAGGCGTCAACATTTTGCGCCGCTGGGCGGCGTGGTGCCTCCAACCAGATATTCGGTCGCGTAGTCGTCAATGCAGCTGTCGCCCTGGAAGACCACGGTGTGCTGGGTTCCGTCGAAGGTGAGCAGCGAGCCGCGCAGCTGATTCGCCAGGTCGACCCCGGCCTTGTACGGTGTCGCCGGATCATGGGTGGTCGATACCACGACGGTCGGCGCCAGGCCGGGAGCCGACACGGCATGCGGCTTGGTGGTGGGTGGCACCGGCCAAAACGCGCAGGTTCCCAGCGGCGCATCGCCGGTGAACTTCCCGTAACTCATGAACGGGGCGATCTCGCGGGAGCGACGATCTTCGTCAATAACCTTGGCCCGGTCCGTAATTGGTGGCTGGTCCACACAGTTGATCGCCACGCGCGCATCGGTGGCATTGGTGTAGTGGCCGTGCGGGTCGCGGCGCATGTACATGTCGGCCAGGGCGAGCAGGGTGTCCCCGTGGTGGTCGACCAATTCGGTCAGACCGTCGGTCAGGTGGTGCCACAGGGTCGGCGAGTACAACGCCATGATGGTGCCCACGATGGCGTCGCTGTAGCTCAGCCCGCGCGGGTCGTTGGTCGGTACCGGCCTGTCGATCAGCTGGTTGTCCGGGTCGACCATCGGGTCAACCAGGCTGTGGTAGACGTCGACGGCTTTCGCCGGGTCGGTGCCCAGCGGGCAGGTCGGATTCTTCGCGGCGCAGTCGGCGGCGAAGTCATTGAAGGCGTCCTGAAATCCCTTGGCCTGACGCAGGTCAGCCTCGATCGGATCGGCATTGGGATCCACGGCGCCGTCGAGGATCATCGCCCGCACGTTGTGTGGGTAGGCCTCCGCGTAGGCCGAGCCGATGCGGGTGCCGTACGAATATCCGAGGTAGGTCAGCTTGTCGTCGCCCACCGCCTTGCGGATGGCGTCCAGATCCTTTGCCACGTTGACGGTGCCGACGTTCGCCAGGAAGTTCTTGCCCATCTTGTCGACGCAGCGCCCGACGAACTCCTTGGTCTCGTCCTCGATGTGTGCCACACCCGCCGGGCTGTAGTCGACATTCGGTTCGGTCCGAAGCCGGTCGTTATCGGCGTCCGAGTTGCACCACAGCGCCGGCCGCGACGAGCCCACCCCGCGTGGGTCGAACCCGATCAGGTCGAACCGCTCGCGCACCCGCTTCGGCAGCGTTTGGACAAGACCTAAGGCGGCATCGATACCCGACTCGCCGGGGCCGCCGGGGTTGATCACCAGCGAGGCGAGTTTGTCCCCCGTCGCCGGAAAACGAATCAATGCCAGCGTCGCCACGTCGCCGTTGGGATTCCGGTAGTCGACGGGCACGGCCAGCTTGCCGCACATTGCCCCGCTGGGGATCTTGGCTTTCGGGTCGGAAGATCGACACGGTGTCCACTCGATCGGCTGGCCCAGCTTTGGCCCGGCCATCAGGGGACGCCCGCCCACAACGCGGACGCACCCCGCGAACAGGAGCGCCACGGCAGCAATCGCCGTCCAGATCAGCAGCATGCGCGCGATCTTGTCGCGGCGAGACGAAGCCATGACAACATATGCTGCCAGAGCAGAACCGAGTGCCTGATCAGCGGCCATGTCGGCCGGCTACCGGGCGGCCGCGAGCAGTTCCTCCATCCCCACCGCAAACTCGTCGGCCATCTCCCACAAGTCGGGCAGTAAATCCGGGCAGGAGATCAGCCCGACGTCCAAATTTCCACGCAGCGACATCACGGTGATGTTGAGGCCCGAGCTGTGAAAGATCGGCCCCAACGGGTACATCGCCTTGACCTCGGAGCCCAGCAAGTACAGCGGAACCTGGGGACCCGGCACGTTGGAGACGACCAGGTTGTGCACCGGCATGCTTTCGGTCAACCGCATCGCCACACCGAAAACCGCCGGCGCCGCGAACTGCGACCAATCCTGCAACAAGGAGGCGCCGATAGCCGAACTATGTTGCTTGGCAACCGAATTCGCTTCAGCGATGGCCTTCAGACGCTCTGCCGGATCGCTGATCTGGGTTTGCAGACTGGCGAACATGCCCGAAATCTTGTTGCGCCCGGGGCGATCGGACTTGCCGTGCACCGAGACCGGCACCATCGCCACCAGTGACGCGTCGGGCAGGCCGTTGCGCTCGGCCAGGTATTGCCGAAGCACCCCGGAAACCAAAGCCATGACCACGTCGTTGACCTTGACTCCGAAGTGGTTCTTCACCTTCTTGATGTCATCGAGATCCAATGTGGCATAAGCGATGTTGCGGCGGCCATTGATCCTGGCGTTGAAGACGGTCCGCGGCGCGGCGAAGGGACGCGCCATTGTTTGGCCGTCGCGGGCCCTGCGCAGCGTCGCGACGACCGAAGACACCGTTTCGGGAACCGCGTTGGCCAGGTGTAGCGGTCGGGTGGCGAACCTGAACAACCCGCCCGCGGCGATCTGCCAAGCGCTGGCGCCCCCGACACCTTCCGCCGGATCCGGCGGGGGCGCGTCGGCTTCGGTCGTGCACAGCTGCGACATCAGGTTGGCGCCGGTCACCCCGTCCACGCCGGAATGGTGCACCTTGGTCATCACCGCCAGACGACCGTCGCGGTGGCAATCGGTGCCGGCCACGCCTTCGATGACCCACATCTCCCAGAGCGGCCGGCGGCGGTCCAACGGCAACGACGCGATATGACCGCAGATTTCCGAGAGTTCGGCCCGGCCGCCCGGGGGCGGTAAACCGATGCGATGCAGATGGCGATCGACGTCGAAGTCGTCGTCATCCACCCAGACCGGATGGTCGAGGTTCAGCGGATTGTCGGCCAACTTTTCGCGGAACTCCGGCATCGCCTTCATCCGAAGCGACAACGCGTCGCGCAGCCGGTCAAAGGTGTAGCCGCCCGGCATCGTCGACGTGTCCAACTCCACGATCGAGCAAACATGCATCGGCTGCGAGGACGTTTCCAGGTACAGGAAGCTGGCGTCGAGTCCCGTCAGCCGCTGCATGGCCAGAATGGTATGTCTCACACTGCTCCGCCGGTGCAATTGCGCAGCCGAGATGGCAGAATGACACCGTCAAGCGAACCCGGGGACCCTGCGAGGCCACGAGGCTCGACCGACCACTACCAGGGACAATGATGTCTGAGCAGAATGTTTATGGTGCAAACTCGGCCGCGGACGCCAAGCCGCTGACCAAAATCCGCACTCATCACCTGCAGAAAATGAAGGCCGAAGGCCACAAGTGGGCCATGCTGACGGCCTACGACTACTCGACCGCCCGCATCTTCGACGAGGCCGGCATTCCGGTGTTGCTGGTCGGTGACTCGGCGGCCAATGTCGTGTACGGCTACGACACCACGGTGCCGGTTTCGGTCGACGAGCTGATTCCGCTGGTGCGGGGTGTGGTCCGGGGGGCGCCACACGCGCTGGTGGTGGCCGACCTGCCGTTCGGCAGCTACGAAGCCGGACCCGGCGCTGCCCTGGCCGCCGCCACCCGGTTCATGAAGGAGGGCGGCGCGCACGCCGTCAAACTCGAGGGCGGTGAGCGGGTAGCCGAGCAGATCGCCTGCCTGACCGCGGCGGGCATCCCGATGATGGCGCACATCGGCTTCACGCCGCAAAGCGTCAACAGCCTCGGCGGCTTCCGGGTGCAGGGCCGCGGTGATGCCGCGGAACAAACTGTCGCCGATGCGATAGCCGTGGCCGAAGCCGGAGCGTTTTCCGTCGTGATGGAGATGGTGCCGGCGGAGTTGGCCACCCAGATCACCGGCAAGCTGACCATTCCGACGATCGGGATCGGCGCCGGCCCCAACTGCGACGCACAGGTGCTGGTCTGGCAGGACATGGCCGGGATGAGCGGCGGTAAGACTGCCCGTTTCGTCAAGCGATTCGCCGACGTGGGCGGGGAATTGCGCCGGGGCGCAATGCAGTATGCCCAAGAGGTGGCCGAGGGAGCTTTCCCCGCCGAGGAGCACTGCTTCTAGACGCCTGCCGCGCCCGCCACATGGCGAATGCCAGCGCACCACAGATTTGCTGAAAACTGTTGTGTGACAACGGTACGATTTCTTCTATAAACGATCGCGACTCCGTGGGCGGGGGTTGAACACATCGTCGGCACTTGTGGTGGCTCGGTGCACCGTCGAACGGTCTTGAAGTCGGCGCTTCTGCTGGGGGGCGCCGCGCTCACCCGAGCGCCCCGCGCCGCCGCGCAACCGCCCCTCGATCCTCCGGACTCGAAAAGGTGGTCAACCGACCGCGCCGAGCACTGGTACCGAGCGCAAGGCTGGCTCGTCGGCGCGAACTACGTCACGTCGAACGCCATCAACCAGCTGGAGATGTTCCAGCCCGACACCTTCAACCTGCTGCGCATCTATGTCGAGTTGGGCTGGGCCCGGTCCGCCGGATTCAACACCGTACGGGTGTTCCTGCACGACCAGCTCTGGGCCCAGGATTATCGCGGGTTCCAAGGCCGTCTGGCCCAGTTCGTCGCCGTCGCGGCCGAGCACGGCATCAAACCGCTCTTCGTCTTGTTCGACTCCTGCTGGGACCCGTTCCCGAAAGCGGGCCCGCAGCGCGTCCCGACGCCCGGCGTCCATAACTCGGGCTGGGTGCAAAGTCCGGGCGCCGAACGACTCGACGACCGCGGCTACCTCGGTACGCTGCGCGACTATGTGACGGGCGTGCTGACCCAATTCCGCGTTGACGACCGGGTTTTGGGTTGGGACCTGTGGAACGAGCCCGACAATCCCTCGCGCCATTATGCGTCCGTCGAGAGACCGGACAAGCAGCAGCTGGTCGCGGACTTGCTTCCGCAGGTTTTCGCGTGGGCACGTTCGGTTGATCCCGTTCAACCGCTGACGAGTGCCGTCTGGCAGGGCGAGTGGCCGGACGCCGGAAGCACCAGCGCCATCAGCCGCATTCAGCTCGACAACTCCGACGTGCTCACATTCCACTCCTACGGCGCACCCGCGGACTTCGAGAAGCGCATCGACGATCTCGCCTCAGGAGACCGACCGATCCTCTGCACCGAGTACCTGGCCCGGCCCTTGGGCAGCACTGTTGCCGAGATCCTGCCAATTGCCAAGCGCTACAAGGTTGGTGCGATCAATTGGGGACTCGTAGCGGGCAAGACTCAGACCTACTTCCCCTGGGACTCGTGGGATCACCCGTACACGGCGATTCCGGATGTCTGGTTCCACGATCTGCTTCAACCCGATGGACGGCCGTTCCAGGACGACGAAATCCAAACGATTCGGCAGCTGACCGGTGGGGCGATGCTTCTCGAGCCGTAGACTCGAGAAGCACCCTGGCCGCTTAAGCCCGTGACCGCTGTGTGGCACCCTATGGGTTGCCCATCCTGACACTGATACGGCGGCCGAGCGCCGTCAACGGAGCCGAGAATGCCTGCAGAAGCGCAAAACACCTCCCGCTATCTGGAGGTGGAGCGCAAGTTCGACGTCGTCGAATCCACGGTGTCCCCATCGTTCGAAGGCATCGCGGCAGTGGCTCACGTCGAGAAATCGCCAACCGAATCGTTGGATGCGGTGTACTTCGATACGGCGTCGCAGGATCTGGCTCGCCACAAGATCACGCTGCGGCGCCGCACCGGCGGCCACGACGCAGGGTGGCACCTGAAGTTGCCTTCCGGGCCCGATGCTCGCACCGAGATCCGGGCACCGCTTGGCGAGCCGGCAGACGAAGACACCGTGCCGAGCGAGTTGCTGGACGTTGTGCTGGCGATCGTTCGCGACCGGCCGGTCGAGCCGGTCGCGCGTATCGCCACCCAGCGGGAAAGCCAGCTGTTGTACGCCGCCGACGGCACCGCGCTGGCGGAGTTCAGCAATGACCACGTCACCGCCTGGTCGGGTGGGGCTGCCGCGGACGCCGACTCGGTCCCGGCCGAACAAGAATGGCGCGAGTGGGAACTCGAACTCGTCGGCGGGAACGGCAGCGCTGACACCGACTTGTTGAGCCGGCTGAGCAATCGGCTGCTCGACGCGGGTGGCGCACCGGCCAGTCATGGCTCGAAGTTGGCGCGCGTGCTCGGCGCGACACCGCCGGACAACGGCGCAGAGCCGCTCGACGACCCGGTACACCGCGCCGTGGCCGAGCAAGTGGACGAGCTCTTGGTGTGGGACCGCGCCGTGCGCGCCGACGTCGACGACGCGGTGCACCAGATGCGGGTGACCACCCGCAAGATCCGCAGCCTGCTGCGGGAATCGCACGACTCGTTCGGGTTGTCCGACGGGGCCTGGATGCTCAACGAATTGCGGGAGCTGGCCAGTGTTCTGGGCATCGCGCGCGACGCCGAGGTGCTCGCGCAGCGCTACGAGCAGCAACTGAGCCGGCTGGCGCCGGAGCTGGTGCGCGGACCCATTTGGGAACGTCTGGTCGAAGGTGCCCGCCGCCGCTACGAGACGGGGCTGCGGCGGTCACTGATCGCGATGCGCTCGCAGCGATACTTCCGCCTGCTCGACGCCCTCGATTCGATGGTGGCCGAAATCCCGGTCGCCGTTTCCGGTGCGGAAGTACCAGCGGTAACTATTGACGGCGCCTACAAGAAGGTCCGCAAGGCGGCGAAGGCCGCCGCCGAAGTGGACCACGCCGATCAAACCGAACAAGAGTACGAGCATCATCGCGACGAGGCGCTGCACCGGATCCGCAAGCGCGCCAAGCGACTTCGCTACACCGCGGCGGCGACCGGCGCCGATGAGGTGTCCAAGCAGGCCAAGACCATCCAGACGCTGCTGGGTGATCACCAAGACAGCGTGGTCAGCCGCGAGCACCTGGGTCAGCAAGCCAATGCCGCACACGTCGCCGGCGAGGACACTTTCACCTACGGCCTGCTTTATCAGCAGGAGGTTGACCTGGCCGAGAGTTGCCGCCAGCAGCTCGACGACGCACTACGCAAACTCGCCAAGTCGGTGCGCAAATCGCGGGACTGAGCCTGCGCCCGTCGGGGCGGGCGAGTTGGCCTGTAAGCCGGATTCTGTGATCGTACCGTTTACTGCGGTTAGCAAGACTCCCGCCGTTTGCGGGGACTGACGAATTCTTCTAATCACCAGTGATCAAGCTCCCGATCACATACGCTGCCGTTCCATCGGGCAAAAGGCCATAAGCGAGACCTGAGCTTCAAGGGGGCATTCTCTCGCTCGTACCGATCCTCTGTGTTGTGTGCCTGTTCCCGCGCGCCTGCTTGTTGGTCATGTGCTGTGACCCGAGCACGCCATCCCCCTGCGCGGGGCAGGTCAAGAGCTTTCGCTTGGCCAGGTTTCTCGGGACTGCCTGGCCAAGCTGGAACAACCGAAACAAAAGATATTGAGGAAGTTGTAGCCGCCGGCGACCTGTAAGCCCTTCATGGACTTTTGCTGGACCGCACGGCCGACATCACCCGACAAGGAACCCTCATGTAGAAAGCCCTCGCGGCGGTGGCGGCCAGTGCCGCCATCGTCCCTTTCCCGCTGGTGGCCGCGACCGCGCATGCCAGCCCCCACTGCCCGCCCAACAGCCCGCCAGCGGCATGCAGTGGCGGCGGTGGTCAACAGCAGGTGCCGCAGCAACAGCCGCAGAATCCCACCCCCCGCGCGCAGCCGCCGCAGGATCTTCCGCAGGCACCTCCACCGCCGGTGCATACGACGCAGCCCCCCATGCATTCCACGGCTCCGGCTCAGATTCCGAATCAGGAAACCCCGACGGCTCCCACACACACCCCGGTCACTTCGCCACCCGTGCACAGTCCGACCAGTCCGGCTCCCCAGCAGACCCCGAAAGTCAGCCAGCCGCAGGGGCCGAGTGCCAAGGTGACCGAGCCGACGGGATCCCCGCCCGTTCATTCCTCGGAGGCGAGCCGTCCCGTCGAGGCGCCGCAACCGAGCCACTCGGTGGGGCCGACCCACACGCAGGTCATCACCGACAACCCGCTCCCGCAACACTCCACCGGTTCCAATGGTCAGCAGAGCGCGGTGGTCACCCGAGGCTCGGCCACCACCACCGTCCCGGTGGCCATCCCACCCAACCCGATCCCGGTCTCCCACGAGGCGGTCGAGGCCGCGAAGGCGGCACCAGTCGTGCAGGTCAAGGCCGACGCACCGCCTCCGCCGAACAGGGACTTCAACCGGCAAGTCGAGTACGCCGAGCAGGCCAACCCCGACCATGAAAACGTCGACCGGCCCCATCACTGGGACTACGTCGACTACGAC